>Ga0194125_10004653_pt1 | contig 21283 bp, 20 predicted proteins | sample TA2KigC250mmetaG_FD_148626 | JGI IMG/M metagenome (GOLD analysis project Ga0194125, IMG submission 148626) | Freshwater microbial communities from Lake Tanganyika, Tanzania - TA2015034 Kigoma Deep Cast 250m | ecosystem: Environmental > Aquatic > Freshwater > Lake | place: Tanzania: Lake...
TGGCGGCGGATCTGCTGAAAAGCCTGGTATCCCATGGCGACTTCCCGGCCTTCGGATACCAACAGGAGCTGGCGGCGGTCAGTATAAGGGACCGAGGCGCACGCCGCGGCCGCGGTTAGGGCCAGAATGATTAATACAAAGGTCTTATATTTTCTGGACTTTGAAAGCATACTTAATTTAATATTTTGGGAGCAATTTATTTTGTAAAATTTAAGCCCCATGCCTGTGGTCCATTACATATATTCAAAAGAGTGGTCTCGTTGGTGGCTCTCTGCCTCCTTTAAGGAGCCGCATCATCATGAATTCTACAAATAATTTTTTGGCTAATATAAACTTTTTATCAAAAAGGTGATTATGATGCAATATTGGATTATTGTCACATCGGCGGAAAATTTTAGGTTGGATCGCGAAACGCTTGGATTCAAGCTTCAGGGGTTGCCGCATAGATTCAGAAGGCAAGTTCAAAGAATGCAAATTGGAGATAGAATTGTATATTATATTATGAAATTACAAAAATTTGGCGCAACTGCAACTGTAACCGGTGATTATTATGAAGATTATTCGAAAGTCTGGAAGGAGGAAGATGAAAAATGGCCAGCAAGAAGGGAATCAAAACCCAATATAGTCCTTAATGATGATGAATTAATTGATACTAAAAGACTTGTTCCCGATCTTAAGTTTATCGAGAATAAAGAAAAATGGGGGGTTCATTTTCAAGGAAGTATAAAGACAATTCCAGAAGAGGACTTTCGGCTGATTGAAGCAGAAATGAAAAAAGTAATAGCCGAGAGAGCAACAATTGAAATAAAGGAACCCCTCCAAATTATAGGCAAAACCGAAAAAGAATTTGAACAAGAAATAATGGACCTTCCCTTACAAGCCAATTCTCTTCATGATCGCATATCAGAAATGCTGGAGCAAATCGGCTCATGGATGGACTACAATACTCAAACAAGGCACAAAATAACTCCAGACCATGCCTATGAGCTTGACGTTGCCTGGCTTTCTGGCAAGAATCCAGAGGTTGCTATAGAAGTGCAGATTTCTGGAAATCTTACTGAAGCAAAAGATCGCCTTGCTCAAGCCCGCAAATTTAATTATCGTAAAGTTATATTAGTTATGAAGTCATCTGATCTAGCAAGACTAAACCTACTCATGAAACATGAACCAGAGCTCAGAAGTTGGATGGAAGCATGGTCCATAGGTGCAATATACGAAATGTATAAAGCTGGAAGAATTTTCTTTAGGTATTACCATAAATTAAAAGAAGCTATTTTTAAAGACAAGAAAGAACTTGAATTAATTGGGTAATGTCTAACCTAATGTTCATTGAAATCAATAAAGGGAAACCCCTTTGTCTAAAACAATTTATTTAGCTGTAATTGGAGGGGGAGATGTGTCTTCAGGAATCGCTGAAATGGCCCGGGAAGTGGGCCGGGAGGCGGCCCGGCGGGGCGCGGTGGTAATTTGCGGCGGCCTGGGCGGCGTTATGGCCGCCGCGGCCCAGGGCGCGGTAGAAGCCGGAGGAGTGACCCTGGGCATCCTGCCCGATGGTGACCGGCGCCGGGCCAACCCTTTTCTCACTTTCAGCCTGGCCACCAACATGGGCCATGCCCGCAATCTCATCATCGCCCATAGCGCCGACGCCCTCATTGCGGTGGACGGCGGCTATGGCACCGTGTCCGAAGCGGCCATTGCCCTGAAACTGGGCAAGCCCGTCATCGCCCTGGAAGCAGCCTGGGACCTCGCCGGGGTGAAACGGGCCGCCAGCCCCCAGGAAGCCGTGGCGCTGGCGTTGAAAGGGGTGGGAAAATAGGATTCGGTGAGGTAAGAACTTACCCTAACAAAAATTCCAAGCTGTTTCTCATATCCTCCTTGTCGGAGTGTTGCAGGAACCGCAGAAGCCTTTGCATAGTTTCTCTAAAGGAGACTTGTTTAGCGACCACGATGCCCCAATGGTCTCGCTGAGTCCTTACCCATCGGTTGTGCAGCAACACAAAATCTCTGACGTTGAAAGAAAACAGGCACCTCTCTTGAGAGACCGCAAGGGCCAATTGTTCTTGATCACTGCGGCCTTTTAGTTCCAGTTCCTGGGCATGAATCACATCGTAACCGCGCCGGCGCAAGGCATGGGCCAGGGCGGCATGCACGTCTTCATCCAGGAAGAGCCTGATTTTCATAGAGGTTGGTCAAGATTGACGGGGGTGAACCAGAGCTTCCTTTTTCCAAAAATCTGTATCGGCTGAGGCGGCCAGGTCTGCGTCCACCTCTTCCTGGTGGTCGAAATAATAGGCCAAAGCGGAATGGACCTGCGCTGCGGTTATATGAGGCAGGGCCGTCAGAATCTCATCCACGCTCATCCCAATCTGGTAATATCCGGCAATGACGCGGATCGGGATACGCGTCCCCTCAATAATGGGCGCGCCCCCGGCAATCTCCGGATTAACCCCAATATATGGATAAACCCGCTTTAGCAGTGCTTCGCCCATGGCCCCCAGACCTCGCAACTTCATGGATTAATTTTTTATAATTTTTTACCATGAACCATTGTATCAGTCAATTTACCTGCAAGACTGCGTTATCTAAAAAAATATACCACACCCATCATTCCAAACCAAGGCCCACGAAGAAACGATTAAGGGGCGTCCCGGAACTCCCGGACGCCCCTTAATAATATCTTCGTGCTCTTGGCGTCTTAGTGGTTAATCATTGTTCCCATTATTGAACAGCATGGCCCCCAGGTCCTTCCAACATTCAACTTCCGGGAAAGGATGGGGCGAACGGTTCCAGGGCTGGACAAAGAGGACGGGGGTGATGCCGTGAGCCGCCACGTGCCAGCAGGTCTCCAGGCGGTCTTCCACAAAGTAGCGCACCCCGTGGTCTTGCAAGGAGTGAATCTTGGTGTCCGGGTCGCCGGTGGCCACCACCCGGATGGCCTTCGGGGGCACCGACGTCAGGGTCCGGGTCAGCCAGGTGCGGATGGGGCCGGCCCGGTCCCGGGCGGTGATGAAGAGCAGCGGGGCCTCACCGGCCAGCCGCTGGAGCACCGGGATGGCATGGGGTAAAGGTTCGATGGGCAATTCGTGAGGCCGGTCAATGAGCTCCCGGATGAGTTCCGCAATGATCCAGGGTTCCAGGTCCAGGCAGTCCTCCAGGCGGAAGGTGGTGATGTGCTCGTACCGCAGATGGTGGCCCCGGTCGTAGCGGCGCCGGGCCAGGTCCAGGAAAGTGGTCATGATGTCCGCCACCACCCCGTCGATGTCAAAGGCCACCTGGTCCACGGGGATGCGGGTTATTTTTGGATTCGGGGTTGGGTTTGCCGGGTATTTCATTTTCGCCAGGCTTTTTCCTTTAGATGCGGGGAGCGACCCTCCCCGCCAAATCTTATTCAGTTGTCCACCTCCACCGATCATTTACTGACCACTGCCCACTGGCCGCTAAACCTTCCCCACCGACTTTAAAAACCCCAGCACCTCGTCCTCGGTCAGATCGTACCAGGCCCGGTAGGCGTCGGCCACCGCGAAGGACAAGCCGGTGCGGACATTAAGGCAGTAAAGTTCGTCCATTAGGGGGAGCAGCTCCCGCACGGTGCGCCCCGAGCCGGTGGGGACCGCAACGATGAGCGGCCCGGCGCCCTGTTCTTTTAAAAAGCGCAAGGCGGCCCGCATGGTATATCCCGACGCCAGGCCGTCGTCCACCACCAGGGTGGGGCGGCCGTTAAGGCGGGGGTAGGGTTTGCCGCCCCTTAGCCGGGCCTCCCGCTGCTGGATTACCGCCAGGGTTTTCCGCACCTGTTCCTGAATTTCCTCAGGAGATAGATGTGAGCGCTCCAGCAGATTTTGGTTGAAGATGGCCTCCCCTGCCGGATCGAGGGCCCCGAAGCCGGCCTCGGTGGTCCAGGGAAGTTGAATTTTGCGGACGATGACCAGGTCCAACGGAATTCCCAGGAGCCGGGCAATTTCCGCCCCTACCGGCACCCCCCCGGCGGGAATGGCAAAAAGGGCGATATCTGCGGCCGCCGGCACCCCTCCTGCCGGCATGGCATAAAGATGGATATCTTTAAGGCTTGTCAAAAGGCAGGCCGCCAGCCGCTGACCCGCGTCGGTGCGGTCGGTAAAAACGTAGGCCTTATCCCGGAGAGCCGGATCTTCTATGAGTTTGCCCATTGTCCGAAAAATTCCTCTCCCAGAGCCGCCACCCGGCGACGGAATTCTTCCTGGCTGAGCTTTGCTCCCTTGAGCCCCCCCTGAAGATTAATTTCCGAAAGATAAACTTCACCGCCCATGCTGACCAGAAGGTCCAAAACGGCGTAAGGAAATTTGCCCCGGGCCATGGCCCGACGGCAGAAATCGAGCAATTCCGGAGTCAGTTCCGCCGGCTGTGACGACCCCCCTTGAAAGAGATTCTTGCGAAAGCTGTGGGGGTTGAACCGTTCATAGGCTTCCGCATATTCTCCCAAAACCACCACCCGCAAGTCCCGGGCCTGAGGGAGAAAGGGCTGCACCACCACCGGGTAGGGGATGTCCTGGAGCGCCGCCAGGTTATACAGGGCCTCCAGGGAGGGCCACGAACTCACTCCCAGACCCAGGTTAGCCCGGTCCCGCTTGGTCACCACCTGGGTTAGACCCTGAGCCTGGAATTCGCCCAGGCGGTCCGCCAGGTCCGGAAGAGCATAAGCGACAAATCCCGCCGGGACCATAAACTCCCCTAGCACTTCTGCCTGGGCCGCCTTGGAGCGGCTCAGCAGTTGGGCCAGGGCCGAGGGGAAAAGCGCCACTCCCCTATCGGCCAGGTCAAAAAGTTTGACCTCTTCCCCCCATTTCAGGGCCAGGCGCCCCAGGACCAGGTCTCCGGGCCCCAGGCGCCGGTAAAGACGGCGGAATTCAGTGATAGTCCTGATAATTAGAGGAGACATCAGAAATATTATAAAGAGGTTTGGGAGGAACTTCCAGGCGGGTCGGGGCCAGGGACCGGGATAGGGTTGCCAATAATTTTTTCCCGGTTTTCCGGGATACGTAAATGTCATAATTATCCACCTGGGCCACCCGGCGCCACTCTTTAGCCAGGCGCTCCGGGGGGTAAACCTGGCGAAAGACGCTTTTGCCGAACGTCCCCAGAATCAACACCTCGGCGCCCACCCGGTTGAAATCGTAAGGTTTGTTCCGGGGGTTCAGCAGCACAATCTTTTCCGGAGTGGCCTCCACAAAGAAAAATGCCGGCATCAGGTGAATACGGTGATCGTCGTCCAGAAAGGCCAGCTCATATTCCGGGGTCTCGATGAGGCATTGCCGGGGCACTTTTTTGAGAAAATCCACCAGGCGATAGGGACTGTCAGCCTTAGTCCGACTGGTCAAAATCATGTCCAGATATTCCAGTCCCGAAAAGGGATAAACCATGATCAAGGATAGGGTCAGACCGCCTGCCAGCCATCCGGGGCGGGGCCGGCTTACCAGGGAGGCGGCTAACCGGCCCAGACCTTGCCGGAGGAAGTGCACCCCCAGGGGGGCGGCCAGAAACAGGGCCGGTAAGGCAAATCGGTGCCACCACACCGCGGTGAGATAAACCAGACTCCACAGGATAAAGTTCCAAACCCAAAGCCTGGCGCCGGGAGAATAAGCCTCTCTTTTCACCGTCCACCAGGACCCTAGAATTCCCAGCCAGATCAGGGGATGTCCCAGAAGGTAAACGGCGCTTTCGGGATAGATGCGGCCGATGGTTAACGGCGTGAAAAATTCATGACACAGGAGCTTTTTCTGGGACCAAAAGTGGATCACCGCCCCGGGCAGGTCTCCCAGGATGACCCATTTCATTCCCAGATATGCTAACAAGGGCAGGCTTAATCCCAGGATATAAACCAGCATCCACCTGGCCAGGCGGCTCTTATGGCCCCAGGAATGGCGGGCCATGACCCCCAGGGGGGGAAGAAAGGCCAAACCGTAAAACTCCTTGGCCGCGAAGGCCAGTCCCAGGAAGACGCCTCCTCCCAACAGAAAATAGGGCGCCTCCTCTTCCAGACCCCTCACCAGCAGCCAGGTGCCGCATAAGAATAGCCCCAGGGCCGGGATGTCCCCCAGGACCGAGCGGCCCCAGTATAGGACATCGGTTCCCGCCAGGGCCAGGGCCGCCGCGGCCAGGGCGGTTCCCCGGCCCCAAAGCCGCTTGGCCCCCAGGTACAGGGATAGAAAAACCAGGCACAGGAATAGGCCCATCACCAAACGGCCCGGTATCACCCCTACCCCGAAAAGGCGGTAGGCCATGGCCACGGGCAAAATCACCGCCGGCCCCACGCTGATGCGGTAGTCCAGGTCGTTTAACTGGTCCGGACTCTGCACCGTGAAAGCATAGCGGCCATGCTGCACCAGATTGGCCGCGGTTTCGGAAAAGATGGCTTCATCCCACCAGAGGGTGGGGAAATACGCCAGGTTGCAGAAACTCCCCAGCAAGACGAAGATGGTCAGAAACACTCCACCCAGGAGGGCGAGGAAAGAAAACTGGGGGTTAGGTTGAGTGAGCCTCACAGACTTGTTCTTAATTGTTGTAGTTGCTTTAACGTAATTAAAGCTTTTTATATTTTATTTGGAATATATTTTTGCGCTTGTGGTCAACGTTGCCATATCTAACGAAAAAAGCCCATCCTCATTACATTATAGGATAGGCTTTTAATGGATATAAAGAAAAATATTTAAGTCAGATGACAAAAAGGATTACATTAAAGGCCCCCAATGTTCCGGTGCAATTCCTGGGTCTTCTCCAGCCTGGCCCGGTCCCGTTCCCGGACCAGGTCCGCCAGCCGGTCCTGGATCCGTTGGAAAATCGGTGAGTTGATGTCTTCCCCCCGGGCATGGGCGTCGATGAGCTGACGGTAACAACAGATCATCCGGGAAATCATGGACACCGCATATTCCCGGCCCTGGACTTTTATGGTGGCCAGCCCCAGGTCAAGATAGGCTTTGAGCTCGTCGCCCAAAATGGCGAAGGCCACGTTGGGATGGCGGCGAATCCGCTCGTTGACCTCCTCAATCCGGGTCCGGGAATGACCCCGCCGGGCCAGAATCTTCTGGCGCTGCTCGTCGGTGAGCAGACAGAGGCGGAAGCAACTGCCGCTGCGGTCCGGCCAGCCCTCGTATTCCACTATTTCGTTGCCGTCCTCATCCCGGTAAACCTTGCGGATGTAAGAGTCGGCGATGAGGTCGTGGAACATGCAGTTGCCCACCCCGCCGATACAGCGGTTGCCGTGGACCAGGATCTCAGTTTTGAGCCCCAGCTCATCGGCCTCCCGCTTGAAGCGGGCCAACTTGTCCACGGTGTTGATTTCCGTGGAGGCCACGATTTGGCTGGCCCCATAGGCCTGGAACCGGGCCATTTCCGCCTTCGTTTGAATGTTGCAACCCACGCTGGCGTGAATCACCAGCTCCGGAAACAGCCGATTAACCTCCTGCATCACTGCCGGGGTCTTGACGATCACCCCTTCGATGCCGAAGTGGGCGTACTTTTCCACCTTACCCATGAGCAGGGGCAGCTTCTCCGGCGGTATCTCGGCGTTGAGAGCCACCCGCACTTGCCCCTGGTAACCGGCGGCGATGTTCACCGCCTGGCCTATCTGGCTGTCTTCCAATTCCCATTCGCACTTGCGGCGGCTGAAACCCTTGGCCCCCACGTACACCGCGTTGGCGCCGTTCTTAAAAACCGCTTCCACCATTTCCAGGCTGCCGCCTGGGGCTAAAAGTTCATTAATCATATAGCTCCCACACCTCCCTGAGCCTTGCCAATAGGTTCCGCGGCTCTGCAACTTTCCTTACGCCAGTGCCTGTGGTAACCCCCAGGTATGGTGGGTTCCTCCCCGCGCCGACTCACCGTCGGTCCGGTTGTCATCGACCTCCGGCAGGGAATTGGTTTCTGGTTTGGATACTGCTATCCCAATGTTAATTTTAAATTAAACCGGCCTTTTTTTCAAATATTTCTTAGACCGGTATAAATACCAAAATTCACCAAAAAATGCGAAAAGGATTTTCCCTAAAGGAATTATTTTCCGCCGGTAATATGGAATACCATGCCATTGGGACCTCTGCCCAGCTCTCTAAGTAGTTTTAACGTAGCGCAGCAGCGTTCCGTGCACCTTTTTCATAGATACCCGCTTAGGTCAGGTGCTTGAAACGCCCTACCCCCGCAGGTAGGTGACGCCCAGGACAAAGCAAAGCCCGATCTCCACTGCAAAGGTGAGCCCATAAATGAGCAGCTCCATCAGTCCGGAATAGTCATCTTCCAACAGAATGCGGTTGGGTTCCCTCAAAATGTCCCAGGAAGTCTGTTCCGTCATGATCCTCTCCTTGCTATCCCCTCCTCGTTCCCAAGTTAAACGGGGGAACGAGGAGGGTTTTGGCATTATCAATTACCACAATTTAATAAAATTCCGCCAAAAGCCCATCAATGGGCCGCACCGGTTGCTGCCGCACCAGGGGCCCTTCTCTCAGCGCCAAATGGGCTTCTTCCAGCAAAGGCCGGGGGTTGCGGTAAATCACCCCGGTGGGAATCCGGTCCCCCCACTCCTTGGCCTTCTGATAAGCCCAGATTTCATTTTCCGGATCATAGTCCGGCTCTTGATCCACGTGGTACACCCGCTGGCGATACCATTGAAAGGTGTTCACCCGATTGAAGGTCACGCAGGGCTGCAGCACTTCCAGCAGGGCAAAGCCTTTATGGTTAATAGCTTCTTTATAGAGTTTGGTCAAGTATTCCAGGTCCCCGGCAAAACCCCGCCCCACCCAGGAGCAGTCCTGGGCCACCGCCAGGGCCAGGGCGTGGAGCGGCGGAGTATAGACCCCCTGGGGCTGGAGCAGGGTCACGAAGCCCTGGTCGCTGGTGGGCGAAGCCTGCCCCTTGGTAAGCGCATACACCTGATTGTTGTGCACCACCAGGGTCATGTCCGGGTTCCGGCGAAACGCCGCCAGGAGGTGATTTCCTCCTTCGCCGTAGCAGTCGCCGTCGCCGGCCACCGCCACCACCTTGAGGTCCGGGTTGGCCAGGCGGATGCCCGTGGCCACGGGCAGGGTGCGGCCGTGAAGGCCGTTGAAGGTGTTGCACTTCAGGTAGTGAGGGAATTTACTCGACTGGCCGATGCCGGAAACCACCACCAGTTCTTCCGGCCGGATTTCCAGCTCCGCCAGGGCCTGCTTGAAGGCCTTGAGCATGGGAAAATTGCCGCAGCCCGGGCACCAGGCCGACTCTACTCCTTGGTATGATTCTAGGGGCAGCATGGCCTTCTCCCTCACCCGATTCCTTTCAGCCCGCGCAGGATATACTCCGGGGTAAAGGGCCTGCCGTCATACTTCAACACCAGGTGGTCCGCGTTTAGCCCCGTCTCCTGGCGCAGCAGCCGGTTGAGCTGGCCGGTGGCGTTCAGCTCCACCATCACCAGCTTCTGGGCCCCGGCCAAGGCCGCGCTCACCGCGTCCCGGGGAAAGGGCCACAACTCGCTCAGATGCACCAGGCGGGCCGGAACCTGGTCGGCGTTGAGCCGGGCCACCGCTTCGGCCACCGGCCCGTAACTGGAGCCCCAACAGGCCAGGACCAGCGGGGCCTCCGCGGGGCCGGCCGCGGTGATCCCCCCCAACTCTTGGACCAGCCCTGTAAGCTTGCGCAGGCGCTTCTCGTGCATCTTCAGCCGCACTTCCAGGTCTTCGGTGAGGTGGCCGTCGGGGGTATGTTCGTCCGAGTCCGCCACCACCACCGGCCCGAATCCCGGCAGCCTCCGGGGGGAGACCCCGGAGTCGGTGAACGCGTAGCGCTCATATTCGCCTTCAGCCGGACCCGTTTCCAGGGCCCGGTCAATCTCCACCTGCGCCGGGAAATCCGCGGCTTCGTGGGTAAACTGGGTGTCGGCGAAATACTGGTCGGTTTGCAGAAACACCGGCATTTGATAGCGGTCCGCCAGGTTGAAGGCTTTTGCTGCCAAAGCGAATCCCTGGGCCGGGGTCCCCGGCGCCAAAATGGCCCGGGGGAAATCGTCCTGGCCGGCCCCGAGGACGAACCCCAGGTCCCCCTGGGAGGTGCGGGTGGGGAGCCCCGTGCTGGGTCCCGGACGCATGGCCTCCACGATGACCAGGGGAGTCTCGGTCATGGCCGTCAGCCCCAACCCCTCGGTCATCAGGCAGAAGCCGCCCCCGGAAGAGCCGGTCATGGAGCGGACCCCGGCATAGGACGCTCCCAAGGCCATGTTAATGGCCGCGATCTCGTCCTCCGCCTGCTCCACCACCACTCCGTAGCGCCTCGCCCGCTGGCCCACGGCGTTGAGCACGCTGCTCCAGGGGGTCATGGGGTAGCCGCTGATAAACTGCAGGCCGGCCGCCAGGGCGCCCAAGGCCAGGGCCTCGTGGCCGCTGATGAGCAGCCGGCGTTCCGCAGGCTGCGGCATCCCGGCCAGGGACAGGGCCGCCCCTTTGCCCGCCGCCAGTTCATAGCCCCGGGTGGCGGCCTGGACGTTCCACTCCACCACCGGCGCGCCCTTGGCCTCGAAGGTCTCCTTCAGCAACTCCAGCATGGGCCCCAGGGGCGCCTGCAACAAACCCAGGAGCGCGCCGCAGACCCCGGCGTTCACCGCGATCTCCCCGGCCTTGGCCTCCCCTGGGATCAGGTCTTCATGAGTCAAGGCCACCGAAGGATGGTCGTCGGGGATCTCTTTTACCCGGGAGGCGTCGTAAATGATCACCCCGTCCCGGGAGAGTTCCTTAAAGCGCAGGGTCAACGTCTCCTGGTTCAGGGCCACCAAGATGTCCACCCCTTCCCGGGAAGAAATCAGGGGGCGGTCCGCCACCCGGATCAGGTTAAAGAGATGGCCTCCCCGGATGCGGGACTCGTAAGACTGGATGAAGAGCACCTGGCAGCCGCGGCGCACCAGGGTCTTGGCCAGGGGCAAAGTAATGGCGTGCACTCCCTGGCCCGCAGTTCCGCCGATGAGAATGTTCAGGTCAATGGGCACTATTGAACCTTTCCCGGGCAATCCGGCCTAATTGTGAATAATTACTCAAGCGGAGGCCAATTGTCAATTAAATAGTTTTTTGACAAAGATTAAAGCGCGGCGATTGGCCTCCCACCGAGGCTGGGGTTTGGGCTATGAACCAATATTAAGCGCCGACGGGAGGTGGGGCAAGGGGTTTGGGGAAGGGGGCGACCATGCCCCCAACCCTGGTTTATTTTTAGATGGATAGGAGAAACTGCACCAGGTCGGCCTGTTCCGCGGGGGTCAGACCCAAGGCAAGTCCCGTATTCAAGAAGTCGACCACCGCCGCCCGGGTGGGGAAACGGCCATCATGGAAAAAACCGCCCTTTCTGCTATTCGCCTGGAAAAATAAATTATCTAGGTTTCTAACCGTGATAAGATTTTTGGGGGGAGAGGGTCAAGGCCCGCTCTTGCTCCCTCCCCCAATCACAAGGGGCGCAATTTATTGCGCCCGACGCCAGCGGGCGTGATATAGCGATTGCCAAAAGTTTTTTCCGATGGTTTTTTGACGTAGGGGCACAGCGTGCTGTGCCCCTGTACCTTGGGCACGGCTCGCCGTGCCCCTACGGGGAAATTACTTTGGGCAACCCCTATAAATCACGCCCCTAACAGGGGGTGGGGAGGGGAGCCTGAGGGGGGGATCGCGGTCCCCCGGCCCTCCCCTCAAAAACCATTACAAACCGGAAATAGGAGAACCACGTGTACTGGGATGCCACCATTGAAACTTTGCCCGATGAAAGACTTAGAGAACTTCAGCTCCAGCGCCTTCAAGACACGGTGCGCCGGGCCGGGCAAAGCCCTTTTTACCGGCAGCGCCTGGCCCAGGCCGGGATAAACGCCGAGCCTCTTCAATCTCTGGAGGACGTGCGCCGCCTTCCCTTCACCACCAAGGACGATCTACGGGCCGCCGGCCCGGACATGCTCACCTGTCCTTTGACGGAAATCGTGCGCCTCCATGCCTCTTCGGGCACCACCGGCCAGGCCACGGTCATTTACTACACCCGCCGGGACATCGCCGCCTGGGCCGACCTGGTGGCCCGCTCCATGTTCATGACCGGGGTGCGCCCCGGCGACGTCTTTCAGAACATGATGGGCTACGGCCTGTTCACCGGCGGCCTGGGGTTCCATTACGGGGCCGAGCTGCTGGGGGCCCTCACCATCCCCGCCGGGGCCGGCAACAGTCTCCGCCAGATCCAGCTGATGCAGCAATTCGGGACCACCGTGCTGCACATCATACCCAGCTACGCCCTGTATCTCCTGGCCACCTTCGCCCAGGGAGGGGTGGATCCCCGGGAGCTCCACCTTCGCATGGCCTTCATCGGGGCTGAACCCCATACCGAAGAAATGCGCCGGCGCATCGAAGAAGCTTACGGGGTGAAGGCCTACAATTCTTATGGACTTTCGGAGATGAACGGCCCCGGCGTGGCCTTTGAATGTCCTGAGCAAAACGGCCTGCACGTCTGGGAGGACGCCTTCCTCCTGGAAGTGGTGGACCCGGTTACCCTGGAGCCGGCGGGCCCCGGGGAAACGGGAGAGCTGGTCTTCACCAGCCTCACCCGCCAGGGCATGCCCATTTTGCGCTACCGCACCCGGGATCTGGCCTCTTTATACCCCGAGCCTTGCCCCTGCGGCCGCCCCCACCGGCGCATCTCCCGCATCCAGGGCCGCACCGACGACATGCTCGTCGTCAAGGGCGTTAACATCTTCCCCATCCAGATCGAACGGGTCCTGCTGGCCAGGCCCGAAGTGGACGCCAATTACCTGGTGGAACTCACCCGGGAGAATTACAACGACGTGATGCACGTCAAAGTGGAGGTAAAAGAGGAGTTTTTCCAGGAAGACCTGCGCTACCTGCAGCGCCTCCAGAAACGCCTGGCCGAGGCCTTGCGAAACGAACTCCTGGTGACGCCCAAGGTGGAGCTGGTGGAGCCTAACACCCTGCCCCGGAGCGAAGGCAAGGCGGTACGGGTGGCGGATAAGAGATAGTAGGGGGGTGTTTGGGGGGAGGGGGCAAGGGCTTTGCCCTTGCCCCCTCCCCTCAACCACAACTTTTTGTTTACAAGCCCAAGGGCGCCAGGAAGCGCCGTTCGATTTCCACCAGGGTCCCGTGGGGCTCGATATCAGCAGCAGCCAACAGCAGGTTTAGGTCGTCCGCCATCTGTCGGAGACCAACCAAAGTCCTTTGCCGCGCTTCGTCCAGCACTTCCCAATGGCCGGTGGCGTGCAATCCCCAGAAAGCCGGCTCCAACTCCGGCAAGAGGAGGGAATAAAGCCCCGGGCGCAAAGCCAGCATCATCGCCAGGGAGGGCCAGGCCCGGGCTTGGATGATATATGCCAGCCGGCCCCATTCGTTCACTTCGGCCAAGGCGTCCTTGAGGCCCCGGATCCAGTGCTCCACCCGGGTCTGGGGGAAATGCTCCAGGATAAAGGGAAACGCGGTTCTGAGGCTGGGCTCCAGGGCTTCCCCCATTTCGTGGTGGATGACGGCTTCCAGTTCCGCGTCCAGGATGTCGTCCAATGCCGCCCGATAATAGTCCGGGTTTTGCAGCAGTGCTCCCAGAGGCAGGCTGTAAGCTTCCAGGGCGATCTTCAGGAAGCGGTTGGTCTGCTGGGTGGGATCGGAGAATCGGTCCCAGAGGTAGAAGGACAGGGCCTGCTTGCGGGCGTAAATCAGGGTTCCCTGGCACAAGGCCGGGGTGCCGTCCAGGTCCCGGGCCAGTTCCAGGTCCAGCACCAGGATGGTGATGTCCCCGTCCCGGCGCACCTGGGTCAATTCTCCCAGAAAGAAGGTGGGGGCCAATCCCCGGGCCAGGCCGGCGCCATAAGCCAGACCCTGGGGAATGAGACGCTCGTTGAGTTCCGCCACTTGAAAGGGGTCGAAACTGGCCCCGTCCCAGGCCAGGGACTGCCAGGGACGGCCTTCCAGGGTCTCCCAATGCCGCTCCCGGCCCTCCACCCAGGCCAGGACTGCGCCGGGGTCCGGCTCCCGCCAGGGAGGCAGCCCGTGCTCCCATTTGTACAAGGCCCGCAAGCGCAGCACCAGTCCGCACAGGGAATAATGCCCCGCCTGGGCGGCGCTGGCGATCTGGCAGTTCTCCCGCACCGGGCGGATGAGGGATTGAAACTTCATTAGCGACCTTTATAAATTTCACCACCAAGACACAAAGACACTAAGATACACCAGGGATAAGACTTCAGGTTTGGCGCTGGAAAGCGCCAAACCAAAAATATTATTTCAATGAAACTTGGTGTCTTGTTGGTTATACTTTGCCTCTACTTGAGCAGATCGGCGAATTTCTGAGCCAGCTTCTTATCGAGAGACTGCAGGGTCTGGTATTCTTGTTTCGCCGCGGCCTGGTTGCCCATTTGCACATAATAAGCGCACAACCCTAGATGAGCCTCGGCGTCGCCCGGCTGGAGGCGCACCGCTTCCTGGAAGGCCTGCCCCGCTTCTTTCCACTGCTCCAGTTTCATGTATGCCATCCCCAGATTCTTATGAGCCTTGGCCAGGTCCGGTTGGAGGCGGACAGCCTGGCGGAAGGCGTCCCGGGCCTCCGGGTGGCGCCCCAGTTTACCCAGGGCCAGCCCCAGGTGGTAGTGGGCCTCGGCGTTCTGGGGGTGGAGGCGCACCGTTTCCAGGAAGGCTCTTCGGGCGTCCTCCCAACGCCCCATTTTGATATAGGCCACGCCCAGGTTCTCGTGGGCCTGGCTCCATTGGGGTTGGAGGCGGAGGGTTTCCTGGAACTCCTTCACCGCGTCCTGGTACTGTTGGCGCCGGGCCAAGGCCAGTCCCAGGTGGTGGTGGGCCTCGGCGTAATCCGGCTGAAGGCGGACGGCTTCCTTAAAGGCCCGGATGGCGTCGTCCAGGCGGTCTTCCCGGACCAGTCGTTCGCCCTTCTGGAACCGATCTCGGGCCTGGGGGGAGACGCCCTCCAGGACTTCCTGACCCAGGGCCGGGAAGGGAATTATAGATAAAGCCAGGGTCAGCCCAATCCCCCAAAATAAACGTTTAATCAAATCAATCTCCTTAAGCTTTCACCACAGAGGCCCAGAGGACACAGAGATTTTTAGTTTTGGCGCTCAAAGCGCCACACTAAAAAATTCATCTCTCTGGGTATTCTCTGTGCCCTCTGTGCCTCCGTGGTTAATAATAATCCAGCGGATGGACCCGGTGGCGCACGCACCAAGCGAAGATCAGGTTGAAGGGCAGCATGTGCAGGGTGTAAAGGTGCGGGGTCAGGCGCCGGAAGATGGAGGGCAAGGAATAAAACCGGCGGTTGGCCCGCCAATATTCCTCTTCCAATTGCCGGGGAGTCATGTGCCGGGGCCGGTACACTACCTGAAAGCCGCAGTATTTGGTCCAATCATGGTCAAAAACGCGGCCTTCGCTTACCAGTTGCTCCCGCACCTTGGTGCCCACCCGGGGGGACAGGATGAACATGAAGGAGACCGGGGCCTTGATGCGGATGAGGAAATCCACGGTGCTGTCGAAGATATCCGGCCGGTCGCCGTCCAAGCCGAACATAACGTTCACCGAGTAGCCGATGCCCCGTTTTTCCAGGGCCTTGAACTGGCGCTCGTAGTCCTTGATTTTGTTTTGCCTCTTGTTGATGGCTTTCAGGCTGTCCGGGCTGATGCTCTCCATGCCGATGTTGACGTGCACACAGCCGCTCCGGGCCATCATATCCAGAAGTTCCGGATCGTCCCCCACGCTGGTGGTGGCCAGGCAGCCGTATTCCAGGCCCAGGGGGATGAGGCGCTCCATGATTTCCATGGCATGGCGGCGGTTGGCCACGAAATTGTCATCCACGAAATAGATGAACCGGCTTCCCGTGAGGCGCTGGATCTCCTGGATTTCATGGAGGACCTCGTCCACCGGCCGGTGGCGGAAGCGGCCGCCGTACACCTGGGTGACTTCGCAGTAATTGCAGGCCCAGGGACAGCCCCGGGTGGTCTGGGCCGGGATGTTCAGGAGCTTGTACTTTTTCAGATCCAGGAGATCGTAGCGGGGGACCGGCAAGCCCTTCAAGTCCGCCAGCTTCTCCGCCTGGTACCGGGGCAGGAGGCGCCCGGCCTGGAAGTCTTGCAGGAGCCGAGGCCAGGTCTCTTCCGCTTCCCCCAGGACGAGAGCGTCGGCGTGCTCCTGGGCCTCCTCGGGGGCCAGGGTGGCGTGGAAGCCGCCCATGACCACTTTGACGCCCCGGCGGCGGAACCCCGCGGCCAGCTCATAGGCCCGGGGGGCCTGGTGGGACATGAAGGAAATGCCCGCCAAGTCACAATCCTCCTGAAAGGTGACGTCATCCAGCAGGTCATCTTTAATCCGGACCTGAATTCCCGGAGGGGTGAGGGCCGCCACGTAGGGAAGGGTCATACCCAGGAGCCAGCGCCTTTTCCGCTTTTCCAGACGCCCATCCCGGCGGTACCGGGAGGGTTGAACGAGCAATACCTTCAATGCTTGTCTCCAATATTTTGCACCACAGAGATACAGAGGCCGCGGAGATACCAGATAATTTTCAAATTTTGGCTAATGGCCAAAATTTGAAAATCATCTTTCTCTGTGCTCACGGTATCTCTGTGGTTAAAGATGTTAAGGATCATTCACCATTTGCGAAAGCGCCGTTTCGTCAGCTCCGGCTCCATGAGCCAGAGGAGCAGGATGCCCACCACGAAACCGCCCACGTGGGCCCACCAGGCCACGCCCCCGCCCTGCTGGCCCATGGAGAAGGCCCCAAACAAGAATTGCAGAACAAACCATATGCCTAGAAAGATGTAGGCCGGGAGCTCTGTGAAAGTGATAAAAATGAATATGGGAACCAGGGTGAAGACCCGGGCCCCGGGAAAAAGGACAAAATAGGCCCCCATCACCCCGGCGATGGCGCCGCTGGCCCCCACCAGGGGTATCTGGGAAAAGGGGGAAAACAAGAGGTAGATAAGATTGGCCCCTATTCCCGAAAGCAGATAAAAGACCAGGTATCTCCCATGCCCCAGGATGCCTTCCACGTTGTCTCCGAAAACATAAAGAAACCACAGGTTGCCCAGGAGATGGAGCCAGCCGCCGTGCAGGAAAATGGAGGTTACCAGGGGCAGTAAAGTGAGGCCCAGGGAAACCTGACCGCTCCATAAAAAACGCAAAAAACGGCCCGGTACAAACCCCAGGGTGTCAATGGCCCGGGGAAGAAAATGGCCCAGGGACAGCTCCCACAGAAAGAACAGGGCAGTCAGCCCGATGACGCTGTAGTTGACATAAGGGCGGCGGAAGGACGGGATGTTGTCGCGCAGCGGGATCATGTCTGTGTCCGGATGGGATTAAAGGAACCAAATTATAATAATAACAGTTTTTCCCAGGAAAAGAAGAGTGGCGGGAATATGGAATTTTGCGCTGGAAGGGGTAAAGGGCGAGAAATCTTTTTCCTTAGATTGCGATTTCAACTTAACTGATAATCATAATTTTTTAAACGAAAACCGAAGACCGAAGACCAATTCTTACGGCCGGTTGACCAGGAGGCGCTTACTGGGAGTACGGAGAGCCACCCTGGCCCCTTCCAGGTAAGGCTCCCCGGCAGAGGCGTCGTCTATTAACAGGAAGACCCGGGCAGGTCCGTGCCACAGTTCATTAAGTTGGACCGGGCTGATGATGTAATTATCCTGAGGCGCCACCGGGTAGGGAAACTGGGGGAGACCATTTCGCTGCACCATGAGCAGGCGGCGCCCGGAATAAAAAACCAGGGAGGCTCCAAATTCGAACTCTTCGATGTGCTCCATGACGATGACGTCCTGGGAGGAGGCGTGGTCCCGTATATATTGGCCCGGGATCTTATCGCTCAACTGGGGAGACAGGGCATAAAGGGATAGAAAGGTGAGAAACGTCAGCGCCAAGGCCAGGGCGATGAAAGAGGCGGTTACTATCCCAGGCCGGCGCCGGCCGAACAATATCCCTGCCAGGGCCAGAGTGGGCATGATAAAGGAAGCCGGCTTGACCAGGGGCAGGACCAACGACGCCAGCCCGATGAATTCCCGGCGGTTGCTGGCGCAGAGCGCCTCCATATGGGGCATCAGCGACAGGATTAACATGGCCACTACGGCAATGGGAAGCAGCGCCCAGTAAGGCCAACGGTCCCCAGGGGCAGCCAGATAGCGGTCCAACCGCCAACCCACCACCAATGCCAACGGGGGCAAGGCCGGCAGATGGTAATATTCGATGCGGCTGGCCGCCAGGGTGAAAAACCCCAGGATGACTCCGGCCCATATGAGCAGGAGCCACGCCTCTCTCTTATCTCTCCGGGTCTCCCGCCAAAACTTTATTAGGCCTTCGGGCAGGAGCACCGTCCACGGCATGAGCCATATGATCAGGAAGACCCAAAATGCCCAAATAGAAAAAGGGATGATGTCTGGCGGTTGGCGCTGTCCCAGGAAACGGAGAAATTGCTCGTTGATGAATTGATGCATCAAAAACCCGGGATGGGCCTTTTCCACCCACACGCCCCAGGGAATTATCAACAGGATGGCCAGGGCCGCGCCCTTGGGGGAAAAAATCAGGGATAGCAGCCGCGGCTGGCGAAGCCACAAGGCGTAAAGCAGGCAGATGAGCACGGGAAAGGCCACGCCGATAAATGACTTGCTCAGGAACCCGGCCACCAGGGCCAGGGAAAAGAGCGCCATCCATGTAAAGGCATAGTCCTCCTGCCAGCGCATCATAGAATACAGGGATGCGGCCAGGGATACGGTGATGAGGTGGTCTGTGAGGAGGTTAAGGTGGAAGGCGCAGAAGCCCACAGAACTGAGGAGGACAAAGCCCCCCAGCCAGGCGGCCCGGGTTCCCAGCAGCCGCCGGCCGATGAGGTAGGTGAGCCACACTTCCAGCACCGTGAGCCCCAGGGTGGGGAGCCGGGCGCTCCAATCCGACACTCCGAAAATCTTATAACTCAACAGGTTGAGCCAGTAGAGCAGGGGGGGTTTATCCAGGTAAGGGACGCCGTTCAGGGTGGGGGTAAGCCAGGACCCGGAAATTAGCATCTCCTGGGGGATGAGGGCGTACATGGACTCACCCCGGGACAGGGGAAGCATCCAGAAAATGGGGGCGTAAACGGCCAGGCACGCCAGGCACAGGGTCCAGCCGTTGAACCAGCGGTCCGGGGAGGAGTTATTCATGTAACTCTGTGTATCCTCTTGACCTCTGTGTCTCTGTGGTTATGAAATATTCCACCGCAGCATTTTCCACATGTCCTTGAGTCCCAGGCTGCGAACCACGGAAGGCTCGAAGCCCGAATGCATCATGCACTGGGCGCAGCGGGGGTCCCGCCCCACCCCGTAATTTTCCCACGGGGTCTGGTCCATCATCTCCGCAAAAGTGAGGTAATGGGCGTCCACGATCTGGTAGCAGGGGGCCCGCCACCCCTGGGGGTTGCGGGTGGGGTTGGCCCAGGGGGTGCATTCGTAGTGCCGCTCTCCCCGTAAAAAGCTAAGATACAGCGGCGTGCTGAAATATTTGAATTTCCGGGCGTCTTTTTGGGTCAGGCGGGTGAACTTGTCCTTGATTTCCTCCCGGCTTAAGAAAAGCTCCGAGTTGACTCCATTGAAGCTATAAGCCGGGGACACCAGGAGGCCGTCCACGCCCAGTTGGGTTAACAGGCCGAACAAGGCCTTCAACTCCTCGGGGTCGGTCTCCTGATAAACCGTGGTGTTGGTGCACACCCGGAAGCCCTGGGCCTTGGCGGCCTTGATGGCGTTGAGGGCAATGTCGAATAACCCGGCTCGCCCCAGGATGGCGTCATGGGTGGGGGCCATGCCGTCCAGGTGAATGCTCAAAGTCAGGCGCTTGGACCGGGGCAGCCGGGGCAGGGATTTTTCCAGGAGAATGGCGTTGGTGCACAGATAAATATGTTTTTTCCGATGCACCAGTTCCTGGGCCAGCTCAAAAACCGGGGGGAAAATGAGGGGCTCGCCCCCGGTGATGGTGACCACCGGCGCGCCGCACTCCTCCACGGCTCCCAGGCACTCTTCCAGGGTGAGGGACTGGCCCAGGGTGTCCCGGTATTCCTGGATGCGGCCGCAGCCCACGCAGGCCAGGTTGCACTGGTGGGTCGGCTCCAGCATCAGCACCAGGGGGAATTTCTCCTCCTTTTTCAGGCGCTTCCTGGTGAGATAGCGCCCCAGGTCGTAGCTGAGACTTAACGGGAAACGCATATTAGTTTTGAGTTTCGAGTTTCGAGTTTTGAGTTTTTAAATCTGCGCTAATCTGTGAAATCTGTGGATTATACATATCCGCGCTCACGAAACCACTCCACCGCATCTTCCAAGGCCCGGCGCGCCGGGGTCAGGGTGAGGCCCAGTTCCTTCACCGCTTTACTGTTGTCGAAATACATGAATTTCCGGGCCATGCGCACCGCGGTGAGGGGCATGCGGGGCGGTTTGCCGCTGATATACGTAGCCCAGCCCTCGTTGACGCAGGACATGGCCAGAATGGGCCAGTAAGGGAGCTTCACCCAGGGCGCCCGGCGGCCGCTGATCTCCGCCAGGAGTTTTAAAATCGCCGACAGGCTCAAATTCTCGTTTCCCAGGATGTACTTTTCCCCCACCCGGCCCTGGGCTTCCGCCAGGAGGTGACCCCGGGCCACGTCCCGAACGTGCACAATATTTAGCCCCGTCTCCAGGTAAGCCGGCATGCGGCCGCGCAAAAAATCCACAATCATCTGGCCCGTGGGGGTGGGCCGGTAGTCCCACGGCCCCACCGGGGTGCTGGGGTTGACGATGACCACCGGCAGCCCCTGCTTAGCGTATTGCACCGCGCTCAATTCCGCCAAGTATTTGGTGCGCTTGTACTGGCCCACCATGTCGTAGTAGGTCACCGGGGTGTCTTCCGTGCCCGGGACGCCGTTCCCGGGATTGCCCAAGGCCCCCACGGTGCCGGTATAGACGAAGCGCTCCACCCGCCGGGCCAGGGCCGCGGCCAGGATGTTGTGGGTGCCCTGGACGTTGATACCGTACATGGTTTTCGGGTCCGGCACCCAGAGGCGGTAGTCCGCGGCCACGTGGAAGACCCGGTCGCAGCCCTCCAGGGCCCGGGCCAAGGAGTCCTTGTCACGGAGGTCCCCCAATACCACCTTTACGTCCAGGCCGTTCAAGGCCGGATGGTCATCCCGGCGCACCAGGACCCGGACCTCCCGCCCTGCGGCCAGGAGCTCTTCCACCACCGCCCGGCCCACGAAGCCGGTGCCGCCGGTAACCAGGGTTTTGGTCATCAGTCGTAAGTAATCAGTAACCAGTAACCAGTAATCAGTAACCAGTAAC
>Ga0194125_10004655_pt1 | contig 21280 bp, 20 predicted proteins | sample TA2KigC250mmetaG_FD_148626 | JGI IMG/M metagenome (GOLD analysis project Ga0194125, IMG submission 148626) | Freshwater microbial communities from Lake Tanganyika, Tanzania - TA2015034 Kigoma Deep Cast 250m | ecosystem: Environmental > Aquatic > Freshwater > Lake | place: Tanzania: Lake...
GAGGGGGTGTGGGGGAGGGGGTAAGGGCGGACGCCCTTAGCCCCCTCCCCCACTTTCCTCTCTCAGCCTTTCCAGCGCCAAACGGGCCGCAGTTTGGGCCGCCTGTTTTTTGGTATGCCCTTCGCCCCGAGCCAGGGGCCGGCCTAAGAGGCGAACTTCTACCAGGAAATACCGGTTGTGGGCGGGGCCGGATTCGGCCACCAGGTGATAGGTGGGGGAGGTCTTGTGGCGGGCCTGGGCCACTTCCTGGAGTGTGGTCTTGAAGTCCTGCCAGGGAAGGGTGCCCAGGGATGGTAGCAAAGACCGGAACCAGCGCCGGGTAAGTTTCTCCGCGGCCCGGAGGCCGCCGTCCAGGAATGCCGCGGCCAGCACCGCTTCCAGGGCGTCGGCCAACAGCGACGGCTTTTCCCGGCCGGCATGGCTCTCCTCGCCTCGTCCCAGGAGGAGGTAAGCGCCCAGGTTCAGGCGACGGGCCAATGAGGCCAGTTGGCGCGCGTTGACCAACGACGCCCGAGCCCGGGACAGATCGCCTTCGGAGCTTTCCGGAAAGTTTTTTACCAGCATTTTGCTCACCGTCAGGGCCAGGACCGCGTCGCCCAGATATTCCAACAGCTCGTTGCTGGGACCGCTGCCGGGATTTTCATGGGCGTAGGAGCTGTGGCGCAGGGCCTGGCCCAGCATCTCCAGGTTTTTGAACCGGTGGCCCAGGCGCCGGGCCAGTTCCTGGAGCTGCTCCTCTCGGGCCGGGGAAATCTCGCTAGTGGGGTGATCGGCTGGCGGCATGGACAGAATTTTATCATACCGGCAGGGTTAGGTTGGAAAAAAGACACACCCGCCTGGCGGATTGGAGGCCCTATCCCGAGTGATTGTAAGGGGAAGACCAAAGACTCGCGGGGCTGGAATAAACGGCGGCGCCTCGAGGATTAACTACCCATCATTTTTTTGACTACTGGCGTTCACAAATTAATATCCTTGAATCACCTCACGTCTCGTGTACAACAAATTAGGCGGTGGATTTGGGTTTCCCCTCCCCCCTTGACATCTGCCTAATGTTTTCCATATTGTTAGAAATTCTTTTAGAAGACCAGAGGAGACCGTTATGAAAATTCTGGGCATCTGGGGCAGCCCCCGCAAGGGCGGCAACTCCGACGTGCTCTTAGATGCTTTTCTTAAAGGAGCCGCGCAAGGAGGCGCCGACGTGGAAAAAGTGGCCCTTCGGGAGCTCAAGATTACCCCCTGCCTGGAGATCTACCACTGTTTCAAGGACGGCACCTGCCCCATCAAGGACGACATGCAGCCCTTATATGAAAAGCTCTTGGTCGCGGACGTGGTGGCCCTGGCTTCGCCCATTTTCTTTTACGGGGTGTCGGCCCAGACCAAGGCCATGATCGACCGCACCCAGGCCCATTGGTCCAAGCGCTATGTGCTGAAGCAGGATTTTCCGGGGCCGGAGCGCCAGGGAGTGCTGCTGTGCACCGGGGCCACCAAGGGAAAATATCTGTTCGTGGGGGCCCGCTTCACCGCCAAATATTTTTTCGACGCCATCAACGTCACTTACGCCGCGGAAATCCTGGTGCGGGGGGTGGATGAAAAGGGGGCCATCCTGGGGCAGCCGGAAGTTCTGGCCCGGGCTGAGGACCTGGGCCGCCGTCTGGCCGGGGGGGAGAAGTTCGGGCCTATTAAGCTTAAGCCTTTGGCGGTGTGAACCGTGAGCAGCAAGCTGTGAGCAGTGAGCTGTTGGCTGGTATTATTACTCGGAGCGATTAATTGTTCCATTATCCAAGGCAGGACTGAGCGATGAGGACTGAGGACTGAGTAATTTAAGATAGAGATGGCGAAGACTCAATCCTCAGTCCTCAGTCCTCATCACTAAAATATCAAGTAACTAATTTGGCGAAATGAGAACAATTGAGTGACCTGAGTAATATTACTCGGAGCATTAAAGAAGTTCCTTCCTTTTGCCCCTCCCCCTTGAGGGGGGAGGGCTGGGGTGGGGGTGAAGGTAATCCATTTTCCGCTCCGGGTAATAATTTGGGGATTGGTATTTGATAACTTAAAACAAAATTATTATGTTTTTACCGGTGGCCGGGCCTCCGTGCCCGCCAAAACTATCTGCATGAGTGAGGTAAGCTGCAGCAAACTGCCAGCGGCTAATGGCTAGTTTTTACTGCTCACTGCTCACTGCTCACATAAAAATATCCACCGATCAGGAGGTAATCACAATGGCCATCACCGTAGGCATGACCAACGAAATGCGGCTCAAGACCGGGCCGGAGCATTCGGCCCAAAAGTTTTACCCCAAGGTCCCCGACGTCTTCGGCACCCCCTTTCTGGGGGGGTTGTTCGAGGGGGTTAGCGCCGACCTTATGGCCCCCCATCTGGGTCCGGGAGAGACTTCGGTGGGCACCTCCATGAATCTCAATCATACCGCAGCCACCCCCTTAGGAATGGAAGTCCGGGCCGTCACCGAAGTCACTGCGGTGGAAAAAGGAGGCCGGCAAATCACCTTCAAGCTGGAAGCCTTCGACGAAAAAGAAAAGATTGGCGATGCCGTTCACGTACGCTTTATAATTAATTTAGAGAAATTCCTGCAGCGGTTGGAGGCGAAAAAAAGCTGAGCCAGGCCCTTTCCTTAGACTTTCCTTACGACCTGGTAACCCTGGGCCAATTCGAGGCCGGGTCCGGCTGGGAGGCCCAGGTGCGCCAGTACGTGCGGAAGAAGTACCGCCAGGATTTGGAGGGTCTGGCCGATGTGGACCCCCAGGCCCTGGCGGCCCTGTTCCGGGGCGAGATTCTCCCGGGGCGGCCTTACGCCTCGGTGAAGTGGGTGATACTTCTCAAGCCCTTCCGGCCCCTGGAAGTTTTTATCCTCTTCGACCAGGATCCGGAGTTCGGCACGGACCTGCGCATTTTTTACGCCCGTAAGAGCCTCACGGTGCCCACCGAAGACGCCTACGTCTTCGCCTGGGACTACGTGGCCCTGCTGGCCCGCTACGGCCGGGGGGCCTATCCTTTGACCCCGGCCGCTCCCGGCGATAAATGGCTGCCCCTGGCGGACTTTGCCCCGGAAGGGACCGGCCCCATGAAGGACGCTTCCCTGGGGGCCCGGGAAGAAGCCTTGCTGCTGCTGAATCTCGACCTGGCGGAAGTGGCGGTGCGCCGCCTGGATAGCGGGGAATTCTCCGAAATTGACGGCGGCTGGGAAGTTGCCTGGCCCGTGCTGGGGGACCTGGCCTTCCGCCTCAGCCGGACCCCGGATGGAATAGATCTGGCCTTTGACGACCGCGGGGCCAGGAAGTACCCCCCGGAATTTCTCCTGAGTTTTTCCTGGCTTTACATCAACGCCCTGCTCCGGGAGTACCGCCAGGTGGACCCCAGCCTCCCCCGGCTCTCGCGGTATTTTTAATGCGGTTTTCGGTTTTCGGTCTTCGGTTTTCGGCAAAAACATAAAGACAATGAAGTGCTGCCACTGCCAAAATGGGGAAATTATCCTCCGGCCCACCTGCACCGGGATCGAGCTGGGCTGCCGGGACTGCGGCCATGTCTATTCGCCGGAAGAGGCCAGGGACCTTATCTAAAGATTACGCCGATTAACCCAGATAAAAAAATTAAATCTGCGCCAATCTGAGAAATCTGTGGATAAAATCTAATGCATGCCTTCTGTTAGGTTTATGGTTAAGGAAATCCAACCTCGGGGGAGAATCGGAGCCACCCTCACTCTCCCCGGCTCCAAGAGTTACACCCACCGGGCCTTGATCGCCGCGTCTCTGGCCCCGGGGGAAAGCCTGCTGCTGAACGCCCTCAGCGCCGAAGATACGGAACTCACCGCCAGCGCCTTAAGCCGCCTGGGCGCCGGAATCACCTGGCGGGGGACGGAAGTCCAGGTCCGGGGAACCGGGGGCCGTTGGCAGCCGGTGTTGGGGCCGATTTATCTGGGCAACTCCGGCACCTCCATGCGCTTCCTCACCGCCCTGGCGGCCCTGGGCCAGGGAGAATATCATCTCACCGGCAGTCCCCGCCTCTGTGAGCGGCCCATGGAGGAGCTGCTGCAAGCCCTGGCCTCTTTGGGAGTGCGCACTTTTTCCCAGCGGGGGGATGGCTGCCCCCCGGTCATCGTCCATGGCGGTCTCACCGGAGGACGGACCCAACTTTCCGGGGCCGTCAGCAGCCAGTACCTGTCGGCCCTGCTGTTAATCGCGCCCCTGGCCCCCCAGGGCGCAGAAATCGAGATCACCGGCGAACTGGTCTCCCGGCCCTACGTGGACCTGACCCTGGAAGTTTTGCAGGAGTTCGGCATCTCCTATTACCGGGAAGGGTACAAATTTTTCCGCGTCCTCGGGAGCCAAAGCTACCAGGCCCGGGAATACGAAATCGAAGCCGACGCGTCCAGCGCCTCTTATTTCTGGGCCGCCGCGGCCCTGACCGGCGGCCGGGTTACCCTCACCAACCTCGCGCTGGAGTCCTGCCAGGGGGATATAAATTTCCTGTCAGTGCTGGCCCGCATGGGCTGCGGCGTGGAGGAGTCCGAGAAAGGTTTGACGCTTAGGGGCGGCCCCTTGACCGGCATTGAGGTGGACATGGCGACCATGCCCGATCTGGTCCCCACTCTGGCGGTGGTGGCGGCCTTTGCCCAAGGCGACACGGTGATCACCGGCGCGGCCCACCTGCGGCACAAGGAGTCCGACCGGCTGGCCTCAGTGGCCGCGGAACTGGCGAAAATGGGTATAAGCGCGGAAGAAACCCCGGACGGACTTATCATCCACGGCGGCCAACCCCACGGCGCCCTCATCGACACCTATGACGACCACCGCATCGCCATGAGTTTCGCAGTGGCCGGGCTGAAGATTCCCGGAATAATCATCCGGGACCCCCAGGTGGTGGCCAAGTCTTTTCCGGATTTTTGGGAGTATTGGGAGAAGTTATGATTGGCGGGGTCTACCTCAAAGAGGGGTATGTCAAGACTTCAGCCGGCCCGGATGCGCAGTTCGTATTGGGGTAGAATTTTTATTGTTCTTCGTTTATTTATCGGTCTGGGAATGGCGCCGAATTTTCCCTTTAATCCCGCGGGTTCTTGGTGTATCTTCCCTGATAAATTACTGAGGTGGTCTTAAGACGTGAAGACCGTTAACGTGGGATTGATCGGCTTCGGCGTGGTGGGGAGCGGGGTGGCGCAGCTTCTTACCCAGCAGCGGGAACTCCTGGCCCGGCGGCTAGGCGCGGACCTGGTCCTGAAAAAGGTGGCGGACCTGGACCTGGAACGGCCCCGTCCCGTGACCGTGGACCGGGACCTCCTCACCACCCGTGCCCAGGACATCCTGGACGATCCGGACATCCACATCATGGTGGAACTCATGGGCGGCCTGTCCCCGGCCCGGGACTACATGCTCGCGGCCATTGAGCGGGGCAAGCACGTGGTCACCGCCAACAAGGCCCTGCTGGCCCACCACGGCAATGAAATCTTAAGCGCCGCGGCGGCGCGGGGGGTGGAAGTGGCCTTCGAAGCCGCGGTGTGCGGCGGGGTGCCCATCATTCTGGCCCTGCGCCAGGGGCTGGCGGCCAACCGCATCCAGGAACTGCTAGGCATCTTAAACGGCACCTGCAACTACATCCTCACCCAAATGTCCCTGTACGGCAAACCTTATGACCAGGCCCTGGCCGAGGCCCAGGCGGAAGGCTACGCCGAGGCCGACCCCACCCTGGACGTGGAAGGCACCGACACGGCCCACAAGCTGGCCATTCTCATGAGCCTGGCCTACGGGGCCCGGCTGGACCTGGAATCCGTCGCGGTGGAGGGCATCATCGGTCTGGACCCCCTGGACATGCAGTTCGCCCAGGAATTCGGCTACCGGTTCAAGCTCCTGGCCATCACCCGGGACGACGGCCACCGGGTGGAGGCCCGGGTCCACCCCACCCTCATCCCTACGGAACACATGCTGGCCAAAGTGGGGGGGGCCATGAACGCGGTGTATTTGACCGGCGATGCGGTGGGGCCTATTTTGCTTTATGGGCAGGGAGCCGGCATGATGCCCACTGCCAGCGCGGTGGTGAGCGACATCATGGACCTGGCCCGGAACACCATCCGGGGCGTCCAGAGCCGTGTGCCGGCCCTGGGCTGTGAGAACGCCCTCGCATCCAACCGCCTCATCAAGCCCTTAAACGACCTGGTGACCAATTACTACTTCCGGTTTGCCGCCAAAGACCGCCCCGGGGTGCTGTCCCAAATCTCCGGGGCCCTGGGGAAGCAGGGCATCAGTATCGCCGCGGTCTTCCAGAAGGGCCGGGAAGTGGCCGGCACCGTGCCCATCGTCATGATCACCCACGAGGCCCGGGAGCAGGACGTCCGCCACGCCCTGGCGGAAATCGACCAACTGGAAGTGGTCCAGCCTCCCACGGTTTATTACCGCATCGAGGACCCCCAATTGAACGCCGCCCGGATTTGAAGACGGTTTTCGGTTTTCGGTCTTCGGTTTTCGGTTTTAAAAGATTTGAAAACCGGTCCCGGAAACCTTTTTGTCGTTTCTCTTAGGGTGCGGATCGCATACCCCGAAAAACCTTTACATAAATGGTCCCTGGCCACTGATCACTGATCACTGATCACTGATATGCCCCTTCGCCTGGCCCTGCTGCTCAGCCTTTTGGTCATCACTCCCAGTGGGTTCCTGGCCAAATTTTACTCCGGACCGGGGCAATTCTGGGTCAATAATCACCTGGTGGGGGTCCTTTACGTCATTTTCTGGATTCTCCTGGCATTTTTTCTCTGGCCCCGGCGGAAATACCTGAACCGGATTCCCCTTGGCGTATTGGCCGCCACCTGCCTCCTGGAAGTCCTGCAGCTCTGGCACCCCTGGCCCCTGGAAGCGGTCCGGGGCACCTTTCTGGGCCGGACTATTTTGGGGACCTCCTTTGACTGGCTGGACTTCCCCCATTACCTGGCGGGGGCCGCCCTGGGCCGGTTGTGGGTGGGATTCCTGTTCCGGAGGGTGGGCGGGACCGGTTGAGATATGGCAGCCTCCACTTGCCGATCTATTATTTTCTGGCCTCCGACCCGCTTAATAGATTGCCCAGAAAAAATTGCAATGTTAAATTTCGTAATTAAGCCTTGCAGTGCTTGCCCTTCGCTAATCTATAATCCACGATTTCCGGAGGTTTTATGGCTGAAGCGGAAAAAAAAGAGACCTGGATTCAGTGGGTGGCCCTCGCCACTACGATACTGGCGGTGGCCGCCGCTATTTCATCCTTGAGAGCGTCCAGCTATTCCACCAAGGTGCAGCTCTCCACCACCCAGGAGGCCAACAAATGGGGCCATTACCAGGCCAAGGCCATCCGGGAGCATGCCTACCGCCTCAACAAGGACATGCTCACCACCGCCAGAATGGAGGCCAAGGCTCCCCAGGTCATCACTTTTCTGGACGAACGGCTGAAAAAGTATGACCAGGAGATCGGGCGCTACAGTAAGGAAAAAGAGGAAATCATGGCCGAGGCCCGGGCCATCCAGAAGGAGCAGGAAGTTTTCAAGCAGCACAACGGCGCTTTCGCTCTGGCGGTGATGATTCTCCAGATAGCCATCATGATGAACGCGGTGGGCGCGTTGATCAGAAAAAAGGAAATGTGGTACGTGGGGATGGCCCTGGGCCTGGTGGGAATGGTTTATATGGCCAACGGGTTCTTTTTGTTTTTTTGATGCGGTGAGAAGTTGGCCGTGAGCATTTATAGCAGCTGCCTAAAATATTTTCCTAAATGAGCAGTATGATCATCACGTGAATCGTTCCAGGGAGCAAGTCCTTTGATTGTCATCCGGTCGATTCATTACCCATAAAAGTGCCCGGTCAATACGATCAAGCAATTGTTCCCGGTTTTTCGCGAAGAAATCGGCGAACCACTCGGCTTTTATCAAAAGCCATAAGCGCTCAATAGGATTTAAGTCCGGAGAATAAGGAGGCAAAAACACCGGCTCGAAGGAACCCCAATCCAAAGATTTCTTTTTATGCCAGGTGGCGTTATCACAAATAATGATATTTCTTGGCCTTTCGAGTTTTACATCTTGATTGGCATGGTTCAAAAATACTTAAACGACTTCGCTGTCGGTGTGAGTGAACTCTAAGGCATAAAACTGGCCGGTCCGGGGACCTACCATTCCGGTGACATTCATCCGGAGATGCTCTCCGTAATAGGGCACCCGAATCTTGGCCCCTTTCCGGGCCCAGCGTCGTCTGGGGCGTGGATCGCCTTCAATGCCCATCTCGTCTAAGTACCAGATATCCATGGTCTCATCGAGGAGATAGGCTCTGAGTTGCTCCAGAAATATTTGCCGTTGCTCTTCACTCTGGCGGGCGGGCCAGGGTTGCGGCACTTTAAGGCGAAAATTATTGTCATGCAGCCAACGCACTACCGTACGATAACCGATTTCATGCTGGAATTCTTGTCGGAGATAACCATGAAATTTCTTTGCCGTCCAGTGGAGTTGTTCAGCTAATTCCGGCTGTTCGATGAGTTGGCGGTAATGGGCGCTTTGCTCCGGGGTGATCTTGGGCGGCCGCCCGGTACGCGCTCCTTCAATTAGACCATCTATGCCTTGTTGATTGAACCATCTGATCCCGTTGTTCAGAGTGCGTCGCGAGACGCTGTATAAGGCCGCCACTTGCTCGGGAGCAATATTCAAGGCCAAGGCACGTATAGCCATCAGACGATTATGACTGCGCTTGGAAGGAGCAGCATTAGCAGCAACTTCCAGTTCCGCCAGAGAACAGTTCTCTAGGTTGGGCGCAAGTCGTCTGGGCACGAATGAAGGAAAACATATTTTTCACAAAAAATCTAGTTTTTTGTAATCTTTTTAATGTCTTTTATCGGAAAAAACTTTTGGCAATCGCTATAAATGACGGTTTTCGGTTATCGGTTTTCGGTTTTCTGTTAAAGACAAAAAAGCCGCAGGAATTGGGCCTGCGGCTATCTTTTTCAGGTTTAACGTCAGTTATATTAAACCATTTTCCCTTTCGAATACATATACATAACTTAAACTATTGGTTTTTACCGAAAACCGAAAACCGTATTGCCTACCTACAATCCCGGCAGACAAAGAACATCTCCACCGGGTCGCCGGTGATCTTGGCCCAGTGTTCCAACTGGTATTGGGGAGCGATATAGTTGCCGCAGACGGTGCAGGCCTGGAGTTCAAAATTCCGGCCCCAGATGGTGCGCACCCCCTCCTTTTCGGTGTAGGGAATGACGTCGGTGGGACAGACGAAGGCGCAGGAGCCGCAGCCGATGCAGGCCTCGGAGGCCTCCTTGAAAGGCGTGACCACCTCTTTCGCCGGGGTGCGGCTGGCCATGGAAATGGCGCTCACCCCTACGATGTCCCGGCAGGTGCGGACGCACAGGCCGCACAGGATACACCTTTCCTCGGGGTCGCTTATTTTGAACCTGGTCTCATAGACCCCCATGGCGGCGGCCATTTGCTTGATGAGCTCGGCGGCCGGGGCCTGGGCCCGGAGCAGCTCCAGCACCATGCGCCGGGCCGCCAGGACCTCCTCCGAGTGGGTTTGCACCACCAGGCCCGCCTCCGTGGGGTAGGTGCAGGAATTCACCAGGCGGGTCCGGGGCCACTCGCCGATCTCCACCACGCACATCCGGCATTGGCCCTCGGGCTTCAAATCCGAGTGATAGCACAGGGTGGGAATATCGATGCCATGGTCCCGGACGGTGACCAGCAGGCTCTGGCCCTGGGGGGCCCGCACGGTGATGCCGTTGATGGTCAGAATCACTTCTTCCGAAATGGTTGGGAATACTTCTTCGCTTACTCGCCAAACCATGTTTTTTGTCTCCTAAACTGTTAACCGCCAGCAATATGCCTTATCATTAAAATTATCCTAAACGAGCTATGATAGCCGGGGTTAAAAGGGGAAAAGGTTAAGAGGTTAAAAGGCGAAAGAAATTTTTTCTTTTTTCCCTTTTAACCTTTTCCCCTTTTAACCTTTTAACCCTATATTTTACACGACCCTATGTCTTACACGGCGGGCTGCCGCAACCTTTTTTATTCAACTTTCACTGCTTCAAACTGGCAGGCCTCATAACACAGCCCGCATTTGACGCAGAGTTCCTGGTCCAATTCCTGGGGCAGTTTCTTCTTGCCGGTGATGGCCCCCACCGGGCATTCCCGCACGCAGGCCAGGCAGCCGGTGCAGGTTTCCGGGTCAATGGTGTACTTGAGCAGGGGCCGGCACACCAGGGCGTGGCATTTCTTGTCCCGGATGTGGGCCATATATTCGTCATGGAAATACTTTATGGTGGAGCGCACCGGGTTGGGCGCGCTCATCCCCAGGCCGCAGATGGAGGCCGAGGCCATGGTGGCGCACAGCTCTTCCATCAAGGCCAGGTGCCCTTCTTCCCCCCGTCCCGCGATGATTTCATCCAGGATGTGCATCAGGTGCTTGGTGCCTTCCCGGCAGGGGGTGCACTTGCCGCAGGATTCATCATGTAAAAAGGAGATGAAGTACCGGGCCACGTCCACCACGCAACTGGTGTTGTCCATGACGATCATGCCGCCGGAGCCCATGATGGAACCCACGGACTGGAGGCTGTCGTAGTCCACCGGCAGGTCCAGGAACTGCTCCGGGATACAGCCGCCGGAAGGGCCGCCGGTTTGCACCGCCTTGAACTGGCGGTCGGGGCGCAAACCGCCTCCCAACTCGAAGACGATCTCACGGAGCGTCGTGCCCATGGGCACTTCCACCAGCCCCGTCTGGTTCACCGCGCCCACCAGGGAAAAGACCTTGGTGCCCTTGCTGTTTTCGGTGCCGATGGACGCGAACCACTCGGCCCCCATGTTGATGATCTCGGGGACATTGGCCCAGGTCTCCACATTGTTGATGATGGTGGGGAACCCGAAGAGGCCATTCTCCGCAGGATACGGCGGCCGGGGGGTGGGTTCCCCGATGTAGCCTTCAATGGAGGCGATGAGCGCGGTTTCTTCGCCGCACACAAAAGCCCCCGCGCCCCGGCTGATCTTGATGTCGAAATCGAAGCCGGACCGCAAAATGTTTTTCCCCAAAAAGCCGTACTCCCGGGCCTGGTCAATGGCTTTGGCCAGGTGGGTCACTGCCAGGGGGTATTCGTGGCGCACGTAGATGTAGCCTTGTTTAGCCCCGATGGCATAGCCGCCGATGATCATGCCCTCCAACACCGCGTGGGGGTCGCCCTCCATCACCGCCCGGTCCATAAACGCCCCGGGGTCGCCTTCATCCCCATTGCAGATAATGTACTTGACGTCGCTCAGGGCTTCCTGGCAGATGCGCCATTTGCGGCCGGTGGGAAAGCCGCCGCCGCCCCGGCCCCGCAGGCCGGATTTTTCTATGGCGTCGATGAGGTCTTCAGGGCTCATGCCGGTGAGGGCCTTGCGCAGCGCCCGGTAGCCCCCCAGGGCCAGGTAGTCGTCCAGGCTCTTGGGGTCGATGAGGTCCAGTTTGCGCAGCACGATGGGCATCTGGCCCTTATAGAAAGGAATGTCTGCCTTGAACGCGGCCTTCTCGTGGGTGACGGGGTGCTCATAAATCAAGCGCTCCACCACCTGGCCATTCTTCAGGGTGGCCTCCACGATTTCCGGAACGTCCTCGGCGGTGACGCCCTGGTAGGCGATCTCCTGGGGCCGGATAAGGACTTTCACCGCCCGGGCGCATAAGCCCTGGCAACCGCACTCTTTGAGGAGGACCTTGCCCTTTAGACCATTTGTTTCCAGCTCTTCCCGAAAGGCCGCGGCCACCTCAATACTGCCCATGGGCAGACAGCCGGGGCCGCTGCACACCAGAACCTGGGGCTGATTGGGATCCCGGCTGGCCTGAAGCTGGCGGCGGTACTGCTGCAAGTGATCTACGGATTCAAACTTTGGCATGGCTATTTTCCGGTTTTCGGTTTTCGGTCTTCGGTTTTCGGTTTAATGCAGGGTGGGGGCGGCCCACCATCCGTCTTACTTGAACTGCTTGATGATCTTAGGCACCTTGTCCACCCCGGCCCGCCCGAAGTACTTGTCATCAATCATCATCACCGGCGCCTGGGCGCAGGAACCCAGACAGCCCACGGTTTCCAGGGTGAACTTCATGTCTTTGGTGGTATAGCCGGGCTCCACTCCCAGGCGGTGGCCCAAGGACTCCACAATCTTGACGCCGCCCCGCAGGTGGCAGGTGGTCCCCAGGCAGACCTTGATCTGGTGCTTGCCCTTGGGAATCAGGGAGAACATCTTGAAGAAGGTGGCCACGCTGTAAATCTGGGTCATAGGCACGTGCAAGCGCTCCGCCACCACCTTCAGTTCGTCCTTGGGCAGATAGTTGTATTGATCCTGAATGTCCTGAAGCACCGGGATAAGGTCCGCGGAGCTCCCCTCATACCGGGATAAAATCGCGTCAATACGTGGCTGGTCCATTATTCGCTCTCTTCTTCCGTCTCAGATATGACCGGGAACTCCGGATAGGGAGCGCCGCATTTGTCCAAAAGCAGTTGATAAGCGGCCAGGGTATAGCGCTGGATGAAGGCCCGCTCCTTGTCCCGCAGGTGGCGGAACCGGCCCTGGGGCTTAAGGTAATCGTTCACCGGCCGCAGCTTGGGAGGTTCCACCGTGAGGCGGTACCTGCCGTTCTCCACTTCGTAGAGGGGAAAGACCCCGGTCTCCACCGCCAGGCGGCCCAGCCGCACGCTCAGCTCCGTGGCCGAGCGCCAGCCCGTGGGGCACACGCTCAAAATGTGGATATAGGCCGGCCCTGGAGTCTCAATGGCCTTTCTCACCTTGAAGTACAGGTCAAAGAGATAAGAGGGGCAGGCGGTGGCCACATAGGGAATGCCGTGGGCCACCGCGATGGCCACCATGTTCTTTTTCTGGGTGGCTTGGCCGATGCTCAGCTTCCCCGGCGGCGAGGTGGTGGTCATGGCCCCATAGGGCGTGGAACTGGACCGCTGGATGCCGGTGTTCATGTAGGCTTCGTTGTCCCAGCAGATATAAGTGAAGTTGTGCCCCCGCTCCAAGGCCCCGGATAGGGCCTGGAGGCCGATATCCGTGGTGCCCCCATCGCCGGCCATGGCCACTACCTTGGGAATTGCATCCAGCTTGCCCTTCCGGACCAGAATTCGGTAGCCTGTCTCCAGTCCGCTAGCCACCGCCGCGGTATTTTCAAAGGCCACGTGAATCCAGGGGTGCATCCAGGCGGTCTGGGGCATGCCCGAGGACACGATCTCCATGCAGCCGGTGGCGTGGGCGATGACCGCGTCCTCGCCAATGGCCTTGGTCACCCACCGCACCGCCAGGGCCTCGCCGCAGCCCTGGCAGGCCCGGTGCCCGGAGGTGAAATACTCCTTCCGGGGCATCAGCCGGGAGGCGTAGGTATCGAACTTTTGGCTCTGAGCGTATCCGAATTTTTCCATCAGCCGCGTACTCCAAAGATATGAAATTCCTGAGAGGGTCCCTGGGCCAGTTCCTCTCGGGCCAGGCGTATGATGTCTTTAAAGGTGGAGGGTTGAATGTCCCGGCCCCCCAGGCCCACGGTGTAGCCCAGCACTGCGGGCTTTTCGGCCAGAGGGTAGAGGGCGCTGCGCATTTCCGCCAGGACCGGCCCGGCCGCGCCCCCCAGGGATAAGGCCCGGTCGCACACAATGACCAGTTCCGCACCATTCACCGCGGCCCGCAGGTCCTCAAAGGGGAAGGGCCGCCAGAGGCGGGGTTTCAGGAGACCCACCGGTTCTCCGGCTTCCCGGAGTTCGTCCACCGCGACTTCCGCCACTTCTCCCAAAGAGCCCATGATGAGCAGGAGCACCTTGGCTCCCTCAGTCTTATAACGCTCCACCGGGTGGTAATAGCGGCCGGAAAGGTCGCCGTACTCTTTCCAAACTTTGAGGATATGCTCATAGGAGTTGGTCAGGGCCACCTGGTGGGCGTATTTTACTTCAGTGTACATCTCCGGCATGGCAAAGGCCCCCATGGTCATGGGCCGCTTGGGGTCCATGGTGAACCGGGGGTGGTAGGGGGGGAGGAACTTATCCACCTGCTTCTGCTCCAGAAATTCCTGGGCCTCCACCACGTGGGTGAGGATGAAGCCGTCCATATTGATGATGGTGGGCAGCAGCACCTTGTGGTTCTCGGCGATCTTGAAGGCCATGATGGTATGGTCGTAAGACTCCTGGCCGTTTTCCACGAAGATTTGAATCCAGCCGATGTCCCGGGCGGCCATGATGTCGCCGTGATCGTTCCAGATGTTCAAAGGGCCGGAGAGCGCCCGGTTGGCCACGGTCATGACGATGGGAAAACGCATGGCCGAGGCGATGAACAGAATCTCGTACATCAGGGCCAGCCCCTGGGAACTGGTGGCCGTGTAGGTGCGGGCGCCGGACGCGGACATGCCGATGCAGGCGCTCATGGCCGAGTGCTCCGACTCCACGTTGAGGAATTCGGCCTCCAGTTCGCCGTTGGCCACCATGGAGGACAAGTGCTCCACGATGTGGGTCTGGGGGGTGATGGGATACGCGGCGATGGCCTCGGCCCGAGCCATCTGCACCGCGTGGGACACCGCGATGGAGACTTCCATTCCGACTCGATGGGCCATTACTCTTCCTCCGGCACCATGGCGATGCAGCCCGTGACGCACTCTTTGGCGCAGATCCCGCACCCCTTGCAGTACATGTTCATGTCAAAATAGCCTCCCGGCTCCTCGGAGATGCCGGCTTCGGGGCATACTGTCCAGCAGACGCCGCACTTGATGCAGCGGCTCTTGGTCCACACCGGGTGCTGGGAGCGCCAGTCGCCGGTGTTGTATTCCCGGGCGTTGCCCGGCTCCGTCAGGACGCCGCCGATCTCGATTTCCTGCCAGGTATATTGGTCCATGGGTTTGCTCACGGCCGCCGCTCCTCAATAATGGTGTGCTCAAAAGCCACCTTCAGGGCGTTAAAGTTCTTCACCGCCAGGGCGCCAAAGCGCTCCTTCAGGGGATGATCCAAAGAATCCACCGCCACCACGTTGGTGGCCTTAAGCAGCGCCCCCAGCATGGTGGTGTTGACGATGGGCACCCCCAGAACTTCCCGGGCGATTTTGTTGGCGTCCACCAGGACCAGGGTGTGCTTATAGCCGTACTCCCGGCGGATCTCGGCGGGGCTTTTGTAAGTGTTGAGCACGATGATGCCGTTTTCCTTTAGGTCCGCCGGGGGATTCTGGATGCGCAACAGGCTGGGGTCCAAAACCACCACCACGTCGGGATTGAGGATCTTGCAGCGCAGGCGGATGTGTTTGTCGTCCACCCGGCAAAAGGCCAATACCGGCGCGCCCCGGCGCTCCGGCCCGAAGCTGGGGAAACCCTGGGCGAACTTCCCTTCATTGATGGCCGCCAGGGCCAGCAATTCCACCGAGGTCACCGCGCCTTGCCCGCCCCGGCCATGAAAGCGAATTTCCATCATATCCTTGCCCTTTAATTATACGAAGATAGGCATTAAATAACCGGAAGTTAAGCCGCTGCTTTTTCTACCCCCTGGGGATGATTAGCATCTTTATTTTATAAGAAATATGCGGGGCTTGGGAAGATACCGGAGCCGAGCTCCATCTTGTCAGCCTGTCCCCTTGAGCGAGAATCAGGTGTTTAATATTAAAATAGGATGAGGGTCTACTGAAAGTCGGGCTTTTACTGATTTTCTTGTCAGAAATTTTCTTATAGACACCCCCGGCCCGGCTTGGGTTTCCCGGCAAATGCGAGTATTATAATAGTTGATAGTTGACAGTGGTCATTTGACAGTTGTCAGTGACCAGTGACCATAACCAGTGACCAGTGGTGGGGCGGGCCTCCGTGCCCGCCAGACCTCGCCCCACAAGCTTGATGCTGCGGCAAGCTTTTACAATCACTTAATATTAAATACAAAAAACCCAAAAATGTCATTATATCATAAGCTAAAAAGGAGAGGAACATGCTGAAAATTTGGAGAATGGTGATTTTGGCATTCCTACTAACTGGCGAAGACTCAATCCACAGTCCTCAGTCCCCAGTCCTCAGTACTAAAATTTCAAGTAACTGATTTGGCGAAATGAGAACAATTATGTGACCTGAGTAATATATTTGTTTTAGAATGGACTGATTCGAACGATCCAAAAAGGTCAAGATTTCTTTTCAAGTCAAAATTAAAAGAGGCAAGAGGGCGATGAATCTGGATGATTGCTGACTACCAAATCCGCCAGCTCCAGGCAGTGGTGGGAGAGGGAAATATCCTCACCGCCCTGGAAGAGCGCTGGTGCTACGCCTTTGACGCCACCGACCATACCCAGGTGCCGGCGGCCGTGGTCTTTCCCGGCTCCGCCGCGGAAATCTCCCAGATTCTGCGCCTGGCCAACCGCTACGGCTTTCCCGTGACTCCCCGGGGCGCGGGCACCGGCCGCTCCGGGGGCGCGGTGCCGGCCCCCGGTGGAGTGGTCCTGGTCCTCACCCGGTTGAACCGTATCCTGGAGATAAGCATCGAAGACATGGTGGCCGTGGTGGAGCCGGGAGTAATCACCGGCCGCCTTAAGGCCGCGGTGGAGGAACAGGGGCTTTATTATCCTCCGGACCCCAGCAGCGCCGATTTCTGCACCATCGGCGGCAACGTGGCGGAGTGCGCCGGGGGCCCGGTGGCGGTGCAGTACGGGGTGACCCGGGACTATGTCCTGGGACTCCAGTTGGTCATCCCCACCGGAGAGATCATCGACACCGGCGCCCGCACCATGAAAGGGGTGGTGGGCTACGACCTCACCCGGCTGATTATCGGCTCCGAAGGCACCCTGGGAGTGGTAACCCGCATCATCCTGCGCCTGGCCCCCAAGCCCCCGGCCCGTCAAACCCTGGCCGTGGGGTTCCCGGACCTGGAAATGGCCGCCCGGGCGGTGAGTCTGATCTTGCGGGCCGGGCTGGCCCCCACGGCCCTGGAGTTCATGGACCGCACCACCCTGGACTGTGTCCGGGAGATGCTGCCCTTTGAAATGCCCCTTGAGCTTGCGGCCCTGCTACTCATCGCGGTAGATGGCCACCCCCATGACGTGGAGGAGCGGACCGCAAGTATCGCCCGGTTCTGCCGGGAACAGGGGGCCGGGCTGGTGATCCAGGCCCGGACCCCGGTGGAGGCCCAAGGCCTGTGGAAGGCTCGCAGCGTTATTTCCCCGGCTCTTCGCCAGGTAAGGCCCCAGAAAATCAGCGAGGACGTGGTGGTCCCCTTAAGCGCCATTCCCCGGCTGGTGGCCGCGCTCCAGGAAGTCTCCCGGCGCCGTAACCTGCCCATTGCCTCTTATGGCCACGCCGGGGACGGCAACATCCATGTCAGCGTCCTGTATGATCGGAAAGTTCCCCAGGAACGGGAAGCGGCCCACCGGGCCGTGGAGGATATCTTTTCCCTGGTGCGCCACCTGGCCGGGACTCTCTCCGGCGAGCACGGCGTGGGCCTCACCAAGGCCCCTTATTTGGAGATGGAACTCTCCCGGGACGCCATCGCCCTGCAGCAGCGCCTCAAGCGGGCTTTCGACCCCAACAACATCATGAATCCGGGGAAGATTTTTCCACCCTCGGCGCCTTAGAGTGCGTCTCCCGCAGCCAATTCGGCATGCTCGACGATCCTTTCACCCGGAAGTTCACGCGCCAAGACCCTTTTAAATATTTCCGTATTCTGGTAAGATCACCTGGTGACAAAAGTGAATTTGAGGGGGAGGTCCCGGGGATTATTTGGCTATTGCCGTCAGCTTTCCGTCGAAAAATTCTTTAAAATGGCTGATAGTTTAACGCGGACAGCTATAAAATGTCATGCCAGAAATCGCATAAATCAGTCAGATTTAGCGATTTTTAATGCTTGACAAAATTTTCACAATGACATACTTATGTCATGAAATACCTTCAGGCCACAAAATCTTTAAGGAGGATATATCGGCATGCCTAATGTAGAATTTAAAGGCAAAGTTTTTGAGGTTGACGAAGACGGCTTCCTGGCCAACTTAGACCAGTGGTGCCAGGAATGGGTGGATTACGTCAAAGATTCCGAAGGCATCTCGGAGCTTACCGATGACCACTGGAAGGTCATCAATATGCTCCAGGATTACTATAAGAAGAACGGCATCGCCCCCATGGTCCGGATTCTCTCCAAGGTCACCGGTTTCAAACTGAAGCAGATCTACGAGCTGTTTCCCTCGGGGCCGGGCAAAGGCGCCTGCAAAATGGCCGGATTGGCCAAACCCACTGGCTGCGTATAACTTATCCCCTACCGGTCGCATCTCTTTGGTATTTCTGAGGCAGATTCCCGGCCTGCTTCCGGGATCTGCCTCACTTATTAGGTCGCCGGCCCATTGTAAAGTTTTTATTGACATCTGCCCGTCCCCTCTTTACACTGCCAGCTAGGTGTATCTTCTTTTTGAGCTTAGAGCCGTTTTCAAGCAGGAAAGGAACGCGGCAGGCTCTCCACCGGATTATTCCGGCAAATCTCTGAGGAAATAAATTATGGCGCGTTCCATCGACAAGGTCCTGTTCATTGAACCTCGGGCGCCCCGGCCCCACATCTTCAGCCGGGTGGTTATCCCCCGCTTGGGGCCAGTCCTGCTGGGAACCATTCTTCAGCGCCAGGGTATTGAGGCGAAAGTGGTGGTGGAGGAACTCTCCTGCCCCGATTATGCCACCCTAAATTTCCAGCCGGATCTGGTTTGCATCTCCAGCATCTCCTCTACGGTCCCCCGGGCTTATAAGTTGGCGGACTTTTACCGCCAGCGGGGAGTTCCGGTGGTGATGGGCGGGGCCCATTCCAGTTTTCTGCCCGGTGAAGGCCTGGAACATGCGGATTACATCGTCTGCGGCGAGGGGGAGGGGGCCCTGCCGGAACTTATCAGCCACCTGCAGGAGAGCGGTGATCCCGGGGCCATTCAGAATCTAAGCTACCTTCAGGACGGCGAGCTCAGACAAAATCCCTGGCGCCCCTTCGTGGAGGACCTGGACTCTCTCCCCATCCCCGATTACCACCTCATCCATGGATGGGGGGCCAGGAAGCGCCGTTGGGTATCCATCGCCACCTCCCGGGGCTGCCCCTTCAATTGCAGCTTTTGCTCGGTGATCATGTTGTTCGGCCGCAAGTACCGCTACAACTCCGTGGACCGGGTCATGGAGGAGATTCACCGCAATGCCCTCCAGGCCAGCCATGTCTTTTTCTGCGACGACAATTTCACTGCCAACGGGGACCGCATCAAGGAACTGTGCAAACGCATCATCAAGGAAAATCTCAAGATCGAATGGAGCGCCCAGGTGCGGGTGGAGGCGGCCCGGGACCCGGAACTCCTTAAACTCATGGCCCGCAGCGGCTGCTACGTGGTCTTCGTGGGCCTGGAGTCCATCAACCCTGCCACCCTCAAGGCCTACAACAAGTCCCAGACCGTGGAAGGCATCCGGGACTGCGTTATCAACTTCCACCACCACGGCATCAAAGTCCACGGCATGTTCGTCTTCGGCGCCGATGAAGACCACTACCAGGTGATCCGGGATACCGTGAAGTTTTCCCGGAAATTGGACCTGGACTCCCTCCAATACCTCATTCTGACGCCGGTGCCGGGGACCAAGTTTTACCAGGACCTGGAAGCCCAAAACCGCATCATCTGCCGGGATTGGGGCAATTACGACGGCCACCACGCGGTTTTTCAGCCCAAACAGTTCACCCCGTACGAACTCCAGGCCGAAACCATCCGGGCCATGAAGAAGTTCTACTCCTGGCCCTCGGTGCTCAAGCGTCTCTTCACCCGGGACCTCTTTTACGCCAAGGTCAAGGCTTACGGCCGCATCCTCATGTGGCGGGCCCAGTGGGATAAGAGCAGCTACTTGCAGCAGTTGAAAAGCCAGCTTTTCGCCCGGGTGCGCCAGGTTAGAGAGTGGCTGCCCGGGGGCGAGAAGGTCCGCCGGGTGGGCATCCCCGCGGATGCCTGGAAACTCGGCCCCTGGACCGAGGATTCCCGTAAATTTTTAACCCGGTTTCTGGAACGGCTGGGGGTGGAGGTGGTGCAGGAGACCACCGGAGACGAGCCTACGGCCAGCACCCTGCAGGCGGTGCAGATGGAAATCGCCCGCCTCCAGGCCAAGGCCGACCTGATTCTCCTTCCCATCTGGCAGGGGCTGGAGGACGCCCGCCAGAAGATCAAAGACCTGCGCCAGGAGTACACCCAGGAGGCCGTAGCCCGCCTGATGGCCCTGGAATTCAGCCGGGAGTCCTTCTACACCGCTTGCATGGAACTGGGCCTCTGCTTCCGCCAGCGCCTGGACGACATCCGGCAGATTTACTTCCAAACCCAGGACGAAGTCGGCGCCCCGGTGTGAGGCAGTTTTCGGTTTTCGGTTTTCCGTTTTCGGTTAAATGAATAAAGGATTATCAATGGCTAGCATGCAGGGGCGCACTTTTCTTGCGCCCCCAAGGTGAATCTTTGGAAAATTCCGCGGATTGATGGTGCGAAAAAGAATAATTGTGGCAACAGGCTTCGGAACCCTGGCCTTTGACATTTTTCCCCGCATTTTCACCTATTCCTCTCAGCAATAATTTCACTATTCCACTTAACAAAAATTGGTTAAAATTATCTCTAAACAATAAATTCCGCGTAATGTTTTATCTTGTTACGCTTTGCAAAACCGCTTTATCTCCGAGGGACCCGTCACCTCCAAGGAGGCCGCGATGAGCTGGAAAAAAAATTTCCTGTTTTTCCTCCTGGCAATTTTTCTCCTGATAGGCGCATTTCCCTTGCCAGGCTCGGCTTTGACCAAGGAGCAATACGAGCAACAACAGCGAGAAGCGCAGAGAAGGGCCCAGGAGCAGGCGGAGCGCCAGCGCCGGGCCCAGCAGCAGGCCCAGGAGCAACAGCGCCAGCGGCAGTTGGAACAGCAGCGTCAACAACAACTCCAGCAACAGCGGGCCCGAGAGCAGCAGCTGCAACAGCAGCGCCAACAGGAGCAGCAGCGGGCCCTGGAGCGCCAGCGCCAGCAGCAGGCCGAGCAGCAGCGAAAGGCCCAACAAGAGCAACAGCAGCGGGCTAAGGAGCAACAGCTTCAACAGCAGAAGGCCCGGGAACAGCAGTTGCAGCAGCAACGTCAGCAGCAGCAACAGCAAAAAGCTAAGGATCAGCAGCTTCAGCAGCAAAAAGCTCAACAACAGCAACAGCAGCGGGCCAAGGAGCAACAGCTTCAACAGCAGAAGGCCCGGGAACAGCAGTTGCAGCAGCAACGTCAGCAGCAGCAACAGCAAAAAGCTAAGGATCAGCAGCTTCAGCAGCAAAAAGCTCAACAACAGCAACAGC
>Ga0194125_10004663_pt1 | contig 21266 bp, 8 predicted proteins | sample TA2KigC250mmetaG_FD_148626 | JGI IMG/M metagenome (GOLD analysis project Ga0194125, IMG submission 148626) | Freshwater microbial communities from Lake Tanganyika, Tanzania - TA2015034 Kigoma Deep Cast 250m | ecosystem: Environmental > Aquatic > Freshwater > Lake | place: Tanzania: Lake...
CGTAGAGGGCCTTCATGCGCTCGACCAATTCCTCGTCGGTCGGGTTCTGCTCGGCCGGAACGCGGACCAGGACATGGAAGTGATTGGACATGATGCAGTAGGTGATGACCTCGAGGCCGCAGAAGGTCGCCAGGCGCCGGAGGAGCCGGACGAGGGTTTCTTTGCCGAGGTCATCCAGGAGCCGTTGGGCGCCGACGATGCGCGAGACGCAGTGGTAAACGGCCGGTCGGCCTTTGACTTTGATACGTGACGTTCTCATGAGTGCCTAGGGTGTCAGTCCGGCCAGTTTGCCAAATGTAAAGCCTGCTGTCAACTTCTATGAACCGGTTATATTGATTCTCGATCACAGGACATCGCCCCTGTCATTCACCTCTAGTTGCCTTCGCCAGCCAACTCAGGCTGCCATAAAGGTCCCCACCACGGTTGCCACGTCGAAAGGGTTAACCTCAGTAAAAGAGTCGCTCGGCTTGCCGCGGCTTCTTGCCGTCAACAACCGAAGGCCGTTGCTCGCGTGGTCCTCCCCAGGATGCCCGCCGATCCACCCAGATGTCTCACCGCCCTCAACCCGCACCAGGACCCTCCAAGACCCGCCGAAAGCGAGGATTCAGCTTGCGCTCCCGGCCGTGTCCAGCCCATGCATGCCCACTGGGGTAGGCCCAGAAATCAAGAGCACCGGGCGGCCCGCAGCAGGCTACAAGCCGCGCCGGTGGACAGAAATACAATGTAATAAAGGGCCCGTGGCGTGGGCCCCGCAGGGGCCCGGCCTCAGGCTAAGACCGCGTCGCACTTCCGAATCGCAAGCGGCTATCGGATCGAGTGGCCTTAGGCGATCCTCCCTTCAGGAGAGCTTCTGCTTGGCCTCGGCCGGGATCTCGATCTTGGTGGTCCCCACCTCCTTGATTTCGACGGTGGTCGTCCGGTCGATTTCACGCTCGTTACCTCCGAAGGACATCTTGCCTTTGACTTGATACTGATACTTAACGGGCACGCCGTCCTTCACCCAAAGCTTGAGGTTGCCTTGGGCACCACTGATCTCGGGTCCGCCTCCCCCACCCGAGCCACGGCCGAAGCTCATGAGGGACTTGGCCCCCTCCTCGGTGAGTTCACCCGCGCAAGCGTCACCGTCGACCTTGAGGGCTTTGACCTTGCCGAGCATATCGGTCAACTGGGCGGCTGGGGTCCGGTAATTCTGAAGCATCCGCGCCATGAACCGGCCCGGTCCAGGTTGCCCGTCACCGCCGGCGCTCTCGGCGGCCTCACTGACGGACCGCCAGCCGTCGGGGGTCTTGAACGCACCCTTCTCGCCCTTTAGGAAGGCCTCGAAGGTGTTGTCGCCGAAAGTCATAGCCAGGCAGACCGTTCCGTCTTTAATGGTCTTCCCTTCGGTCCCGCTGCCGAACCGCCCACCGCCGCCGGCCGATTCGGACGTTTGTTTCCAACTATACCCGCTGACCTCGCCGAGCTTCTTGGCGGCAGCCAGCGCTTGTTCCTTGGCATCGGCGGCCAGCACCGAAGCCGCCATCAGGGTCACCGCACCGATCGCGAACTGTGTTCTCATGGGTCTTTCGAGGATTGTGGTTGTTGTTCCATCACCGCATACCTGCAGGCCGGGAGGGTCGCTTGGAAGCGTCGGGAGTGTCGCTGTCGGACAGGAACCGTCCAACGCCGACCAAGTCGAACGCGGCATCCGAGGCTGAGGTCACCTCGATAAAGACCTTGCTTGACGCCCCGAGGTAACAAGCCTACCAAGGGGGATGGGTCAGGACCGAAACTGATCCAGACAACCCTGGGAAGCAGTTGGCCGCCGTTACTTGAGCTTGGCCAAGGCAGCCTGCAGGGCGGCAAAATTGGGGAGGTCCTTGGGTGTGGGGGTTTGCTCGCTGTACTGAACGACACCTTGTTTGTCGATGACGAAGGCAGCCCGCGCGGAGACCGAGCCAAGCCCCAACAGGTCGTCGAGCAGGACACCATAGTCTTTGGCCGTCTTCTTGTTCAAGTCGCTGGCGAGTTTGATGCCGATCTTCTCTTTCTGCGCCCAGGCTTCGAGGGCGAAGGGGCTGTCGACGCTGATGCCGATGACCTCGGCGTTGAGGCCAGCGTAGGCGTTCAACCCCGAGGTGATGTCGCACATCTCCTTGGTACAGACGCTGGTGAACGCAAGCGGAAAGAAGAGCAAGACAGTGTTCTTTTGGCCGAGTTGTTCGCTCAATTTCACGTCTGCCAGGCCGGCGGCGGTCTTGGTCTTGAGGGCGAAGTCTGGGGCTTTGGTTCCGACTGAGATAGGCATGGTAATTGGATCCGTGTGTTTCGCGTTAATTGAGGTTCCGCACCAGGAACCGGCCAATAGATAGTCGCGGCCAGACTCAGTGTCAAATGAGCCGTCTACCGCAAGAAATGCTCGAAGAAAGCATAAACTTGGGCATTCGAGGCGGCGCTCGGGCTGTGCTCGGGCCGGTTGGTCATCCCGACGCGGTGGGCATAGCCCAGCAACCGGTTCACCGCCACAGTGTGATTGAGCGCCACCCAGCGCACGACCGGGTCCTCCGAGCCGCCCGACACCAGGAACGGACGTGGCGCAATCAACGCGTGCAACTCATGCAGGTCATGTCCGGCCTCGACCAGACGCCGGTACGCGCCGGTCCGAGGGTTTTGCGGGGTCGGCAGGCCGCGCGCTGGCCGCGGCGCAACCGGGTCCCAGCCCAGGTACCACGGTTCCCAATAATTGACGTTTGGGCGCGTCTCGTCGAAGACGATGCCAGGATCGCTGACCGCTACGCAGGCGAACCGATCCCAAAGCGCCGCGGCGAACAGGGCCCACTTCCCCCCATACGAGTGACCCACCACGCCAATCCGCGTCCGGTCAACCTCCGGCAGATTGGCGAGGGCGTGCCATGCATTGGCGGCGACGTAGGCATGGAACGAGAGCGGTTGACACTGAGCTCGGCCCACGTCCGGCTTCCAAGCGTTCCCCCCCGGGGTGCCTAGGTTCAGCGTTACGAAGCCGCGCCGGGCGAGTTGATAGCCGAAATCGCGGAACCGGTTCGTGCTCAGGCCCACGCTGGTCTCGGGCTCGTAATACACGACCAACACCGCCGGAAATGGCCCAGGGCCCGGGGGGCGCAAAAGCCACCCTTCACCCGTTTGGTCCGGCGCAATCTCGACCCGGACGCGTTGCTGCCCGAGGTTCTCCCGAGCCGATTCGGCCAGGACGTCTACGCGGGGTCGTTCAAGGAGCGGCGGCCAGGGGCCCAGCAGGTCGCCCCATTGCTGAGCGATCTGCGCCCGGCGCCGCGGCCAATCCGCCGCGGTTTCTACCGGCGTGCCATCCGTGAACTGCAGAGGCGATCGATAGCTCCCCCACTGCCCCGCAAACGCCGCCGGCACCTCGAAATGCGGCGCCAACCTCGCCCAGTCCACCCGGTCAACCCCTTCCGACGCCTTGATCGGGCCGCGCGTAAGCACGACGTACGGCTGCGCCGAAACGGTATACCGGACCCCTGGGTTGTCGAGCGAAGCGTGCGGGAAGAGGTCGGCCAGATCAGCAGAGGCGCTCGACGCCAGCATTGCCCCACAGCCGATCGCCGTGGCGACGACACCGAGGCGCGTGTTCTTGGAGCTAGGATCGAGTTTCATATGGACCGTTTGGCTTGGTTCTTGGTTTTCCTGGGCGGACTCGCCCGGGTCGGCCGGTAGCATGACCTGAGCTCGAGCGGACGGAGATCTCTCCCGCGGGCTCATCCCCGCGCGGCGATCTGGATCCTGGATAACCCGCGCGGCAGGTTGAAACACGCCGTGACGCTCTCGCCCTCGCGGCACCAGGTTCCGGGGGTCAACTGCAGCGGCCCGCTCACCTCGCGCAGCGGCGTGGCGGTCTGGTCGGCTACCAACGACACCGGGCCAGCGGCGGGCACCGTCCAACGGACAGTGAAGTCCGGGCATGCGAAAGGCGCTTGCAGGTCCATGCCACCACCACCAGGGGCGAGTTCGAGGCGCGTCAGTTCTTTGGCGGCCCAGTAACGCGCGATCTCGCTCAGTCTCATCCAGCGAACGTGCGAGAAGCGAGCGTGCACGCGGCGGACGACCTCTTGGAAGACCTTGAACCCGAGCTCCTGGCCGTGCCAGTGAATGCCCGTCCAATGCGCCAGGAGCAAGGCCGGTTCGCCACGCTGGATGACCTCGACCAGCCGTCCCTGGGAGAGGTCAGGCGTGATGAACCGGTCCGCCCCGGCCGGCGGCGAGTTATCCCAACCGCCGGTCCAATCGCCCGTGCAGGCGATGATGCTCACGACGCAGCGCGGGTCGGCGCTTTCGAGGCCAGTGGCGTACTCGACGCGGGGGGTGACGCTTTGGTCGCCTCGGTCGTAGGCGTGGCGGAAGTAGTGCGGGATTTCAGCAGCGTACACGTCGCGCACGGACTCGAGGGTGGCTTGGGCCAGTTGGGGCAGGGCGCGATTGCCGAAGCCGCCTGGGGTGGTGATCCCTTCGCACGGTAACCCCACGTTCTTGAGGATCTGCAGGGCATACGCCAGGTAATGGGCGATCTCATCTGCAGACCGGCCGGTGGTCCAATCCCAGTTCTCCATGAACGGGCGTGTGCGGTCGGGGTATGGATGACCCGTGCGGAGGTCAATGACGCGCGTATGGGTGACCATCTCCGGGTGGATATCCCAATCCGGCACCATCAGGGTGCGCACCAACTCGAGGCTATCCGCCAGCTCACGGGCGGTCCAACCGGGCAAACCGCGATCCAACCGCCCGACACAGGCCGGGTACGGGACGACGCTGTACTTGCCCTTGACACCCTGAGTGGCGCACCACTCGCCGAACCTGCGCACAAAAGCATCCGGAATCTCCACCGGCCAATCGCGCCAGGGCTTGTGGTAAGCGGCGTTCTTGCCCTCAAACGCCTCGTCGAACTGCGGCATTGCGAACCGGTTCAGGTTCACCAGGCATGTCGAGTCGTCGATGATGAAGCTCAGGGGGACACGCGCGCGCGGGTTCAAGACACTAACCCCCTGAGCACGGTGGGGTCGTCTGCCGGGGACTTGGGCCAGGAGGACGGGCAGGTTACCGGCCAAACTGGCCGAGGCCATCCCCAGGGCGGTCCGCTGCAGGAAACGTCGGCGGGTTTGGGTCTGGGCGGGCGTTGGCATACCCCGAGCGTGATCTAAGACGCCGCACTTTTCAACTCCCGCGAGTGGGGCGACAGTTGTGTCAACTACTATAAACTTGTCATGCAATGTAATCTGCCCTACTCCACCCTCTACCTCGCCTCAAGGCAGCTCGACCGAGTCGGCTTCTGCGGCGGGAATCGGGGGTTGGAAAGGCTCGACCAAAGTCCAGCGAACCCCGCAGTTGGGGCTCAGTTCCCAGTAAGGGTGTAGGGTGAGGCCATTGAGCATGGCCACCGCCTTGTCCCGGGCGTAGTCGAGGTCGGGCCCGGTGCGGTTGCCGGCGCGGACCATGAGGCCGAAGCTGCTTCCGGCAACCAGTTTTAGGTCGGCCAACTCCGCTTGCGGGATAGCGACTTCATAAACATAGGTGGCGCCCTCGCGCCGGACGACGTGCTGGGCGCCCGGGACCGGGCCCGTGGTGCGTTCACCGCGCAGTTGGCGCGGGTAATCGTGCCGCCGGGGCACACCCGGCGCCAGCAACCGCCAGAGTTCACTGCCCCCGCCCGCACAAAGGTAGAGCGAGTACTCGTAGTCCGCATCCGGCACCGCATGGAAGCCGAGCGGGACCTGGTTAGTGGTGGGTGCCATGTCGTGCCAGCCCTCGCTCACGTCTAGGGCGAACTGGAGGCGGTCGCGCCGGTACGGGCTGTCCCATGCCGGGTCGACGCAGTAGACGTAAGGGACTTCGGCGAAGCTGCGCCCGGGGAACTGCTCGATAAACTGCTGGAACGGCGGGCGGGCATCGGACGCGGCGCTGTGGAAGTAGCGGTCTTCGGCGCGATCGGCAAGGCGAGGCGTGTCCAACTCGGCCGTGGGGTCGTTCACCTGCGCGGCCAGGTAAAGAAAGGCCTCGTCCCAGGCCAGCTTGAACTCGGCATAGTGGCCGTCGGGCTGCTGGCTCTTGAGCTCGGCCCACGAGCGTCGGGAAGCCGCAGCGGGACCGGTGGATGCACTACTGAGCTCGAGGACGACGCCCGGCGCGTCCGGCCAGTCGTCCAGGTTGCCGTCGATGGCCCTAGTCCCCTTGGGTGCCACCGCCACGTTCAGCACCTCCGTATATTCCGCGGTCCCGGCCGGGGAACGGAACGTGAACGTGAAAGGGTAAGCGTTGGCCGGATGGTTCGAGGCTTGGAGCACGGGAAAGGCGAGTGTCGCTTGCGCGCCCGCGGCCAACTCGATCAACTGCTCGCGTTGGTCCAGGTGGATTTCCGGTGGCGTCTGTGCGGTGAGGATGCCGAGCAAGGATCGATTGAGGCGGTTCTGGAGCGTCACAGTAAGTCGGGCGCCCGGGGCGGTGGGGAAGCCGGAGAAATCGCGCGGGAGAATCTCGACCGGCCGTTGGCCGGCGAAGGCGGCTGCTTTCAGGCGCGCCGCGGCGGCGGCGGGTCCCTGCGCGCACCGGATGTACATGCCTTCCGTGGAAAGCGGGAGGCGGACGGTGCGGGCGCCGAAATGCAGTGGGTTGCCAGCCACATCGAAGAACTGCAAGCGACCATCGCCATTCTGGACGGTCAGAGTGCCTGGGGGCGCAGTCTCGATCTGGGCCCAGGGCCGCTCCTTAGGGTCGTTGCCGGCCGGACCGCGGAGTCGCCCGAGCAAGACCAGCACACCCTCTGGGTCGTTGTCTTTGCCGAACTGGAAGACCCAAGGCAGGTGAGTGTGAAAGACAACTTTCTCGAAGGTTCGGCCGGTCAGGAAGTGGTTGGCGGCCGCGGTGGCCGCCACCAGCGGCGTCGGGATCAAGAAGGGGTCGTCGGTGCCGGGCAACGGATCGAACAGCGCGCTCGGATGCGACGGTGCCAGGCGCTGTTGGCCGGCGGCGAGGAATTGGACGATCTGAGGCAACTGATGCTCGGCACGGACTAACCAGGTCTCGGTCTCGAGGGACACTTTCCCGCGGGCGCGAGCCACCAGCGGTCCGTAGGACAACGCCGGCAGGACGTAGTGGTCCGTGAACACGTCCAGGTACTGGTCGAACTCGCGCGAGCCATCGGCGTAGAATTTGTCCTCGGTATTCATGATCGAGGAGGCGGCACAGATCTTGATACGGCGATCCGCTTCCCAGGCGGACTGGGCGATGAGGCGGTGCAGCAGGCGATATTGGTGACTGTCACGCGCCCAACCAGTGGGGCTGCCCCCTTCCCAGGGCTGGTGATAATTCTCGATCCCCCAGAGCGCGCCCCGGCCGTTCTTCCAATAGCGCTGGCAGAACTCGATGATCCAAGCGCTGTACCGCGGGAAATGCTTCGGGGCAGCCAACCGGTCCGCTTGCCCCCCATCGGCGTTCCCGTCCCAACCCGGCCCGACGACGGCCGGCGTCGGGCGGTCCGGTCCGAACGGCCAGGACCAACTCGGATGTGCCCCGAGGGTGACCAGCAGTTGCAGTTGATGCTGTTCGGCCGCGGCGAATATCGGGTCGAGTTGTTCCCAGTCGTAACTGCCGTCGGCTCGCTCCGCCCAACGGGTTTGCACCCGCACCCCACGCACGCCCATTCGCCGATACGTAGCCGCGCGCTGCCCGTAGCGCTCGGGATGATCGAAGAAGGCAAAGTCGCCGGTGATCGGCACCTGCTCGACCGAGCCGGCGTCAAGGGGTTTCGGGACCCTGCAGACGGTGGTGACAAACTGGCGTTGGCGACCCCTCACCAGGATGATGGCGTAGGTGCCGTACTGGTCGGGCACGGGCAACCGTTCGAGTACCACCCTGGTCTCCGGCGCATCGGCAAAGGGCACACTGAACTGGTGTTGGATCGGCTGCCCGGCCAAGGCAATCAAAGGCGCCGGGCCGGCCGGGCCGGTCGCCGTGCCGGCGATCGCGCGGCTCGGATCGCGGGTCGTAATCTCGACAAGGTCGAGCTGGAACCCGACTGTCCCAGCGTACGAGCCGGTCTGGAACGACATCTGGAGCGTCACCGGGTCGCCTGGAAAGAAGAGTTGCCCAGGCGCGCTACTCCCCGTGAAGCGGTAGTCCGTGCCCGGCATCTGGCACTGGAGGACCGCCATGTTTTCCGGCAAGACTAGGGCTTGCCCGGACGCAAGGCAACCGCCGGGGGCGATCGCCAGCCCCAGCCAAAGGACCAAACCCGACAGGCACCGCGCCCGCCTCGATGTATTCCGCGCGTGGTTCATAGGCGCAAGGATCGACGTACACTGCGTTAGATGGCCACTCTAGAGTCCATGCCCGCGAGTGTCACCACCGAACCGGCACAGAGCACTCGCTGGTGCGACTGCCTGCGTGTGCGTGGGGTCCGCCCTCGGTCAGGTAAGGCCAGGGTGCAGTACGAACGTCAACCGGCGCGACCAGTCAGGAACCTTCTATTGACCGTGGCAGGGCGTGGTAGGGCGAGGCTCCCGCCGAGCCGCGGCGTTCCCAACCGTTTGGGTGTTCGCGTTTGGGGCGGCTCAGCGGAGGCTCGGAGCCTCGCCCTACCGCCGACCTGGAGTCCATCTCAGCGACTCATGAGTAGGTGAATTAGCTTGAAAGCGCCTGGGCAGGGGGCATGGTGCGGGCGCTCCCGTGCGCGTGGCTGCGGCCTTGGACCGGCCTCGGTTCGGCAGTGTGAGAGGGTGCGGCACGAGCACCGGCAGCGAGTTGAACGGCGGTCGCATGCAGCACGACACGCCCAGATTGACCGAGCAAGAGCTTCAGCAGCGGCGCCAGGCCATTCGCCGGGGTTTGTGGTGGACGATCAGTTCGATGGTGGCGGTGTTGGTGGTGGTGGTGGGGTTGGCGGTCGCCGCGCTCCTGCAGGCCTACCGCGCCGAGCGCAATGTCGAGTTGGCGCAGGCGGCCTCGGGGCGCGCCGACGAGCAGCGTGCTCTGGCGGAGGCTGAGCTCTGGAAGGCGCACTTGGCCCAGGCCCGACTCGAGCGGGCAAGTCCGTTGGCCGGTCGCCGCCGCCGAGCGCTCGAGGCCGTGGCAGGCGCGGCGCGGATCCGGCCGGAGCTGGCGCTCCGCAACGAAGCGATCGGCGCACTGGCCCTCATGGATGTCGAGCAGGAAGCGTGGTGGCCCCTGGCCACCAATGCGACTCGGCTGACGTTTGACAACCAGGTCCAGCGGTGGGCCACCTGTGACCGGCAGGGACTGATCCAGGTTTTCGGCGTGGAGGACGGCCGCGAGCAGGTGCGCCTGCCATCGATACCCACCGGCGCCTACGGTCTGTGGTTCAGCCCGGAAGGCCAATACCTGGTCGCCCGCCACTGGAGCCAGGAAGTCGTCGTCTGGGACCTGCAGGCGCAACGCCGCGTCTTCTCGTTTCCCGTGCCAGAGCGAAACTCGACGTGGTCCCTGGACTTCAGCGTACGCCACCAGGCCCTCGTCGTGGCCGACCGAGAAGATTCGGTGGGGTGGTTCGAGTTGGCCAGCGGCCGAGAGTTGGCCCGGCTGGCGATTCGCGGCCCACCCGAGTTTGTGCGGCTCCAACCGGAGGAAGGCATCGTCGCCGTGGGTCTAGGCAATGACGTGGAGCTTTGGAACCTGGTGACGGGGCGGAGCGAGCGGGTCCTGAGGCATCCGGACAAGGTGTTCGAGTTGGCCTGGCACCCGGCCGGCAAGAGCTTCGCCACCGGCTGCCGCGACGAGCACATCTATCTGTGGACCCTTGCAAGCGCCTCGCCGCGTGCCCTGTCCGGTCACACGGCGCCAGTAGTGCACCTGCAATTCAGTCACAACGCCGACCTGCTGATCACACGGGCGTGGGACGGCACCACACGTTTTTGGGAACCGGTGTCGGGGCGGGCGCTGTTTCTGACCCATCGCGGCTACGGTTTGAAACTGAGTCCGGACGGACGGCGTTTGGCCTTCGAACGGACGGCCGAGGGTGTGGGCATTTGGCGAGTCGAGCCAGGCACAGGTTACCGGTTGCTGACACCCTTCGAGGCGACCTTGCCGAACATCTCGGCCCTGAGCCTGCACGGGCAGGGCCGGCTGTTGGCCGCGAGCACGACGGCCGGCCTTTGGCTGGTGGACGTGAAGACTGACCGCCTCCTCGAGCCACAGCCCATGCCTGCGATCGCGAGTGCGCTCTTCGGTGCCGACGGCCGGACACTGATCGGGACGCGCGAGGATGGCCTCACTCGCTGGCCCATCGACGCCACAAGGATCGGCTCCGGAGACCCGGGCTTGCTTGGGCCCGCAAGCGAGTTGACTTGGCCCGGCAGCGGGCGTTGGTACCAGCTCGGGTCGAGCGCCGATGGCCGCTACGTGATAGCCGGTGTCGGCTCCGATGAGGCCGTGCTGGTGGACTTGGAGCAGCCCGAGGCGCCGGTCTGGCTGCGGGACGCGGACTACCGCAGCCGCGGGTCGGTGGCCGTCAGTCCGGACGGACGCTGGGTGGCCACAGGGACCTTCCACGGGTCCGGTACGCGCGTTTGGGATGGCCGGACGGGCCAGACGATCCGCCACTTGGGCGGGCGAAGCGCAGCGGTGGATTTCAGCCCGGACGGCAACCTGCTAGCCGTTGAGGCGGCGGATGCGGTGACGTGTTTTGACACCGGCACGTGGCAGGCGCGTTGGCGAGTGGTGCGGGACGCGGTCGGGGAATTATCGGGACCGGTAGCTTTCTCCCCAGACGGGCGGCGGTTGGCGCTCTGTGTGTCGCAGCGCCTGGTGCAACTGGCGGACGCTGCGGATGGCCGCGAGTTGGTCTCGTTGAATGCGCCAGATCCGCAGTTCATCTCGGCCCTGCGCTTTAGCCGCGATGGCCAGACGCTCCTGGTGGGCACCACGCCAGGCTTGATACAGGTCTGGCAGCTCGACGTGCTGCAACGCGAGTTGGCAGCCCTGAACCTGGCTTGGCCCGAGCCCGGCTTGGCGCCGGCGATTGGAGACGTGCGCCCACCCGAAAGCGGCGTGGGGCCCGACCGGTTGCCGGCCCTGGCCGCGGCCACTCGCGCAGACCGGCGCATCAACTGGTTCAGCCCGTTGGTCCTGGTGGGGGTGGGCGTGGCGCTGCTCTATTCGGCGTTCACGCTGCAACGGCAGCGGCGCTTGATCGGCGGGTACGAGGACATCGAACGAATGGTGGTCGCGCGGAGCCGTGAACTCGAGGTGGCCCAGGCCGAGCTGTTGCACAGCCAGAAGATGCGGGCGCTGGGCACGCTGGCCGCCGGTATTGCCCATGACTTCAACAATCTCCTGTCGGTGATTCGCATGGCCAACAAGCTCATCGGACGCGAGGCCCGGGCGCAGCCGGACATCGAGGAGAACGTGCGCGACATCGAGCATGCGGTGCAAGAAGGCAAGACCATTGTGCGTTCGATGCTCGGTTACAGCCGCGAGGAAAGCGTCCGGGATGCGCCTTTCTCCGTGGCCGAACTGGTCGAGGACACCATCGGCTTGTTGGGCAAACGGTTCCTGAGTGGCTTGACCTTGACGCTCGAGCTGGACCGCAACTTGCCCATGGTGACCGGGTCGCGCGGGCGCCTCGAGCAGATCCTGCTCAACCTGATCGTGAATGCGTCCGAAGCCATGCAGGGGCAAGGCAAGCTGCGTCTCGAAGTCCGGGCGCACATGGTCGCCTGGTCCGCCTACCTGCTCCGGCCCCGAGCCGCCCCTCAGTACCTCGAGGTGATCGTGGCCGATTCGGGTCCGGGTATTGCCCCGGAGGTGGTCCCCCACATCTTCGAGCCGTTCTACACCACGAAGGCGATGAGGACCAGCCCGGGAACGGGTCTGGGCTTGTCGATGGTTTACAGTCTGGCGCAACAGGACGGCCTGGGGTTGAACGTGGCGACCGCCCCCGGGCAGGGCGCCGCGTTTCATCTGTTGGTGCCGCAGGATTCCTCGAACCAGGATGCATGTGGATGACAGGTCAAGTCCAGCGGGCGAGACGCCCGCTCTCCGTTGTCGACGGGGCACAGGCATCTTGCCCGCGATCCAGCGGGCGAGACGCCCGCTCTCCGTTGTGGACGGGGCGCGGGCATCTTGCCCGCGATCCAGCAGGCGAGACGCACGCTCTCCGTTGTCGACGGGGCACGGGCATCTTGCCCGCGATCCAGCAGGCGAGACGCCCGCTCTCCGTTGTCGACGGGGCGCGGGCATCTTGCTCGCGGTCCAGCGGGCGAGACGCACGCTCTCCGTTGTCGACGGGGCGCGGGCATCTTGCCCGCGGTCCAGAGTGCGGCCTATGGGGGGTGTGCCTCACTCGCACACTTCCGCTCTGGCAGCTTATGCGGTAGAAGGAGCTTCACGTGCGGAACCAAGACGGGCCAAAGCGCGGGGCGTCGATTCTGATCGTCGAGGACGATCCCCGGCAGATTCGCCTTTACTTGAAGGCGCTGCGCGGGCATCGACTCACCTGCGTCGCCAACGCCAGCACCGCGCTGGTCTGGCTCGCCGGCCAGATGCCCGACCTGATTCTGCTCGATCATGTCTTGGCTGGGGGCGAACGTGGCGCGGACTTTTTGCCCCGGCTCAAGGAGCTGGCGGCGCATGTGCCGGTGATCATCATCTCAGGCACGCTCGACCTCCGGGGTCAACTCCAGGCGCTCCAGGGTCCCCAAGCCGCCCACTACGTCATCGAGAAACCGGTGGACCTAGACGAACTGGAGGCGACGGTGCAAACGGCCCTCGACGAGTGCGGGCTGGCGGAGACCATTCGCGCCCTCGAATCCCTCGAGCGCAGCGAACAGATCGAAGCTAACGAACCCAGCCGCCGGTTTGTCGAGCGGTTGGCACGGCAACACGAGATCCTCAAACGCCTGCGCGGCAACGCCGCCAAACCTAACATTTCCCAGCTCGCCCGCGACTTCAGCGTGTCGCGCAAGACCATCCTGCGCGACCTCCACGACCTGATCCAACGCGGTCAACTGGCGGCGGACATCATGCCGGCGAACGACGGGCCGCAGGAAAATCACGCTTAGGGTTGCTGGGCGAGTTGGCGCAGCGTGCTCGGGCGGAGGTGCACGCCTTCGTGCTGATGCCCACCAGCTTTCGCCGGAGAGACTCACCTAGCGCCATGTAGGCCCAATGGCTGGAGACTGCTACCGCCACAACCGGGCCGCGTGGTGGGTAGCCAGGCCACCTCTTCCCCACCACCTGCCCGGGGCGTCCCGCCCGGAGCCGACTTGAAAATGCAGCCCGTGGCTCGCACAAGCGCCCTTGGTTGTCAAGCCTTCGGGCCTTCGGGTGTTGATCGAGGCCGAGAATGTCGTGTGGAAGCGCATGCATGACCGTGCCGGTCGATATAGGACTGAACGGACTGTGCGCCACTCGCACAGTAGGCAAGCCCCGGGACCATGGTAGGATCCCACCCGATCGCCCCTGGCGGAGGGCTCGGGTCACCATCCGAGCAGGATGGGCCACCGGAATTGCGCCCCGCCGGGGCTGCCCGAAAATCTACGATTCTCGCGTATGAAACAGCTCACGATGACAACCTGCGCGGCGGCCCGGCTGGGATGGGTCGTCGGATGTGGTGTCTGGCTCTGTCTTGGACCGGTCGCGTCGCTTGTCGCCGGCGGCGACTCCGAGCTCGAGGGCACGGAGGTCCGTCCCCAGGATACCTCGGCCGGGCCTGGGCGGGTGCCCCTTGGGGTCAATCGTCCGCCGCTGGCCGGGGCATCGGCCAGCGGGTTCGCGCTGGAGTTCGATGGGGTCGACGACGTGCTGGCCATCGCCGATTCGTCCACGCTGGACTTTGGCGCGGGGGACTTCACGGTCGAGGCGTGGATCTTTGTGGATCCGGGCCGGACCGAGGCCAGCCGCGAGTATGGGGTGGCCAACAAGAATACCACCTACCAGCAGTCGCCCGGCTGGGGATTCGAGATCAGCACCCACGGCGTGTTCCCCAATTACACCGCGAAGTTCTACCTCACCAGCCAGTCGGCCTGGTGCTCGACCTGCGCCGCGTCCACTGCGCTGACACCGGGGCGCTGGTACCACTTGGCAGGCGTTCGGACCGGGGCGCAGACTTCTTTGTACGTGAACGGGAACCTGGCGGCATCCACCTCGCTCGCTAGCGCCCCCCTGAACGTGGACAATAACCAACCCCTGCTGATCGGCCGTCATTCCTGGGGGCCGGCTTTCCCGGGCACGATCGACGAAGTGCGGGTCTGGCGCGCAGCGCGTAGCGAGGCGGAATTGCGGGCGGGCTTGGCGGTTCGTTTGACGGGCGGCGAGGCCAACCTGGCCGGCGATTGGAACCTCGAGGAAGGCAGCGGCGGGCAAACGGTGGATCGCACTCCGAACGGCCAGACGGGTGTGCTGGGCGCAGGCGTCCCGGGCTCGGTGCCCGTCTGGACCGCCGGCGTGAGTGAATTCAGTTCGTGGAACACCACCAGCAGCGTCATGCAGATTCTGTTGACCCTGACCGGGTTCGACCCGGATGGCGATCCACTCGAGGCGGTCGTGACTGCGCTGCCGGCCAGCGGCCGTCTTTATCAGACCACGGACGGGGTCACGCGCGGCGCTCGCCTCGAGCAGGTGCCCGCCCCCGTTGCCGATGCTGGGCGTCGGCTGCTCTATGTGCCACGGCGGGGCGTCTCCGCTTTCGACACGGTCGAGTACCAACTGAGCGATGGCAGCCTCACGTCCAGCCCGGGCTTCGGCTTTGTCACCGTCGTGGGCGACCCCGCCTTCGATACGGATGGCGACGGGATGCCCGACGGCTTCGAGATGGCGGGTGGTCTGGACCCCGAGAACGACGACACCCGTTTGGACCCGGACGCGGACGGACTCGACAACCTCGGGGAGTATCAAGCGGGCGCCAGTCCGGGAGTCCCCGATACGGACCATGACGGGTTGGAGGACGGTGCCGAGGTTGCCGCGGGGACGAACCCGGTGGCTCGCGATTCTGACGGCGACGGTCTGCCGGATTGGAGTGACCCGCAACCGACGACCGTCGTGCCGGGTCTGACCTTCACTGCGGCGGCCACGGTCACGGTGGCCGAAGGGGCCGTGGTTTTACACCCGATCAAGATCGAGTCGGCGGATGCGCCGATCGTGTACGTGGACTACGCGCCCGGCGGGTCGTTGCCGGCCTTCGTGTCGACCGGCCCGATGCAGATCGTGAACACCGCAACCGGCGGCACGGCCGAGTTGCAGCTCTGCCTCGCCCCGCTGGCGGACGCCGCCGGCACCTACCCCGTCACGGTGCGGGCGGCGGCGAAAGACGGGAAGTCCGGATCCTTCGCCTTGACGGTGACCGTGACCGACACGCCGGCGCTGGTGGTCACGCGCTGGAAGGACCCGGTCGACGGCAACTGGAACGACGCGAGCAAGTGGACGGCGGGCGTGCCTGGTGCCGGCCAGGTTGCCGTGATCGATGCCGGGAGTGCGGCCCCCTTCACCATCGGTCTCAACGCGCCGATGAACGCTGCCGGCCTGGTTCTTGACGATCCCAACGCAACCCTGTCGGTGGACCAAGACAACACCTTCACTGCCCCGGTCGAGGTGCGGCGTGGCCGGCTCGCCCTGGGTTCGCATCGGAGCCTGGCCGCCAACGGTCCGATCGTGGTCACCGGCACCTTCGAGCTGTTCGGTCGGGAAGTGAGCACGTTCTTGGGCGGGTCTGCCTGGCTCGAGAATCGCGGTCTCTTGCGCGCAAGTGCCATCGGCGGGGGAGGTGGGGCCGCCCAGGTTTATCTGCCCGTCCGGGTTCCGGGCGGGGGACGGCTCGTGGTGGGACGCTCGGCCTATCTGAACCTGCGGTCGGGCAGCCTGCTGGGGGTAGCGGGCACGGTGGAGGTCGAGTCGGAGGGCTGGCTTTGGCTGGCCAACGAGGCTCCGGCGCGCGACTTGGTGGCGCTCGCTGGGGCGGAGTTATCGGGTGCGGGCACGCTGCAGGTGCAGGGGGGCAATCGCCTGTATCTGATGGGGGAGACGGTTTGTTCGCTGAAACTAGAGCTGGCGGACAGCGCGCAAGCGTTGGGCGAGGGGTGGTTGAGGTTGCCGAGCGATCAGGCACTCGCCCGCCAGTTTGGATGTCCCGTCGTCATCCACCGCGGGGCTACGGTTTGGGCCAACCACGTCACTTTCACGAACGTTGTGCAGGTTGAACCGGCGGCAACGTTGGCGGTGGGGAACAACCGCAGCCTGACGCTGAACGGCGTGCTGACCAACCTGGGCATCCTGCGGATGAGCAGCCGGGATGAGTGGACCGAGATCAACGGCAGCGGCCGGGTTGAGAATGCTGGCGTGATGGCCGTCGGCGCCCAGGGGATTGGAGGGTACCAAGCAGGGGTCCGGCTTCCGGTGAATGTGGCTGCTTCAGCCCAGTTGCTGGTGCGCACCAACGCGCATCTGAACTTTCGCGCCTCGAGCAGCCTGACCTCGGCGGGCACGGTCGAGGTCCAAACTGGGGCTCTGCTCTTGTTCGAAAACGAGAATCCGGCGCGTGTCTTTACGGTCGAGGCGGGCTGCCGTCTGCTGGGTGAGGGGATCCTGCGGTTCAACGGTGGCAATCGTCTGGTCATGAACGGGGAGTCGGCGATCCAGGTCAAGCTGGAGCTCCGTGACAGCAGTCGGGTGGAAGGGACCGCGGCACTGTTGGTGGTGGGCAACCAGACCTTCACCGGGACCTATAACGGGCCGGTGACCTTGACCGCCGGGGCAAACGTCACGGTGGACAATGCCACCTTCAATGGGCCGGTGACCGTGCCGGCCGGGGCGACGTTGATGGTGGCCAACAGCCGTGCCCTGACGCTGAACGGGGTGCTCACCAACCTGGGCACGCTGCAGATGAACAGCCGGGATGCGGGGACCGAGATCAACGGGAGCGGTCGGATCGAGAACGCGGGACTCCTTGCCGTCAACGCCCAGGGGACCGGAGGGTACCAAGCGCTCGTCCAGCTTCCGGTGAACGTCGTGGCCGCGGCGCAGTTGCTCCTGCGCCCCAACGCGCATCTGAACTTTCGCGCCTCGAGCAGCCTGACCGCGGCGGGCACGGTCGAGGTCCAAACTGGGGCTCTGCTCTTGTTCGAAAACGAGAATCCGGCGCGTGTCTTTACGGTCGAGGCGGACTGCCGTCTGCTGGGTGAGGGGATCCTGCGGTTCAACGGTGGCAATCGCCTGGTGATGAATGCGGCGGCGACGGTCGAGAGCAAGCTGCAGCTTCGGGACAGCAGTCGCGTCGGGGGCACGGCGGTGCTGACGGTGGCGGGCGACCAGACGCTCACGGGCGTCTACGATGCGCCGGTGACCTTGGCCGTTGGTGCGAGTGTGACGGTGGATAATGCCACCTTCAATGGGCCGGTGACCGTGCCGGCCGGGGCGACGTTGATGGTGGCCAACAGCCGTGCCCTGACGCTGAACGGGGTGCTCACCAACCTGGGCACCCTGCGGATGAACAGCCGGGATGTGGCGACCGAGATCAACGGGGGCGGCCGGGTTGAAAATGCTGGGCTGTTGGCCGTCGACGCCCAGGGGCTTGGAGGGTACCAAGCGCTGGTCCAGCTTCCGGTGAATGTCGCCGCTTCGGCCCAGTTGCTCGTGCGCACCAACGCTCACCTCAACTTTCGCGCCTCGAGCAGCCTGACCGCGGCGGGCACGGTCGAGGTCCAAACTGGGGCTCTGCTCTTGTTCGAAAACGAGACGCCTCCGCGAGATTTCACCCTCGAGGGCGGAGCCCTCCTGACCGGTGGCGGGACGATCGAGTTGCGCGGGAGCAATCGGTTGGTCTTGCAGGGCGATTCCTCACTCGCGGGCGGCACGCTGCGCCTGGTCGACAGCAGCACGATCGCGGGCAAAGCGGGCCTGGCCATCGAGGAGGGGGCGCAGCTCTATCTCAACCACGCGATCACCGTGCCCGGACCGGTGGCGTTGGCCGGGACACTCACCTTGGCGGGGGCTGGCACGACGCTGGCGGTGCATGGCCAATTGACGCTTGGGGCTGCCGGCGTGCTCAACAATCCAGGCATGGTGAAAGTGCGGGCGTTCGTCGATGAGGGTGGGACGATCAACGGCAATCCGCCCATCGTGGATCCCAGCCTCGGCCTGCAATTCGTTCGCATCGACGGGATTGTCGTTGGCGGCGGGACGATTCCCGAGGTGGTATTGACCTGGCTCGCCCAACCGGGCGTCGCCTTCACGGTCGAGGTGAGCGTCGACTTGATCGGTTGGCAGCCGGTTGGTACCCAGGCCGCCGAGCCTGCGCCCGGCGTGTACCGGGCGCAATTCGAGCGGCCGCCCGAATCGCTAGGCTTCTTCCGCCTGCGAGGCCGTTAGGTCGGGCGCATCTCGGTTTCTTCCGGAGCGCGGACTTTGTGTTACCACCGGTTGCGGTTCAATCGCGCAGCCAACCTGTGGAATGTCGAGGTGATCCTGGCGAACGAAGGCGCGCCTCCCTGGCGCACCCTGGCCGTCCTCGAGTTCGAAGGGATTCAAGGGACTACGCTGATCGCTCCGGACGGAGTGACGCCGGCGCCGGAAGGCCGGCCGTTCCTCGACCTGAGCGGTTGGGTGGCTGCCGGCACCTCGACGCCGGAGGAACCCACATCGAGGCCACCCCTCGCGGCCCGGCCTTCCCGGCGCGCCGGTTGGTGGGCGTGCCCAACGCGCCTCTCGAGGTCAATGCCACCTACACGATCACCGTCGAGGGTGTGACCGACCTGGCGGGCAACCTGGCCCTCGACCAACCGATCGCCTCGAGCTTCGCCACCCTCGACACGCTCGGACCCACGATTGCCACGTTGCGCTTGGCGGACGGTCGTTCGCCCGTGGCCCGCGCGACTGTGCCGGTCGAGGCCGTGCTCGCTGCGGCCGAAGAGGGTGCCAGCGTCCGGTTTACCCAGGACTTCCAGCCCGCCGGTCAATCCACCGGGCCAGCTTACCGCGTGGCGCTCACGCTGCCGGCCGAAGGCACGACCACGATCCGAGCCATTGGGATCGACCGGTTCAACAACGAAGGGCCCGTGGCCGAACTGGCCGTGACGGTCGTGCCCAATCAACACCCCACGGTCATTTTAACTCGTCTCGATCCGGTCACTGGGGCGGTGGCTTCGGGCAGCACGGTTCGCCTAGCCGTCCGCGCGACGGATGATGTCGAGGTGGACCGGATCACGGTGACGGCCAGCGGCGCCGTGTCGCTCGTTACGAATCTGGTCGGCGGCGCCGAGACGGTGCTCGCGTTCGCCATAGCGGCCGCAACTGCGCCTGGTACACCCCTCGAGGTCACTGCCCAAGCCACCGATGTCCTCGGGCTCGGCTCGGAGTTGGCAATCGTCGGGCTTGAAGTGTCCGATGGCACCGTGCCGCTCGTCCAAATCCAGGGCCCGCCGGCAGGGCCGGTGCCGGACCCGGCCGGGCCGCTCGCACTCGAAGTATCGTCTTCGGACAACAGTGGCCAGTATCGGTTGCGGGTCGAAGTCAGCGGGGTGGTGACCGCCAGTCAGTCAGCCGACCTGACCAGGAGCCCCAACGAGGTGAGCGCCAACACGTTCCTCGTTTCAATCGAGGGCGCGCCACTGGCCGGGGGTGCGTTCACCGCCACGGTGCGCGCCACGGACAGCGCCGGTCACAGCACAGTCGTCAGCCGGGTCTACACCGTGCCCGATCGCCAACCACCCCGACTGCTGGGGGTGACGCCTGCGCCTCAGGCCACGGCGGTCTCGCTATGGCAACCGGGATTGAGCCTCGAGCTCGATGAACCGTTGGCCTTGGCGACGGTCACCCCTGACAACCTCAGATTGAGTGACGACGCCGGCTTAGCCATGCCTTACACGGTCAGCCGCGACCCCGCCAACCCGCGCCGCGTGCAAGTGCAGCCCACGACGCTGCCGTTGCCGCCCGGGGTGACCTTCTCGATCCTGGTCGCGGCGGCGCTGACCGACGAGGCGGGCAATCGCTGGGTCCAGACCGACGGATCGAGTCCGCCTCTCGAGGGTGTGGTATTTTGGTTCACGACCGGTCGGATCCTGGCGGTATCACCGGGCAGCGGCACGCGGGTGATTGGCGGGCAAGTGGTGCCTGTGACGGTGAACTTCGAGGCTGGGCTGGGGGCGAGCCTGTGGCCCTTTGTGCTGAACGGTGAGCTGACGCGGGACGTCCCAGTGGCGCCCGAAGCCACCCAAGCCACCGCCAACCTCACCTTGCCCGCTACGGCCACGGCCGCGGTCATTGCTGTGGCAGCCCAGCGCTCCGGCCAGCCAGCCTATGCCCTGGCCGACCTCACCCTCGAGGTGCGGTCGCGCGACGCCGACGACGACGGGGACGGCTGGGCCAACGGCTACGAGGTCGATCGCGGCATGGATCCGTTCGTCGCGGATGCGGACGAGGCCGACCCCGACCAAGACGGGCTGGTCAACGGCGCCGAGAAAGCGGCCGGGACCGACCCGATGAATCCCGACTCGGACGACGATGACATCCCGGACGGGCAGGATCCCGCCCCGCTGACGCCCAACTATCGGCCGTTGGCCGGCCTGCGCAGCAGCGGGAGCGCGCTCGAGTTGGACGGGCGCGATGATTTCGCGAGTGTGGCCTATGCGGCCGGCACGCCGCTGTTCGCCCTGAGCGACCAGTTCAGTTACGAGCTGTGGGTGAATCCGGCTGCCGGCGGCCCGTTGATCGCGCGCACTCAGTGCGACCGGGCGTGGCCAGCCGCAGAACTGTCCCTCGAGGGGGCCGGGCCCAGACTGGACGTGCGCCTGACGTTGAACCATCAGAATGCGGATTCGGCCGTCAGCTTCGTCGCGCGGCAAATCGTCCCGCGCCACCGCTGGTCCCACCTCGCCTGCACCTACGATCAATCGACTCGATCGGTCCGCTTCTTCGCCGATGGCGCCCTGGTCTTCACCGGCGAATATGCGCGGGCGATTCAGCAACCCAGCACGGCGTTCTTCTTCGGCGGTATTCCCAAACCGAGCGGCGGTTGTTGGGAAAGCTACTTCGCCGGAGCTCTGGATGAGATCCGGATCTGGAATATCGCCCGCACGGAGGCAGCGATCGCCGCGGACTTTAGTCGGAGCCTGCGCGGGGATGAGGCGGGGTTGGTCGGTTATTGGCGGTTGGATGAGGGTAGCGGCGCGGTGGCCGCCGACCTTGGGGCCGGCAACCGCACCGCTTTCTTGGGCGGTGGCAGCCTGAACCTGGATGTCCACCCGAGCTGGGTGGACTCGGGGGCGGGCCTCTTCGAACAGTCGGCCACGACGCTGGCG
>Ga0194125_10004666_pt1 | contig 21248 bp, 25 predicted proteins | sample TA2KigC250mmetaG_FD_148626 | JGI IMG/M metagenome (GOLD analysis project Ga0194125, IMG submission 148626) | Freshwater microbial communities from Lake Tanganyika, Tanzania - TA2015034 Kigoma Deep Cast 250m | ecosystem: Environmental > Aquatic > Freshwater > Lake | place: Tanzania: Lake...
TGGAGCCACATCGCTACCCTTGATAGCCGTTTGCGTAATGCGTAGTTAAAGTTATACTGTTTAAATAACTTGACAGTTATAGGCCAAAAGTAAAAGTAATTGCACCAAGTTACAGTCGCACAAATCTGTCATCTCTGGCTTGGACTTAAACAAAGTGCATCTCCGATTTAGGATCAACTTATCCTGCCCCGGCATTTTGCAAAGCATTGTAGACCCCCAGGTTTGCTGGGAGACTTTGGGCCTTTTGGAGGGTTATCCGGTAGGAAAACTTGCGTCGGGGTAAGTGGGGGGGCAATGGGAAATTACACGTGCGGATGGGCGGATCTCATTAAAATAAATGCACTTTTTTTATTAAGGTGATAACGAAGGGGTTTGACAAGCTGGAATTTTGGGAAAATGTTATAAAATAAATATTTCATCCATATTTTTTCTCGGAGCTGATCAATCCAGACACGGCAACTTGAAGGCGGCGCTCGCCAGTTGCAGGCCGCCTCTTGAAGGAGTCATGACGTGGACGAGAATACACCGCGTCAGGCCACCCCCGCACCTTTAGGCAGCGTTGAACCGCATGCGTCTATGCTGAATATCCCGCCGTCCGGTCAACTGCTTTACAAGATGATGACCATAGAAAACTTGCTTCGCTCCATTGTAGGTTTCTATCTCCACTTTAACCGTGTGGATCAATACATAGATTTCCCAGACGCAGATCCACACGACGGGGAGCAATTGCCGAAAGACCGGCAAGGCAACGAAATGACGAGGTTTGCAAAGGCCCCGGAGTTTTCAGCGGCAGACTATTACGATCAATCGCGCTGTAGGACCTACGCCTGTTGTTTTTCGCTGGAGAATTCAGATTTCATATGGAATAAATACGCGAACGGCAGCGAGAAAGGCAAGGTTTGTATCATCTTTGACTTTGACCAATTAAGGGAGACTCTTAACCAGAATCTACAGCCTGGAAATACTGCTCTCGAGTATAACGGCAACCGGTTCCGTCAAATCTTTTCGGTGAATTACGGGACCGTTGAATACGTCGAATGGGATGGGCATCAAGTAAACGAGGCACATCTTCCCAATCCGATTAAGTACACGTATTTGAAGGATAAGAAGTTTTCTGAGGAAAAAGAACTGCGTATTTCCTTGTCAGCCCCAGGCATAGGGCAATTTGTACTGAACGACGGTACCACGATGGGTTTTCCGCCCAGTTTACAATTGTTTTTCGATTTCAGAATGGCTATTGCAGACGGGACAGTTAAACAGATTTTGTGCGCACCAGATTGCGACTCGGGCTTTCTTCAAGCCGAGTTGGACAAGCTGCGCATTATTCCGAGCGAAGGGAGTGACCTGCCGTTGAACAAAGGGTAGGGACGATACAATTGAGAAAAACGAGGCCAAATCTTTACTCTTTACTCTCTAAGAGGAATGGCCGTCCTTCAGCCAGCTTTGCAAGTTCATCCTCATTGCCGATAAGCCAGATTTTAGGGCCTTTGATAACTTGGGTAATAAAATGGTGATTTTCTCTGGCCTTTTTTATGAATTCTTCAGGGGGGTAAATCACGGGATTAAATTCCCGGCCCAGCTCGGATACCACTGGACTCAAAAGTTTGGTCGTCTCCCGCAAAGATAACTGGGCCACTAAGAAGAGGTCAATATCGCTTTGAGCAGTTTCCTTCCCCTGGGCCAGCGAGCCGAAGATGAAAACCAGTTTGCGCCTTGTCCCCCAGCGGCGCCAGGGCCTCCCGCAGCACATCGCCAAGGGCTACAGTCTTCAGGAAAACCCGCTGCAAATCCTCAAAAGCCGGGTGCAGTCGATCGGCTTGATAATAGAGCATATTGCCCCGCCTGGTTTTGGTCACCAATCCGGCGCGCTCGATCCGCTTTAGGGCCCTTTGGACCTGGAGCAGCGCATTTCCGGTGGATGCTGCAATGCCCCGCTGGTAAAATTCTTTTTCCGGATGGAGCAGGAAAAGGGATAGGACCTTGACTAGGGCAGGATTGGGGAAGAGTTCCGTCAGTGTAGATAGTTGACTACGATATGTTGTCGATTGACTACTTTTCGTTGTCAACCCCGGCATAAAGGCAAATAATCACGATGCCAAGCTTTTGTAAAGCAGTTTTAATTTTCTGGTAGATTTCCCTCTAACGTGTTGGCTTCCTGCCGTAAATGCGCCACCCAAACAGAAGTGCCCACCAGAACCAGTCAGTTCTCCTCCAGCCTTCTGCGCGGGATCATCTTTAAATTCTTTTCGGTGCCACCCAAGGCAGCAAGTCTCCTCCACTTGCGCCGTTGAGACAGCAACCCCTCCAGGTCAATAAGAATCTCCGGCATCTCCAGGGCAGCAGAGAACTCCCGCACCCAGCGCCGCACCCGTCGCAGGTTCAGCTTCGGGTGAGCCGCAAGCATGGCCTCAATGTCGGCCAAATCCTGGGGTCGGTGGGCAACCGCTTTCATGACGATCAGGTCCTCCGGAAGGGGCAGGGGCGCACGGACGCCCGCCAGCTCCACCCAGGTGGCCCGGGCCACGGCCTCTTTTTCGAAGGAAAGCGACCCGAAGACAATATCGACATCAATACCGCTTTCCTGGTGACGCAATAGGAGGACCTGGGTTTCCTTCGCAAAGGCCAGGGCATCATCACGGCGCGGGAGAAAACCATATCCTGCTCCCGCGGCCAGGAACTCAGTCCAGTGGCCCTGGTCCACCAGCACCAGCAAGTCCACGTCCCGGGTTAGCCGGGGCCGGCCCAGAAGAGAAGCAGCCAGGCCGCCGATTACCACTCCCGGAACCTTCCCGGCTCTTAACCAGGCCACCAAATCGCGCAAAACCGCCAGCAGCGGCGTCAGATCGGGGGGCTCAGGCATGATACTCCCGGCGTAATCGGGCCCACCGCTCCCAGACCAGGTCGTCTTCCGCTCCCAGGGTCTCGGTCCAGCCGAGCTTCCCCGCCGAAGCCAGCAGCGCCGCTACCTGGCGGAATTTGTGGGCCACCGGCGTAGAGGCCAACTCCTTCTTTTCGGCGGCATTGACTACCTCCCACCTCCGCTTGAAGGCCTGGGCCTCTTTCCTGGTCAAAAGGCCAGCCGAGACTTCGACCGAGGCGGCCTCCATTTCTATGAGCCGCTTCACGAGAAAAGGCTGGGGACGCCGCCGGCCATTTTCCCACTGATTGACGGTGCTGAAGGTTACCCCTACTTCGTGGGCGAATTGTTCCTGGGTCAGCCCCAGGCGCCCCCGAAGGCTTTTGACTAAAGCAGGAATGTCAATTGCAGCCATGGGTCCATTATACTCCTGCTTATTTAAAATGATATATTATTCGAAATATTGATTTTGTCAAAACATTGGTCCCTCCAAGGAGAATCTTCCGGGCTGGATGGGAGCTTACGGGACATTTCTCAGTCCCGGGCACGGCGGGAAGAAACTTCTGGGTGGCATTTTCCTGCAAATATGCATTTAAAATGCATAATTGCAAGGAAGAGTGTGGGGTGTGGCTTAGCTCTACCTCAACCGCTCCCTGAGCGCCGGTGCTTATCATGGCAGCAGGAGTTCCCCTCGCCCCCAGCAGGCCATAGTTTGCAATTTCACTGTTTTCCAGAAGGACCTGCGGGACCGTTGTACTCCCTTGAAATTCCCAAGCCTTAATGAATCGTTCATCGTCAGATAATTGATTGATGAGCATTTAAATAAATGTTTTATTATCGACCTGGGCGGGAATATCTACGGTCTGCGGCGGGATATCGCGGATCGTCTACGTTGTCAGACGGCGGTAGATGCGGAGCGACTTTTGGACGAGGAAGCGGGGCGCTTGCGGATAATGGCCCTTCCCTTTGTTTAACATGTGCCAAAAAGTTGATATTTTTCAGATTGATTAGGGACTTATTCAATTCGCCTAAAACTTCTCATCTCCAGATCAGATATAGAACTATTCCTCTCAAGAGGATAACTGCCGGACGTGGTAAAATAGCTTGTTGAGCTGGATCCATAAATCTCGATTTCAATTCCTTTTTGCAACTTCTGCGCGGATTGTGCTACTGTGCTGATATCCGCATAGAGCAACCGCCTGAGCTTCAAAGCCCTGATTAATCAGGCGGTCATTCAATCGGGAGGGTATATGGAGTTTAAAAATTCTGCCAGTTTGGAGCAATCATTTGCCAGGACCGAATCAGACGCCGATGCAACCCTGAAGGCCGCGACTACCGTGGTGTCCTCAGTCAAGAAGTTTCGGGATGCAGCGAAAAAAGGAAACTTACGGGAACTCCGCAGAACGATGGAAGCTGCAGAACAAGCCCTCGCTGCTTTGAGGCAACAATTTACTAATGCCAGGGATGGCTGGGATCTCGATGAGGAATCGTATTTTTCCGGAACGGGCTTCCTCTCGGAAGTTCTCGAGGCAGCCAGGCAAGCTGGGGTGAAGATTTTTGAACGATACGGAATGATTTATTGTTACCCTTTTCTCATCCGCATTAAGCCTCAGGATAGAACCATAATGATCGACAAAATCATAGAGAGACGACTTCGTCCCTCCCTGCTGGCCAAGCATCTCAAAGAACTACAAAATAAACCTGTACGGTTTAAGTCACAAGCTTTCTTGGAGTGCCTATTTTCAGCTTACTCCAAGATCCTCTCACACGAGATAAATGAAGCTCTGGAAAGGCATAAAGTTATTAAACTGCTTGACATCTATCAGTTACTCACGCTTTTGCCCGGGCAATCTAGGGAGTATACTGCCGAGGAATTCGCCCGGGATATTTACTTGCTTGACAGAAGTGGTGTTGCCAAAACAACCAATGGATTAGTTTTGACTCTTGTCCCTCCGAGTACGGCCGGAAAAACTCAAAGGAGAAGTCTAAGGGTGATCACAGAGGAAGGTCAGGAAAAGTCATATTATGGTATTTCATTTAAGCGTCCATAGGAGCCTTCTGCCATGCCCATTGCATTCCAAGAGTGGTTGGATATTGTTCGTAGGGAATACTTACAAGGTTTTATACGTCAGGGTGGGGCGGCAGTAAAGTTCCTCGTCCCTCTTGAGGATTATCAATATGATCGATGTCGGCAAGAATTACAGAGGGTCGCGGAAGAGGAAGGGTATTTATTCACTTTGGTGGATGCTGCGACCACCAAGATTCATATGATCGATAGGCTGTTTCATGAAATAGCTCGCCAAGTCGCTTGGGATGATTATGCTTACAAGTTTCTCGTAGAATTAATCAGGGAAAACGGATATAAAGTTCCTCCCGAGCGTAGTGAGTTCAATATGCAAGCATTAGCTACTCTAAATGAGGTTGAAGAAAGGCTTCTTAGGAGAGAGATTAATACATGGCTTACACAAAATATTTATAAGGACTTTAAAATGAGCCAGGAGTTCAGAATCGCTATGATGCAGTTATGTTTAGCCGAACTCGAATCACAAGCTGTAAGAAGAAATATTTGCTCCTCGATCCAGGAGTGGCTGACGGGGGAATTAAAGGCAATCTCCATTCTCAAAGAAGCGCAGATCTTTCAAAAAGTAGGGCGACATAACGCCCGCCATATGTTTTTATCATTGACCCATTGGTTGAAGGTGGTGGGGGTCAACGGCCTCATTTTATGCTTGGATATTTCCAGATATATGGTGGCAAGGAGGCCAAAGACTCCCGATGATAGTTTCTACTATGGCATTCCTGCTGTACTTGATGCCTACGAAGTGCTCCGCCAGTTCATCGATGCAACAGATAATCTTGAATATTGTGTCATTCTCGTCATTGCTCCGCCCGAATTTTTAGAGGATGAGAAACGCGGCGTAGCACGTTACCAAGCCCTTAAGATGCGCATATGGGATGAAGTCCGTGACCAACAACGGGATAACCCTTGTGCCCCACTGGTCAGTGTGTCATCCTGTCTCTGAACTTCAACCGCATTTCATTATGGAGATCATACAATGTCTGAGGCTGAGCGAATAAAAAATCGGCGAGCCATTGAGGCTCTCCGTGCTGGCGTGCCTAACCGGGATGCAGTATTAGCTTTGGGCAGCACCCAGCCAGAAATCGAAAAGAAATTCAGGGAACAACTTCAGGGTGTGGGGGCGCAGCTCCAGGGAATGCTGGTGCAGGGCGGCTTTGGGGCCGGCAAGTCCCACTTGCTTGAATCCCTTCTACAAACCGCATTGAGAGAAAATTTTGTGTGCAGTAAAATTGTCATAAGCAAAGAGACTCCATTCTATGATCCAGCTAAATTGTATCGTGCAGCTGCCGAAGCCGCTGTTGTACCAAGAAGGATGGGTGATGCTCTTACAGAAATAATGACCCAAATGGATACCAATAGCCAAGCCTATGCAGATTTTTTTCAGTGGGCCAACCGCAGTTCTGAATTGAGTCAAATGTTCGCGGCAACCCTTTTTATATACGAGCGGATGCCGGGGGCCTATAACGGGGAGGTCCGTAATCGTATTACTCGTTTCTGGTCCGGTGACAGAATCGGGTTAAACGAAATAAAAAGATGGCTTAGAGATCTAAGAGAAAGAGTAACATTTAACCTAAGTAAGGTCCCACCGAAGGAGCTTGCCTTGCAGCGGTTCAAGTTTGCGGCGCGTCTTATGATGGCTGCTGGTTATGCAGGTTGGGTTTTATTTATAGATGAGCTCGAGCTGATCGGGCGTTATTCCCTTCTGCAACGGGCGAAGTCTTATGCCGAACTTAGCAGATTTGTGGGAAGAATGGAAGGGTGGCAATCTACCGGCCTCATGTCAATATGTTCAATCACCGATGACTTTGCTCGTGAAGTATTGGAGGACAGAAACGACTTGGAGAAGGTCCCCGGAAGGATAAGGTCGAGGGGAACAGAGGCGGACCTTCTTTGGGCAAGCCAAGCCGAACGAGGCATGCGAATAATTGAACGGGAAGCAAATCCATTGGCATCTCCGGACGACTCTTTGCTCCAGGCTGTTTATGCCAAAGTCAAATCTATCTATGCTGATGCATACGAGTGGAGTCCACCGGACGTAACGGGGGTTGAGAAAACAATCACTACCCGTATGCGTCATTATGTGAAGGGGTGGATTACAGAATGGGACCTTAAGCGTAAATATCCAGATTATCTACCAAGGATAGAGGGAGAGGACTTGAAACCGGGTTATTCAGAGGACAGGGACCTTCAAGTTTCTCCTGAGGGGGAGAGCGAGGAGTAACCAATGCCCATTCCTTATCGAGATGCAGACGAACTGGAGGAATTGGGCGCCGCCGGCTATCTCAAAATCGAGCCATTAACCGCAAGTTCTGGTTTTATGGGAGCGCTATTCTTGATCAATGCCCGGGGTGAGCCTATCGAGTTTACCTACAACCGGATTGAGACCCCCCACACTTTTCTTTGGCGGCAAGATGACATTTGTCGGCATGCCGCCAGAAAACTCACAGCCTCGCTACTTTCTCTCTGCCCCAGAACGCCCCGTTTGATACTTTGTCTGGCTGAAGAGGTGGGCAGTGAACTTTTCTGCCAGGACATTCATGTGGCAATGACGGTTTGCCGTATTGTTCCTGCCATCAAAGCAGTCTCTTACTCGGGTGCCGAGATTCAGGACACTATAGAATCTGCCGAACCGATGAATCTATTTTGGTATCCCAGTAAACCGCACGAAGAATCTATAGAGTACAGGCTTCTTCGCGAATTGACTTACCGGGGACTGCTGACCGAGCCCTTCAGCAGAGCAGCCATCGGGTTGAAAGAAGTCTTTGGCTTAGAGGTTGGCGAGGTAAAATGAGAGAAGAAGCCGACTGGTGGCGAGAGACCAATGCTGACCGGGTGCCGTGGGCGCGGTGGTTGGGAATTTTTCGCCGACAGGTGCAGATGAAGGAAAATTTCGCCAGAGGCATGACCATTCCTGCCGCAATAGTTTTTGCCCCGCACACCTTAGGGGTCTTTGAGGTTGAGCACCTTGGCGAGCCTAATTGCTTGGCTTTAGAACAACATTTAGAAAACGCCATAAATCTGTGGGGAGGTGAATCTTTATCTACGAATGGTGAAAGAGGGACCGTTGCTCTGGCCGGGGTCCTGCTGAAGGAGGACCCGATTGCTGCGCTTACCTCCCCACGGAAAAAAGCCGAGCCCCGAGATTTTGACAGAGAGATGACTCAAGAACTCGAGCCGGGGCTTCCCCTTGCCAAGCGCTTGGCCTATTTGCTGCAGCCGCCCACTGACCTCCTCCTTTCCGTCACTGGCCCTTTGGAATGGCCGCGACCATTGTTTGAATACCAAATGGCGGGAATTAAAGCCCTGCTGTCGCATGAGGCACTCCTCCTCGCCGATGACATGGGACTGGGAAAAACCGTCCAGGCAATTGGCGCCCTGAGGATTCTAACCCTTCAGCGTCTAATCGAGTCAAGTTTAATAATTGTACCAGCGGGTCTTATCAGCCAGTGGCGGCGTGAACTACGCTATTGGGCCCCCGAGCTGCGGATTTCGACGGTTTATGGACCGGTATCGGACCGTTCATGGCAATGGGTTACCCCAGCGCATGTTTACATTACAAGTTATGAAACTTTTCGATCAGACTTCACGGAAAATCCTCAATCACCACCCCGCCGCCACGTTTGGGACGTGGTTATCCTCGATGAGGCTCAAAAGATTAAGAACAGGGATGTGGAGGTCAGCAGAAAATGCAAGCAACTCTCTCGTCGGCGTGCATGGGTCCTGACCGGGACCCCCCTTGAAAACAAAGTGGATGACCTGGCTTCAATCCTTGAATTTGTTGCACCCCTCAAAGAAGGTGAGACACCCCTCAGACTTAGTCCTGGCTTAGATCTCCGTGAAAGACATCTAGAACTTCAACTTCGCCGTAAGAAGGTCGATGTGCTTCCCCATCTCCCCCCCAAAATTATCAGCCAAATTGCGCTTCCGCTCGATGGGTCTCAGCTTCAAAGCTATGAGAGAGCCGAAAAGGAAGGCATCGTCCAACTACAGGAACGCGGTGAAGCTGTGCGCATAGAAAACGTTTTAGAGCTAATCTTGAAATTAAAGCAAATTTGCAACTTCTGCCCCACGACTGGACAGTCGGCTAAACTCCAAGATGTCAGTGAGCGCCTGCGAACTCTTGAATCTGAGGGACATCGCGCTCTAATATTTTCACAGTTCACTGACGAGAAACACGGTGCCAGGGCAATTGCCACCAGGCTCCGATCGTCGCAACCGTTACTTTATACTGGTGACCTTTCCACTTTTGAAAAGGAGGTTACAATTAAAGAATTTAAAGAAAATAAATCACATAAGGCTTTGATACTTTCATTACGCGCTGGAGGCCAGGGTTTAAATTTGCAAGATGCATCGTATGTTTTTCATTTCGACCGATGGTGGAATCCTGCAGTTGAGCGGCAGGCTGAGGACCGGGCTCATCGTATCGGTCAAACTTTTCCCGTTCATGTTTATCGATACGTTCTTGAAGGCACCATAGAAGAGAGAATCGACAATATCCTTAGAGAAAAGCAGCTTCTTTTTGATGAACTGGTCGACGATGTATCCATAGATTTAAAGTCCTTACTATCCAGCGAAGAACTTTATGGCCTGTTCGGTTTAAAACCGCCTGAGCATGCGAAAACCCCTCGGCATGCAGAAAGATTTCCAACAAACTTCACAGAAATGAGCGGTATCGAGTTCGAAGAGTATGTTAAGAAGCTGTTGGAGAGCAAAGGGTGGGAAGTGGAAGCAACTCCGCCAACCAGAGATGGGGGTGTGGATTTAATCGCACGACGACATGACGAAATGGACTTAGAATCGGTTCTTTATGTACAATGTAAAAATCATGCTTATCCAGTTGGAGTGGATGTAGTCCGTGAACTGAATGGTGTACTACCAAGACAATTGCCTGGGACGCGGGGTGTATTGGTTTGTCCCAGCGGTTTTACAGCTGACGCTATTGCCTTTGGCAGGGATCGTGGCATTGTGCTATGGGACCGTCACTACTTATTCGAACTCTTGAATGGATGATAGAGGCTAAACAACATGGACCGATAAATCGAATTCCTTGTAAATAAGTCCCTCCTGGCTGGGCATGCGGCACAGCATCTCTGATTCCCAGGTTTCCCGGGAGACTTTGCGCTTGGCGGAGATAGCGTCCTCGATGGGGTAAAAGCCGTCTGCCTGCCGGGCCCGGCCTTCGCAGTCCTCCCAGAGTTCGCAATTCTCGCAATCCCGACCCACGCATTTCTCCATGACGTCAAAGACGCACCACTTGAAGACCCGGTAGCCGCTCTCCGCCGCCTCAGTGATCACCCGGTTCATCAGGCCGTAGGCCTTGTGCATGGTGGAGTAAATCTGCACTGAGGCCCTGATCCCCCAGGCCGACTTGGGTATCAAGAGGGCCGCCTCGTAAATCCGGTCCTCGAATTCATCCACCTCATCCAACTTGAGTTTCTGGGGGTGGGGGCCCCGGACGGACTTGGTGGAGGCGGTGAGAATCTGGATATTGGAGCCGTTGATGAGATGGGTCCGGGTGCGTAGGGCCTCTCCCTCCACTAGGTGCTGGAAGGGCGGGGTAAGGAGGCTCAAGATATGCGAGTACATCCGCAAGGATTGCTCTCCGGAGCCGCCCAGAATTTTGGTCTCGCAGTGGTCCTTGAACAGGGAGTCCAACCAGGTCACCAGGGCGCCGTTAAAGGTTTTGCCGCCGCCGCGGTTGGCCCAGCACACCGAGTCCTGGACCGTCTCGAAGAAACTGTCGATGATGTACTCCGCCGGGGGAGTGTGGTCGGGGCAGACCTTGGACCGGGGAATGTGCACGCCCCAGAAGACCTCAATAAAGGTGAGAAGCTCTTCCGGGCTGTCGAACCCTTCGGCGCGGTGATATTCCACCCACTGAGCGATCTCCCTGGTGGTCAAGGAACTGGCCGTGGTTGCCATCATACCTCACCCCCTGCTGCTGTGGTTGGGAGCTTCGCATGGTAGCAACCTGAAGGCCAAAGCCGCCGAAATGCTTTATCCCAACCCCAAAATGGTCTCCCGAATACGCCCCACCTGCGGGGTAAATACGGGTATTTCGGAAATGAAGATAATGAGTAAGGTGGGTTCGTGTTCATCGAAATACGGACACCTGGTGACCCCGGGAAACATAAGAATATAGAGGAGTTTCTCATATTCCCCCTATTTTTCGAAATCGGTGGGACCAAAGTGGCACCGGGGTGGGGGATGATACCACCCTGGCCCCGTTTTCTTTGGGCAAGTGGAGAACCGACATTATTGTAAAAGGACGGTTTCTCACAGGCCTTGGATGGGCACCCCTTTGGCCCGGGCCTCCAACAGCAGAGCAGCGTACCGTTGCCGAAATTCTTTGTCGACGAACGGATTTTGCTCGATCACAATCCTCTGAGGTGCCGCGGCCAACAGACCAGTGCTTTGGAGCAAGCCGGTCAACTTACTGCTGATTTCGCCGGCCAAGCGCAGGAAACCGAGTTTTACGCCCTCCTGCTTGGCGGTGGCGTAGTCGTGCATGGCCTTCCGCCGAAGTTGCTCTAAGAACCTGATCTCCCGGCCCAATGTGCTCTCCGAGTCGAAGTCTCGTACCAACGCCTGGGTGAGCCTGGCCGCATCCCGGAGGTCAGCGTACACCTGCTTCCGGGAGACGCCAAAGTATGTCGCCAGATCCGTGACCTTCATTCCCCCTAGATGCATGTCCTGCATATTCCAGATCCGGGCCTGCCTTTTGGGGCCGATGGCCGGCAGGGGCTCGGTCTCAAGCTGCGCGCTGGTCTTTAAGGAAACAACCTTATTGCCGTGATCCATGGTAACACTCCTTTCTGTGTCTCCTGTGCCCCTGGGCCTTGATGTGCCTGGCACTTGGGGCGGTTTACGAGGGCTGGTTCCCCTCCCCCTTGGGGAACCTCTCAGGTTCTCAAAAAGTTGCTTCACCTGGCCGTGTGCAACTTCTTTCATCCATTACTGTTTTTCAAAGGGCCTGGTTTATGACTTTCGTACACCCTTTGGCGAACTTTGGCGCTGTGCTCCAGGACGCCTACCTGGGTATCATAATAATCGTAAACCCGGGCCCGGCCCTTGCCTGGGGCCGGCCGCAACACCCGGCCAAGGCATTGCAGCAGGCGGCCATCAAACCGAATCGGCGTGCTTAAGAACAGGGTCGACAACTCGGGGCAGTCGAAACCCTCGCCGATGAGTTGTGCGGTTGCCAGCAGGACTTTGATCTTGCCGACCCCCAGGGCCGCCACTACGACGCGACGCTCGTTGATACTCATGTCCCCTATGAGGACCGCACTCTCAATGCCTCTTTGGGCCAGACGTTGCGCTAAATCTTTGACGTGGCTCTTCCGATCCGAGAGCACCAGGCAGATGCCGCCGCCGTTCGCGGCCTCCTGGACTATGTCACCGACGATCAGATCGTTGCGCTCCGAATCCTGGGTCAACTCGCTTAACATCTGGGAATACTCGGTTGAAGCATCGAACTTGGACTCGAAGTCAGTTTCCCGCCACACGACCTCGGCTCGCAGCACCTGGCCGGCATCTTGTAGCGCTGCCCGATTCACCTCAAACACCAGGTCGCCCAGGTGCCACCAGATCAAGCGGGTGAGCCCGTCCCGGTGCCAGGGGGTGGCGCTCAACCCCAGCATATACCGGCTGTCGAAGGCGCTCACCGCCTCGGTAAAAGTCCTGCTGGGGCACCGGTGGCACTCGTCTGCAATCAGAGAACCGATGTGGGGTGCAACATCGTGAGCTACCTTGTATAAGCTCTGCACCAGGGCCACCGTGACCTTATCCCCAATACGCTTCTTGCCATTGCCGATGACTCCCACCTCGCTGGCCGGGATGCCCAGGAAGCTTTCAATTCTGCTGACCCATTGCTCCAGTAATTCTCGGGTATGGACGATGACAAGGGCCGGTTGCCGCTGCCTGGCCACTAGCGCCAGAGCCATGACGGTCTTGCCGCTGCCGGTGGGGGCCGCCAGGACTCCGAAGTCCTGGCTCATCACGGCGCTAACGGCCTGCTTCTGAAAATCATGCAGTTCGCCGCGGAAGGTGAAATCCACTTTGGCCAGGGTCCGGCGCTGGTCATTCACTAGATATGAAATGCCGGCCCTCCTGAGTATTATAAGCAGCTGTCGGGTGAAGCCCCGGGGCACCATGATCTGGCTGCCGGTGAATTCGTAGCCCCGGATGAACTGCGGGATGTTCCCAGTGAAAAATCCTCGTTTTTCGGCCTCCTGATAGGCGGGGTTCGGAAAGGTCAACCGGGCCATCACCTGTTCCAGCACTACGGCGGGTAGGTCGCTGGCGTGAAAGATGGTTTGCCTATTAACGGAAAGTTGCAGCGCCCCTCTATGCATTGCTTATGCTCGCCTCACAGGCCGTGGCACAGGCGAACCGGCCTTTTTCGCGCTTTCGGCAAAAGCCCCACCCCTGCCGGGGGTTCGGTCCATGGTTGGCCTCGAAGTGGGGGCAGTCGGCACAGGTCAAGATTCGCTCCAACGCGGTGGCCGTAGATTTCTCAACGACTGGAGTGTGGTTTGCCGCCTGGCCGGCGATCTCGCGTCTTTGCTCTCCCGCCTCACCCTCAACGGTTGCCGCTTTCATTGCCGCCAAAGCCATTTTCAGATAACTCATTTTTTCCGTCTCCATTGCGAAAAAAGCGAATTAAGCGAAATATGGGTTAGGGCAGAAGAGTTTTTTCGCTTATTTTGCTTTTTTCGCACCGGTGTATCTTATTTTTTCAGTGGGTCTGCCACCTGTCGCAATCGTCTCAATGGCAATGAACCCACGTTGAAGTAATTCGCCGATGGCCTGCTGGATCCGATGGGCCGTTTCGTGACGTCCGAAGAGGTGGCTCACTTCGGTGCGGGTGAGTCCGTCCGGGGCCGCTTTTAACGCTTCGAGGATCGTGTCCGCGACGGGGTCGCCCAAAGTTTGCCCGAAGATGTACCGGACTGATGCTTCGCAGTAATCCCATACCGCCAGGGCCGGCAATAGGTGCTGGGGACGGACAAAAACCTCGCCGTCCAACAATGCGAAAATCATTGAGAGCCTCAGGACCTGGGCCTCGGCGCGGGAGGTCAGGGCTCCTACCATGCCCGGCTTGCCTTCCGAAAGTTCAGGGTAAACCTGGGCCCACAAAGTCCTGGCCTCGGGGTCTCTGCTGACTTTGCCGGCGCTGGTCGCAAAGGTCACCGCCTCCCTCAGGCGCTTCAGGAACGGTGCAAAATCGACTTCATGAATGCGCCCGCCCTCCGGCAAAACCTTGGACCGTCGCACGCAAAACCAAAGAATTCGATTTCCGAAACCGTTGGCGGCCTCGGTCCGGGTCAGGTAACGTTTCAGTTCCCCTTCGGTTATATGGCCGATCAGTGAGATGTGGGCCCCGGAGGCGCGGGTGGGGGAATTCTTGGTCAGGGTGGCGAGGTCTCCGGAATCCCAGGCATCCCGGCAAACAGCGCTGAGAACATTTCCCTGCCGCTCGATTTGCCTCAAAACATTGGCAAATTCGCTCTCTACTACCAGGAGGCGCTTGTCTTGTTCGCCGGAATCGACGACCTCGTCCTCGTAAACTGTCTGCCCTTTAATCCTCCTCGCCACCTCTTTGATAATCGGGTCCCTGACCTGGATGATCAGCCCCTCCCCGCTGCTGAGTCCGGATTTCACGCGTGCCTGCCAGCTCTGGTCAACCGCTGTAAGGGGAGCCTTGACCTGCCCCCAGCTTGTTCCCTTCCTCCCCTTGGACGTCTCACCCACCGCTACGCCGTAGAGGTTGCAGTAATGCGTATCCGCTTCGACTTTGGCGTAAGCGCCCCTGCCGATTAGGTTGCCGAATCCGGTCAAGAATTGCAGCAGCAGGGCCGCCGGGGCGGATTCGGTGTGCGGCTCCACTAACCCCACAAACTTTCCCGCCAGACCGTAAAAAGCCTCCGGCGCCATCACCGGCCAGGGTGCCGCCTCATGCTTGGACTTCGCGGTGGGGGTGACTGCACCGTTGCCACCCGGAGCATATCCCTGGTGAGTTCCACCGGTGAAATCCCCCAACTTTGCCTCGCCGCTAATGATTCGTCGGGCTTCGGCCCAGGTCCTGGTCTTGCAGGACTTGTGAAAGCACTGGTAAAACATTTTCCCGTCCGCCGCTTGCCCAATAGCCGCTTCCCCACCGTTGTGGGAGGGGTCGAAGAGGCAACGCTCCAGGCAGTAGAGCATGGCACCGGCGTGAGGTTTCACCCGCAGCACTTCCACGCCATAGTGGCGGAGGTAGCCCTTGAGATCAAAATTCCCGACCGCCTGGCCATGAAGGGTGTTGGTCCCGGGGGCTTCCTTGGACGCAGCTTCCTGAGCAATTCCCTCCAGGAGCTCGATGGGGACGGGCAGCCGGGCCGCGGGAAGGGAGAGAATTCTGGCCAGCCGGTGAGGACGGTCCTGGGTATGGTCCCCCTTACAAGCCATCGTGCCGTAAAGCTTTGTAAGCCTGGCCGGGTTGAAGACCACCTGGTCGAGCTCCAGGTTCAGGTGGGCCAACTGGTCTGCGTATCGACGGCCCAGGCCAGCTAGTACTGCTTTCAGGAGCGCCGCGGTTTCCTCGCCTCTGGGCAGGTCCAGGGGATACACCAGGTGCCCGCCGTTTCCCGAGTCTCCAACGAGCGGTTCCGGCCAGCCCTGATTTTCAAGGTCAGCCCGGATGATCTGGACCATCTCCAGAGCAGCTTCATGCTCGGCGTCGGTGCTGGAGATGCCCTCGGGTCTGATAGGGTCAATGTCGATGAGGAGGTTTCGGATGTGCTGGATTTCTGTGTCTTTGCTCCGCTCCACCCCGGCAATGAGGCGCTCGTTCGCCCGAGATAGCAGTGCCTCCAGGCAGGGGTTCAAGGTGACGTGAATCCCTGTTCCTTGAACTTGCGCCGCCAGAGCCACCGCCTTGTCGTGGTCCCTGAACCATCCAGCCACAATGGCTTTTTTCCCGCGTGCGTAGCCCTCCCACAGGGAATTCGTTGGGAGTTTGGGGCCGATGATGCACAGCTCGAATACCGAGTCGTGGGGGTGAAGGAAGCCCAGGGCCGCCGCCATTGTGCCCCTCGGGTCCCCATCAAAGAAGGGCTTCAACTCGGGGCCGTCCCCTGGGCCCTGGACTTCGGCCTCGTTGGGGTTCGTATGCATTTACAACCTCTGCTTCATGATTTTGTTTTCGGATTAGTGCCCCATTCCCCGCTGGGTTGGCGAATTTTACAGGGGATCAACCCTGATCTTGCGAGCTTCCATGTAAGCGAGGACGTCTTCCAACGAATATCTAACCAGACGACCAAGTTTGGAATAAGGGATGCCTTGCCTCTTGGCTCGGTCATTCCTCAGCGTCTGGACGGCCCGGCCGGTGATCTTGCTGACCTCCTTCTCCCCGACAAACCGTTGAACCTTTTCCATTTGTTACCCCCAGCATGACAAAATAAAAAACGCTGCCTATAAGGACAGCGTAGGAAATCGAATTGCAATGATCAAAGAAGGATTTGGGGGGTGGTAAAATCTTTCTCTTAAGGAAATTTAAGGCTTCTCCAGCCGCCTTCGGTCAATTTCTGATATCGCTTATAATGCTGTTCGGTTTTTTTAATCGCCGATTCAGGGCTAGCGTTCGGGGATTCATAGTCCATCTCTTTTGGAAAAACTTTTTCGGCCAATTCTCTGTAGGTGGCTTCAGGGTTTTCCTTTTTCAGATCTCCAGTTTTGATAATAATATCAAAGTCAGTTTTGTTTCTTCTTTCCCTTTTTGGGTGTCTTGGAAGATACCAGGAATTCCAATGATACTCTATTATTGCATCAACTGATTGTCTTAAAGCTTCGATTGAATTTACTTTGTTGAAATCAATATCCAATACTAGACCATCGTGCGGCAATCCTCTATCCTTAAACCAATGAATAGTTATCGCCCCACTGCTGAAACAATAACCAAATAGGGCCATAGCTGAGTGGTGTGCTGTTAATTCATCAAATGATCTGTTCGGATCAGGCAACCGGGGGAGATTGATGCCGTCCCAAGGGATATTGAGGTCAAATTCCTGGAAGGTTTTTCTTAACTCATCGATTAAGATTTTCTTATCTTCGCTATTTTGTTCCTCGATTTTCCTTATCCTTTCGAAGGCCTTAACATATTCTGGGTCCCTTCTCATAAATTCCCAGCGGACTCGGAACCATTCTTCCGCAACTTTCTTCATCCAGTAGCTCTCCTAAAGTTGTTCCAGGGATGACCGCCCGGGATTCCAACTTTTTCGATCTGCAGTTCCCTATCCCTGAAAACCCCACAGTTATTTCCTGTAAGCCCGCCCCTGTGGCCTAATTCCAAACAATATCAAGAGTCCCCTCCGCTTCATTCACCCGGAAGATGATGCGCCAGTCACCCACCCGGGAATAACGTTGGTCCTTGGCGGTTTCCATCTGTCGGGACAAGCGGGGGGAGAAGGGGTCCTGGGCCAGTTCCTCAATCTTGGCTTCTATGCGCCGGGAGGTAGTCCGGTCCAGGCCGTCAAGCGTTTTTTCCGTCTCCCGGTAAAGGGCTATCCGGTAACTCATAAGCCCCGCTTGGCCTTGTATTCTTCCCAGGGGGTGAATTGCGTCCGATCTCCGCTCAGACTGGCCTGCATGCCTTCCTCAATGGCTGCCAGGTCTTCCGGCGACAGGTATTCCGGCTCCTGCACCCCTAATTCCCGTTCATATAGGAAATCAATGAACTTCTTCAGCAGCTTCGCATTAGGCCCCTGAGATATGGCCTTTACTTTGGTGCAAAGCACGTCAACCTCGTTGTGCGCTTCCATGGTTCTTCCTAATCTTCCCGCCGTTGTTGCGCAACCCTGGGCGGCTTGTTGCCGTTCAGCGCCTGCCCGATAAGGTCTCCCGCCAAGTCTGAAGCCCGGCGTAAGGCCTCATCTCTCAGGTGGGCATACCGCTGGGTCATGGCGGCGCTCTTGTGGGTTAGCAGTTTTTGCAAGGTGTAAAGGTCCACCTGGCCACTTGAGGCCAGCATTGAAGCGTAAACATGCCTCAAGCCGTGGAGGGGCCGGAAGTCCGGGGGGAGGTTCGCCCGTTTTCGTATGGCGTCAATCCGCTTTGGGTACCGGGTGCGTTGCCGCCCCTCACGTCCGGGAAACACAAAGGGAGATTCATCCTTGGGGTGAGATTCCAGGACTTCCCGGGCAGCCTGGTTTAAGGGGATAATCTGATCTTTGCCACCTTTAGGCGCCCGGATGGTAATATAACCGCGCTCAAAATCTATGTCAGCCCATGTCAGTTTAAAAAGCTCTCCCCGCCTCATGCCGGTGCACAAGGCAAGCCGCATAAAGTTGGCGGCCTGATAATCATGATCTTCATTGATAGCTTCCATAAGGGCCGCCAGTTGCTCCGGCGATAGGTCCTCTGTCTTGAGGTTGTGCACCTTAATTGTGGGGGGCTTGAAACTGAGGCCAGGGCATAATCCCAGCCGGGCGCCATGGTTAATGATCCGCACCAGCAGGGCTATAACGTGTTTAACGGTCTGGGGTTTGTGATTTTTCGCGGTGCTGATCCGAAGACGGTCAACATCCAGGGGCGAAAGCTCCTGAGGTTCCTTCTTGCCCAGGGTAGGCTCAATGAATTTCTGAAATCGACTCCTATCGGTAGTGAGGCCCTTGGTTATTGGCTTGTGGGCGCTGTACTCCTGCCACAAACGGGTTATGGTCCATACCTCTTGCCTGGCCTCTTCCCGACGCTCCTGATTACTGGGGTCCCCTTCAATGCGCTGGGTTCTGATCCGGGCCGCCCTGGCTGGGGTCATGTCGTTTTGAAATTGCCTTCCCGCTTTTTCTTCGATCTGTTTCCCGCCTTTACGGTAGAAAATGTAGTAAATCTTCTCTGGCCGTCCATCGGTCGCCTTACTCATGATGTAATAGACGCCGGGATAATTCGTTTTTATACGCTCAACTTTGTTTGGCATGGCGGCCTTTCCTGTTGGCATTTGTCTCCGATCGGAGACGAAGCTGTTTGTGTATCAGGGAAAACAAGTTCCCAGCAGGTAAACGGCTGCTGGGACCTAATATCCCTATGAATGGCCTACCTTTCCTGGTGCTTTGATCCTCAGTAGGAAACCGGCACTTTTCTCTTTTATGACCCTAAGCCGGTGTCAATAATTTCCGGGGGCGGCTAAAAGTTCCCAGTGCTATTCCCAGCACTTGCGAAGAATATAAAGGTAAAATATGATAAGTCAAGATAAATTGTGAAAGGTATTTTCCTTTGATATTAATAGGTTTTAATATGGGCAGGTAAACAGTGGTAAGATATAAGTTCCGGCCTTTCACGCCGGCGACCGGGGTTCAAATCCCCGTGGGGACGCCACGATCTTCCAACCTCTTGATTTATCAAGAGATTCTTTCTTCCGTTTGCTTTTCTGCTTTATCGCATTGATAAGATACAAATGAAGCTATCTTGACAAATCCCTATCAGTGTGTATAACTACACATGGACAGTCGGGAGATCATTCGTCGCCTGGAGGCGGAAGGCTGGTATCGGGTGGGTCAAAGAGGGTCTCATGTGCAATTCAAGCACCCGGCGAAGCCCGGTCGCGTAACGGTGCCTCACCCCGAAAAGGATATACCCGCCAAGACGCTTAGAAGCATTGAGCGACAGTCGGGCATCAGGTTTAGATAGGAGGAAGTCATGCCCAATTACATCGCCGTGGTCCACAAGGAGCCTACCAGTGATTACGGGGTGTCGTTCCCCGACTTCGCAGGCTGCATCACTGCCGGGAAGACCATCGATGAGGCCAAGGATATGGCCTATGAGGCGCTGTTGCTTCATTTAGAGGGCTTGCGGGAAGATGGGGAGCCGCTGCCTGCCCCCACAAATCTGGAAGATATTGTTGCTGATCCCGAGAACGCCGATGCGGTGGCCTTCTTGGTGGTTTCAGTGCCCGATGCCCAGGGTAAGGCCAAGAGGATTAACATCACCATCCCTGAGGAGACCCTTCGTCGGGTGGACGCGGCGGCGAAACGCCGGGGCTTGAGCCGTTCTTCATTCCTTACCCGGGCAGCTCAGGAAGTCATGGAGCAGGAAGGTCGCACCCCCGCTGCTTAAAGGTTTAGCGAAAATTTATTTATAGGAAATAAGCCTCACCTGGCTCAATTGAAGACCTGCCTCGGCCAGAGCAGGGAGAAGCTTTGAAGATTCCGGTGCGGTGAGGCAGAAGGTTCGAAAATCTTCTATGAAGGTACGCCAATTTCTTTCAACCTCTTGATTTTTCAAGGGGTTTTTTATTTCCATGCCGACTCACCCAGGGTAATTATACTGAAGGGGAATTCGGTAAGGGGAGCAAAACAGATTGAAGCCAGCAAAAATTTCTTGACAATTTAACTTTAAGTGTATATACACTTAAATATAAACCTGCGGGGCCAAGAAATACCTGCTTTTTCCCGGCCAAGCATTTCTCAGGAGCCCTTTCAGGCGTTTTGCAAGTATATGAAATCTGATGATCATAATATTCCGGAAATAACTAAATGCAGGGAAATAGGACGGACCTGTGCCTGTTATAAAATGAGGAAGGCCGCCCGTGCCGTTACCAAACTTTACGAGGAAGTGCTCCGGCCCAGCGGTCTGCGCGCCACCCAGTTCTCCCTGCTTATGGCCACTCGGGTAATGGGTCCGGTGACCGTGGTCAAGTTGGCTCAGGTTATGGTAATAGACCGCACGACATTAACCAGGAATCTACAAATCTTGGAGAAGCAGGGATTAATCAGCATCAAACCCGGCGAAGACCGCCGGGAGCGGGAAGTTAATTTGACTGCTGAAGGAATGGAAGTCCTGACTAAGGCAATACCTTTATGGGAAGAAGCGCAAAATCGGGTGAAGAAAGGGCTGGGTGAAGAAAGGTTGCATAATCTCCTGCGTGACTTGTCAGAGATGATTTCCCTGGCGAAGAAGTAATTTTTTTTAAAGATAATGGTGCATATACACATATATCCCAGGAGGAAAGGATTCATGGCCAAAATACCGAAAGAAGTGCAGGAGTTCATGCAAGGCAAGATGAGCTTGGTGGCCACGGCGTCTCTCGATGGCGTGCCCAATGCCACCCCGAAGGGGTCGGTAGAGGGTCGATGATACGAAAAATTACCATGAAAGTTGGTGCGGGCCATCTATGGGCCGCTTGCGACAGGAAAATCAGGCGAAACCAAAAAGGAGATGGTATGAATGAAAATCTTCGGCGGTGATACTCTATCGGCCAAAAACTGATGGGGTAGACAGGTTGCAGGCTGCATGACGTCGTGAGGCACAAGACCTCGAAAAGGAGATTGGTCAGAC
>Ga0194125_10004678_pt1 | contig 21215 bp, 18 predicted proteins | sample TA2KigC250mmetaG_FD_148626 | JGI IMG/M metagenome (GOLD analysis project Ga0194125, IMG submission 148626) | Freshwater microbial communities from Lake Tanganyika, Tanzania - TA2015034 Kigoma Deep Cast 250m | ecosystem: Environmental > Aquatic > Freshwater > Lake | place: Tanzania: Lake...
GACTTTCATCGGACTATGGATCTTCGGTTGGGAGAAGCTCTCCAAGAAGGTGCATCTCGCCACAATCTGGCTGGTCGCGTTCAGCGCGAATATCTCCGCGCTGTGGATTTTGATCGCCAATTCCTTCATGCAGCATCCCCAGGGTTATATGCTCGATCCCGCGTCGGGACGCGCGTTGATGTCTGATTTCGCCGCTCTGGTCTTCAACCCCAATGTGATCTTCCAATTTCCCCACGTCCTCGCAGCGGGCGTCTCGCTGGCGGGCTTCGTAGTCATGGCTTTCAGCGCTTGGCATCTGCTGCGTAAGCATGAGGCGAACTTCTTCCGCCCCGCCTTTCGCATGGCGGCCATCTTTGGGCTGATTGGGTCTGTCCTTGTAGGTGCGATCGGCCACTTCCAAGGGCAGTTCCTGGTCGTGCATCAGCCTCTCAAGATGGCTGCCGCCGAAGCTCTCTGGGAAACCGAAGGGCCGGCTAGCCTCTCTCTCTTTGCCATCCCCAATGAAGAGCAGCAGACCAACGCTTTCGACATCGCCATCCCTTACATGCTCTCCTTCTTGTCCTACAATAATTTCACCGGTGAAGTAGAAGGCATCAAAGGCCTGGTTGCAAAAGCAGAGGCCGAATATGGCCCCGGCGACTACATCCCACCTGTGGCCCTGAATTACTGGGCTTTTCGCGTCATGGTCGGGTCTGGCAGCTTGATGGCGCTGATCGCCCTGCTCGGCGTATTTTTAAGCAGAGACCATCGTCTGGACGAACGCAAAGTCTTCCTGAAAGCCGTAACCTACTCTGCGATTTTGCCCTACCTGGCCGCCACCGCGGGTTGGATTCTGGCGGAGACCGGTCGCTGGCCGTGGATCGTCTACGGCCTTCTGAAAGTCGAACAGGCGGTCTCGCCCAATGTCCCTGCCTGGAATATTGTCCTATCGCTGGGCTTGATGACCCTACTCTACACTGTGTTGACCATCATCGCCATCAAACTAGGTCTCGAATACGGCGCGGGCGATGTCGAGATCGGCAAAACGGCTATCGCAGCGGATGAGTAGCTTTTGGAGGAAATCATCATGGATCTGAATACCGTCTGGTTTGTCCTGGTTGCTGTACTTTTTACGGGATTCTTCTTCCTGGAAGGCTTCGATTACGGTGTTGGCATCCTGCTGCCTTTCCTGGGGAAAAAAGACGAACAGCGCCGCGCCATCATCAATACCATCGGCCCGGTTTGGGATGGCAACGAAGTCTGGATGATTACCGCTGGCGGGGCCTTGTTCGCCTCGTTCCCGCATGTGTACGCGACTTTGTTCAGCGGCTTCTACCTGGCGCTGATCCTGATGCTGGCGGCGCTGATTTTGCGCGGCGTAGCCTTCGAATATCGAAGCCTGCGAGACGATCCCGCCTGGCGCAACCGATGGGATTGGGCTATTTTCGTCGGCTCGTTCTTGCCGGCGCTGCTTTGGGGCCTGACGGTTGGCAACCTGATGTGCGGATTCGCCATTGACGCCCACATGAACTACTGGGGCGGCCTGATCCCGCTGCTCAATCTCTATTCGATTTTGGGTGGACTGGTCTTCGTGGCTCTCTTCACCATGCACGGCGCAAACTTCCTGGCCTTGAAGACCGAAGGCGATATAGCCGCCCGCGCGAAAGCGATGGGCTCGAAAGCCTGGGGCCTTGCCACAGCCCTGACAGTTGCCTTCGTGATTTGGACTTTCTTCGAAACCGACATCCTGACCAAATCCGGCGTCAACGGCCTGATCCCGGCTTTGTTGGCCGCCGTTGCGCTTCTGCTTTCGGGTTGGTTCAACAAGACCGGCAAGGATGGCTGGGCTTTTATCATGGGTTCGCTGACGGTTGTCTTTGCCACCGTCATGGTTTTTGCTGGACTTTTCCCCCGAATCTTGATCTCCAGTATCGATCCGGCTTTCAGCCTGACGATCCAAAACGCGGCGGCCTCACCGTACACGCTGAAGGTGATGACCATTGTGGCGGCGATTTTCGTCCCAATTGTGTTGATCTACCAAATCTGGACGTATCGGGTTTTTCGCCAACGCGTCGAAGCAGATCCCGAAACCTTGATTTACTGATCCGTTGGATCGAATTGTTAGCCGATAATAAGAGCGTGTGGGCTGGTACAACCCTGCACGCTTTTATTTTGGCTTGAGTGTCTCTATCAGCTTATAATTCCATCATGATCGACAAACGTCTGATTAAGCTTGCCCGCAACAGCCGCACAGCGCTCATTGGCACGATCTTTGCTGGATTTTCGACAGGTTTGTTGACCATTGGTCAGGCATGGTTCCTCAGCCAGAGCGTTAATGCCGCTTTTCTTGGTGCTCAAGGGCTTGATGAGATTTTCCCCACACTGCAGATACTTTTTGTGGTAATTATCGGGCGTGCTCTCATGGCTTTGCTAAGCGAGGTCAGTGCCGGACACTTGGCTCAAAGTGTGAAGACCACTCTACGTGTGCGCCTGTACCGTTATATGATCCGCCTGGGGCCGAACTATGTGCGCGGCGAGCGCACCGGGGAGTTGATCAACATCGCTGTAGAAGGCATCGAAGCCCTGGATGCATGGTTCAGCGGGTATCTCCCGCAATTGATTTTGTCAGCATTGCTGCCGCTCACCTTCTTGCTTTTCGTTTTTCCGCGTGATGTCCTATCTGGAGTAGTACTCCTAGTAACCGCCCCGCTGATCCCTGTCTTTATGATCCTGATCGGCAGCCTGGCCGACGCCTTGACCCGGCGACAATGGAAATCTCTCAGCTATTTGAGCGCCCATTTCTTGGATGTGCTGCAGGGCCTGACCACGCTCAAGCTGATGGGGCGCAGCCGGGAGCAGATCGAGGCGATCAAACAGGTCGCCGATCGTTTCCGCAGCACAACCCTCGGCGTCCTGCGCGTCGCCTTTCTATCGGCGCTGGTTCTGGAGATGGTTGCCACCCTCAGCACCGCTTTGATCGCTGTGGAGATCGGCCTGCGCCTGCTGTACGGACGACTGGCCTTCGAAGAGGCTTTCTTCGTTTTGCTCCTGGCCCCGGAGTTTTATCTGCCCCTGCGCATGTTGGGGGCGCGCTTCCACGCCGGCATGGCTGGAGTCGCCGCCGCGGGACGTATTTTCGAAGTGCTTGACAACAGACCGATGACCGATGACCAACGACCGAGGAAATCGGTCCCCCGCCCTCCGTCTTCTGTCTGCTTCAGCCACGTCTCCTACGTCTACCCCGATGGCCGCGTTGCCCTGCGGAATGTCAGTTTCACCATCGAACCTGGTGAAAAAGTCGCCCTGGTCGGTCCCAGCGGGGCAGGCAAAACGACGATCGCACACCTGTTGTTGGGATTTATCCAGCCCACGCAGGGGGAGATCACCTCACCCTTGCCCCCCTGCCCCCCCCCTCCCTTATCGGGGAGGGAGAGAGAGGTGGGCGTCAGACGGCGGGGAGAGGGTGAGGTCGCCTGGCTTCCCCAACGCCCCTACCTCTTCAACGACACAATCGCCGCCAACATTCGTCTGGCGCGCCCCGACGCCAGCATGGATGAAGTCGTCGCCGCTGCCCAGGCCGCTCATGCGCATGACTTTATCATCGAAATGGGACATGGATTAGGGCGGATGCCCACGGATGGATACGATAACAATAAAATCCGCGTTCATCTGCGTTCATCCGCGTCCCCAAAAGTCCAGATACATTCTGGCTATGAAACAATTATCGGTGAGCGCGGGGCGCGCCTCAGCGGAGGACAGGCCCAACGCATAGCTTTGGCGCGCGCCTTCCTGATGGGCGCCCCCCTCGTTATCCTGGATGAGCCTGCCTCCCACCTCGACCCCGAACTGGAAGCCCAACTCCAGGAGTCAACTTATCGGCTCCTGGAAGGCCGCGCTGCGCTGATCATCGCCCACCGACTGCACACCGTCGCTCAGGCCGATAAAATCTTGCTTCTCGATGCTGGCTGCATCGTCGCCCAAGGCACGCACGCCGAACTTCTCGAACAGAACCCTCTCTACGCCAGGATGGTTGGCGAGTTACGGCCTGGAAGCTATCGGTCGCAGGTTTCACCTCCTCCACAAGGCCATCTCCCGACCATCCAACCTCCAACCGCCAACTTCCAACCACCAGCTTCCAACTTCCAATCTCCACCCAATGCCAAAAACTTGCTTCATCTCTTGGGCGGCTCCTGGCGTTGGATTGTCCTCTCCGTCCTGCTCGGTTTTGCTGCCATCGCCAGCAGCCTCGGATTGATGGGAACATCGGCCTACATCATATCCGCCGCCGCATTGCATCCCTCGATTGCCGTCCTGCAGGTGCCAATCGTCGGCGTGCGCTTTTTCGGCGTCGCTCGCGGCGTCTTTCGTTATCTGGAACGCCTGGTTTCTCACCAGGTCACATTCCGCGTGCTGGCTCGCCTGCGGGTCTGGTTCTATGAAAAGCTCGAACCCCTGGCTCCGGCCCGGCAGCAATTCATCCCCAGCGGCGACGTATTGAGCCGGGTGATCAGCGACGTCGAAACCTTGCAGAACCTCTACATCCGCGCCCTGGCCCCGCCCCTTGTGGCGTTGTGCGTCGCCTTGCTGGCTGGGGGATGGCTGGCGCGCTATGACTGGCGATTGACGCTGGTCTTATGGATTTTCCTGGCCCTGGCGGGGTTCCTGCTCCCCTGCCTGACACACGGACTCGCTCGCGGCGTGGGACGAGATCTAATCAGCCTGCGCGCAGCGTTGAACGTTGCCCTGGCCGATGGCCTCCAGGGGATGGCGGATTTGCTGGCTTTTGGGCGCGCTGGCGACCAAATCCACCTTGTTGAGGATTTAGGGGATGCGCTGGCCCAGACGCAAAAGAGATCCACCCTGATCGCTGGTATACGTTCTGCGTTGATGACCCTGCTGACCAACCTGGGCATGTGGACGGTATTGGTGTGCGCGATTCCTCTTGTGAGCAGCGGCCAGATCGAGGGAGTCTATCTGGCTGCCATTGCCCTGATCGCTCTCTCTGCTTTCGAGGCGACCACCCCTCTCCCCGAAGCGGCCCAGCATCTGGATGAGAACGTCGCAGCCGCCCGCCGCCTGTTCGAGATCGTTGACGCCAGCCCCGAGGTCAGCGATCCTCTCCACCCTCTCCTCCCACCCCAATATGCCGACATCGAAGTCAAGCACCTCTCATTCCAATACCCAATACCCAATCACCAATCACCAATCCCCACCCTCCATCGAATTTCCTTTAACCTGCCTCACGGCAAATCCCTCGCGATCGTCGGCCCCAGCGGATCAGGAAAAACAACCATCCTCCGCCTTTTGTTGCGATTTTGGGAATTTCGGGATGGGGAAATACTGTTGGGGGGGCGCGATTTGCGCGCCTATCGCCAGGATGATGTGCGCGCCCTCTTCGGCGTTGTTTCACAAGATACCCACCTCTTCAACGCCAGCGTGCGTGAGAATCTGCTCATCGCCCAGCCCAGCGCGACCGACGAGCAGATTGCCCATGCAGCCCGGCTAGCCCAAATCCACGATTTCGCCCTTTCGCTGCCCGATGGCTACGACACCAGGATCGGCGAACAAGGCCTCAAACTCAGCGGAGGCGAGCGGCAGAGACTTTCTCTGGCGCGAGCCCTGCTCAAGGACGCCCCCATCCTGCTTTTGGATGAACCCACCGCGCACCTCGACCCACTCACCGGGCGAGCTTTCATGCAGTCATTGCAGGAAATCTCCACCGGACGCAGCATAATCATTATTACCCATCAGTTGATTGAACTGGATTGGATGAATGAAATTCTGGTGCTGCGTCAGGGACAGATCGTCGAACGGGGCGCTCATCGTAGCCTCTTATCCGGCAATGGTTTATATGCGCGTATGTGGGCCTGTTCCCACCAACAAATCGGTTGATCGGCGTCTGTTGATATCGTAAGTTGTCACTTGACGAATCGATAGTTTATCGTGTAATGTATTCCAGCCCATATAATCCGCCCCGAATCCTGTACTCGTAGTTTTTTCAGTAGACTCAGTGAGTAGATATATGTCATTGGAGGATAACTTGAGCAAAATACACTCTGCTGGGAACAAAGGGCCAGACATCCGCTCGGATTGTTTCGTGACCCTAGAATTGACTTCAAGCGGGGGCATCGTCATAGACCTCACGAGCAAAGTGGGGATTTTGTACGGCCAGGCGATCCACGCGCTGGCGCACGACGTACTGGCGCACTTTTGTATCGAAAACGCCCGCATGAGCATCGAAGATAGCGGCGCGCTGGATTTCGTGCTGGCGGCGCGCATCGAAGCGGCGATTCATCAGGCGATCGACTCCGACGAAGAGTTTTGGCCGGAGATGTTGCCCCAAAACCGCCACGTTACTACCAAAGACCGCTACCGCCGCTCGCGCCTCTATCTGCCTGGGGACACACCCAAGCTGATGCTTAACGCCGGGATTCACCAGCCGGATGGTATCATCCTCGATCTGGAAGATTCGGTTGCCCCCGATAAAAAAGAAGAGGCCCGCTATCTGGTGAGGAATGCCCTCCGTCAGGTGGACTTCTACGGCGCAGAGCGCATGGTGCGCATCAACCAACTCCCGATGGGACTGGGCGACCTGGACTTTGTTGCGCCCCATTACGCGAACCTGATCCTGCTCCCCAAGTGTGAATCTGCCGAACAGGTCGAACAGGTGGATGCCCGCATCAAAGAGATTGCCGCCCAACACGGCGTGGAACAGCCCATCTACCTGATGCCGATCATCGAGAGCGCCCTGGGCGTGGTCAATGCCTACGATATCGCCTCGGCAGTCGAGAGCGTGGCGGCCCTGGCAATCGGTTTGGAAGATTACACCGCCGATCTAGGCGCGCCGCGCACGAACGAGGGGCGCGAGAGCTTCCACGCCCGAAGCGCGCTGGTCAACGCTGCCCGCGCCGCCGGGGTGCAGCCGATCGACTCGGTCTTCTCGGATGTCTCCGACATGGAAGCCCTGCGCGCTGTAGTGCTGGAGTCGAAATCGCTGGGCTTCGACGGGATGGGCTGCATCCATCCCCGGCAGATCAAGGTGCTCCACGAGGCCTTCGCGCCCACCTCGGAGGAGATCGAAAAAGCCCAGAAAATCGTAAAAGCGTTCGACGAGGCAACCCGCCTCGGGCTGGGCGTGGTCTCCCTCGGCTCGAAGATGATCGATCCCCCCGTGGTCAAGCGCGCCCAGCGCACCATTGACCTCGCCATCCGCTCCGGTAAATTATCTCAAGATTGGAGATTGAACGCGGATAAACGCGGATAAACGCGGATTTTTTTATCTTTTATCCGCGTCCAAATTGAAAGAAAAGCAATATGACTACAGAATTTGTCAAAAACGCCGTGGGGCGCATGATCCCCACCGAGATCAACGGCCAACCCGTCATCCCCTTCCAGGGGCCGCACGGCTACAAGACCAGCGGGCGCAAATATGGCCCGCCCATCCGCACCTGCGCCGATTACCCAGCCGACGGCGACAAACGCATGCCCGATTTGAGGGCCGCATTGATTAAGGCCGGGCTGCGGGATGGTATGACCATCTCGACGCACCACCACTTCCGGGACGGCGACCTGGTCGCCAACCAGATTTTCGACATCGCCGCTGAAATGGGCGTCAGGGATTTGGTCTGGTTCCCATCGGCTTCCTTCCCCTGCCACGCGCCGCTGATTAAATATCTCGAAGACGGCACCATCCACCACATCGAGGGCAGCATGAACGGCCCGTTGGGGCGCTTCGCATCCGAAGGGAAAATGCGCGGCGTGGGGGTGCTGCGCTCGCACGGCGGGCGTTATCAGGCGGTGCAGGACGGCGAAGTGGTGATTGACATCGCCGTCATCGCCGCCCCGACCGCTGACCCCTTTGGGGACGCAAACGGCCTCACCGGCCCCTCGGCCTGCGGTCTGCTGGGCTTTGCCCTGGCCGATTCGCAGTACGCCCATAATGTCATCGTCGTCACCGATAACCTGGTGCCCTTCCCGTGCATCCCCTGGCAAATTCAGGGCAACAACGTGGACATCGTCGTCGAGATGGAGCAGATCGGCGTCCCTGAGAAGATCGTCTCCGGCACGACTCAGATCACCAAAAGCCCCGACCGCCTGTATATCGCCGAACTGACCGCCAGATTCTGCCAGGCCGCCGGGATCATCCGGGATGGCTTTTCGTTTCAGGCTGGGGCGGGGGGCACGGCGCTCTCGATTGGTAACTACTTCGGGGAGATCATGCGGGAGAAAGGCATCAAGGCGCGTTTTGCCCGCGGCGGGAGCAACCAGTACCTCGTCCAGATGATGGAAGATGGCCTGGTGGAAACTATCCTCGACGGCCAGACCTTCGATTTGGAAGGTGTGCGCTCGATGCGCGAGAATCCCAACCACGTAAACACCAGCCCCTTCACCAGCTACAACTATCACGGCAAGGGCAACTTCGCCTCGATGATTGACGTGGTCATCCTGGGCGCCACCGAAGTGGATGTGGCGTTCAACGGCAACGTGGTCACGCATTCGGATGGCTACCTGTTGCACGGCATCGGCGGCTGGCAGAACTGTCTCTTCGGCAAGACCGTCGTCCTGCCTATCCCGCTCTTCCGCGACCGCATCCCGGTGATCCGAGACGAGGTCACGACGATTTGTGGGCCAGGCGAGTTGATTGATGTCATCGTCACCGAACGCGGCATCGCCATCAATCCGCTGCGCAGGGATTTGATCGAAGCGACGAAGGATTCAGGCCTGCCCATCAAAACCATCCACGAGTTGAAGGAAGAAGCCGAGCGCATTTGCGGCGCGCCCCAACCGGCGCAGTTTACCGACAAGATCATCGCCGCTATCAAGTGGGTGGACGGGACGGTGATTGATGTGGTGAGGCAAGTTAAAAAGTAGTTCCGAAAAAAGGGGTGTGGGGTTGCATAGCACCCCCACACCCCTTTTTTCGGCTGAATATCGATAAGAAATTTAGGAGATCAAACTATGCCCAAACGAACCATCGTCTCCATGCCCGGCGACGGGATTGGAAATGCCGTACTCCCCGAAGCGATCCGGGTGCTGGATGCAGCAGGCTTCGAAGCCGAATATGTCCACGCCGATATCGGCTGGGAATTCTGGTGTAAGGAAGGCAATCCGCTTCCCCAGCGCACGATTGATCTGCTCGAAAAGCACAAGATCGGCCTGTTTGGGGCCATCACCTCCAAACCGAAATCCGACGCCGACGCGGAGTTAGCCCCCGAACTGCGCGGCCAGGGGCTGGTCTACTTCTCGCCGATCGTTGGCCTGCGCCAGCACTTCGACCTGGATAAGTGCGTGCGCCCTTGCCGGACTTTCAAGGGCAACCCGCTCAACTTCATCCGCCGCGGCGCGGATGGCAGCGTGGAAGAGCCGGAGGTGGATGTGGTCGTCTTCCGGCAGAACACGGAATGCCTGTACGGCGGCGTGGAGTGGAGCAATCCGCCTGATCTGGTGTATGAAGCCTTGATGTCGCATCCCAAATTCCAGCAGAATTTCGGCAGCGCGCCGCGCGAAGAACTGGCGATTTCGACGCGCATTTTCACCCGCCGGGCCACCGAGCGAATTTTACGTGCGGCCTTCGAACACGCCAGGGAGTTCGGGTACAAGTCGGTGACGGTCTGCGAGAAGCCCAACGTGATCCGCGAGACCTCGGGCATGATGCTGGCCCTGGGGAAACAGATCGCCAAAGAATACCCCGGCGTCGCCCTGTGGGATACTAACATTGACGCCCAGATGATGTGGCTGACCAAGAACCCCGAAGACTACGGCGTGATCGTAGCCGGCAATATGTTCGGCGACATCATCTCGGATGGCTTCGCCGGGTTGGTAGGCGGCCTGGGTTTCGCCTGCAGCGCCAACATCGGCGAAGAGGTAGCCATCTTCGAGCCGACTCACGGCTCGGCCCCAAAATACGCCGAATACGAAATCTCGATCGTCAATCCCATCGCCATGATCCTCTCGACTTGCATGATGCTCGATCATATCGGCGAGACGGAGACCGCAGCCCTCATCCGCAACGCCGTTGCTGAAGTTGTCGCTGAAGGTAAAGTGCGTACCTATGACATGATGAAAATGCGCGGCAGGCCCGAAGTTCTGCAGCAGGGTGCTGCCTCCACCACCCAAATGACTGACGCCATCATTGCGAAGTTGAGGTGAAAAACGCAGAGGCGCAAAGGCGCAGAGACGCGGAGAAGGATAATAAAAAATCTGCGTCTCCGCGTCTCTGCGTTGATTTCTATGTATGGAAGGTACCTATGGACATCAACGAACTCTGGCCAGAACTGGCCTGGATCGAGGACCCTGATCTGCGGGAGAAGACCGTCCAAACCTGGGAGCTGGCCCTTGAGCGCAGCGTGCTCACCCCCGAGGATTTGGGGCGCATTCCCTTCACCCTGCTGGCCAGGCCGGATTTAAAGGTCAGCTTTATGGCGCACAAACGCGCCGTGGTGCATATTGCCCGTGACGCTGCCCTGAAAATGATCGAATTCTTCGGCGACGAATTGCCCATCCACCTCGATGTGGTCATCGCCGGGGCGATCCTGGCCGATGTCGGCAAGCTGCTGGAATATGAACTCGACGAAAATGGTAATTCCTTCCAGGGTGCGTACGGTAAATACCTGCGCCACCCCTTCTCCGGCGTTTCGCTGGCAGAGGAGTGCGGCTTGCCCCCCGAAGTCTGCCACATCATCGCCGCCCACGCCGCAGAGGGCGATCTGGTTGTACGCACCACCGAGGCCTATATCGTCCATCATGCCGACTTTATGACCTTCTTGCCCTTCAAGAGTAGATTACAGATCAGTGGGCAGTGAGCAGTAGGCAGTGACCGGTCATCAATTCTTTTGCTGTTTACCGCTCACTGATAACTGGCAACTGACCACTGCAACGGAGTTGCACATGGCACAAACTTTTGCCGAAAAAATACTTGCCAAAAAAGCCGGGCTTTCGCACACCGTCCCTGGCCAGATCGTCGAGATCACGCCCGATGTGGCCCTCTCGCACGACAACACCGCCCCCATCTACGGCATCTTCCAGGAGATGGGTGGCCGGCGCGTCTTCGACCCAGAGATGCACGCCATTTTCATTGACCACGCCGCCCCGGCGCCGACCACCAAACACGCCGAGAACCACCGGGTGATCCGCCAGGTCGTCGCCGAGCAGGGCATCGAAAACTTCTTCGACGTCGGGCGCGGCATCTGTCATCAGGTGCTGGTCGAGGAGGGGTTGGCGCTGCCCGGCGAGGTCGTGCTAGGCTCGGATTCGCACACGCCCCACGCTGGCGTCATGGGCGCATTCGCGGCCGGCATTGGCCGCTCGGAGATGGCCTCCATCTGGGCGGTCGGCTCATTGTGGCTGCGCGTCCCCGAGAGCATGAAGATCACCGTCGAAGGCCAGTTCCAGCCCGGCGTGACCGCCAAAGACCTGGCGCTAAAAGTCATCGGCGACCTGGGCGCGGATGGGGCGTTGTACATATCCGTCGAGTGGCATGGGGAAGCCATCCGCGCCATGAGCCTGAGTCAACGGGCGGTGCTGCCCAATATGATGGCTGAAATGGGCGCGAAAAATAGCTTTGTTCCCCCAGACGAGAAGGTGATCGCCTTTTTGGACGGGCGGGCCAGACGACCTTTCGAGTTGGTCCTGCCCGACGAGGATGCCGTCTACGCCCAGAGTCATACTTACGCCGCCGGGGACATCGAACCGATGATCGCCTGCCCCCATACAGTGGACAACGTCCGGCCTCTCTCGCAGGTCGCCGGGACGCGCGCCCATCAGGCCTTTTTGGGAACCTGCACCAATGGCCGCCTGGAAGATTTAGCTGCTGCTGCCGAGATTCTCAAAGGTCGCAATGTCGCCCCCGGAACGCGCCTGGTCGTCATCCCGGCCTCCTCGCAGGTCTATCTCGACGCTCTGAAGGCAGGCTATATCGAAATCTTCATCGAAGCAGGAGCGGCGGTCGAAAGCCCCGGCTGCGGGCCGTGCATGGGCAATCACATGGGCGTTCCCGCAGTCGGCGAGGTTAGCGTCAGCACCGCCAACCGCAATTTCCGCGGCCGCATGGGCACCAAGGAGTCCGATGTTTATCTTGCCAGCCCGGCGGTTGTCGCTGCGACGGCGGTGGCGGGCGAGATTACTCATCCGAAAGATTTATAGTACACAGATGAACACGGATTCCACGGATTATAAAATAATACCGTGTTGATCCGTGTAATCCGTGTCCAATAAAAAATGGAGTAACCATGTCAATGATAAGAGGCCGTGTCTGGAAATACGGCGACAACGTCAACACCGATGTGATCTTCCCCGGCAAGTACACCTATACCGTCAGCGACCCCAAGGAGATGCCGCAGTACGCTCTGGAAGATTTAGACCCCCGCTTTGCGAAAGAAATGCTGCCTGGCGATGTCATCGTCGGCGGGACGAATTGGGGCTGCGGGTCCTCGCGCGAGCAGGCGGTGATGTGTTTGAGCGAGGCCAAATTAGGCGCTATCGTCGCCAAATCATTCGCCCGCATTTATTACCGCAACTGCCTCAACAACGCCCTGCCCGCCCTGACCTGCCCTGAGGCGGTGGACGCTATCCAAAATGGCGAGACCATCGAGATTGACCTCTCCGCCGGCGAAATCCGCTGCGCTGCCGGGATATTCGACTTCCCCCCGCTGCCCGAGGCCGTGATGGACATCTTCGAGGCGGGTGGGTTGATCGAGTACACGCGTCAGAAATTGGACGCGGATAAACGTGGATAATAAATGTAAATTTCCGCGCTCGTCCGCGTTCATCCGCGTCCCATAATAAATTTAGGAGACTGATATGACATCCCTTAGCCATAAAATGGCGGAATTCGCTCTCACGTTGAAGTGCGAAGACATACCCCCCGAAGCGATCAAAGAGGCTAAACGTTTCCTACTCGACAGCATGGGCTGCGCGCTGGCGGCGGTGAACAACGAGGATATGCAGGCCATGTACCGCTTTACCGAGAAGCTGGGCGGCGCGCCCGAGGCCACGGTGATCGGTAGCGGCCTGCGCACCAACGCCCCCAACGCGGCATTGATGAACTGCCTGCTGACCCGCGCCCTCGATTATAACGACATCTACTGGGAGCAAGACCCCTCGCACCCTTCCGACATCATCGGGGCGGCGCTGGCGGCAGCGGAGGCGAACGGCAAGAGCGGGCGTGAAGCCCTCGTCGCCATCATCCTGGCCTACGAGTTCGAGATGCGCTGGTGTCACGCCGCCGAGCCGGGCGTGCGCGAGGTCGGCTGGCATCACGCCACCCTGACGCAGTTCGTCAGCCCGCTGGTGGCTGGACACATGTACGACCTCGACCTGGAGCAGATGGTCGCCGCGGTGGGCATCAGCGGTAGCAGCCACTTCACCCTGGGCGGGGTGGTGGCCGGGCACCTTACGAATATGAAGAACACTGCCGATCCGCTGGCTGCGCAGGCCGGGGTGATCGCTGCGATGATGGCGCGCGAGGGATACAAAGGCCCGGTGGAAGTCATCGAAGGCAAGGAAGGCCTGTTCGAAGTGGTCAACAACGTCGAGTGGCGGCCCGAATGGCTGCTCAAGGATTTGGGGCAGGATTTCATGATCACGCGCTGCGGCTACAAGGCCTTCCCCACCGAGGCGCTGACCCACCAGCCGATCAGCGCCGCGCTGCAGGTCTGCCGAGAGCATAATCTGGCCGCCGAGGATATTTCCGAGATTCTCGTCGAGACAACGACGCGCGGGGCGGATATTCTCTCTGACCCGAGCAAGTTTGCCCCCAAGACGAAAGAGACCGCCGATCACTCGCTGCCGTATGTCATCGCCGTCGCTGTCGCGGATGGCAACGTGCTGCCGGATTCGTTCAGCGATGAGAAGTTGCGCGACCCGCGTATTAGGGATCTGTTGGGAAAGATCAAGGTGGTCGCCGATCCCGAAATCGACGCCCTCTTCCCGCGGGTCAAGCGCGCCCGGGTGCAGATTACCACCCTCGGGGGCAGTATCCACGCCGCGCAGGTGGACCACGCCAAGGGGTCGCCTCAGAATCCCATGTCCGATGAGGAGATCATCGCCAAGTTCAGAGCCAACGCCGGGGGCGTGGTGTCATCTCACAGGATGGACGAAATCATCCAGGCTACCTGGGCATTCGATGAAATCGAAGATATAGGGATGTATATGCGGCTGTTGGTTCAGGGATAGAGGCATAGGAAGTTGGGTCTAAATTTAGCGGATAGAGTATAATGACGATATGGCGATCAATTTTCGCAATTTCATCGTTCATCGTTATGAGCGTGTAGATGATGAAGTGTTGGTCGGGATGGTCAACCGCCGTCTGAGTGATTTCGAGAAATTTCGCAGCGAGATTCTGGCGTATATCAACAAGGGTTGATTGGGAAGCCGTGGCGCAGTTTATTGAAGATTTCCCGGGCGTGATTGCGGCCTGGGTTTTCGGTTCGGCCCAGGGTGGTGAGATCAGGGAGGGGAGTGATTTGGATCTTGCGGTGTTGTTCCGGGAAATCCCCTCCCTGGATGAGCGCGCCGATTTGCGCGCCGGTCTGCAGGAAAGACTTCGAATGGACGAGATAGATCTTTTGGTGCTGAATGGCGCCTCGCCGATCGCGCGCTTCGAGGCGATTTCTGGTCGTGCGATTTATTGTCGTGATCTCGCGGCGCGCGCAATACCCGTCACCGACGACACCGCACATAGGTTCCTGCACTGGTTACGCAGATTGCGACACACCTCAAATTGGCCCATGCGGAGAAGGGTGCGGGAATGGGTGTTATGCAACGACAAAAACACAATGCTCTTCTGCAGGCGGAACCCTTGTAATTTGCGCAAACGGCTCCTGCGGATATAATACGAAATGCTGTTCCATTCCTCCCCCCGGCTGTCCGGCTACTCGCGTAGGATGCAGCTGGTCGGCAGAGTGGGGCTGCGGCGGCGGGGTCTGCGGCTGCGGAGAGCGGCGCACTGCCACCTTGTGGTGCGGTTCAAGCCATTGCGACGACGCCTGCTCAAGCGACGCATCCTGCGCAGTGGGGTGCGCACAGGAGATAGCCTTTGTCGAAGCGGGTAAAACCATGATTCCCTCAATACCACTTGGACGACACAGAGGAGACTATGACGAAAATTATCCCATTCATCCTTATCCTATTGCTCACCTCATGTTCAGCGATATCCTCACCTGCAAAACCACCAGCGGACACATTGCCCCCTCCAACGATTCTTGCAACGCCGGCCAGCCCGGTAATTACTGCGTCCGCAGTCCCCTCCGAAACGCCGACGATCACCCCCACCGCGACCGAGGTTCCACCCACCGAGACTCCGTTTCCTTCCGAAACGCCGACGCAAGCAGTAAACTACACGGATATCGTCCTCCGGCCGCCGAACGAATGGCCTGCGGATATCCGCACGCAATTTAACGCTGTTCTCACGGATCCGTGGCACGCGGACAAGACGGAGTTTGACGCGTTTCTGACCCGCGCGTGGCACGAAGCGCTCAAAGCGGACGGCGTTGCAAACGCCGACAGGCTCACCGGCTATGACCTCCTCAACGCCATTGTCGAGTATGCGCACAGGCGGCCGATCGTCGAAGGGGAAACCGAAGAGCAAATGCTCTCTCACATCCCGCTCCTCCCCTTTTCCCTGCACGAACTCATAAGGACTGACATGAACAATCTTGTCCTCTTTCATCATGAGCCGGGGAGATATGTCGAGGGGCGCGTCGACTATTTATATAAACGCGTCCCGTCGGAAGAATTTCAGGGACCATTGCAGAAGTTTCCGTATGACTGGGGGTATTATTCCGCGTGGTACGGGTATGGGTTTAACGGCGGGTTAGGCACGCATGAACAGATGTTAATGATTAGCGATCAGATTTCAGATCATCAAGAGTTTTACGGGAAACCAATCGTCGGCATCCGCGTCATACCCGGAGTTGCGGGGGATTTAACTATGCTCTTCAGACTGCCGGGCATTGATCCGCGTATTGCTGTCGGCGGGCTCGTCCGCATGTATGAAGGGAATGCTGTGCGCTATGCGGAACTGTTTATCCCGTTTGAAGGGAATAAAACAACCGCAGAGGATGCGTGTTTGGACTTAACAGTTGGAAGGGTGGTTACGGCAATTCTTTGCGGAGAGGGAAGACCAATAGGGTATACTGAAATGAGAGATTCGATGCTTCTTGCTAATCAGGCGCCACTAAGACAAATAACGCTTGCGCATTTGGTCTATCTGATGCGGATTTATCCTGATCCCCATCTGGCATTTTATCCTGATGTAGAGGGAATGAAAAACGTATGGAAGGATGGCATTCCTGTTGTAAGCAGCATCAGTGCTCATAACCTTCCAGAAGATTTTTGGAAATAATCCTCCCCATACTTGATTCCTCATATTCGCCCTGATATTGTAGAAGTATGAGTCGGGAAACTTTTCTTTCCCATATATGTTATTGCGCATGCATAGTCGTCATGCTGGCATGGGGACCACGCGTGTTTGCACAATATCCGACGCCGACCCCGCCGATCGGTTCCTGCACTGGTCTATCAGATTGTTTAGTACCTGATATTGGTGATTGTGGAAAAGAGTGCGGGAATAGGTGTTATACAAAGACACTGACACAATGCTTTACTGCAGGCGGAAGCCTTGTAACCTGTGCAACCGGCTCCTGCGGATATAATACAGCGTGCTGTTCAATTCCTCCCCCCGGCTGTCCGGCTACTCGCGAAGGATGCAGCTGGTCGGCGGCATGGGGCTGCGGCGGCGGGGCCTGCGGCTGCGGAGAGCGGCGCACTGCTACCTTGTGGTGCGGTTCAACCCATTGCGACGACGCCTGCTCTAGCGACGCATCCTGCGCAGTAGGGTGCGCCGGCCCGACATCAGCGCCTGTTCCCACAACCGGCCCCGACGACCAGACGAACGCGCCGGCGACCATCCCGCCGGCGACCATCTGACGAAAGGTCGGTAAACGGGATCGGCACGAGCAGAATATCCCCTTGCTCAGGCATTATTCCAGTCCTCGTCGTCCAGCGGATTATCCCAAAAATCAAGACTGCTTTGCGAGGCGTAGAGCAAATCGGCAAAGGCATCGCCTGTGTCCACTACAAAGACAGTAACATGCGCGCCCGCAGGGAATGGAACGATCAACTCGACCTGCCCATCTTTTTTGACTTCCACATCATATTTCAGAGCAGTTTGCGCCAACATGGGTAAACTCCTTCTCAACAACGGTAATTATACCAAGAAGATATATCCGCCAATTCATCTTATATCTATCATCCTTCATCCTTTTTCCCCCCCACACCCCTCCCAAAGCCTTGCGTTGAGCCTGTCGAAACGGACCGCACCGCGTCCCCCAGCACGAAGCGACCTTCTACACCGAAACCATCCACGAATATTTCACGAATACTCGAACCGCGCGCCGTCATCCATTCGTTTATTCGTGGTTTTCATTCGTGGACGGCTTTTCACCCTCCCCCACCCCGAAGCCTTGCGCTGAGCAGGCGGTTGAGCTTGTCGAAACCCTGTCGAAGCGGACCTTCCACCCGCGCGCCGTCATTCGTTCCCATCCATGAGCATTGACGAAGTTACCCACCGTAGTTACAATAGAAACCATGAAATTCACCTGGGACGAAAACAAGCGGCTCTCCAACATGAAGAAACACGGCATAGACTTTGCCGACGTCCCAGCCATGTTCGAGGGCAATGTTTTCACCATTGAAGATGCACGCTTTGACTATGGCGAAACGCGCCACATCACCTTTGGGCTTTTGCAATATCGTATGATTGTGGTTGCTCATACGGAAGACAACGAAGTGATTCGAATTATCTCCGCCAGAAAGGCGACAAAAAATGAAGAAAACACTTATTTCAAAGAAATCGGGTACTGACTTTAAACGGCTCGACGCGATGACCGACGCCGACATTGACCTTTCCGACATTCCTGAAGTGACGCCTGAAATGTTTGCAAAAGGCATCCTTCGGCGCGGGCTTAAACCAATTACCAAACAGCAACTCACTCTGCGCCTCGACAGTGACGTTATTGAATGGTTCAGGGAACAAGGCGGCGGCTACCAGACAAAGATGAATGCTTTGTTACGCGCCTACATGGAGGAACACAAAAGGGTGGTCGGCGCACGCACAAAAGCAGCCCAGTGAGCCAAGAGTTTCGCACACGGTTTTCCTTGTCACCACATCTCTCCCAAACCCTTGCGTTGACTGGCGAAGCCGTGTCGAAGTGGACTGCTTCGCATCCCCCACCCCAAAGCGACACCCTTTTGCGCGCTGTGTGTTCGTTTATTCGTGGTTTTTCATTCGTGGACGGCTTTTTCACCTCCCCCAGCCCGAAGCGACTTTCATGCACACAGGTTTACTTTCCCTCCACGATTGCGATTTCCTCTTGGGTTAGACCATACAATTTATAAACCAATCGGTCAATCTCTTTTTCCATCTGACTGGTATCCGCCTGCGGATTCGCCCGCTTCGCCGCCAGTAGAAAAACCATCCACGAATTCCAGCCACGAATTCTCGAATTGCCCGCCCCCCATTCGCGCATTCGTGGAAAATTCGTGGACGGTCTTCATCCCTTCCCCTCCACAATCCTGATCTCCTCCTCCGTCAGTCCATACAACTGATACACCAACTGGTCAATCTCTCTTTCCAACTGACTGGTATCCGCCTGCGGACGTGTGCCCGTCAGAGTATTCTTCGCCTTCGCCGCCAGTAGAAAAACCATCCGCGAATGTGACCACGAATTCACGAATGAGCGCCTGTCCGTATTCGTGAATTCGTGAAAAATTCGTGGACGGTCGCTTCTACACTCCATACAACCCCTTCACTCTCTCATCAATCTCCCTCTCCACGCGGACTGCCTCCTCCGTTATGGACACCGTCTCCTCCCGCGCGGACTGGTACGCCTTCCAGACCTCCGAGTTCCAGACCTCCGAGTTCTTAGAGAACTCGGAGGTCTTCATGGTCTTCACACGCCGTGTGAACTCCTCTTCCCCCAGCGCCCACGGACTCTCCAGCGGATTGCGGCTGGTGGATTCGGCAGGCTCCAACCCGATCTCGCGCAGGAATTTCTCGACGCGTTTGCGCCGTCCCGTGTGCAGACTTTGCGCCTGCTTTGCCAGTTTTGCCACAGCATCACGTTCTTTTTGTGGTGCATCGGGGATGGGCAATTGCTCCATATAGATTGACCTAAATTCAAGCCTACCGCCCTGCATTTCATCACCAAGTATTGAACATACAGTTTTCAGATATGCAAATGCAGATGATGAATTCAATATCCCAAGTAAATACCAGTCTCCTGTCGGTAAAAAGAAAGTCTTGTCGTTTAGAAAATACTTTCCTTCTTCAAGAACAAACCTTGGCTCTTTGCCAATTATCGGGTAAACGATCTTTGGTTTTTCAAATTTATCGTAGTAATCACATGCTCTCAATTCCCACCAATGTTTACCTTGATCGAACCGCTTCTTTGCTTCTTTTTCGTATTGCTTTAGATGTCTAAACACAGCGGGATATTTATCCATGTCGACGCCGATAAATGTCCACACCAAGTAATTGTTTCGATAATGTGTTTCAAAATGGCGTACATCATCCCCTCTAAGCATAGGTTTGAGAATCTCTTTGCTTTTGGGATTTTCTTTAACTAATTTGTCAAATGTAACTTGGTCAATGTGGAATGCAAGGTTCAAGCCAGTCTTTATGCCAAAGTTTATTTCACCATTCATTAACTCGCCAAGGCGCTGACCTTTTGCTTCCATCTTTTTCTGTAAGCCAGCCGATGATACAGAAACAAGGCGGGGCTTATCCTTGCCAAATTGAGTGGAAGGCAAGGTTTCCCGAATACTATCTATATGTTCGAGAATTCCTTCGTCATAGCATTGCTCTAAATTCTTTACAACTGCCCATGAGGTGGAATTATTTTTGCGTGGTTGTTTTTGCCAGAGAAAAATTGCAGGGAAAGTTGCTGCTGTTTGAAAGACAGGTAACTCGCCAAAGTCCACAACCAATTTGAAGGCTTGAGAATCAAGTAAATGCTGTCGTAACTTCTCACCATAACCCGCACGTAACCATTTGTTAGAAGAAATAAAACAGGAATAGCCGCCATTTTTCAACAACTGGTGGGCACGGGCATAAAAGTACACATATAAATCTGCCATCCCGTTATATACTTCGGGATAAAGCGGTTTGAGCACATCCTTGTAATCGCCGATTAATTCCTGACGCACATACGGCGGGTTGGCAAGCACAATATCAAAGCCGCCTTCTTTCGGCGCATTGGTCAATTCCATTTGCCCTTTGGTGGTGTTGACCACTCCAGCCATTTTGCCGCCCAACGTGCCTTGCGCTAATTCAGGCGCGAACACTTCGGCAAAGTCCACCTGCCAGTCGAACGAATCAGACTCTTTATCGTAGCCTTTCGGGTGCGCCCATTCTTCGATCTGCTTTTTCAACTCGTCAATCTGCTTTCCGAGTTTCTTCTTTTTCTCCGAACCCTCGTGCAGATCCATGAACTCGTTCTTCAACGCCAGAAAATCCCGCACCTGTCCATAACGGAACATATCAGGCTGGAGTCCGCCCGAAGGGTCAGGCGCGGTCAGAGAATCGCCGCACTCGATCTTGAAGTCCAGGTTTGGAAGCGGCGGGGGCGTTCCGCCCTCAAAGTCCACGATCAACGAAAGCCACAGGCGCAGGCGCGCGATGTTCACCGCGAAGTCATCCTTATCCACGCCGTACAGGTTGTTCTGGATGATGTCGAGTTTGCGCTCATAGAGCGATTTCTTGTTTGGGTCGGGAAGCAACGCGATTTGTTCCAGCAACTCATGCAACATGCCGAGCAAATACGCGCCCGACCCACAGGCGGGGTCGCACACCTTCACCGCGCGCAGGGCATCCACCACCTGCATCGGGTTGCGGATGGACTTCGCATCGTTCTTATCCACGAACAGCGCAATCGCTTCCACGCTCTCGCTGTTGGGCGGAATTGAATTCCGCCCTACAGTTGTTTCCAGATAACCCTTCAACGCCTCGCGGCACATGAACGCCACCACAGGCTTGGGCGTGTAATAACTGCCGCTCTCATGCCTGCCCGTCACCAGTTCCTCGAAAATGCGCCCCAGCATCTCGGGGTCCACCGCCACTTCCACATCCAGCGGCGTCGATTCGGTCACGGTGAAAACGAAGCGATAGACCAGTTCATTCAGGATTGTGGCGATGATCGGATCCGGGAAGAGCGGGCCGTCCCGGTCGTCTTCCTCTT
>Ga0194125_10004679_pt1 | contig 21213 bp, 14 predicted proteins | sample TA2KigC250mmetaG_FD_148626 | JGI IMG/M metagenome (GOLD analysis project Ga0194125, IMG submission 148626) | Freshwater microbial communities from Lake Tanganyika, Tanzania - TA2015034 Kigoma Deep Cast 250m | ecosystem: Environmental > Aquatic > Freshwater > Lake | place: Tanzania: Lake...
GCCCGCTTCTGCATCGGTTGCGGCGCTCGCATGGATCCGGACGGGGGGACGGCAGCCGCGACCGCCGCTCCGCCGCCCGCGCGCGCGGCCGACGGGGCCCCCATCCGGTTTGAGTGTCCCGCCTGCCGCCAGCACCTCGCCGCCGATCCCGACATGGCCGGCGATTCGATCGCATGTCCCCAGTGCGGCCGGACGCTTGTCATTCCCTCCGTGTCGCAGCTCGCTCCGTCCGCTCCGCCGTCCCCGGCCCCGCCGCCCCCGCTGCCGCCCGGGGAGGTCCCCGCCGCGCCCGGCCCCGTCGCGTCCGGGGCGGCCGTCCCGGATCCGGCCGCCGGCCCGGGCGAGGCGCCCGTCCGGCGCAGGCCCCGGCTCGTCGGACGCGTCGCGCTTGCCGCGGTGCTCGTCGTGGCCCTCGCCTGGGGCTCCTCCGTAATCGTCCCGGGACTGCTCCCGGGCGCCGTGAAGCGACCGCCGGCGGGCTGGGTCCCGCACGCCCACGATCGAAGCGATTCGATCGTCTTCGCTCCGCCCGACTGGACCTGTCCGCACCGGGACGAGGCGGACCGGCGCCTGGGCCGCAGTTTCGATCCCAACGAGATGATGTTCCTCGTCGGGAAGGTCAGCGGCCGGAGCGGGAGCCCCCTGGAGGAGGTCGTGGAGATCGGATTCCACGGATGGCGCGACACCGACGGGCTTCACGAGATGGGCCCCCGCCGCTTCCTGGAGAGCAAGGATCCCAGCCGGGAGGAGATCGAGAAGGACGGGGCCGCGATGCTCTCGCGGACGATCCACAAAGTGGCGGGTGGCATCGCATCGGAGACGGTGGTCGAATCCAAGGGCTTCCGGCGCCGCCACGTGGTGCTCATCGCCCCGAACCACGCGGGTGCGTCCCATCTCGTGCACTTTGTTTGCCAGGCGGAGGCCGTGCATTTCGACCGGTTGGACGACGAGGTGTTCCGTCCGATGATCGACTCGTTTCTCTACTGCGTCGACGACAGGAAGGCGCGGGCGGTGTACCGGGCGGCGGGCGTGACAGCACAGGGGGACGGGCGATGAGATTCCAGGGATGGGCGGCGGTGGCGGTCGGCGGGGCGGTGTGGGCGCTCGGGGCGCGGGGCGCGGAGGCCCCCGCGGCGCCGAAGGGCGAGCCGACAAACGCGGCGGAGGCGGCGCTGCAGAAGAAGTACGGCGACAAGCTCAGGCCCGCGGACTACGCCGCCTACCAGGCGCTCGTCGCGGCGCTGCCGGCGGAGGAGCAGGCGTGGGAACGCGCGCTCGAGGACCAGCTCGGCGGCTTCTACTTCCCGTTCCACGTGCGCGACCGGCTCGCGAAGCGCGAGACCGCGTGGAACTTCGTGAAGGACGATCCCGCGCTGCCGCGCGTGCTGCTGATCGGCGACTCGATCTCCCGCGCCTACACGCTCGACGTGCGGAAGGCTCTTGCCGGGAAGGCCAACGTCCACCGAGCGCCCGCGAACTGCGGCCCGACGGACACCGGCCTCAAGTGCTTCGATGTCTGGCTCGGCACGGGACGATGGGACATCGTCCACGTCAACTTCGGCATCCATGACCGCCGCAAGACCCCTGAGCAGTACGCGGCGAACCTCGAGAAGGTCGTCGAGCGGCTGAAGCAGACCGGCGCGAAGCTGGTCTGGGCGCGAACCACGCCGTTCCGGGACAAGGGCTCGACGGTCGAGGACGGCAGCCTCGCGCTCAACGAGACCGCCGACGCCGTGATGAGGAAGCACGGCATCCCGCTCAACGACCTCCACGCGGCGATCCTGCCGTCCGTCGCGACGGCCCGCGGCGAGGACGGCACCCACTTCAACGCCGACGGCGTCCGCATCCTCGCCGCCCAGGTCGCGAAGTGCCTCGCTCCGATGGTGAAGAGGCCCTGACCCCGGATCGCCGCCCCGGCGGAATCCGCCTTTTTCCTGTTGGGTTTTCGGCTTTCGGGTGGATACTGAGGCGTGGAGACCAAGCCGGACAACACCCCGACCGATGCGCTCCTCCGCCACGTCGTGGCCGAGGACGCGGTCGTGCGGGCCTATGTCTACTCGGTGACCCGCGGGCACCGGGAGACGGAGGACGTGATCCAGGAGGTCTGGCGCGTCGCCTGCCAGAAGATCGGCGACTTCGACGACAGCCGGCCGTTCCGTCCGTGGATCCTCGGCATCACGCGCCTCCAGCTCCTGAAGTGGCGGCAGTCCCAGGCCCGGTCCCGGGAGGTCCTTGCGCCGGACGTCCTCGACCTGCTGGCCGAGACGGCCGAGACCTGCCGCGAGGAGCTGGACCTCCGCGGCCAGTACCTCCGCGAGTGCCTCAAGCGGCTGCCGGACAACGGGCGGCGGATCCTCCAGATGAAGTACTTCGACGAGATGAAGATCGGGGATGTCGCCGCCCGGCTCCGCAAGAGCGTGGCGGCCGTGGAGATGGCGCTGGTGCGTCTGCGCCGCATGCTGCGGACCTGCGTCGACGCCGCCATGAAGGCCGCGCCCGGGGGGGCCGGATCGTGACGAAGGACCTCCATGCCCGGCTGCAGGCCCACCTCGACGGCACCGCCGGGGCCGGGCCGCTGGCCGATCTCGAGGAGGCCCTGCGACGGGATCCGGCGCTCCGGAGGGAACTTCTTGTCCTCGCGGCGTTCGATGCGGAGCTCCCGGCGGCCCTGCGCGAGCTTGCACACGAGAGGGCGGCGGCGCCCGCGCGGACCGCGACGCCCGGCGGCACCGGGGAGCCGGCCCCCGCGCCGGCTGCCGGTCCCGTTCCGGTCCGTCCCCGGTTCCGGTTGAGTTCCGGCTGGATCCTGTGGCCGGCCGCCGCGGCGGCCGCCGCGGTCGCAGCGTTCAAGATCCTCGCGCCCACGCCGAAGCCGGTGGAGCAGGCGATCGCGCGCGTCGAGGCGCCGCGTCCGGCCGGGGTCCGTCCCGCCGCCGTGGCGTCCCCGGAGGCCGCGACACCCCCGGCGCCGGCGCCCGTAGCGGCTCCGTTCCGGGTTCGAGCGATTCCGGCGGGTCCCGTCGAGGGCGCTGAGGCCGCGAAGCCCGCGCCGATGAACGCGCAGGCCGCAGCCGCGGACGGCGTCGCCGCCGCACCTCCGCTCCGCCGTCCGGCCCTTGCCGCGCGCGCCATGCGGACTCCGTTGGAACTCGAGGAGGGCCCGCAGGCGGCGATGGCGCCTCAGGCCGCGACGGGCGCCGCACCGCGGGCGGCTCGCGCACAGCCCCGGGCGATGGCCATGCGCGCCTCGCTGGAACTCGAGGACTCCGCGACCGTGCAGGCGGCCCCGATGGCCATGCAGGCGGCGCCGATGGCCGCGCGCGGGCCGGAGGAGGGCGTCGTGGGACGCCTGACCGCGGTCTCGGGCGACGTGCACATCGTGCGCGCCGGCGCGGGCCGCATCCCCGCCGCCGGGGCCATGGAAGTCCGCGCGGGGGATGTGGTGACGACGGGTGCGCGCGCGTCCGCGACCCTCGCCGGGGATGACGGCGTCACGCTGCGGATCCACGGGTCGACTCGGGTCAGCCTCGGCCGCACTCCGGCCGGTCCCGTCCTCGAGATACGCGCCGGGGTGGTCGACGCAAGCGTTGCGAAGCGGCCCGGGGACAGCCGTGCGAGCGTTCGCGGAGGCGCCCTCACCGCGGACACCTCGGAAGCCGAGTTCCGTCTCGTGGTCCGTGAACGGTCCGCCTGGCTGGGCGTTCGCTCCGGTCGGGTCGGGATCGCGCGCGCATCCGACGGAAAGCGGATCGAACTCGACGGCGGGGCCGGTGCGGCGGTGGATCCGGACCAGCCCTACGAGAAGTTCGACGCCCGCTCATTCCCGGCCTGGCAGGCGGTGTGCCGGGAAACGGCCGGCACTCCGTATCCCTAACCCCCCGAAGCCGGGGGTGCGTCCGCGGCGGGCGCCGACGCAGGCGCGGGCCGGCGGATGATCGACCGACGCGCCAGTCGATCCATCACCGACTCCGCGCAGATCGCGTGGCCGATCGCGTTGGGGTGGTCGTCGCCACCCCCGACGGTCAGGTGCTGCCGCCGCGCCTGGGGCGTGTTCGTGATGCCGCTCGCCTGCACGTAGGCGTCCGTGTAGGCGCGGAGTTCGTAGGCGTCGAAGCCGTGCTCCCGCGCGGCCTGGTCCAGCACCGCCGACTGCTTCGGCGAAGCCACGCCCTTCATGAGGAAGACCGGGATGTTCCGCGGCTTTGTCAGGCCTGCGAGGCGGTCGAGCGCGCGGCGGAGGCCGGACTCGCCGACCATGTACTCGTAGCCGGCCATCACCGCCCGCCGCTCGTCGCGATCGAGATCGGTCATCTGGTTGCCGATCAGGCCGCTCTCGCCGCGGCCGAGGCTTGAGCGGACCAGGTCGACGAGGTGCGAGCGGGCGAGCGAGAAGGCCGCCTGGGGCTTCTCCATGAACAGCGGCACGCCCGTGTCGTTCCCGACGAAGCAGATGACGACCGCGTCCGGCCCGAACGGGAGCGCCTTGTGCTCGAACGTGGCGGCCTCGATCGCGGTGTTGTAGCCCGGCAGCGCGAAATTGAGCACCTCGTAGCGCGGGCGGGGCGGCGGGAGCTCGTTGAGGCGGCGCTCGAGGACGGCGGAGAAGACCTCCTCCTGCCCGACGCCCCAGCCGAACGCGACCGAGTCGCCGAGGACCGCGATGCGCCGGGTGTCCGGCGGCTTGGCGACGGCGACCTCCGGGCCGCGCATGCCGTGGGAGTTCAGGCTCATCGTCCGTCCGCGGAACGTCCCCTTCAGGTTCGGCTTCGCCTCGTAGACGATGTCCTTGAAGCGGCTGGCCTGCACGAGGCCGGTCATGTTGACGTCGCCTTTGCCGTCCGCCAGCGTCGCCTTCCGCGACCGCTCCAGCCGCTGCTGCAGGTTGCCGCCGCGCGTCCGGTCGATCGCGTAGAGGACGCGCAGCGCGACCTCCACCAGCAGCAGCGGCAGCAGCAGCGCCACCGCGGCCAGCAGCACCTTCTTGAGGACGCTCGTCATGGGATCATCCCCGTGCCGCGACGCAACGGGAACCCGCTACTTCGCCGCCGGTTCCGGCAGGACCTCGGCGCCGGCGATCTTGAACGCGAACGCATGGTTGCAGGGCGCCTCGCCGGGGCCGAAGGGCGGTAGGAACGCGGTCAGCGTCGTGCCGTCGACCTTGACGACGAGTTCGCCGGGCACGCCGAGCATCGTGACCTTGACCTTGGGGGGAACCTTCACGTTCTCGAGCACGAGGCGCTTGCCGGGCCAGCCGGGCGTGATGGCGTAGAGGGCGTCCGGTTTCTTCGTGAAGAAGACCTGCTTGACGGCCTTGCCGTCCTTCGGGACCTGCCCGACCTGGTCCATCAGGTTGTACTCGACCATGTACTCGCCGAACTTCTGGCCGGGGCGCGTGCCCTCGCTCCACTGGCATTCGCGTCCGGCGTGGCGCGTGCCGTAGATCGCCTCCCCGTTGACCGCGAGCCACTCCCCGATCTCGAGCAGGCGCTGCTCCATGATCGGCGGGATCGTGCCGTCCGCCGCCGGGCCGATGTCGAGCAGCAGGTTGCCGCCGCGGCTGACGAGATCGACGAGCACGAGGATGAACTCGCGCGCGGTCTTGTAGTCGTCGATCCGCTCGGCGCGGTTGATGCCGTAGGAGTAGGCCATCCCGCGGCTCTCCTCCCACGGGTGGCTGGCATCCTTCATGCCGGCGGCGTACTCGGTCGTGTAGTAGCCGCCGTGCTTGTGGCGGCAATCCTTGCCCCAGCGGTCGTTGATGACGACCTGGTCGCGGCACGGCGACTCGTTGAAGAGCCATGCCAGCAGCTCCTCGCTGCGCCAGTCCTTCGAGGGCATGTCCCACTCGCCGTCGGCGAAGATGAGCGCCGGGCTGTAGCGGGTGACGACGTCCTTGAACTGCGGGAGGAAGTGGTCGTTGACGTACTTCGCGCGGTCGGTCGTCCACAGCGGGTTGAACCACTCGTAGAGCGAATAGTAGAAGCCGAACTTCACGCCGCGCTTCTCCACGGCGGCCTTCATCTCCGCCATCAGGTCGCGCATCGGGCCGATCTCGGTGGAGTTCCACGGCCGGCCCCAGGTGCGGCTCGCCTCGGCGCTCGGCCAGAGGCAGAAGCCCTCGTGGTGCTTCGAGGTCGGCACGATGTACTTCGCGCCCGAGCGGGCGAAGATGTCCGCCCACTGGTCGGCGTTGAAGAGCTCCGCCCGGAACATCGGCGCGAAGTTCTTGTAGTCGAAGCCGGCGCCGTAGTTCTTCTCGTGGAACTGCCACCAGACGTTGGTCGGGTTCTTGTTCGCCATCCGCTGCCAGTACCACTCGGCGTACTGCTTCGGCGCGCCCCAGCCGGGCACGGCATAGAGGCCCCAGTGGATGAAGATGCCGAACTTGGCGTCGAGGAACCATTCCGGCGTCGCCCGCGCGTCGAGCGACTCCCACTTCGGCTGGTAGCGCTTCGCCTCGGCCGCGCCGGCCGTGGTCGCCGCCGCTGCGATCGCCAGCCCCGCCGCCATCGTCGTCCATCGTTTCATGCGCAATCCCCTTCGACTTGTACGATCACCATAGCAGCCCGGCGCGCCGTCGGCGAGACCGGCGGCGGAGGGTGTCGGGGCCGGCGCTTCCGATCATGCGCACCGATGACGAAGTGTCCCGCGGTGGCTCGCCCCTCCAGGACCTGCTTCCATTGTCCCTGCCCAGACGTCCATCCCCATTCGGATGTCATCCTCCGGGCCGGCCCTCAGCCCCTCGACCCTCGCCCCTCTCATGTGCTGGAGGGCCGAGCTATGCGAGGCCGGGGAGGGCGTCACGAGGGTCTGCTTTCGGGCTCGCGGTAGCTCGCCCCTCCAAGACCTGCTTCCATTGTCCCTGCCCAGACGTCCATCCCCATTCGGATGTCATCCTCCGGTCCGGCCCTCGTCCCTCGACCCTCGCCCCTCTCCTGTGCTGGAGGGCCGAGCTATGCGAGGCCGGGGAGGGCGTCACGAGGGTCTGCTTTCGGGCTCGCGGTAGCTCGCCCCTCCAAGGCCTGCTTCCATTGTTCCTGCCACCGACGTCCATCCCGATTCGCTTGCCATCCTCCGGGCCGGCCCTCGCCCCTCGACCCTCGTCCCTCTCATGTGCTGGAGGGCCGAGCTATGCGAGGCCGGGGAGGGCGTCACGAGGTGCTGCTTTCGGGCTCGCGGTAGCTCGCCCCTCCAAGACCTGCTTCCGTTGTTCCTGCCCCTGGCGTCCATCCCCATTGGGATGACATCCTCCGGTCCGGCCCTCGTCCCTCGACCCTCGCCCCTCTCCTGTGCTGGAGGGCCGAGCTATGCGAGGCCGGGGAGGGCGTCACGAGGGTCTGCTTTCGGGCTCGCGGTAGCTCGCCCCTCCAAGACCTGCTTCCATTGTCCCTGCCCCTGGCGTCCATCCCCATTGGGATGACATCCTCCGGGCCGGCCCTCGCCCCTCGACCCTCGCCCCTCTCCTGTGCTGGAGGGCCGAGCTATGCGAGGCCGGAGAGGGCGTCACTCCACGGAATCTCGCGTTCGCCTCCGCCCTCAACCCTGCTGCGTCAGCGCCGCCGGGGCGCGCGGGCGGCCTCGGCCTCCGCGATGGAGGCGAGGCTGAGCTTCATGTCCTTCAGGCGCCCGTTCTGGATTCCGTAGATCCAGCCGTGAACGGTGAGGGCTTGGCCGCGCGACCACGCGTCGCGGACGATTGTCGTGCCGGCGACGTGCTGCACCTGCTCGCGGACGTTGATCTCGCAGAGGCGGTCCACGCGGGCGGCGTGGTCGGCAATGCCCGCCAGTTCGCGGCGGTGCCGTTCCCGCATCTGGCGGATCGGGTGGAGCCAGTTGTCGATCAGCCCGTGGGCCGCATGGTCCAGCGCCGCCTTCACGCCGCCGCAGGCGTAGTGGCCGCAGACGATGACGTGGCGCACCCGGAGCACGTCGACAGCGTATTGGAGCACCGCGAGGCAGTTGACGTCGGTGTGAATGACCTGGTTCGCGACGTTGCGGTGGACGAACAACTCGCCCGGCAGGAGCCCGACGATGGCCTCGGCCGGCACGCGGCTGTCGGCGCAGCCGATCCAGAGGAACTGCGGCGTCTGCTTGTGCACGAGGCGCGTGAAGAAGTCGGGCGTCCGGCGGACCGCCTTCGCCGCCCACCGCCGGTTGTTCTCGAACAGCGTCTTCACGGTCTTCATGGTCCGGCCCTCGAATGTGTCGCCATCGCCCAGATTCGCGCCTACGATACGTGGGTTTCCGCAAATGGCCAGCCGGATGTCGGCGGGCCCGGGAGGATTCGGCATGAAGCGACGGATGGGGATCGGCGCGGTGGCGGGGGTGCTGGCGCTGGCCGGAGGCGCCGCGGCGGCGGAGCGGCTGAACGTTCTCTTCCTGGCGTCGGACGACATGCGGCCGCAGCTCGGCTGCTACGGCGATCCGCTGGTGAAGTCGCCGAACCTCGACCGGCTGGCCGCGCGCGGGCGGCTCTTCGAGCGGGCCTACTGCCAGCAGGCGCTCTGCTCGCCGTCGCGCATCTCGCTGCTGTCGGGACGGCGGATCTCGACGACGAAGATCGACCAGATCGGGCCGACGCTCCGCAGCACGATGCCGGACATCGTGACGCTCCCGCAGATGTTCAAGAACGCCGGCTGGCATGCGCGCAGCCTGGGCAAGATCTACCACGTCGGCATCGACGACCCGGCGTCGTGGAACGAGCCGCCGTGGCACTCGAAGGCGCCGCGCTACGGGCCGGCGGGGATGGAGCGCGTGAAGGCGCGTGCCGCGGAGATGAAGGCGAAGGGCATCCCGATCGAGGAGAAGGGGCCGAACCGTCCGTCGTTCGGCGGCCCGGCGTTCGAGGGGCCGGACGTGGCCGACGAGGCTCTGCTCGACGGGGACACCGCGCGCCAGGCGCTGGAGGCCCTGCGCGCGCTGGCGAAGACGCCGGACCGCCCGTTCTTCCTCGCCGTCGGCTTCGCCAACCCGCACGTGCCGTGGGTCGCGCCGAAGCGCTACTGGGACCTCTACCGTCCGGAGGACATCCGGATTCCCACCAACAACTTCGTCCCCCGCGGCGCGCCGGTGTTCGCCGCGAAGTCGGGGCAGGATTTCCTCTGGTACGGCAACATCCCGAAGGACCGGGTCATCACGCCGGAGTTCGGCCGGCAGTGCCTGCACGGCTACTTCGCGGCGATCAGCTACGTCGACGCGCAGATCGGCCTCCTGCTCGGCGAGCTCGACCGGCTCGGCCTCCGCGAGAAGACGATCGTCGTGTTCTGGGGCGACCACGGCTACTACATGGGCGAGCACGGCTGGTGGGGCAGCAAGCACAACAACTACGAGGGCGCGACGCGCGTGCCGCTGATGATCGCCGCGCCGGGCATGAAGTCCGCCGGCAGGCCGACCCCGGCCGTGGTCGAGTTCATCGACATCTTCCCGACGCTCGCCGACCTCGCCGGGCTGGCCGCGCCGGCGGGCATCGAGGGGCGAAGCCTGCGGTCGCTGCTGGACGATCCGTCCGCGCCGTGGAAGGCGGGCGCGGTCAGCCAGTACCGGATGGGCGGGAACTTCGGCACGGCCCTCCGCACGGACCGCCACCGCTACGTCGAATGGGTCGACAAGCAGGGGGCCGTCGCCGGCCGCGAACTGTACGACCACGCGACCGACCCGGGGGAGAACGTCAACGTCCTCGACGGCGCGCCGGCGGACCTCGTGCGGGGCCTTGCGGAGCAGCTCGGCGCGGTCCTGCGGCAGCCGGCGCGGACGCCGTGAGCCGTCGCCCCTCAGCCGCGGCGGAGTGAGGCGTCCGGCCCGGGCGGTCGCGCGACCGCGGGAAGGCGATCTGCAGGCTTGACAGGCCCGGCTCGGACCCTACCCTTGTGCCGTCCGGACGCCCGTATTCGAAGGGGCCGGACAGGGTGCGTCGGGAGGCCGTGCGCCGGGAGGGGGGCATGAGAGCTGTCGCATGGGCGGCGTCGGGGCTTGTCATGGCAACCGGCGCGTGCGCGCAGTTGCTGTCGTTCTCCGCGGCGGAGGAACTCGACACGGAATGGCGGTTCTGGAACGCCTACAACAGCGGCATTCCGGCCCCGCCGGAGCAGTTCGGCAACCCGAGCGCGTCGAACCTGAAGGCCCAGACGGGGCGCACAAGTCTCTCCGACGCCGCCTCGCCGTACGGTGGGGCGGCGGTGGTCCGAAGCCAGATCACGGCCGATGCGGATCTCAAGGCCTACGCGCGCGCGGAGACCACGGGGCAGCTGGTCACCGGGCGGATGTGGAGCGCCGCCTCGGGCCGGAGCGCCTCCGGCTGGCGGGCCACGTCGGGGACCTTGCCCGGCGGGCAGCCTTTCGCGGGCGCCTTCAACTTCTCCTTCGAGGGTGACCTGACCATCCAGCCGTCGAGCACGGTCTTCCTCGATTTTGCGTCGGTCTCCGTGGGGTTCCGCGTGTACTACCCGGAGGCGGTCGAGGGCACCCCCGGGGCGAGCTACTCGGGCCTCTCCGTGCTGAACCACAACGGGCTGGTCCAGGAGTTCGATTCGCAGGGAGGGTACTACGATATCCACACCGGGGTGCAGACCGGTGTGTTCGCCGTGACGGTGTCCAGCACGGCGATCGCGAACGGATGGCACGTGAGCGTGGCGGGTTCCCTTCCGGTCGGCGGCGTGATCGGCGGTTTCAATGCCGTCGACTACTCGCTGGACGTGTATGCCTCCGCCCATGGCGACGCCGGCGTTTCCGTCGCGGACTTCGAGAACACGGGGAGCTTCAGTTTCACCGGGCCGGGCGACATCGTCTTCGAGCCCGGTGCCGTGCCGGAGCCCTCCGCCGCCCTCCTGCTTGCCCTGGGCGGGCTGGCCGCCTTGTCCTTCCGCCGCCGGCACCGCGCACGCCGCTGAACGCCCCTCCGGCCGGGCGCGGGGCGGTTGCCGCCCGCGACGATTGCTGGCATAACTTCCCGGCTGTGATGGCGCGCTGCGTTTCGAGTCTGGTTCCGCACGGGGCCGGCCGGCTGGCCGCGGTCGTTGCGCTTGCCTGGGCCGTGACGGCGGCGCGGGCGGGCGAGCCTTCGCCGGCGGACGAGGTCGCCGCGCTGCGGGCCGCGGTGACCGACCTGGCGGCGTCGTTCGGGGACCGCTACCCCGGCGCGGCCGGTTATCTCGGGCGGATCGATGCCGTCGCGGGACGGCTGGGCGCCGGCGACGCGGCGGCCCGCGCGGAGTTCGACGCCCTGCGGCGCGAGGCGCTGATCGCCAATCCCCTGGTGAGCGGGCGCCCGATTCTCTTCGTCGTGCGCAGTCAGTTTGCGAAGGGCCATCACAACACCGAGACCTTCTTCCCCGCGGCGCAGCACGAGTTCAACAGCGGGCGGTTCTCGCCCGGCGGGGCGCTCAAGGCGATCGACCTCGCCCGCGGCGGCGCGGTGCGGACGCTGATCGACCTGCCCGAGGGCGTCGTGCGCGACCCGGACGTGAGCTTCGACGGCACGCGCGTGCTCGTGTCGCTGCGGCGGACGCCGGCCGACAGCTACCACGTCTGGGAGGTCGGCGCGGACGGAACGGGGCTGCGGCAGCTCACCACCGCGGCGGACGTGGACGACCTCGACCCGCTGTACCTGCCCGACGGCGGCATCGCCTTCAGTTCCACCCGCGAGCCGAAGTACTGCATGTGCAACCGGCACATCATGGCGAACCTCTACCGGATGCACGCGGACGGCTCGAACATCCGCCAGATCGGCAAGAGCACGCTCTTCGAGGGCCACGGCGCGCTGCTGCCGGACGGCCGCATCCTCTACGACCGTTGGGAGTACGTCGACCGCAACTTCGGGGACGCGCAGGGGCTCTGGACCGTCCATCCCGACGGCACGGGCCACGCGCTCTACTGGGGCAACAACACGGCCTCGCCCGGCGCCGTGCTCGAAGGCCGCGCCGTGCCGGACTCGGACCTCTTCCTCGCGACCTTCAGCTCGTGCCACGACCGGCCGTGGGGCGCGCTGGCGCTCGTCGACCGCCGCCGCGGACTCGAGGGCGCCGGGCCGGTGGTGCGCACGTGGCCCGCGAGCGCGACCCGGCTCATCAGCGAGGAGGGCTGGTCGCTCTTCGACCGGTTCGCATCGGTGAAGCCGAAGTACGAGGATCCGTATCCGCTCGGCGCCCGCCACTTCCTCTGCGCGCGGATGACCGGCGAGGGCGAGGCGATGGGGCTCTTCCTGCTCGACGTGTTCGGCAACGAGATCCTGCTGCACGCGGAGGCGCCGGGCTGCTTCGATCCGATGCCGCTGGCCGCGCGCCCGCGTCCTCCCGCGATCCCCGCGCGCCGCGACGACCGCGGGCCCGCGGAGGGCTCCTTCTACGTCGCGGACGTCTACGCGGGCACGCACATGCAGGGCGTCGAGCCCGGGTCGGTGAAGTGGCTGCGCGTGGTCGAATCGCCGGAGAAGCGGCAGTGGACCGCGCCGACCTGGGGCGGGCAGGGCATCGAGGGGCCGGCAATGAACTGGCACGACTTCGCGAACAAGCGGATCCTCGGGACGGTCCCCGTCGCCGCGGACGGTTCGGCGTGGTTCGCGGTTCCCTCGGAGCGCTTCGTGTACTTCCAGCTCCTCGACGCCGACGGCAGGATGGTGCAGTCGATGCGCAGCGGGACGATCGTCCAGCCGGGCGAGACCGCCGGCTGCATCGGCTGCCACGACGACCGGTCGATGGCCGCCCCGGTCGGCTCCTACGTGCGGCATCCCGGCCGCGGCGGGCCGGCGCGCCTGCAGCCCTGGCGCGGGCCGGAACGGCTCTTCAACTACCGTGCCGAGGTGCAGCCGGTGTGGGACGACCACTGCGTCCGCTGCCACGACTTCGGCAAGCCCGCGGGGGAGAAGCTGATCCTCGCGGGCGATCGCGATCTCGCGTTCAACGCCTCGTACATCGATCTCTGGCGTCGGGGCGCGATCCGCGCGATCGGTGCGGGTCCCGCGCCGGTCCAGCCGGCACGGTCGTGGGGCTCCCACGCGAGCCGGCTCGTGGAGGTGCTCCGCAAGGGGCATGCGGGCGTCCGGCTGACGCCGGAGGACTGGGACCGCATCGTCACCTGGATCGACCTCAACGCCCCGTACTACCCGAGCTACGCCAGCGCCCACCCGGAGAACCCGGCGGGGCGGTCGCCCCTGGATTCGAAGCAGGTGGAGCGGCTGGAGACGCTGACCGGCGTCCCGCTGCGGAAGATGCTCTCGCACGGGGGCAGCAAGGGGCCGCAGATCGCGTTCGAGCGGCCGGACCTCAGCCCGTGTCTCGCGGCCCTCGCGGCCGACGATCCGCGCCGTGCCGAGGCGCTGGCGATCGTCCGCGCCGGCGCCGCCGAGTTCGCGCGGAACCCGGAGCCGGATGCCGACGGCTTCCGGCCCTGCCCGGTCGACGCATGGCGCGAGGAGAAGTACGCGGCGCGGCAGGCCGACCTCGACCGTCACCGCTCCGCCATCGCGGCCGGCGGGTCGCACACGGACGGCGGGGGAGGCGGCGAGTGAGCGCAGCCCGGGCCCTGGGTGCGGCGACGTGGGCCGCGGCGGCCCTCGCGGGTGCGATCGCCCCGCCGGCGCGGCCGGCGGAGCCATCCACCGGCATCGTGCATTCGGCCCACGTTCCGGAGGGCTACACGCTCGACTGGCACGACGAGTTCGACGGCCCCCTCGACACCGCGAAATGGGCGCACTTCCTTGCCGACCGCCCGCGCGGATGGCTGAGGCTTTCGCGCGACGCGGTGTCGAACGCCGCGCCCGGCATCCTCCTGCTCACGGCCTCCGACACGGAGGAGGGACCCGTCTCGGCGTGGATCACGACGCAGCCCTCCTACCGGCGGACGCGCGGCTATTTCGAGATCCGCGCCCGTCCGCAGACCGCCGCCGGATTGCGCGGCGCCTTCTGGCTTCTCGCGGCGACGATCGGCACGCCGGCCGCCAGCCCGTGGCATGCAGGCGCCGAGATCGACGTCTTCTCCTACGCGGGCGACGCCGAACGGGACCGGGCGCTGTCGCAGGGCGTCTTCTGGGAGTCCTACGCGGGCACGCCCATCGTCCGCACGAACGAGGCCGGCCAGGTCCGCCTCCTCTCCAATGCACCGCCCCAGCGCGTCGCGGGCACCCTGGTGGACGCCGCGCTAGCGGGGGTCACGAACGCCCTTCCGAGCGCCGCGTTCCACGTCTTCGGCCTGCGCTGGACGGAGCGGGAGTACGTGTTTACCCTCGATGGCCACGAGACGTTCCGCACGAGCCAGGGCGTCTCGCAGGTTCCCCAGTTCCTGTGTCTCTCGCTGCTCCCGCCGGCGGGGGTGGCCGAGCGTCCGCGCGACGTCCAGCTTCCGGCTTCGCTTCGGGTGGACTACGTCCGCGTGTACGCCCCGCCGCCCGGCACGAACGCCCCGGCCCCCGCGTCCGCGGCGGCGCCCGACGCGGCCGCAGCGGCCCCGTCGCCATGACCGCAGCCCCGGCCCCCGTGACCGTTCTGATCGTCGGCGCCGGCGATCGCGGCGGCGTCTACGCACGATGTGCGGCGGCCCGGCCGGATCGCGCCCGCGTCGTAGCCGTCGCCGAGCCGCGCGCCTTCCAGCGCGAGGCGATGGCGCGCGCGCACGGGATCGCGCCGGACCGCGTCTTCCGCTGCTGGAGCGGGGCGGCCGCGCGGCCCCGCATGGCCGATGCGGTCGTGATCGCGACGCCCGACGCCCTCCACGAGGCGCCTGCGATCGCCTTCGCCCGCCTCGGCTACTCCATCCTGCTCGAGAAGCCGATGGCGCCGACCGGGCCGGCCTGCCGCCGGATCCGCGACGCCGTGGCGCGGGGAGGGAATGTCTTCGCCGTCGGCCACGTCCTGCGGTACACGGCCTACACCCGCGCGGTGAAGGAGGTCGTCGCGTCCGGCGTCCTCGGCGACGTGGTCAGCGTGCAGCATCTCGAACCCGTCGGCTACTGGCACCAGGCCCACTCCTTCGTCCGCGGCAACTGGCGCAACGAGGCGGAGTCGACCTTCATGCTGATGTCGAAGTCGTGCCACGATCTCGACTGGATCCGCCACGTCGTCGGGCGCCGCTGCCGCCGGGTCTCCTCGTTCGGCTCGCTCCTGCATTTCCGCCGTGGGCAGCGCCCGGCGGGCGCGGCGGACCGCTGCGTCGACTGCCCGGTCGCGCGGACCTGCGCCTACGACGCCGCGCGGCTCTACCGCGGCCTGCTCCGGCGCGGCGTGCGCGGCTGGCCCGTCAACGTGATGGCGCCGGAGGCGACGCCGGCGGCCGTCCGCCGCGCGCTTCGCGAGGGGCCGTACGGACGCTGCGTCTACGCCTGCGACAACGACGTCGTCGACCACCAGGTCGTCGCCATGGAGTTCGAGGGCGGGCCGACCGCGACCTTCACGATGACCGCGTTCACGTCGATGAAGTACGACCGCACCACGCGGATCTTCGGCACGCGCGGAGAGCTCGTCGGCGACAGCCGCACGATCCGGTGGACCGACTTCCGCACGGGCCGCGAGCGGGTCGTCGACCCCTCGCGTCGCGCCGGCCGTCGCGCGGGCGCGGGCCACGGCGGGGGCGACGGCGGGCTCTTCGACGCCTTCCTCCGTGCCGTCGCCACCGGCGATCGCTCCGCCATCCTCTCCGGCCCCGACGAGACCCTCGAAACGCACCGCATCGTCTTCGCCGCCGAACGCGCGCGCCGGACCGGCCGCGTCGTGCGCGTGACCTGAGGGCCGCCCGCCCGGCCATCGCACGCGAAAGATCGGCGGTGGCCCCGCAAGTCATCACGCTCCGCGTGATGACCATCCGGATTGCGGAGATGTCCTCACGCGGAGCGTGAGGACTACGTTGGCACCCGCCCCCGGCCGCCGCATGCGTGACTTTCCCGGGTTTCCTCCGTAGGATGCCGGGAAATCCGGCCGACCGGGCCGGCGGGGTGCCATGCCGCATCGTACGTTCAACGTCCGCGAGGCCGCGGAGTACCTCCACGTCACGGAGGCCGAGGTCGACGAACTCGTGCGCGCCGGCGAGATCCCGTTCGAATCGCTGGGCAGCCGGGTCGTCTTCCGGCGGAGGGATATCGATGCCTGGGCCTCGTGCCGGGTGCTCGGCCTCGAATGCGACGGGCTGGACGACTTCCACCGGAAGACCACCGCGAAGTACCACGATCTCTCGAAGCAGCGGGCCATCATTCCCGAACTGATGCAGATCCGCTACATCGAGCCCGCACTTGCGGCGCGGACGCGCGCCTCGCTGATCCGCGAGATGGCCGGCCTCGCATCGGCGACCGGCCTCGTCGCGCAGCCGGATGACCTCCGCGTGAGCCTCGAGGCCCGCGAACGCATGGCCTCGACGGCGCTGCCCGGCGGCGTCGCCATGCTGCATCCCGAGCACCACGATCCGTACATGTTCGACGATTCGTTCATCGTCCTCGCCCGGACCGTGCAGGCCCTGCCGTTCGGCTCGCCGGACGGGCTCACGACGGATGTCTACTTCCTGATCGCCAGCCAGGACGACCGGATCCACCTGCACCTGCTCGCGCGGCTCTGTGCGATCTGCCACAAGACCGACGCGCTCGACCGCCTGCGCGCCGCGGAGGACGCCGCCGGGATGTTCGAGATCCTCCTCGCCTCGGAGGAGGAGATCCTCCGCGGGATGTGAGCCTCAGAACCGCGAGTCGATCGCGACCACGAAGTTCCGTCCGGGCTCGTTCACGCCCGAGCCGTGGACGCGGTAGTCCGCGCCGGTGACGTTCTCGACCGCGAGGGTGATGTGGGTGTCGTCGAGGACGCGCACGCCGCCGCGCACCGCGCCGACCGCGTAGCCGGGCGTGCCGCCGGGCGGGACGCGCTGCGTGTCGCGACGGTCCTCGGCGGACAGCCGGTCCGCGTCGTCGGCGCCGCGCACCGCGACCTCGGCCCACCACCGGGTTCCCGCGGGCTGCCAGCGCATCGCGACCTCGGCGGTCAGCGGCATCAGGCGCGTCATGCCGTCACGCACGAGTTCGGGCTCGGAGGTCGGATAGGTGTCGACCTCGCCGTCCATGTAGGCGCCGATCGCGCGGAGCGACCAGTCCGCGAGGAACCGGTATTCCCCTGCAAGCTCCAGGCCCTGGACCCATCCCTCGCCGGAGTTCCGCTTGGTCACCTCGCGCGCGTCGTCGATCGTCCGCCCCGTCGGCGCGCGGACGATCAGGTCATCGATCAGCGTGCGGTAGACCGCGGCCTGCGCGGAGACCTTCCCGGTGCGCAGCTTCACGCCCGCCTCGAGGGAGACGAACCGCTCGGGATCCAGGTCCGTGACCGGCGTCTCGATCTCGCCGCTGCGGGCGATGTCGAGGCGGGTCAGGTCGGAGAGGTTCGGGGCGCGGAAGCCCTGCGAGGCGCCGGCGAAGGCCACGACCCGTTCCTCCGTGTCGAGGGCCAGCGAGGCGCGCAGCGAGCCGACGACCGCGTCCCAGTCGCCTTCCACGCTCATGACATCGCCGGAGACCGGATCCTGAACGCGCTCGGCCTCGGCGCGGCAGTAGGTGTAGCGGACGCCGGGGATGATCTGCAGACGGCCGGCGGCAAGCGGGACGATGTCCTGCACGTAGGCGCCGAGCATGTCGTAGGCGGCGTCGTCGCCCACCGGCCCCTGGATGTCGCGCCGGCTCACGCTGCCGTCGGCGCGCAGGCGGTCGCCGGTGGAATCGACGAGATCGCGCGAGTACTCGGCGCCGTAGACCCAGCGGCCGAAGTCGGTGTCCGACTCGAACTGCAGCGAGGCGCCCCACGTGACGACGTCGAAGCCCTTCCGGCTCGCGCTGTCGTCCTCCTTGACGCGGTATTCGTCCTCGGCCTGGCTGTGGCGGAACACCGTCAGCCGCACGTCGTCGACGAACGAGCCGGGTTCCTTCGCCGCGAGGGTCGCCCACGTGAGATCGCGGGCCTGGTCGTAGGAGAGGACCTTGTCCGTGCCGTGCGCGAGGCCCTCCCAGTCGATCCCGTGGACCGTGCGGTGCGTCCGCCACGCATCGTTCTGGCGGACGGTCTGGTGGCCGAGGGTCAGCATGCCGCGGTCGCCGAGTTCGCGGGTAATCATCGCGTCGGCATCCCACTCGTCGTAGCCGGTGTGGGGCTGGTCGCCGACCTCGTCGCCGCCCTCGACGTCGCCGTAGTCCTTCATCGTGAGCCCCACGACGAAGCCGGTGCGGTCATCGACGCGGCCGCCGGCCTGGAGGCGCCCGGTGTGGGAGTCCTCGGCGGATGCGTAGCGGTAGTAGGCGCGCCCGGTCAGGTCCGGCCCGCCGGCGGGCGGGGGCTGGACCGGCAGCGCGTTGACCGTGCCGCCGATCGCGTCGCTGCCGTACAGGACCGACGAGGGCCCCATCACGACCTCCATCCCGCGGAGCGAGAGGGGGTCGACCGTGTTCCAGTACTGGTTCGGCCCGTCGCGGAAGACGGAGTTGTTGAGCCGGATGCCGTCGACCAGCATCAGGGTCCGGAACCCGGTGAACCCGCGAAGGAAGGGGGAGCCCTGGCCCTGCGAGGTCTTCTGGATCATCGCCGACGGGACGCCCTGCAATGCGTCCGGCGTCGTGCGGCGGGCCCGCCGCGCACTCAACTCGAGCCCGTCGATCGCGTGGACCGTCGCCGGCGTGGTCAGCGGATCCGTCGCCAGCCGCGTCGCCGTCACCACGATCTCGCCCGGCGCGTTCGTGGCCGCCGGCGCCTGTGCCCCGGCCGCCCACGCTCCGACCGCCATCCCCGTCACGAGCGCCCCCGCCACCCCGTGTCTCATGCCTGCTCCCCTTTCGTACGGCCGTCCCGGATACCCTGGCGCGCGTCCCTCCCGTCAGCGCACCTTCATCACATTCCGACAACGGTCGGGAGTTGGACGCGGAATCCGCGTCGGCCGTGCCTTGCCGTGACGGTCCCGGGTATGGCAGTCTGAGTCGCGGACACGGAGGGCACGATCGCCGGGGTCGCATCCGCGGGAGATGCCGCCGTCGAAGGGGAAACGGCCGGGAGGAGAGGCGTGGGGATTTCATGAGCGACAGGCACGGAGGGCATCCGGGACCCGCGGCCCCATCGACCGCCTTCCGGCAGGGTGCCGGGGGTCTCCGGACATGAACTACTACTACGCCGGCGGGGACGGGCAGCCGGTCGGCCCGCTCACGGCCGGGCAGATGCAGGACCTGTATCGCACCGGCACGATCGACGACACCACGTGGGTGATCGAGGAGGGCGCCGCGGACTGGAAACCCTACGCGGCGGCCGTTCCTTCCGTGGAGGACGACCCGGCGCCCCCGCCGGCCGGGCCGGAGTGCCGTCACTGTCTCGCCGGGAATCCTCCCGGGGCGCGGTTCTGCGAGTCGTGTGGCGAGCCCCTCGACGAGGCCGCCGGGGCCGTGCTCCCGCCGGCGGCGGATGCGGAGCCGGAGGATCCCCCGCCGCCCGCCGCGCCGACGGTCGGGCTGTCGAAGCATGCGTTCCTCAGCCACTCCTCCCGGGATCACGACGTTGCCCTGCAGATCTGCGAGATCCTGGAGAGCCGCGGCGTGAGCTGCTGGATCGCCCCGCGCGACATCGACCCCGGCACGCCCTACGACGAGGAGATCATCCGCGGCATCGAGAGCTCGCAGACGTTCATCCTCCTGCTCTCGGGCTCGTCCAACGAATCGCAGCACGTCAAGCGCGAGCTGATGCGCGCCCTGCGCGCGAGCCATCCCATCTACCCGATCCGCATCCAGAAGGTCGAGCCGGGGCCGAAGCTTGAGTACCTGCTCGAGGGCATCCACTGGGTCGATGCCTGGGCCCCGCCGCTCGAGGAGCACCTCGACCGGCTGGCGGAACTGATCCTCACCGCCGGACCCGACGCCAAGGGCCACCGCGCGCCGGCGGGCCGCAAGTTCGGCGTCGGTCCGCTCTGGAGGGTGCGGCGCGGCTGGCGCATCGCGGGCGGCATCGCGGTGACGCTGTCCCTGCTTGCCGTCGCCTGGGCCGCCATGACCTGGAGGACCGGCATCATCTCCGGCATCGTCGACTACGTGACGCGGCAGATGGAGTCGCGGCTGGGCGCCGTGGGGGAGCGCGAAGCGCCGCGGACGACGAAGCCGGCGGACGACGACCCGCCGGCGGCGACAGGCGGCTCGGGCCGCTATGCGGCCCTCGTCGCCGAGGGCGCCGAGGCGGCGGCCGCCCGTCGGTGGCAGGATGCCATCAACGCCTACGAGGCGGCCGTGGCGCTGTCCAACCAATTCGAGACGGCGATGGCGCTCGACCGGGCAAAGAACGCCCTCCGGGGTGAGCGGGAGACCGCCGTTGCATACGCCCGCGCCATCGCCGCGGGAGAGCTGTCGGAGAAGAAGGGCGACTTCCGCGAGGCCCAGCGGGACTACGAGGGAGCGGCGCGCAGCGCGCAGAGCGACGCGGACCGGGCGCAGGCGTTGGACAAGGCCCGCCGCGCGGGGGAGAGCATAGCGCTCCAAGCCCGGCGGGAGGACGTGGATCGGATCCTCCGGGCCGCGGTCGAGTTCGAAGGCCAGAAGGACTGGGACCGCTGTTCGGAGGAGTGCGGGAAGGCCCTGGCCGCGGCTCCCGACGAACCCTCGACCAATCGCGTCCTGGAGTTGCAGAAACGTCTCGCGTCCGCGATGGCCGAGGAGGTCAAGAACCGGCGGCCGGTGGAACAGACGTTCCAGATCGGATGCATGTCGAAATCCGGGGCTCCGCGGAAGTACCCTGCCAGCGGGCAAGTCCGTGACGTTTCGGGAGAGGTGCTGGGCGAACTCGCCATCGAGATCGAGTTCTTCGGGACGACAGCCAAGATGTTCTTCACCCGTGCCAAGCGGAACAGCCGCGCGGATCTCTGCACATTCCGGAACGACGATGCGGTGGGCCTGGTTCGTGTTGCCGAGGTGGATGGCGTGTCCTTCTCGTTCCGAATCACGGAGCTGAAGAACGGGTTGGCAGAGAGGATCGAGACCTTGGCGATCCAAGTGACGGCGAAGCGATAGGCAGGGAGACGGCCATGGACATCCGATTCACCTGCGGCGCGTGCGGGCAGCGGTTCGAGGCGCCCGAGGACATGGCGGGGCAGACGGTGGCGTGTCCCAACCCCTCGTGCGGGAAGCCGGTGACGGTGCCGGCCGCCACGGCGGCGCCGGTCGAGGCGACGGTGGCATCGCCCGCGCCCGTGTGGCGGCCGCCGCCTCCGCCTCCGCCTGTTGCGCACGGGCCCCGGCCCGCG
>Ga0194125_10004682_pt1 | contig 21206 bp, 20 predicted proteins | sample TA2KigC250mmetaG_FD_148626 | JGI IMG/M metagenome (GOLD analysis project Ga0194125, IMG submission 148626) | Freshwater microbial communities from Lake Tanganyika, Tanzania - TA2015034 Kigoma Deep Cast 250m | ecosystem: Environmental > Aquatic > Freshwater > Lake | place: Tanzania: Lake...
GTGCTGCTGCATGTGGTCGAAGCGCGTCGGCCGATCGACCAGGCCGCGGACCCGGGGCCCGGCGATCTCCTTGACTAGGACGTGGAGGATGGCCCCGTCGTCGTCGAAGACCTTGACGACCTCAACGCCGTCGAGCGCCCCCGTGTCCCATGGCTGGCCGCCCGACTCGGGGTAGAACGCCGTCCGGTCGAGGACATAGGCCGGCAGGCCCTCGTGCTCCCGCCGCTCGACGATCTCGGCCTCGAACTCCGCGAGATAGGCGTCCTCGTAATACAGCCGCTTCGTTCCGGGCTTGTTCGTCGGGCTGTTGGTCTCAGCCATCGTGCTTCTCCTGGGTCCTTGGGACTCCTCGTCATTATAGCGAAGAACGGGCGGACATTGCACGCTTTCCCAAAGTCCCTCTCGAACGCGTGGACTCTTTTCCTTCCCGGTCCGCAAGAATTTTGGCCGCGCTTCGCCTCGGGTTGGGGCGAAGAGGATCGAATAATTTAAGCTGCAAGCCTCAAGCTCAAAGCTTTATGCTCTGCGCTCCTGCCAGCAAATAAACCATATATCCGACATAAATACCCAGCAGCAGCCCTCCTTCCCAGCGGCGAAGGGTGAATCCGGTTTTGATGAAAGGAAGCAGCAGCAACGCCATCACGATCATAACAATGAGATCGATATAATTGATATCAGGCGTGGCGATAGGTTTTATCAGGGAAGCGACGCCCAGGATACCGAGGATGTTAAAGATATTGGACCCTACCACATTGCCGATGGCGATATCGGGTTGTTTTTTCAATGCGGCAACGACCGATGTGGCCAGCTCGGGCGTACTGGTCCCAAAGGCCACGATGGTCAGGCCGATCACCGCCTCGCTCATTCCAAGCCCGCCGGCGAGTTTCACTACATTTTTCACCAGCAAATCGGAACCGAACAATAAGCCGCCAAGGCCCAGGATAATGAACAGAACATCCAACGCCCCGTGGCGCGAAATTTTCGGTACCGATTCGTCATATTCCTTTATGACTTCGGCTTGTTTTTCTTCCTTTGACTTAATGATATTGAAAACCAAATAAGCGGCGATCATGATAACAAAGGCCAGCCCTTCAAGCCTCCCGATCTTTTGATCGAGGAAAAGAATGATGAAAAGCAGGGAGACCAAGATCATGAATGGCGTATCGACCCGGATGAGCTGCATATGCGCCTTCAAAGGGAAGATCAGGGCCGAAAGCCCCAATATAAGGCCGATATTGGCGATATTGGAACCGACGACGTTCCCGATGGAGATCCCCCCGAAACCTTCCAGAGCAGCCTGTACGCTGACAATCAACTCCGGGGAGCTGGTACCGAATGAGACAACCGTAAGTCCTACAACCAGTGCCGAAACCCCGAGGCGCTCCGCCAACGAGGCCGCACCTTTCACAAGGGCATTAGCACCAAAGTACAAAACGATCAGTGATCCAAAAATGTAAAGAATATGAACCAGCATTTTGAAAACCAATCCATTATAATCCAGAATTCAATATTTGAAACTCCGACTTTCCCATCGTGAAATAATGCAACGCTGGGATCGATAGAAATTTCCTTATCAAAAGACACGGAAGATGAGGAGCTCGAGGAGGACCGCGGCGAAGACGACGGCCACCGGCCCGATGAGAATGCGGTAGACGTCCCTCATCTCGGCCTTGAAGTAATCGGCCGTCAGGGCCAGGCACAGGTGGGCCGGCGAGAGGAGGATGCCGCAGAAGCCGCTGACGTAGGCGAAGGTCATGAGGACCATGTCGGGCGAACCCGTCCCGACGATGGGAACCAGCAGCGGGAACGAGATGGCCACGAAGGCCTGGTTGACGCCGGTCAGGAGGGCGACGAGGAACGGGGCCGCGAAAAGAAGGACATAGGCCGACAGCCCGTGGGGCGGAATGACCCGGACGACGGCGTCCAGGGCTCCGGAGGCCTCGAGGACCTCCTTGAAGATCATCAGGGCGACGATCAACCAGACGATCTTCGGCGAGAAGCTGCGGACGACGATCCCCCATCTCGAGGCCCGGCCCATCCGGACCGTGACCTGGGTCAGCGCGGAGGCGAGGGCCAGGGCCAGGAGCATGTTCATCCGGAAGGCGAAGATGAGGACGATGGTCAGGACGATGGGCCAGATGCTGCCCACGACACGGGCCGCGTCCCGCCAGGTCCCTCCGTTCGAGCTTTCCCGGGGCAGACGCGGGATGTTCCTCAGCAGGACGAACAGCCCGGCCCCCACGGCCACGAGGGTGAACGGGGCCTGGTAGAGGCTGACCTTCCAAAGAGGCACCTTGAAGATGGCCGCCGCCAGGATGATGTTGAGGTAGAGCGGCCACCAGTATTCCCAGATGTGGCGGAACCAGTAGTTGAAGAACGTCTTCCAGGCGGGCGTCAGGTTCCAGCGGCGCCCGGCCTCATCGACGATGGGCGCCCCCATCATGGCCCCGGCCATCATCGGCAGGAGCCCGATGAATGCCGAGGGCACGGCCAGGATGAGGCGGTCGTCGCGGATGAGGTTCTTCAGGGCTTCGACCATGGTCCGGAAGGCCCCGCTCGACTGAAGGAACTCGCCGAGGTAAAGGACCAGGACGATGATCCCGGCCAGCTCGAGGGTCTCCCAAGAGGTCGCTCCGGTGAGGGCCGCCCGGCCGAAAGGAACGGGCCGCATGCCGAACAGGACGGCCGTCAGGCAGGTGTTGAGGAACAGGACCAGCCCCAGGTCCCACTTGAGCCGGATGAGGACCAGGAGCAGGGCCACAACGAGACCGATCTTGGCCAGGACGATCATCTCAGACGAGCCTCGCGACACCGGCCGCGGCCAGCACGCGCACGGTCGTTTTGAAATGGAACTTGGCGACCTTGTCCAGCACATCCGGCCCCTTGGCCTTGACCAGCCGGACGGCGGCCGCTTCGACCATGGCCGACGCGCCTTTGGGCAGGTCGACGCCGAATTCCCGCGACAGCCCGCGCAGGCGGGTCAGGAACTCGGCCCGGGCCAGGATGGAGGCGGCCGCAACGGCCGTATCCTCTTCGGCCCGCGGCATCTGGACGAGCTCGATGTCGCGCCCTTTCTTGAGCAGGGCGTTGCGGACGAACTTCTCGTCGCCGAACTGGTCGGTGACCGCTCTTCCGGCCGGGACGCGCTCGAGGATGTTCTCGATGGCCCGGGCGTGGCCCCAAGCCAGGAGTCGGTTGAGGTTGCGGAGCTTTCCCCAGAGCTCGTTGTACTTCTCCGGGCCGACGGCGACGACCGAGTGATGGGGGTAGGCCCGCTTGAGCGTGGCGGCGATCTCGAGGCAGCGGGCGTCCGAGGTCCGTTTGGAATCCTTGACCCCAAGCTCGCGCAGGACCCCTTCCTGCCCTTCGGGAAGGAAGAAGGCGGCGACGACCAGCGGCCCGAAGAAGTCGCCCTTGCCCGATTCGTCGGTCCCGATGCGCCCCGGCTCGGGCGGGAACAGGCCCGGGGCTATCATCGCCGTGCCCCTTTCCACTTGGATCTTCTCCCGTTTCCGGGGATCCAGGAACAAGACATGCCGATAGATGTCCCCCTGAAGACCCCCATAGCGGAGGGGGACCCGTCGGCCGCCGACGGGGGAACCGTCGGGACTGGTTCCCGGGGGTCTGGGGGGCAAGGGGGGACATCTATCGGCAGAACTCGTCCCAGAGGATCCCTGGAAACGGGAGCAGCGAATTTCATTTTTCCCTGTTCAATCCTTCCCGTATACGATCCGGCCGTCGAAGACGGTCATGAGGACCTTGACGCCGGCGATCTCCTCCGCCGGGATGGCGAAGATGTCGCGGTCGAGGACGACCAGGTCGGCGAGCTTGCCGGCCTCGATCGTTCCCCTCTCGCCCTCGACGAAGCCCGCCCAGGCCGCGTTGACCGTATAAGCCCGCACGGCGTCCTCGACAGAGACCTTCTCCTCCGGCACCCAGCCCCCGGGATTCTTCCCGTCCTTCGTCCGGCGGGTGACCGCGGCCTGGATCCCGATGAGCGGGTCGATGGGGGCGACGCTCCAGTCCGAACCGAAGACGAGGCGCGCCCCCGCGTCGCGCAGGGACCGGAACGCGTAGGTCGTCCGGGCCCTTCCGGGCCCGATCTTCCTTTCGGCCCAGCAGCCGTCGTCGACCAGGTGGGCCGGCTGCACGGACGCGGCCAGGCCCAGCCGTCCGAACCGGAGGATGTCCTCGGGCCGGAGGTGTTGGGCGTGCTCGATCCGCCAGCGCCTGTCCCTCGGGCCGTTGGCGGTCATCGCTTTTTCGTACATGTCGAGGAGGACGCGGTTGGCCCGGTCCCCGATGGCGTGGATGGCGAGGGGCAGCCCGGCCCGGTCCGCTTCCATGATTCTTTCTTCCATGATCCCCTGGGGGAACATCTGGCCGTGGAAGAGGCCCGACGAGGCCGGTTCGTCGTCGTACGGCTCGCAGAAACAGGCCGTGCCCGAGCCGAGGGAGCCGTCGACGAAGCCCTTCAGGCCGGCCAGCTTGAGAGCCTGGCTTCCGAAGGGCGGCCGGAGCTTCAGCCGGGCGATGACGCCGGCCTCGGAGATGGGGACGTAGACGTGGACCCTGGCGGTCAGCGCCCCGCGGCGGTCCATCTCGGCGAAGGCCTCGAGGCTCGACGCGTCGGCCATCTCGTGGACCGCGGTCACGCCGAACCCGGCGGCGTGGCGGAGCGCGGCGCCGGCCGCTTCGAGCTTCTCGGCGAAGGACGGCTCGGGGATCTTGGCCAAAACCAGGTCGGCGGCCGCCTCCCTGAGGAGCCCGGTGGGCTCACCCGTCAGCGGGTCCTTGACGATCCGCCCGCCGTCGGGGTCCGGCGCTCTCCCGGTGATCCCGGCGATCCTCAGGGCCGCGCTGTTGGCCAGGACGGCATGAAGGTCGATCCGGTTGACGCAGACAGGGTTCCCGGCGGTCGCGGCATCGATCCATTCCCTGCGCGGCGGTTCCGCCGTGTCGAAGCCTCGCTCGTCCCATCCGCCGCCGAGGACCCAGCGGCCGGGCCCGAGATCGCGGGCCCGGCTGGCGATCCGGGCCGCGAACTCCTCCCGGCTCTTCGCTCCGCGGAGGTCGACCCGCCGGAGGGCGGATCCGCCGTCCAGGAAATGGGTGTGGGCATCGGTGAAGCCGGGCAAAACGAGCGCCCCGGCCAGGTCGACGATCTCGGTGTCCTCCGTGACGAGTCCCTTGATCTCCGCCGTGGCCCCGACCTCGATGATCGTCCCGCACCGCACGGCCAAGGCCTCGGCCCGCGGGCGGAGGGGATTTCCCGTCCAGACCCGTCCGTTGATCAGAGCCAGATCGACCATCATGCCCTCCGCCGGATGCCGGCGCGCCGAGCGGATCCCCAGGGCCGGGACCGCGCGAGGGCGACGAGCCGCACGGACGCCCTGCTCATTCGATCGCCAGCCTGTCCATGTCGGACGGCATGACCAGCCGCCCCTTGTAGTTCATGCGGATCTCCTCCTCGATCTCCCGGACGTCGAAGCCGAGATCGACCAGGAAATGAACGGCCGCGAGAAGGCGGATGCCGGCTCTTTCGCTCAGCCGTCCGAGGTCGAGAGCGCTCGCGTGGACGGACCGGAGAACGGGGTAGCGGACGAAAAAGCGCTCCGGCGCGCTGCAGTCGTGGACGAGCGCGTCGGCGCCCTTGGCCCGGACGAAGAATTCCGGGTCGGCGGGCGTGTCACCGGAGAAGACAAGCCTCTTGCCGTCCCCGGCGGTGCGGAACTCGAAGGCTAATGAAGACGGCTTATGGGGGACCCTCCAGGCCGTTACGCCGGTGCCGCCGGCGAGGACCGCCTGTTCCCCTTCCGAAAGGGTCACGTACTCCACCCGGGTCCGGTGCCGGGGCCCGTGGAGACCGAAGAGATCGAGGAGTCGGCGGCAGACGTCGACGGTCTCGGCCGACCCGTGCAGGCGAAGGACATGCTCCCGGAGCATGAGCCCGTGGACGAGCGACGGCAGGCCGTAGACGTGGTCCGGATGGACGTGGGTGATGAAGACGTCGCCGACGCGGAGCGGGTCGATCCCGGCCAGGGCCAGCTTGCGCAGCGGGCTGCCCGGGCAGTCGATCATGGCCGCGCTTCCGTCGGCTATCAGCAGGAACGACGCGTTGTCGCGGTCGGGCGTGGGAACGTAGCCCGACGTGCCGAGAAAGACGATCTCCGCCATGTGCGCACCTCAGAAGTCCGGTTATAAAAGAAATCCCCGCATAAATCAATCGCCGGCAGGGGCGCGGTCTCGGGGACACGTACAAAGAGGACATGTCCCCAGGTGCATCCCCAGGCGCATCGCGGGTGTTGGGGGACATGTACCGGAGGCGACCGCCGCAGGCGCGTGTCCCCCGTGACAGTGCATTCGGAGGCCGCGTGTGGTAAAATGGGCGGCTCGACGGACGCTTCGGCGCCCCACCTTCGGAGGACCCCATGATCGACGCGACCCAGATCCGCAAAGGCATGATCATCATCAAGGACGGGACCCTCTTCCGGGTCATGGAGATGCAGCTCATCACCCCGGGCCGATGGAAGGCCATGGTCCAGACCAAGCTCCGCAACATCGAGAGCGGCTCCCAGACCGAGCACCGGTTCCGCTCCGAGGAGAGGCTCGAACAGGCCTTTCTCGAGGAGGTCGAGATGGAGTTCCTCTACCAGCAGGACGATGACTATATCTTCATGAACCTGATCAACTACGAACAGCTGGCGATGACCGCCGAGACGATCGGCGACGGCGTCAAGTACCTCATCCCGAACACGGTCATCACGGTCGAGATGTTCGACGGCCGACCGGTCGGCATCGACCTGCCCAACTCGATGGACCTCAAGGTCGTCAGGACCGAGCCGCGCCTCAAGGGCGCCACCCAGACAGCCCTTTACAAACCGGCCGTCCTCGAATCCGGGGCGGTCGTCCAGGTCCCGGAGTTCATCAAGGAAGGGGACGTCATCCGCGTCGACACACGGGACGACAAGTATCTCGAGCGGGCCAAAACGAAATAGCCCGGACCTCAAAAGACCTGACGGTGGACCCCGACGTTCCCGAAGCTGTCCCGGATCCGGACGGCGATCATGTTGTCGGCCCCGGACGGGAGCTTGACCGTGAACTTGAACGTCTCGGACCTCGAGTCGGCGATGCCGTCCGTCGGGAACACGACGCGCCAGGGGCCGGGCCGGACCATGAACCTGACCTCCTCGATGGACGAGGCGGCATCCTCGGCCGTGAACGAGACCTCGAGCGACCCGCCGCTTCTCACGGCCTTGAAGTCCTTGACGACCGGCAGGGAGTTGTCGATGACCAGGGGCGGGCTCGTCCGGTCCGATCTGAGCTCGAGGCCCGGGGGGTTCGAGGGTGAATCGGACGCCGTCAGCCTGAGAAAATAGACGCCGTCCGGGAACGACAGGGTGTCGAAGGCATACAGGGTCTCCGCCCAGTCCTCCTCGAGGGTGCGCCATTGGGTCTCCCCGTCTTTCCTCAGGGAGAGCGTGTAAGAGAGAGTGTCCTCGTTCTCGTCGGAGGCCTCCCAGACGACCGTCCGGAAGCCCTGGCGCTCGGCCCGCCTGGCAGGGAAGCTGATCCTCAGATCGTCCGTTTTCGCCGGCCGCTCGGGAAGGTTCCTCTCGACCCCCAGGATGACGTCCTCCTGCTGGGGCAGCTTGAGGAAGACCTCGTTGGGCTTCAGGAACTCGAGCCGGGTGACGGAAGGGGCGATGTTCGACTGGAGGTAGAAGAGCGTCAGCGTGTCGACGACCGGGGTGACCTTGCCGGTCTGCGTCCGCAGCAGGACCTTCAGCTGGAGGAACCGGGCCTTGGGGCTGAGGACGGGCTCATCGTTCTTCTGGTAGAGCGGCGACCAATCGCTCCACGTCGAGTTCGGCTCGGCCGTGTTGCCGCTGCGCGTCTGGAGCTGGACGGTCGCTCCCGCTCCCGTCACGGCGTCCCAGGAGAGGCGACCCCACGCGGCCAGCGTCCGGGCGTCCAGGACCTGGCTCAGGTACTCCCCCGAGAATCTCTGCTCGGTCAGGAGCTGGCCGAAATAGCACGGATTGTTGGATAGAACGTAGACCCTGGAGTCGACAGGCACGAGCTCGTAGACCTGCTCGGAGCTCTGCTGCAGGAGCAGCGAGACACGATCCTCTCTGTCCAGGGCATAGATGCGCCCGCGGCCGCCCGTGCCGAAAATGACCTGGTTCTCGGCCTCCTTCCAGAGGACCGAGTAGATCATCTCCTCATCGGAGCTCCAGAGCCGGGTCGCCATGCCGTCGGCGGCGATCCGGAACAGCGCCCCTCCATCATTGCGGACGGATGGGGCCGCGGGCCGGTCCTCGGCCGCACGGGCGCTGACCGTGACGGTGACCTCCGCGTCGGCCCGGACAGGCGCGGGCGACGGGTCCTCCTTGCGGGCCCGGGAAGGGGTCCCTGAGGCCGCCGCGTAGATCGAGCCTTCCCGGTCCAGGGCCAGGCTCCTGACCTCCTCGAAAGGAGTTTCGAAGAGGACCGAGGCCCGCCCCTCCGCCGAGATCCGGTAAACGAGACCGTTGCCGCCGCTGCCGGCGACGACGTCCCCCCGGGCGGTCTTCTTCAGGCAGAGAATATGGTTCTCCTCGGCCTTGAAGAACAGTTGCCCCTCTCCCTGGGGGCTGATCCTATAGACCCCGCCGCTCTCGCCGACGGCCGCCCAGAGCTCGCCCGAGTCCATGAACATGAGGTCCCAGATGTACTTTTCGGACGGATTGAAGAACTCCTCGCCCTGACCCTTGGCGGTGATCTTGTAGATCTTTCCGTTGGGGGATGTCGCCGCGAACAGGACGCCTCTCCTGTCCTGGGCCAGCCTGGTGACGTCCATCTCCGGGGCCTGGAACCAGAGCTCGGACTGCCCGTCCCTCCCGATCCGGTAGACCTTGCCGCCGTGGCCGGTCCCGAGAAAGGAGACGCCGTCGGCCGCCGCCAGAACGGACAGATAGAACTCCTCGACGGGGGCCGGGATCCTTTCTTCCTTGGGGGCCAGGGCCAGCGTCCCTTCGGCGGACACCGAGATGCCGTCGAACTTGCCCTTCAGGAAATCTTCCCGGGTCCGCAATTCCCATTTCCGCGGCACGACGGCCTGCAGCGAAGCGGCCAGGGCCACGATCCCCAGAGCGATGAAAACGATCGGTTTCTTCATGGGTCCGGACTCCTAATTCCTGATCCTGACGGGGATGGTCGCCCCGCCCCGGAAGACATAAGGGACGGGGAGCTGGTATTCGCCGAGGGTCGACCGGGTGAGCTCGGTCGGAGGGGACGCCGCCGCCCTCGGCGACGCGAACATGGCCTTCAGGGTCGGGGGCAGATTCGGCATCTCCTCGCCCTTCAGGAACAGCCCCGGCTTGGGGGCCATGACCTTGAAATAGATACGGTTGTTCTTCCGGAGGTTGCCCAGGATGCGGAGGAGCTGGCCGAGGCTGCGAGGCGTGAAATCAGGGGCCCTGTACTGGGAGCGCTCGACCTGCTGCATCGCCGCGGCATCGCCGACAACGATCTGGAACTCGCTGCCGGCGGGCAGGGCCGGGGCCTGGAACGTGACTTCCTCGACCAGGCTCTCCCGCTTGTGCGTCCGGTAGTAGACCTTGATCTGGATCGGTTCGCCCGGGGAGACCTCATACTTGTCGAGGAGGACCTTCTCCAGCGCGCCGATCCGGGCTTCTTCGACGGCCCGGACGCTGAGGTCGATCCGAAAGATGCCGACGTCCTCGAACTCGTTGTTGGTCAGATAATGGACGACGGCGGCCACCAGCCCGGACAGGCTGACGGGAGCGCTGTTGTAATTTCCGGAAAAGAGGTCCTCGAGGCGAACGCTCAAGCCGCCCTTGTCCAGAAAGATGTCGCCTTGGAAATCGAGGGTCAGGTCGCCGTAGCTCCTCTCTTCGGCCGTGATGAGGGACGACAAGGCGATGTTGACCAGGGCCGGGCTCAGGAACTTGTCGTTGACCAGCCTGAGCTTGTATTCCTTGCGGGCGTCCGGACCGGTCTGCAGGTTGATATGGACCGGGATGAGACGGGGCGTTGCGCCGAGCTCCCCGGCCGCCCCCGCGGTCCTGTCCTGGGTGAACCGGCCGATGACCGCTCCCGCCGTCGCCAGCTTGAAGGAGCTCTGCAGATTGGGCATCACGGTGATGACGCTGGCCCGGGTCATCGCGTAGTCGACGGCCCCCAGGTTGTAAAGGGGGTGGCCGAAGGCCAGGACGTTCAATCCGTCCACGTATGTCACCGTCCCCACGGCCGAGATGTCCAGATCGCCGCCGATGAGCTGGAGGCCCACCGCGTCGCCCTCCTTGATGGCCGGCGGGGGGGGAGGCGGTCCGGCGCGCAGCTGGTCCCCCGTTCCGGCCCTGACGGATTGGAATCCCAGGCTTGCGAAGAACGACCGGGCCTCGTCGAAGGACCGCGGGGAAAAGCCGCTGAAGACGAGCGGCAGGCTGAGGGGGGCGATCGTCCGGCCGCCGTCCGGGGCCGGGGCCGGCACGGACAGGGCTTCCCTGTAGATGCCCGAAAGCTGCTCGAGGCTGATATCGCTGCGGATGGGGATCGCCGGCGCGGGGCTCGATCGGGACGGCCCGGGGCTCCGGCCGACAGCCAGCATCTCCTCGATCGGCGTGATGCCCGTGATGGCATCCTTGGCGAACGAGAAGCCGTAGGCCACCGCCCCGATGATCTTGCCGTCCACATAGACCGGGCTGCCGCTCATGCCGCTGATGATGCCGGTCGACTCCAGCCCACATCCGCTGAGGCGGGCCAGGATCACGTTCCTTTTCGGCTGGACGTTCTCCAGCACGCCCAGGATCTCAACGTCGAACTCCTCGATCGTCCGGCCCTCGAAAACGCTCTTCCCGCGCCCCTTCATGCCCGGCTTGACCTCGGACAGAGGAAGGATGGCCGTGGCCGCCGAGGCCGCCGCGCCCAAGGCCAGCAGGCCCAGGGCCAGACAGAGATAACGCCGCGAGATCCTCTTCATCCGACGATCCCCAAGGTCCACGCTCTCCTCCTGCGGACTTGCCGCGGATCCCTGACGGCCCGCGCCGTCATTGACCCCCGGGGCCGAATCTCATACAATCCGGGTCATGAAGGTCCTGGTCACCGGAGGAACCGGGTTCCTCGGAAGTCATCTCGTCGAGCGTCTCCTCGAAGATCCCGGCAAGGAGGTCTACGCTCTCGTCCGCGATCCGTCCCGGCTCCGGTGGCTCGAGGGGCTCGACCGTGTCCGGGTCCTCGAAGGGGATCTCCAGACGGTCCCGGCGCTTCCCGCCGGGCTGTCCCACGTTTTTCACCTGGCCGGACTGACCAAAACACTCAGATCGAAGGATTATTATACCGTAAACCAGAAAGGCACGGCAAGCCTCCTACGGGCGCTCGAGGGGCAGGACGGCCTGCGGCGAGTCGTGCTCCTGAGCAGCATCGCGGCCTGCGGCCCGTCCTCGCCGCGAGGTCCTGTCCAGGAGTGCGACCCGCCCCGGCCCGTTTCGGTCTACGGGGAGAGCAAGCTCAGGTCCGAGGAAGAAGCCTTGAAGTACAGGCAACGCTTCCCGCTGACGATCCTCAGAGTGGCCGCCGTCTACGGGCCTCGGGACGAGGATTTCCTCGAATATTTCCGGTGGATGAAAAGGGGCATCCTGCCCCTCATCGGGTATCGGCTCAAATCGCTGAGCCTCTGTTATGTCGGGGACGTCGTCCGGGCGGCTCTCCTGGCGGCGGAGTCCGACGTTCCGAGCGGAGAGGTCTTCAACATCGCCGACCCCGCCCCCTTCTCCTGGGAGGAGATAGGCCGGCAGGTGGCCGCGATCCTCGGCACGAGGCTCATCCGGGTCCGCATCCCCCACTGGACCGCCTATCTCGCATCGGCCGCGTCCGAAGGGATCGGCCGGCTCGGCGGGTCGGCCAACGCCGTCAACCTCGGCAAATACCGGGAGATGAAGCCGGACGGCTGGGTCGTCGACATTAGCAAGGCCCGGGATCTCCTGGGCTTCGAGACCCGGGTCCCGCTGAGAGAGGGCCTGGAGGAAACCCTGGGATGGTATCGCCGTCACGGTCTGCTCTGAGCCCGACCGGGAACGGGCCGGCTTTATTTTTTGAGCGTTATCCTTTATAATGAGTTCCAGGATGAGCATTCGGTCCATCGTCACGGGAACCGGCCATTACGTGCCGCCCCGGATCGTCAACAACCACGACCTCGGAAAGCTCATGGACACGTCCGACGCGTGGATCCGCGAGCGGAGCGGGATCTCCGAACGTCACCATGTCGATGCCGGCGTCGGCACGTCGGACCTGGCCGTCGAAGCCTCGCGCCGGGCCATGGCGGACGCCGGCGCGGAGCCTTCGTCCATCGACTTCATCGTCGCCGCGACCCTGTCCCCCGATCATTATTTCCCGGGCATCGGCGTCCTTGTCCAGGCCAAGCTCGGCCTGGGGACCATCGGCGCCCTGGACGTCCGGAACCAGTGCAGCGGGTTCATCTACGCCCTGTCCGCCGCCGACCAGTTCATCCGGACAGGGGCGTACAAGCGGATCCTGGTGGTCGCCTCGGAGGTCCAGTCCACGAACCTCGATTTCTCGGACAGGGGTCGGGACATGTCCGTCCTCTTCGGCGACGGGGCCGGGGCCGTCATCCTCGAGCCCGGCCCGGCCGACAACGGGCAGGGCATCCTCTCGACGCACCTCTACTCCCAAGGGCAATTCGCCGCCCAACTCTGGATGGAAAAACCCAGCCCCATGGACAACCCGACCTTCCAGGCGCAGTTCTTCGAGGAAGGCCGTTTCTACCCCAAGATGGAAGGCCGGAACGTCTTCGTCAACGCCTGCACCCGGATGCCCGAAGCCGTCCGGGCCGCCCTCGCGCACAACGGGCTCTCGATCGAGGATGTCGACGTCCTCATCCCCCATCAGGCCAACGACCGGATCTCCCTGATGGTCGCCAAGGGCCTCGGCATCCCCGTGGAGAAGGTCGTCCGGAACATCGACCGCGTCGGCAACACGACGGCCGCGTCCATCCCCATCGCGCTGGACGAAGCCGTCAAGCAGGGCCGGATCCGGAAGGGGCATCTCGTCGCCCTGACCGCGTTCGGCTCGGGGTTCACTTGGGCTTCGGCCCTCATCCGGTGGTAACATCCGTCTTCATTCACATACACCGAGGGTTACAAAAGGGATTGTCAGGGGATGGAGACATGTGCTAGGATTTTCGAAATGACTTCGAGGAGGCATGCATGAGAAAGACAGCTATCGCGCTCGCGGTGCTGGCCGTCATGACGTACGGAGCGGGCGCTCTCCGCGCCCAGACCGCCGAGGACGGCAAGTTCAGGAAGTTTCAGGACACGCTCTGGGACACCTACTTCAAGTTCTATCCGACCGCCGGGACGCTCCAGGGCTACACGAAATACAACGACAAGCTCGAGGACCCGACGGAGAGCGCCCTGGACAAGTTCCACGAGGCCCTCGGCAAGCTCAACGGGGAGCTCATCTCCAAGATCAGCCGCTCGAGCCTGTCCCCCGACCTTCAGGTCGAATACGAGATGCTGGTCGACTTCCTCGACCTGGAGAATCTCAAGCTCGAGTACATCATCCCCTGGGACTCCAACCCTCTGCTCTACAACGACCTCTTCCTCAACAGCCTCTGGAGCCTAGTGGCCAAGAACCCCGCGGCGGCCAGCGCCAACGCCGGCGCCGCCGCGGCCCGGGCCAAGCTCATCCCGGGGTTGGTCAAGAGGGCCAAAGACAGCCTCAAGAACCCGCCGCCCGAGCACACCCAGGCGGCCATCGCCCAGATGCCCGGGATCATCGACTTCTACCGGACGGAGGTCCCCAAACTCACTTCCGCTCCGGCCCTTCAAGCCGAGCTGGGCAAAGTCGTCGCCTCCCTCGAGGACTATCAGCGGTTCCTCCAGGGCGAGCTTCTGCCCCGGTCGACGGGGAATTTCCGGGCCGGCGATACCCACATGCGCATCCTCCGGATAACGACCCAGGGCAGCCTGCCTATCCTGGAGGAGATCGTCCAGAGGTCTTTGGCCGACTTCAACAACATCCGGCGGGACATGTTCCTCGTCTGCATCCCCTTCTATAAGATCATGTACCCGGAGATCGACATCGAGCAGCTCGGCCGGACGAAAGGCGAGGAGCAGACGCGAAACCTCGTCATCCAGGGCGTGCTCGACAAGATCATGCCAGACCACGCGGCCCGCGAAGACCTGGTCGGCCGGATCGGCAAGGCCGCGGCCGACCTCAAGGCTTTCATCGGCCAGAAGCAGCTTTTCGAGCTTCCCGCCGAGAACCTCAAGATCGAGCCCATGCCGGCCTATTTCCGGGGGAGCCTCTGGACGCGTCTTGCGACGCCGGGAGCGTTCGAGCCCGCCGGTCCCTACACGTTGTACGTCCGCCCGGTCCCCGCGGCCTGGCCCGCCGAGACCGCCGAGTCGTTCCTCAAGGAGCACAACAATTACTACGTCGATTTCATGACCGCCCAGAAGGTCTTCCCGGGGACCTTCGTGCCCGCCTTCTTCACCCGGAAAGACCCCTCGCCGGTCAAGAGACTGACCGCCAACCAGGCGTTGCTCAAGGGCTGGCCGGTCTACCTCCACGAGATGCTGATCACGGCCGGCTACGGGAATTTCGACCTTCGGACGAGGCTCAACCAGCTCAAGCTCATGCTCAAGAACCTCATCGACTTCCAGATGGACCTCAACGTCCATCAGGGCAACTGGACCAAGGAACGGGTCATCGAGACGATGACGGGCAGGGGGTTCATGACCCCGGCCGAGGCCGAGCGCCGCTGGGAACAGATCGTTCTCAATCCCGGCGAAGGATGCTTGGCCTACATCGGCTACCAGGAGATCCTGGAACTCGAGAAGGACTACCGCCGGGTCAAAGGACAGGCGTTCACGGACAAGGACTTCCTCAGCAAGATCCTCAGCCACGGCGCCATCCCCATCCGGACACTGAAAACGAAGCTGGCCAACTGAGGCCGGCCCGATCCAGGCAGCGTATGTTTCGAGGCCTCCCGGCTCCCCGGGAGGCCTTTTTTTATGCAGGCATGACGGAGGACGCGTGACCGGTTCCGAAGGGCGGCCGCGGCTCGTCGATTCCCACGCTCACCTCGATATGGCCGATTTCGCTCCGGACAGGAGAGAGACCGTCCTCCGGGGCTTCGAGGCCGGCCTGGTGGCCATCCTCTGTCCGGCCGACCTGACCCGGCCCGAGAGCCTGCCGGTGATCCTGGGGCTGGCCGGGGAATTCCCCGCCGTCCTGGCCGCGGCCGGGGTGCACGCCCATGAAGCCCGGAAATTCCACGACGGCCACCTCGAGGACCTCCGGAGGGCGGCTGACGGGGGCCTCATCAGGGCCGTCGGGGAGATCGGCCTTGATTTCCACTACGGCTTTTCGCCGCGCGACGTCCAGGCCGATGTCCTCCGCCGGCAGGTCGCCTGGGCCGGACGGGCCGGACTTCCGGTGATCCTCCACAGCCGCCTCTCCGGGCCCGACATCATCGCCGCCGTGGACGCCGAGCGCTTCACGGGCGGAGGCATCCTCCACTGTTTCACCGAGGATTGGGGGACCGCCCGGGCCATGATCGACAGGGGTTTCTGTATTTCCTTTTCGGGCATCCTGACGTTCCCCAAGGCCGGCGTGCTCCGGGAGGTGGCGGCCAAGGTCCCCCTCGACCGCCTGCTCGTCGAGACCGATTCGCCCTACCTGGCCCCCGTCCCCTATCGGGGCTCGGGCCGGCGCAACGAGCCCGCCTACGTGGCCGAAACGGCCAAGGTCCTGGCCGGCGTTCGGGGCCTGCCCTTCGCGGAATTGGCCGAAGCGACGACGGCCAACTTCGAGCGGCTCTTTCCGTTTGATAATCGGGGACCTCAATGCTAAGATAGCGGCGCCATGGCCCAGGACCACTCCTTCGACATCGTCTCCCGCATCGAGATGCAGGAGGTCCTCTTCCAGGCCGGCATCCCCATGTCGTTCATGAACTATCGATGACGTCGATCCCACCCTCCCCGGCCCGGTATCCGTGCGACCCCGAGGACAAGGACTTCGACCTCGCTTACGGCGGGATCCGGGACGAGCTCGAGCGGGTCGAAGAGCAACTGGCAGCGTGGTCCCGCTCGGCCAACCCCCTGACGGACGAAGTCAGCCGCTACGTCCTGCGGAAGAAAGGCAAGCGGCTCCGGCCGGCCCTCGTCCTGCTCACCTCCCGGCTCTTTCCCGGCGGCAACGGGGAGGCCGTGTTCCTGGCCGCTCTCGTGGAGCTGCTCCACACGGCGAGCCTCATCCATGACGACATCGTCGACAACGCCGACATCCGCCGCGGACGAGAATCGGTCCATTCCCGGTGGGGCCCCAACATCACCGTCCTCCTGGGAGACTACCTCTATATCAAGTCCATCGGCCTTTCCCTCCGGTCCGGGCAAGACCGCGTCGTCCGCATCCTGGCCGACGTCTCGTCCCGGATGATCGAGGGCGAGCTCGACGAATACGCTTTGGGCGGCAGCCTGGCCGCCTCCGAGGACGAGTATCTGCGGGTCATCGAGAACAAGACTGCGGCCCTGTTCTCATGCTGCTGCCGGTTCGGGGCCATCCTCGGCGGGGCCGGGCCGGACGAAGAGGAGCGCCTGGCCGGGTTCGGGCTCAACCTCGGCATGAGCTTCCAGCTCGTCGACGACCTTCTGGATCTCGAGGGGGAATCCGGCGCTCTGGGCAAGCCGGTCCTGTCGGACCTCGGGGAAGGCCGCATGACGCTGCCGCTCATCCATGCGCTCCGGGCGAACGGCCTGGTCCGGCCGGAGAGGCTCACGGGCCTTATCGGCCGGAAGGACCTTTCCGGCAGCGAACGGGAAGGGCTCCTGAAGGACCTCGTCGCCGGCGGCTCGCTGGACTACACGAGAGCCAGGGCCCGGGAATACCTGGACAGATCCCTGGACCTTCTTCTCCGTTTTCCCGGCTCCCCAGGCCGCGAAGCGCTGGCCCGGCTGGCCGCGTGCGTCCTGCACAGGGACCGCTGACCCTCTTCAAGGAGAGGCCATGACGGAAATCGAAGTCAAGATACGGATCGAAGACCCGCGGGCCATGAGGGTCAAGCTCCTTGGGCTGGGGGCCGTCCTGGCCCGGGAGAGGCATCTCGAAACCAATGTCCTCTACGATTTCCCGGACGGGGCCCTGCGCCGGGGCCGCCGGGCCCTACGGCTTCGGGCGACGGGAAAGCGGGCGACCCTGACGTTCAAGGGGGCGCCGCAGGGGTCCCGGTCGTTCAAGGTCCGGGAGGAATTCGAGACCCAGGTCCACGATCCGCGGCAGGCCCGCAAGATCCTCGAGGCCCTCGGCCTTCGGCCGGCGTTCACCTACCGGAAGCACCGCACGGTCTTCCGCAAAGGGCGGCTGGCCGTCTGCCTGGACGAGACCTCGGCCGGCGTCTTCCTCGAGTTGGAGGGCAAGCGCCACGAGATCGTCCGCTTCGCCCGCGCCCTGGGCTACGGGCGGGCCGATTTCCTCAAAACGGATTACGTCGAGCTGATCGGTCAAGCGGCGGGAAAGGGCGGCCAAGCCTGAGCTCCGGGCCGGGCCCGGGTCATTCGTCCTTGTCTTCCTCGGCCTCGTCGGCTTCCTCTTCGTCCTCGACCTCTTCCTCCGCCTCCGCCTCCTCGATGACCTCTTCGAGGAGGTCCTTGCCGGCCAGCAGGTCGGTTTCGACGGACTCGTCGGCGATCGGGGCGCCGACGAAGACGCGGTCCTCGCGCTCGGGGATCTCTTCCATGCCGGCCGGAATGATCTCGTATTCGATGAGCCCGGAGCTGACCTCGGCCTGGGCGATGCGAATGAGGTTCTTGGACTTGACGCTGACCTTGGGCTTGGCGCCCTTGAGCAGCTGCTTGGCGCGCTTGGACGCCAGGATGATGAATCTGTACTTGCTGTCGATATCACCGATACTATTCAACTTTGGTCGACTCCTCGAGGGAAAAATGGGATAACGCCGAGTCAGCATAGCAAAAACCGGGCGGAAATGCAAGCCGGCGGACGGCGCGCTCGTTGAACGGGCCTCCCGAATGTGCTAATCTATCCTTTGCGCTAAGGATATGGACAAGAGGATCTGGGCGGTCGGCGGAGGAAAAGGCGGTACGGGCAAGAGCTTCGTCGCCGCCAGCCTCGGTCTGCATCTGGCCTCCCTCGACCGGGACATCGTCCTCGTCGACCTCGACCTCGGGGCCCCGAACCTTCACACCCTGCTCGGCGTCAAGAGCTCCCACCCCGACCTCGGCGATTTCCTGACGGGGCGGGTCGCTTCCCTGGAGGAAGCGGCGTCCCCGACCCCCTGGGGCGGCCTGCGGATCGTCAGAGGGACGGAGAACATCCTGTTCGTCGCCAATATGAACCACTACCGGAAGCTGCGGCTGCTCCGGCAGATCCGGCAGTTGCGCGCCCGGAACGTCATTCTCGACCTGGGGACCGGGAGCGCCTACAACACCCTGGACTTCTTCCTCAGCGCCAACCCCGGCGTCGTGGTCATCACTCCGGAGCCGACGGCCATCGAGAACGCCTACCTGTTCCTCAAATCGTGCATCATGCGGGTCCTGAAGCTCTACATGGACCACTACAAGATCCCCGACCTTCACCGCAAGATGCTCGATCAGATCGAGAAGAACAGCCAGTCCCTCTACGCCTTCTTCCGGTCGCTCATCGACAGCGACCGCTCCTACGGCACCATCCTCTACCGCGCCCTCCGCGGCTTCCGGCCCTGCCTGGTCATGAACAGGTGCCGGGACGAGCGGGACGTGCTCCTCGGCCGCTCGGTCGCCGACGTGGCCCGGCGCTACCTGCTCATCGACATGAAATACCTCGGCTCCGTACCGAACGACGACCAGGTCCAGGCCTCGCTCCGGGGCCTCCGGCCCTTCGTCCTCGAGCACAGGGATTCGGCCGCGGCCCGGGCCATCCGTCAGATGTCCGAGGAGCTGGCCTATTCCATCGAATTCACGCAGCGGACACCGGCGGAGATCCGGCTGCCCGACACCTGATGATCAAGAGAGTCGAGGACTGGAACTACTACGAGCTCCTGAACCTGGAGAGGACCGCGTCCCAGGATGAGATCTGGGAATCCTATCAGGGGGCCCTGGCCACCTACCAGCCCGGCTCCCTGGCCGTTTACAGCCTGGTGACCGAGGAGGAGCGGGCCCTCATCCTGAAGCGCATCCAGGAGGCCTTCCAGACGCTGAGGGACCCCAAGACGCGGAAGGACTACGACCTGGCCCTCCTCAAGCGCGCTCCCTACTACGCGCCGAAGGCCGCGTTCCGGAAGTCGATCGGCAAGATGGAGATCGATGAAGCCCCGCCGAAAAAGGGCCGCTGGAGCTGGCTCAAGAGGGTTTTCCCGCGACGGAAGGCCGCGGTCGACCTCCGCCCCCCCGAAGATCAATAATCCTTGACGATATCGTCTTCCGTCCCGAAGGCGCCGTCGGCGCCGGCGGAAGCCAGGCGGAAAGCGGATCCGGAGAGCCTCTCGTAACGGAACCTCCTCCCCCAGGAGTCCTGAAGGGCGGCTGCCGCGCGGTGGAGCTTCCGGAGGTCGTCGAGGCTTTCGGGGAGCCCTTCCCCGTCCGCGGCGAAAGACAGGACCTCGCGGGCCAGGCTTTCCATGTTGACCTCGGTCAGTTCGACCTTCATTTCGAGATACTTGTCGACCTGGATCTCGAGCCCGCTCTTGTCGTCGGCGACCTTGGCGAAAAAGAGGAAATAGACGATGACGACGGCCGCCAGAAGGACGACGAGCAGCCCCCGGCTCTTCACCCGGCCCCCTTGTGCGGCGGGTTCAGCTCGCCTTCGGAGTGGGCGATGACCACGGCCGCGGCGATGTCGCCGGTGATGTTCATGGTCGTGCGGGCCATGTCGAGGATGCGCTCGACGCCCAGGATGAGGGCGATCCCCTCCAGGGGGATCCCGACCTGCTTGAGGACGATGACCAGCATGAGGACGCCCATGGCCGGGGCCCCGGCCGTGCCGATGGAGGCCAGGGTCGCCGTCAGGACGATGGTCAGCTGGTCGCCGAGCCCCAGGTTCATGCCGTAGACCTGGGCGATGAAGACGGCCGTGACGCCCTGGTAGAGCGCGGTCCCGTTCATGTTGATCGTGGCCCCGAGCGGCAGGACGAAGCTCGAGACCTCTTTGGAGACCCCCAGGTTGTCTTCGGCGCACTCCATGCTGACCGGCAGGGTCGCCGAGCTGGAGCTCGTGCTGAAGGCGATGAGCTGGGCCTTGGTGATCCCCTTCCAGAACTTGAGGTAGGGGAACCGCGTGAACAGGCGGACGACGGCCGGGTAGGAAACGGCCAGGATGGCCAGGCCGCCGAGAACGACGGCGCAGTAGCGGAGGAGGGACATCAGGATGTCGACCCCGAACGTCCCGACGACCGAGGCGATGAGGGCGAACACGGCGTAGGGGGCGATCTTGATGACCAGCTCGACGATCTTGATCATGACGCTGTTGATGCCTTCGAAGAAAGCCATCACGGGCCTCATCTTGTCCTTGTCCAGGAGCGAGACGACGATGCCCATGAACAGGGCCAGGAAGATGATCTGGAGCATGTTGGCGTTGACGAAGGATTCTCCGGGGTTTTCGGGGATGATGTCGACGAGCATGTCCATCAGGCCCGGCCGGTCCCCCGCCCGCAGGGCCTGGGCGCCGGCGGTCTCCCCGAAGTTGGCCTTGAGCTCGGCCTGGACGGATCCCGGGATGTTGCGCCCGGGCTGGAAAGCGTTGGCCAGCAACAGGCCCAGGGCGACGGCGAAGATGTAATAGGAGAAATAAAAAGCCAGGGTCTTGCCGCCGATGCGTCCCAGCTTGCGCAGGTTGCCGAGGCTGGCCGCCCCGACCAGGAGCGAGGCGAAGATGAGGGGGATGACGACCATCTTGATCAGGCGGATGAAGGCCGTGCCGATCGGCTTGACGAGGGCCGCGTCGGGCCCGAAGGCCAGGCCGGCCGCGGCGCCGAGGGCCAAGCCGGCGAAGATCTTGTTGGCGACGCCGCTCTTGCGGAGGGTCGTCAGGCCGAGGATGACCGCCGCGGCGAGGAACAGGGCGATCTGGAGGATCTTGGCCCCCAGCGCGCCGGCCGGCATGCCCAGGGCCAGGGCGGCCCCGCAGAGGGCGGCGGAAACCACGCCTCCGGCGATGCGCTTCATGGGTATTCCTCCTCCCGGCCGGCG
>Ga0194125_10004684_pt1 | contig 21201 bp, 18 predicted proteins | sample TA2KigC250mmetaG_FD_148626 | JGI IMG/M metagenome (GOLD analysis project Ga0194125, IMG submission 148626) | Freshwater microbial communities from Lake Tanganyika, Tanzania - TA2015034 Kigoma Deep Cast 250m | ecosystem: Environmental > Aquatic > Freshwater > Lake | place: Tanzania: Lake...
TTTATATGGATCGACAGAATCCAGCAACGCATCAACCTGGCTATTTTCAACGTGTTGCAGTTTTTGAAGCAAATAAATTAGTGCAAGAGGATGTCCATCTGAAAGCCGTAAAATTTTATCTTTTTGGTGCTCCGATAATAAACTTTCAAGAGGGGCAGCATCGGTTATTGCAAAAACCGATTGTCTGGAAAGTGCGTGCATGACAAGAGTTCTATCTTGTTCCTGCAAATGAGCTTTAATGCGTGTGGATAATCCTTCCAGATTGACTTTTTGAGATCCGAGAATAAATAGAACGCCGTCGGGGAAGTTCTCCGGTGATGGCAAATCTTTGAGTAATGATCTCTCTGGGGATTGCTCTCTTTCAATGTGATCCAGTCCGTCAACCAGAATTAACGTTTTAACTGCATCTTGCTTCCAATGCTCACCCAATTCTGACAGCTGAGAGCTCAACTGGTCCAGCAATTCCTCTCGTGTCTCAGGATTGCTTCTTTCTATCCCGCGAATACCTTGTTCTTTCAGTGCGATAACTATGTCATGTAAGAAATTAACAGCCTCGCCGCGACCGAGTTGGGTGTCGTCTCTAACAAAGGCATAGTAACGGATTACTCTAACCCCTTTTCGGTAACGGAGGAACTGAGTAAGCGTAGTTGATTTTCCTGAACCGGGCGTTCCTATAAGGGCTATATATCCTTTGGTGAAATGATCTATGCCCGCTTCCAATTCGGCTATTGTGTCTGTGATGGGATGATACAGCCTCTCATCAATCCAAAACTCATGCTTGAAGTACGATTTGAAGCGGGTTTCCCAGCCCAACCGCCTAAGAAGTTCGGTACAGGATAACTGGATAATCCTTCGCTCGCCACCTGCCATTTCGATAATAAGCTTGAAGAGCTGCTCGATATCCTTGTTACGACGACTCTCTGATCTCGTGTTAGTTCCATTTAATGAAACCCTATACTGGAAATGAAGGTCGCAGTGTTCCAGGAAAATGAAGAGTTCATTATCTTTTAAGTCGGTGGCTTTTTGAATTTCAGTTATGGCTGAATGCCAGCCGGACGGTATGCCTGGGAAGCCATTTCTTGTCCAACTTCTATCAAGCCAGCAGTCACGAAGAAAACCTTGTAAACTCGTCTCTGCTGGCGGCGGCTGATCGAATGGTATTTTTGCGGTAGATGACGGTACATGGCAAGTAATGAGATGGACATATATTTCGCGATCCCGATATAGACTAGTCAGCCGTTGCCAGCCGTCTGCCAGCTGTTTCATAAGGTTCGGCTTAGGTGAGCTATCCTTGCTTTTCTTATCGGAAGTGAGATCTCGAAAGCTGATATTTTGAATGGTCTCACCCCACTTAACCTGATGAGCGTCAATGCGCCCAGGCGATGCGATCTGAATGTCATCAACCCGTCCTGCCTCAGGGTCAGCGATCTTTACCCACTCAAAAGTTCCATGTAATAGGGAGTCATAAATCAATTCCGCAGCCGCAGCATACTGGGGCACATATCCAACCATTGCGCGGCGCTCGCCATCAGCTGGGTTTATGTGACTTCGCATATCCACTCCTTGCAAAAAACGCAGATAGTCATCTCACTCGCAAAATCCTGTTGCCTCGTCGGGAAGCTCAAGGTCTTTCTTCTTAATTGTTTCCCTGAAATTTCTTTCCGACGCCTCATGTCAGCCATTTCAGGATATTGATCACCTGTATATTTTTAGCAGTAATGCCCAATAATATCAATGAAAACAGTTAAGACTTAGCACCGATATTAGAGGGTGGGTAAGGAGCACCGCGAGTTCACATCCGGTGAAAAGAGCCACGAGGCTGTCATCGGGAGGAGGCATCGCTACGTCTGAAACGAGAACATTACTTCAGCCACAAACAAACGGAACTGAATCGAGTGGTCACGTAATCATTACAGAAGGAAATATAGTGATGAGAGTATTTGCTGCTGTTTAAATTAAACCAAGGAGACCGACAAAGTACGTCTCCTTCCAATTTAAAGAGACTGGCTCGATAGTGTTTCCCTCACTTCGAAAGAGAAAAGACATTTTTAGGAGAGAACTGAAGAAAGCCCACAACAAGGATGCCGTCCGATTATTCCTTGCACCACAAGAATATAAAAAATGTGTGTCAATCAAAATCAATGATTGTGAAAAGGAACGACCATGCTAAGGGGTGTGTGTGCAAAGTTAGGTGAAGATTTCTGTTTCTTGGGTTACCATCATTCAAAATACATTCTAACTAGTGCTTTGTAAACTTAATTCTTAATAGTCTCGTAGAATCTGGTCAATTTTTTTCGAGCGTCGTTCTTTGTGAAATTCCAGCAAATGGTGGCTTTGAGCCGATTGCGCCGTCTTGTCCAGCTACCCACTTGTACGGCTAATGTCTGCATCTCGGCAATGCGTCTATCCAGGCATTGCTTGGATAGGGCTGACAATTCAATCTCGGCCATGTTCAGCCAGCTGGCTTTCTTGGGCGTATAGACCATTTCAAAACGTTGCGCCAACGCAAACGCTTCGGCGGCTGGAAAGGCTTCATAGAACGATGACGGATTATGCGTGTTTAGGTTGTCCTGAACCAGAACAATTTTTTCGGCATCCGGATATGACGCCGCTAATGCCTTCATAAAGGTGGCGTAATCTTTCTTAGTTTTCTGTTCTGTGACATTCACAATACGGTGACCGGCTAACGGTTCAACGGCCATGAGTGCCACACATGTTCCGTTGCGCTTATAATGATAATCCTGACGTTCCACGCGCCCAGGCTTCATAGGGATCGGCATCAGAACATCGCCCAGCAGCTGACAGGGACGCTCGTCAAAACAGACAACTGGATGACCCGGATCATACGGACGTTCATAAATGTCTAAAACTTGCTCCATGCGCCAGAGATACTCAGCCGTGATCGTCCCTATGCACCATTGTTTCTTTAAGTGAGGTTTAAGTTCATTTTTTTTAAAATGTTACTTACGCTTTGATGCGAGATGGACTCAACAATTTTGAGTTCTACAACGCGATCAGCTAATAAACGCAAACTCCATCGGGCTTGACCTTCCGGCGGAGTGCTGCAGGCGATCGCCGTGATCTTAGCTGCGGCTTTTCCTTTGAATTTTGGAGGCTGACCGGAACGTATCCCTTCACCTATGGAACGTTCTAACCCCTCCTGGCAATAGCGCCGTCTGATATTAAATATCGTGGCCAGGCAGACATTCAATGCATCGGAGATTTCTTCGTCTGTCTTGCCGTTGGTTTCATCGGCCAGTAATAAGATTCGGCATCGCGTGATTTTACGTGCTTTGTCTTTGCCTGACCGTACGATTTTTTGCAATCGTAAACGTTCCTGTTCGCTCAGTTGTACCAGAAATTGTTTTTGGCTCATGGACACCTCCTTTTCAGAAGATAGTACCACGAAAAGCCAGAACTATCAATAATTAAGTTGACAATGTAGTAGTGTCATTTCATGAGATTTGAAGTGTTGAACGTAGCCACGTTCTGTCATCTGCTCCTCTGTGGTATTCATCGTATAGATGAACCCCGTCTTAATCTTTCTGGGGAAAAGAGACTGTGGGGGATCGGTATATGTCAGATATGGAAACAGTAAACGCTCCATAAATGATTTCATCTCTCCAGAAACAGTGCCAAAATAGATTGGTGAGCCTAAGATTATGGCATCGGCTTTTTCAATTTTCCTAAAGACTGGTGTCAGGTCATCCTTGACTGCACACCTACCATAACTTTTGCCCCCTTTGGTCTTACAGGCAAAACAGCTTATACATCCTTTAAAGTTTAGATCATACAAATGAATAAGTTCTGTTTTTGCCCCCCGTGAGGCAGCTCCTTCAAGAGCCTTCTCAAGCAATGTTGCCGTGTTCCATTTTTTTCTTGGACTTCCGTTAAATGCAATAATTCTCATAAGTGACACCTCAATTGTTTGATATTCAGATTATGTCATATGTCCGTAATATTTGGAATCTTCATAATATCTGCAAGCAGGGCTACAGACATACCACAACCCAAAACCATTTTCACAGGACATCAAGGCTTTTGATACCCGAAAACAGTTTTTTGTGTTTTGTGTGTGAAATGGGTAAGACATCCTCACCCCCTGCCTATCCTGAAACCACAAAAACAACTCAATACAGTAAAATTCTATATGGCTTCCCAATCAAAAAAGAAAACCAAAAACCACCCCCTCCTTTGGGCTGTTGAATCCCTCATGGAAGAGCCCAGCTATTTGGAAAAACCCATGTTTGGATGTCTTGCGATTTATCTGCATGGGAGGCTTATGCTTGTTCTTGCATCAGGAGAAGAACCCTGGGATGGTTTGTTGATCCCGACTGAACATCAGTTCCATGATGCTATTGTGAAAGAGTTCCAGGATGTAGTTCAACACCCCGTCCTGAAAAAATGGCTTTACTTGCCTGAAGCAACAGAGGATTTTGAAACAGTGGCTTCTGATATTGTTGAGGCAGTCAAGATGAACGACCAGAGGTTTGGAGTGGAACCCCAAGAACGGATTTCAAAGAGAAAAAGAAAAGCATGAGAATCATCCATTGCACCCGAAAACTCCTGAAAGAACTCGATGTCCCTCTTGTCGAACCTGACAAGGTTCCTTTGCCTACTGAAGGACTTGGGAACTGGTACGCTAACCTACTGAGAATAGACAGGAGAAAGTGCCTCCTATTCACCAATGAGAAATCCCTTTATACATTTCTTATCCCAAAAGTCCTAAAAGCTAACCTGAAGAGCATGGAGCAGGAGTTTCTTATTCACCTCAGTTACAATCTTCAGAGTGAGGGTTTCGGGCTTGATGTGATAAACAGGGTAATGCAGGAATATCAGGAGGTAGGCTTTGCTAAGACTGCAAGCAAGAAGGTGCTTGGCTCGATGAATCAGCTTACCTTCGAGTATGAGGTTCTGATTGAGCAGAAGGAGGGGATGGAGAACATCAGACTTCTGGACCTCAATAAGCATATAAACAGAACCATCATGGGAGCATTAAAGTATAAGTATCCGATTGAGGCTTTGAAGAATCTACTTAAATAACATTGAACAGCACGAACAAAATTCTTAAAACAAAGACTCCATCTTTATATTCCCTCCTGATTGAGCTATAATTGCCCTTAAATACATTATTTTAAAAGGAATTATTTGTATAATAAATAAAAATTAATGCAGGGAGTTCTCATGGCTTTATATATTGGGCTTGATATTGGCGGTACGAAAATCATGGCAGCTTCATCTGACGATAATGGATGCATCCAGAAGAGAACGTGGCAACCAACACCAAGAACCCTCAAAGACGGAATAACCATTCTGAATGAAATGATATACGAGGTTAGCAATAACAAAAAAATAGCCGGCATAGGGGCCGCAATCGGTGGGCCTCTAAATTGGAAGCAAGGGGTTGTTTCTCCGCTTCATCAGCCTGAGTGGCGAAATATACCACTTAAATCCATCATGGAAAAGGAATGGAGTTGTCCGTTCTATGTTGATGTTGACACGAATGTAGCTGCACTCGGTGAATACACATTAGGGGGAGAAACTGTACGTCACTTTCTTTATATAACCGTCAGTACCGGCATTGGAGGCGGGTATCTCATAGATGGCAAAATTTACAGGGGTATGAATGATGAGCATCCGGAAGTTGGTCACCAGTCCATAACTTATAGGTGCTCCAATCCCGCAGGAATAACTTGTGAATGCGGAGCTCAGGATTGTCTGGAGGCTCTTGTGTCTGGTAATGGTATCCGACGTATTTACCACAAACCTGCTGAAGACCTCTATGAAGAAGAATGGGAGGAAGTTACTTACAACCTTGGACAGGGATTGCGCAACCTGGCTACCATTTATTTGCCAGATGTAATTGTCTTGGGAGGCGGTGTCGCTCTTGGTCGAGGCAACAAATTAATTGATGGAGTTCAAGAAATTATGAAAAGGAGTCTGAACCTTGTACCTGTGCCTTATGTTCGTATATCAAATCTTGGTTATGACACAGCCTTGATGGGAGCGATTGTCATAGCAAAACATGGTTTAGGCTAAAGGGCACTCCCATTTCCCATTTTCCACCATTTTTTTATTCAATTTGTAAATAATGTTAAGAAAAGATATATTATTGCTGTGTTTCGGGAAATTGAACGAAAAGATTTTAACACAGCATAAGGGAGCATTGAAGAAACACAAAATACCGTGAAAACTATCACCGGTAATATTAAGGATTTTAGCTTCCCCAAGATTCTTGTCTATTTAAACAGGTACAGGAAAACAGGTGCTTTAACAATTAACACCCCTACCTTCACAAAAAAGGTATACCTGAATAAAGGAAATATAATTTTTGCTTCATCAACAGCAGAAGATGATAGATTAGGCGAAACACTTATTAAGATAAGAAAGATCACTGTAGACCAATATGACAGATCAGTAGAACTCCTTAAAAGTACAGGGAAAAGGCAAGGTACTATTCTTGTTGAACTTGGATACTTAACCCCACAAGATCTTGTCTGGAGTGTGAAATACCAGGTAAAGGAAATAATTCATAGTCTCTTCCAGATTGAAGATGCTGAATTTGAATTCGAAGAGGAAGAGATACCATCCAATGAGGCTATAACACTGCAGATGCGTATGGGCAATATTATCCATGAAGGGGTAAGGAGTATGAAGAATTTTACGAGGATAGTAAAAGATATGCCTGATATGAATTCTCGTCTGAGGCTGAACGAAGATTCTGTTACCCTTTTTCAAGAAATGGTACTAAGCCCCAGAGATAAACACATCCTCTCTATGGTTGATGGTAAAAGGACGATCAATGAAATTATTAACAGTTCATTAGAAGGATCCTTCTCCGCTTTGGAAACGCTCTATATTTTATACGTAATAGGTGTTCTTACAGAACAAAAAGAGAAGATTGAAGAAGCAAGGAAGACCGTATCATTAGAAGAAATATTGGCGACTGTTCCTGAAGAGAAAGGGGAACAAGAATCTCTCTCCACTCAAAAATCCATAATAACAGATACATCAGATGAAACCAAACTGAGCATTCAAGATGCAGGTTCACAAAAGTCCTCTGATATTGCTGAAGCATACATTCAACAAGAACTGCCACCGGAGAAAGAAGAAGTCCCCCAGAGAGAAGTGCCACAAACTAAAAGGGTTATGACTCAACATCTAATCATTCTATTGATTGCAGTCGCATTTATAGCATCTGCTCTCTCTTTTGTCTTCTTTACCATGCCAAAGAAGCAACCATCTCTTTCTTATCAATCGAAGGCTCAAATTGAAGACTCTAAAGAAACCAAACGTAATACCTTGCATACGCTCGAACTGATTACACTGAAACGTATGATAGCGGATACAACCTTGATGTCTAAACAAGTAAATGAGAAGACATTGAAGAAGATGTTTCTCAATCCAAAAGAGAGGAATAAATTAATTGTTAAGAAAGGATTTTTATCGAACATTGATTATGCAGGGAGGTTCACATTATTGCCCATATTAAAAGCTGATGAAAAGAAAATAGAGAGTATCAGATCGAAAAAACAAAACAGTAAAGTTAAAACCCCCGCCTCTAAAAAACGAGGGGAAAGGCAACGCAGCAAAGAATAGTAAAATGTGTTATTTTTTAAGATAGAGGCTCTTGCAAAAGTCTTTTTTCTGTCACCCTGAACTTGTTTCAGCATCTATTAAAATCAATAGGGAGACCCTGAAATAAATTCATAGTAATGCCATATGGTTACGATGATTTTAAGAGTGTTCTTTTTGCTGCCCACATTATCCCTACTTATTTTATTGAACCCTCTCCATGCGGAAACAAAATCTCTTCAGAGTAAGGAGGTCATAGTAATTTTTGAAGCGCCTCAGGTAGGCGTGGCTGAAGAGGTTGCAAAGGTGTATCCGTCTATTAAGAGGGAACTCACTAAGACCCTGGAATGGGAGGTAGACTTCATGCCCGTTGTTTTTCTTGATAAAGGGGGAGACACCCTGAAGAAAACTACTAAAAGCGACATGTTTGTTGCATATGCTGTCCCCGAAAAAAACTTTATTGTACTTGATACCTTAAGAGTTTACGCTAAACCATTTTCTCTTGAATCGACCCTAAAGCACGAGTTGTGTCACCTTCTTCTTCACCGCAATATTGAAAGATTGCCAAGGTGGCTTGATGAAGGGGTCTGCCAGTGGGCAAGTGGGGGTATTGCGGAGTTCTTGACAGAAGACGGCAGACAGACCCTTCATAAAGCTACTGTGACAGGCAAGCTTATTGGTATAAGAGAACTTGATAGGTTTCCCCCAGATGCACTTATCCTTGCATATGAAGAAAGTAAAAGCATTGTTGAGTATATCGAGAGTAAGTATGGCAAGCAGGGAATTCTCCATGTGCTTAAATATCTGAAGGAGGGGTATTCCCTGGAAGATTCCTTCCTGAGAGGACTGTCTGTTACAACTTCAGAACTCGAGGTTAAGTGGCATACTTATCTTAAGAGAAAGCATACATGGTTTTCATACCTGAGCAGCAATTTATATGGGATACTATTTCTCGTTGCTGCCCTGGCTACAATGTTGGGCTTTATGAGGATGATAAAAAGGAAGAGGGAATACCTCGATGAAACTGAAGATGATGATATTAAACACCAGTAAATTAAACCTTCAATGTGTGGTGTTTTAACCTTTGCTTAGAAATGCATCTATCTGGTATAATGAGCCAATGTTTCTAAAGCTATTTTTAGTTGCGTCTTTCGTACTGATCCCCTCCCTATCATTCGCATGGGGGCCATTAACACATGTATATCTCGGTAACGAGATTTATTACTTAGGTGCGCTGCTGCCCGCAGGGGTTTTGAAGTTGTTAAAGCGATACCGGGAGGATTATTTGTATGGCAATCTTATGGCTGATACCATCCTGGCAAAAAAACTTTTGCCTGCAGAAAAGAATACCCACAGTTGGGAAGTAGCACTGAGCCTGTTTGAATCGGCGCAGAAATCCTCTGAAAAGGCATTTTCCCTTGGCTACATGAGTCATCTGGCTGCAGATACTGTTGCTCATAACATATATACACCGAATAGTAAAAACATCGAGCATACGTTTCTTGAATTACGCGCAGACAGTCTCATCGCGAGACGATACTGGGCTCAAGCCGTGAGAATTAATAAGCAGATTCGATATAGAAACGACATTTTCCTTGAGAAGTCCGTCGACCCTGCTATATTCACATTCAAGACCAATAAACGTATATTTAGGGGGATAGTTTTTTTATCAATTTTTAATAGGGAACGATTCGGTAATTTTATCGACAGAAATCTTATCTTCTCAGTAAAAAAAGAAGATATCAAGAAACTTCATGCAGAATCCATCGATAGAATGATTGATGTCCTCTGTAATGGAGACCACTCTGCTGTTCTCAAGAAAAATCCAATTGCACAATAAGATATTGGTGTCCTGTTTCAAACCCCTCTTTCCGCTGTTATTTCAATGACAATAGGTTAGTAGGACACTAATAACCTATTGATGGTATAATAGACACCTATTCTATTCAAACCCAAAGAGGGGTGCTTGAGATGGGAGAACTCGAAAAACTAAGAAAAGAGATAGATGAGATTGATAATCAGATACTTGAGCTCCTGAACAAAAGGGCGCATGTTGTTATTGAAATTGCGCATATCAAACGAAATAAGAATGCAAAATTCTATTCCCCTGAACGTGAAAGGGAAATATTAGAACGTCTTACATCCCTGAACAAAGGGCCATTCCCAAATGATACCCTGAAAGTAATATACAGGGAAATCCTCTCTGCATCACTTTCCCTCGAGGAACCATTAAAGGTTGCATGTCTGGGACCGCTTGCTACCTTCACACATCTTGCAGCATTGAGACACTTTGGTTCATCTGCCTTGTTTGTGCCTGCTGAAAGTATCAAGGGTGTATTCGATGTCGTTGAATCAAAAAGGGCAGAATTTGGAGTTGTTCCAATCGAAAACTCAAATGAGGGAGTTATCAGCTATACGCTGGATATGTTCATGGACTATGACCTTAAGGTCTCTGCTGAGGTTATGCTCGAAATAACCCATAACCTCCTTTCAAAGAGTGGTGATAAGACAAAGATCAAAAAGGTCTACTCCTTTTCACCTGCAACTGCACAATGCAGGCGTTGGATCGCATCAAACCTTCCAGGGATACCCATTGTCGAAGCTACGAGTACAGCCAGGGCAGCAGAGCTTGCGGCCCAGGATGATGAGGCATCTGCAATAGCGAGTGAATTGGCTGCAAAGCTTTATAACTTAAATTTCGTCGAGAAGAATATCGAAGATAGCAAGCACAACTTTACAAGATTCCTTGTTATTTCAAAGAAATTTCCTTCAAAGACCGGAAGGGATAAGACATCCATTATGTTCTCAATTAAAGATAAACCAGGAGCCCTCTATGACATCCTTTCTCCTTTCAAAAAGTCAAAGATTAACCTGACAAAGATAGAGTCAAGACCTTCTAAGAGAAAAGCATGGGAGTATATCTTTTTTGTGGATATGGAAGGACATATAGATGACAAAAAGGTAAGAAAGGCTCTTGATAATATGAAAGATAGCTGCCTTTATCTCAAGATTCTTGGCTCCTATCCACACGGTGGCTTTTAATGATTACACCACCAGACTACATCTCAAGCATCAAGCCTTATGTCCCTGGCAAACCAATTGAGGAGCTTGAGCGGGAAATTGGCATCAGGGACTCTATCAAGCTTGCATCAAACGAGAACCCTATAGGCCCATCAATAATGGCCATTAAGGCAGTTTTAGAGAGTTTAATGAGTCCGGATCCTTCTAATAGCATTAATAGATATCCAGATGGAAGTGCGTACTATATTAAAAAGGCATTATCCGAAAAACTTTCTGTCAGGGAAGATGAGATTATACTGGGAAATGGCTCGAATGAGCTGATAGATATTGCTGCAAGAACATTCCTCAAGCCATGGGATGAGGCAGTCGTAGCCAACCCATCGTTCATTATTTATGCTATGTCAGTACAGGCAATGGGTGGAATGCCTATCCAGGTACCTTTAAAAAATTACACACATGACCTTGATGCAATGGCAGATGCAGTCACATCAAAGACAAAGATGCTGTTTATTGCAAATCCGAATAATCCAACCGGTACGATAAACAAAAAGGATGAATTCGACCGTCTGATGGACAGGATTCCTGACGGGATATTAGTTGTGGCTGACGAGGCATACTACGAATATGTAACAGATCAAGAGTATGCCGACAGCATGAAACATTTCAGGACTGGCAGAGATATCCTGATCCTCAGAACCTTTTCCAAGATCTATGGTCTTGCAGGTCTCAGAATTGGTTATGGGATTGCAAGGCAGGATATCATCTCAGAGATGAATAAACTCAGACCACCTTTCAATACAAATTCATTAGCGCAGAAGGCTGCTTTGTATGCACTCAAAGACGATGATCATCTGAGATGCTCCCGTGAAATAAATGAACAGGGCAAAAGATACCTCTACCGAGAGCTTGATTCAATCGGTCTGAAGTATGTCTCTACTGAGGCAAATTTTATCTATATACCCTTAGAAAGAGATTCAAACGTATTTTACAATACACTGCTAAAACATGGTGTTATTGTCAGGCCTGTAGGCCCAAAAGAGATAAGGGTAACCATTGGTTTGCCCAAGGAAAATAAGAGGTTTGTTGAGGCACTAAAGGCAGTGATAAGTGAATAGTGAAAAATCCTTTAAAATTATTCACTAAGGACTGTTTACTACCCACTGAATAATACCGGAGGAATACTATGGACATTATCGTTTTAAAACCAGGCACATCTGAAGAAGATATAAGACGCATTATAAAGAAACTTGAAGGCCGGGGGCTTAAGGCAAATATTTCAACGGGTACTGAGCGTACTGTCATCGGCGTTATTGGTGACACCTCAAAGATAGCAGAGGAAGAAGAAGATGCGATACGGGTAATGCCTGGCGTTGAAGATGTCATGAGGATACTGAAACCCTACAAGCTGGCAAGCAGGGACTTTAAGGCAGAGGATTCGACTTTCAATGTAAGAGGGAAAGTTGTCGGAGGTAAAAAGATACAGGTAATTGCAGGGCCATGCGCTGTGGAGAACAAGACTATGCTGATGACCATTGCTGAAAAGGTAAAAAATGCAGGGGCATCATTTCTCAGGGGGGGTGCATTCAAGCCTCGGACATCTCCTTACTCATTCCAGGGACTCGGCGAAGAAGCGCTCCAATACTTAGCAGATGCAAGAGAAAAGACAGGTCTTCCTATCGTAACAGAACTGATGGATCCGAGAGATATAGAGGTCATTTTAAAATACACTGATATCATCCAGATAGGAGCAAGGAACATGCAGAACTTCAGATTGCTCCTTGAGGTTGGTACATGCGACAAACCTGTTGTACTGAAAAGGGGTTTATCGGCAACTATCAAAGAATGGCTTATGGCTGCCGAGTATATTATGTCGAAAGGAAATCAGAATGTTATCCTTTGTGAAAGGGGGATCAGGACCTTCGAGACTGCAACCAGAAATACCCTTGACCTCAGTGCGGTTCCTCTCCTGAAACAACGTACCCATCTTCCTGTGATTGTTGACCCGAGCCATGGTGTGGGAAAATGGGATCTTGTTGCACCTATGTCAAAGGCTGCTGTAGCAGTTGGAGCAGATGGCCTTATGATTGAAGTCCATACAAATCCAGAGGAGGCAATGTCAGATGGAGAGCAATCATTAAAACCAGATGCCTTTCAAAAGTTAATGGAAGAATTAAAACCAATAGCCGCTGCTGTTGGAAGAGATATATGATGATAGAGGTATTAAGTGTAAATAGAGTATCTAATTCAATAAGAAATTTACCTAAGATAACATCTTTTTTATTACCAGAGGAATATGAGCTATTACCAAATACTTCAGAACTTTTCGAAATGGAATTCGCCTTTTATGAATATAAATTCCTTACCAAAGATGAAATTGTTAAGAGGGGAGCATTTTTCAAAAGTGTCGATGGCTTTCCAACAAACCATTATATAATCTGCTCAAATAATAGCCCGCTTATCTGGCAGGGAAGATCAGAAACAACTAAAGCATATTTTAAAGAAGGTAACTTTTCTACAGGCTATGCTACACATGGGCTTTTCCCCTATAGGGGTAAATTTCATCCCCAACTCATTAAAGGGATACTGAACATTTTGAAAGTTCAACGAGGAGATATAGTTCTTGACCCCATGTGTGGAAGTGGTACTTTAAACGTGGAAGCAAGTCTTATAGGAATCGATTCTATCGGAATTGAGAAAAGTCCATTTTGTGTATTGATGAGTAAAGTCAAGTATGAGGCATTGAAAGTTGGTAGTCCCCAATTATCTTCAGTAGTAAACAACATGCAGAAAAATTACGAATCTTTAATAAATAGTAAGAAGTTGCCTGCGGAGTTTTCTTACCATGACGGTTTCAAAGCAGAAAAGACAGTAACCCTCCTTGCTTTTTTGGATGCTATGGGTTATTCAAGAAGATGCTCAAAAAGTATAGATGTTCTTTTTCCATCAGTTCTTAAAAGATATGTAGGTCAAATCAATTCATTTATTCAGGCAAGAGATAAACTTAACCTGAGAATTGGCAATGCAAGATTTGAAATTGGTGATACAAGAAACCTTCCATTAGAGAATAGTTCAATTGATGCTATTATTACATCTCCTCCTTATTCATTTGCTATTGATTATGCAGAAAATGACCGACCGCAATTGGAGTATCTGGAATGCGATGTTTCAGCAATTAAAGATGAGATGATAGGGTTAAAAGGGAAGACCAGGAAAGACAAACTTGCAAATTATTTTGAAGATATGAACAAGGTTTTATTCGAGATGTCTCGCATTTTGAAAGTCGGCAAATATGCTGTGATTATAATCGGCTCAAATGATATCCAAACTGGTGGGATAAGATTGGAAACTAAAGTTGAAGAAATGGCATTAAAACATTCATTTGTCCTTGATCAGAAAATCGTAAAGCCTATAAAGGGGATACAGAATACAATGAAAGATGAGTATATATTGTTTTTGAGGAGGGTGTAAGATGCCAAGGAGGAGTGCTATATCGGTTTCAGATGTTGACCTAATAATGCAAATTAAGCAAGAAGTTCAAGATATAACTATAAGTGAGAATTTCCCTGATATTGGGAAAGGTTTTGTTTTTTGGATTCTCAAAAATTACTTTGATTTAGATAGAGAGATTGCAGCTGCCAGTGTGATAGACAGTCCAAATGACAAGCGGGTAGACGCATTCATTGAAGAGGATGAAATTATCAAAATAATACAGTGTAAATTTTTCGATAATCCAAGAAAGGAAGTCGGTGGCAATGAAATTGTATTATTTAAAGGATGCCTTGATTGGTTGAAAAAACCTGAGGAAGTTAAAAGATTGAACTTACCTAGTTTTTATGATGTTGCTTCAACATTTTCTGAAAGATGGGAAGAAGGAGTAGATGTTCAACTGCATTTTTTTACTTTCGGAAGATTTTCAAACGAAGCACATCATGAACGAATAGTTTTTAACAACACGGATTTAAGAGAAAGAGTCCAAATGTATTTTCATGATATAGAAGATATTTTAGCACTTTACAAATCAAAATCCCAGAAAGAGAATCCACTTGTTAACGAGAGAATTACGCTTGAGCTTACCCCGGGTGAATATTTTGTAAAAAGAGGAGATATGCCTTCTGTGGTGGCTACTATTAAGGGGAAAGACCTTCTGACAATGTATAAGAAATATGGTGATAATCTTTTTGAAAGAAATATTAGATTCTATCGAGGGGCAAGGAAAGGAAGTATTAATGCAAAAATTATTGATACAATATTAGATGATAACGAGCAACAAAAATTTTGGTATTACAATAATGGGATTAGCTTTGTGTGTCGAAATTTCTCTGTAAAAGATGATGTTAATCCACCCATTTTAGAAGTGCAGGGTTTCCAGGTTATTAATGGGTGTCAAACAACGGTTTGTCTATCCGAGGCAAAACAGAGAGCGGAAGGATGGGAGAATATACCTGATGAAGTTCAAATAGTGGTTCGTTTTATTAAGGCACCCGTGAAAGAAGTGGATTTAATAACCTTATATACAAACTCTCAAAATCCTGTCTCGGAAATACAATTAAAATCTAATGACCTCATTCAGAAAAGGTTAAAAGAAGAACTTGCTCGATATTCTTCACCCTATTTTTATTCCATTAAGGAAGGTGATTGGCAAAAGCTATCCGCAAAGGAGAAAAGGAATTTCAGAGATAGGGTCATAGAAATGTCGGAAGCAGCTCAAGCTATTTATTCATTTACAAATGACCCTGCTTTCGCTCGTAGATGGAAAAACAAACTATTTTCAGAGAAGTATTATGAAATTTTCAGAAAAGACATCTCCGCAGAAGAGATTATCCTTCCTTGGAGGATTCGGAAAGTCATTAACGAGAGAATAGCTAAATATAGGAGAGAAGAATTTAATAAAGTAAAAAAAGAACCGTTTTCTTTTACAGAAGAAGAAAAAACTAACGTGTTAAAAAAAGAATTTTTAATCTACTCTAATCTTATTATCTTGTATTTCATTGGTAAATTGATACAAAAACGATATAGACAATATACATCAATAATCGCTAAGAAACTATTGAATAAAAAATTAGAAGAAAGAATTACGAGAATTTTTGATTATATTATTGGCATCCTTAGATTTAGCGAAAGATTAACACAGGAGACAAATCCTCCACGTTTCCTTAAGAATTTTGATAACATCATTTATAATGAAATACAAAAAGCAGTTGAAATGGACCATGCAAGGGCAGGAAAGGACCCTTTAAGGGAAATGCTGCCAGAAATATAAGTGACAAGGCATAGTATGAATAAAATGTCTTATCCATCATTAGACGAAAAATTTAATACCGTAATCTCTAAGAACACCTTCTATTTCTACAACGAAGAGTTTGAAGAATATTATGAGGGGCATATCTCTTCAATTGCTCAAAATATTTTTCTTCTTAGAAATAAAATAGAAAGAGAAGGGCTAAAAGAGTCGGTTCTGCTTGAGCATATTACAGAGGTTGAAGATGGAATTGATGCAATTTTGACGATAACTGGTTTCTCACAAGAAAGTTTACAACGGATTGTTTCATTTGTTAGAGCTAAAGGTGACCCCGCATTATCGAAACTTGTAAACAAAGAGTCTTGGCCATCTGAGAAACCTATTTCTAACGATTTTAGTGAATGGAATTTAAATAAAATTAAAAAATTAATAAAAGAAAATAGGAAATTCACAGAAGGCGTTATAAATCTATTTTTCAAGGGTTCTACAATTCCAGTAATAAAAAAGGTAATTCCTCTTTTTGAATTTAAGAAGCTTGATATAAATAAATTCAGTTTCTCAATAGAATCATTGGTAGATACCATAATCAGATACAAGACAAAAGGAGCTTATAAGGCAGGCAAAGAAGGCAATCCGGAAGTAGTAATTGAGCAAATTCTTACAGAAAACACGTTAACTTTTGAGAAAGGGAAATTCAGGATTCCAGAAACAGGCAATATTCCAAGAACGATGGATTTTATTATTCCCAATAAGATTTCACCAAAGATGATAATTGAATGTTCATATTCTGTAACAACTGCTTCAGGGATGGGGGACAAGGCAAAGACAGAGAAGACCGTAGCTGATTATCTGAAGAAAAATTATCCGGGAGTAATTTTTGTTGGGTTCGTGGACGGAATAGGTTGGTATGTCCGAAGAGGAGACCTAAAGCGTATGGTTGAAGCATATGACTGTGTTTTCACATTTAGCAAGGATGAACTTGACAGGTTTAAGAATCTGCTAACAGAGACCTTTTATGGAAAATAAAGAATTTTTCGAGACTCTAATAAACAAGGTTGCTCAGGGTGATTGTTTAGAAGTTATGAGAAACATCCCGGATAATAGTGTAGATGTCACCTTTGCCGACCCTCCGTTTAATCTAAAGAAGAAATACAACAGTTACTATGATAAACATGATGTTCAAGAATATCTTTCCTGGTGTAAAGAATGGCTAACAGAAATGGTTCGTATCACCAAGCCAACAGGTTCGATTTTTGTTCATAATATCCCAAAGTGGCTAATTTATTTTGGCTTTTATCTGAACGAAATTGCTATCTTTCGCCATTGGATTGCCTGGAATGCTATGGGCTCACCGCTTGGCAAAACGCTTCTGCCTAACCATTATGGAATTTTATATTATGTGAAATCTGAAGAATTTAAGTTTTACGATATCAGAATGTTGCATAAGCGTTGCAGGGTTTGTCATTATATCTTACAGGACTACGGCGGTAAAAAAAGCCAATTGCACCAGTTTGGACCACTCGTATCTGATGTATGGACTGATATTCATAGAATAAGACACAAGAAAAGAAGAGATGAACACCCATGCCAATTACCTATCCATTTACTTGAAAGATTGTTGCTTATGAGCAGCGATGAAGGAGATATTGTGCTCGACCCATTTATAGGTACGGGAACAACTGCAATAGCCTCTAAAAAATTAGGAAGAAGATTTATTGGCATTGATATTGACCTAAAATATATGGAAATAACGAATAGAAAATTAGAACAAGTTGAGCCAACAGTAATAAATGGATGCTATATCAGTATTTTTCTCGATGATATAGTAACAGTAAGAGACAAAGACTGGGATAAGATTAAAGATGCATTTGTTATTCCACAAAATCCGTTAGAATTGGAAAGAAGAGAGATCTGCTTGCTTCATAAGAAGGGAAAAACAATAAAATACAAGCCACCAAAGGAAATACAAAGTGGTTTATTTTTTCCTGTGGGATGAATAAAGGCAGCAAAAAAATGACAAATAAAGAAACATTATCAAATCTTTTCTTCAATAGGGTAACCATACTTGGTGTCGGGCTGATTGGGGCATCTTTTGCCCTTGCAATGAAGAAATATGGACTCTGTGACAAAATCATTGGCTGCGGAAGGAGAGAAGGTAACCTGCAGAGGGCAAAGGAAAAGGGAATCATTGACGATTATCATATTGATCCTGCAGAAGCCTGTTATGGTTCAGACCTCGTGCTCTTTGCATCTCCGGTTGGAAGCTTTCTTGATATTGTAAAAAAAATCCGCAGTTCTCTGAAAAATGGTTCCATAGTAACAGATGTTGGAAGTGTAAAGGGGGGACTCGTTTCCGATATGGAAGCATTCATGCCAGAAAACGTCTGGTTTGTTGGTTGCCACCCGATAGCTGGGAATAACCGTTCAGGGATTGATACCGCAACAGCAGATCTCTTTCATCGTGCTAAGTGCGTTATCACCCCCACAGAAAAGACTAACAAAAACGCCCTTGAAAAGGTTATTGCTCTATGGAAAACCTTCGGGTCTGTTATAGAGTTAATAAATCCTCAAGAACATGACCGGATATATGCATTCGTCAGTCATCTGCCTCATCTTATTGCGTATGCAATTATGAATACAGTAGCTGATAGAGACAGTTCATATCTGAAGTTTTCCGGACAGGGGTTTATGGATACGACAAGGATAGCATCGAGCTCCCCGGAGCTTTGGCGTGATATCTGTCTTTTGAATAAGGATAACCTCCTTGAATCCCTATCGATTTTCAAAAACAACATTGAAAGGTTAAGCCAGCATCTCAGGGCTTCTGATTCTGAGTCCCTGGAAAGGGAATTCAAGAGGGCCCGGATACTGAGGGAAGGTATTGGACAGAATTGAACTTACAAAGGCAAGATGGTTTAAAGGTGAACTTGCTCCTCCCCCTGATAAATCCATATCCCACAGGGCAGTCTTCTTCTCTTCCCTCTCAAAAGGTAAGAGCAATATAAAAAACTTCCTCAGGGCTGAGGATACAATGAGCACCCTTAATGCATTCAGAAAGCTCGGCGTGGAAATTCAGGAGATTGTAATCCCCCCCCCTTTAGAAAAGGGGGGTGAGGGGGGATTCTCAGGCGAACTTATAGTTCACGGGAAGGGATTATATGGCCTTAAGGAGCCTTTTGATGTCATAAACTGCGGGAATTCTGGCACGACAATACGACTTATTGCAGGGGTACTTTCAGGTAACCCATTTTTCTCTGTCCTTACCGGTGATGAATCCTTAAGGCAAAGGCCGATGGCAAGGGTTATTACCCCATTAAGACAGATGGGTGCCGAGATAATGGCAAGGTCCGGAGATAAATATCCACCCGTCGTAATCAAGGGAAGAAGGCTTCATGCAATACAATATGCCATGCCTGTAGCGAGTGCCCAGGTAAAATCCGCTGTCCTCCTCGCAGGACTTTATGCAGAAGGAGAGACAGAGGTCATAGAGCCTTATAAATCAAGGGACCATACAGAACGGATGCTCCCTGCCCTTGGTGCAGAAATAACGGTTGAAGGCCTTCATATAAAGATTAAAGGTGGGACGGAATTAAGGGGTACAGATATTTATGTACCAGGGGATTTTTCATCTGCTGCATTCTTTATCGTTGCAGCCCTTTTAGTTCCTGACTCAGAAATACTGATAAAAAATGTGGGAGTAAACCCAACGAGAACAGGACTTTTAGAAGTTTTAAAACAGATGGGAGCAAATATTGAATTAACTAATATAAGGGACATCTCTCTTAACTCACCCCTCATCACTCATCACTCGTCACTTTTTGTAGGTGAACCTGTTGCAGATATATATTGCAAAGGCAAGAAAGAACTCAACGCAATACAAATAACGAAAGAAAAAATCCCTTCCCTTATTGACGAGTTTCCTATCCTCTGTATAGCAGCAACACAGGCTACAGGAATCACAACTATTCGTGGAGCAGAGGAGTTGCGTGTAAAAGAGTCTGACAGGATAAAGGCAATGGCAACAGAACTCAGAAAGATGGGGACAGAAATTGAAGAGTTTGAAGATGGCCTGAGTATCAGGGGAAAGGCGAACCTGAGAGGCACATCCGTTGAAAGTTACGGAGACCACAGGATTGCAATGGCCCTGAGTATTGCAGCATTGATTGCAGATGGTACGACCACGATTCATGGTATCTCATCTGTGAATATATCATTCCCCGGATTTTTTGAAATTTTGAGAAGGCTGACAGGTAGCAATGGCTAACTACATTCATCTTATGACCTTACATAGCGTTTTAAAATCTAAGGTTGCTGAGTGGAGAGATTTAAATTACAAATCAGAATCCCCTGTTATCTCCGAAATCTTTAACTTTAGCTACGATTCCGAAACTCAGACCTTGCGTTTTTTACGAAAAGCACAATTTGAAGCCCTTGAAACATACTGGTATTTAAGACTTGTTGAAGGGACTCCACATATTTTTGATTTGTACAAAAGAATTTTTCCTAAAAAACAATTGCTGGAGGTTTTTGGTCTGAAGCATTTAGTTGAAAATTTGCCAGAAGACTTAATCACAGATGAACTTATAGAAAATATCTTTGGGAAGGTAACAACTAATGATGAATTTGTAAAGCAGAACAGACTGGAGGCCCTCAGAGAAACACTTTCATTAAGTTATCCAAGCTACATATTAGCCTTAGCAATGGGAGCAGGTAAAACTATTTTAATCGGGACAATTATTGCTACTGAATTTGCAATGGCTCTTGAATATCCTGATAATACAAACTTCGTTAAGAACGCCTTAGTATTCGCTCCCGGTAAAACTATATTAGGTGCTTTAAAAGAACTCTCTGATATTCCTTACGAAAAAATACTCCCCCTTAGATTATACAAGGAATTTATCACATCGGTGAAATTTACCTATACCCGGGATGGAGAAAAAGACATTCCTATAATTAAGGAAAGTAGTTTTAATGTAGTAGTTACTAATACCGAAAAAATAAGGATTCAAAAACAAACGATTACTAAATCTCTAATCAAGGATTTATTTGCTGACGCATCCCAGGAAGATATCATAAAGCAAGAAGTAGCAAACCAAAGGCTTCAAACAATTGCTTCTCTCCCTAATCTCGCTATATTCTCAGACGAAGCACATCATACTTATGGTCAGGCACTTGGTGAAGAATTAAAAAGAGTCAGGCAAACAGTTGATTACCTTGCAGAAAAAACTAACCTCTTGACCGTGATTAACACCACGGGAACACCTTACTATGGGAGACAAATTCTAAAGGATGTAATTTATTGGTATGGTCTGTCACAGGGAATTAAAGATGGGATTCTAAAAGAAGTGAGAGGCAATATTGTTGCT
>Ga0194125_10004689_pt1 | contig 21195 bp, 11 predicted proteins | sample TA2KigC250mmetaG_FD_148626 | JGI IMG/M metagenome (GOLD analysis project Ga0194125, IMG submission 148626) | Freshwater microbial communities from Lake Tanganyika, Tanzania - TA2015034 Kigoma Deep Cast 250m | ecosystem: Environmental > Aquatic > Freshwater > Lake | place: Tanzania: Lake...
CGGGCGCGCCCGGCGCGGCGCAGAGCGCGGCGAGGCTGGCCGCCGCCTCGGCGGCCGGCCCCTCCTCGGCGAGGAGCCGCGCCAGCGCTCCGGCGCACGCCGCCGCGTTGGTGCAGGAACCGCCGCTGCAACCGGCGGATGGTGTCGCTTCGCCCGGCTTGAGTTCGCCCAGCTTGAGTTCGCCGAGTCGCGCGAGGCGGGACTCGTTGAGCGCGCCGGCCTCGCGCAACAGGCCGGCCAGATCGCGCAGACTCTCGGGCGAGAGCCCGCCGGGAGCGAGGGCCGTCGCCAGCAGGTTGCTGGCGAGCGCGGCGGGGATCGGCGCGCTGGCCAGGTACTGCGCCAGCGCTTCGGCGGCGGCCGCCGCGAGCGCGCCGGCCTGGGTGTCGCCATCGAGGCGCGCGGCGAGCTGTTCGGCCAGGGCGACGGCCGACTGCAGCGCGGCTTGCTCCTCGGCCAGCGCGCCTGCCTGCGCATCGGCCGCGCGCGCCAGTTCCCCGGCGATATGGTCCAGCGCCTCCAGGGTGCGGGCGGGATCGGCGGCGTCGCCCGTCTGGCTGATCGCCGCCAGTTGGTTGCTGACGGCCGCGACGGCCTGCTCGGGAAGCAGGTTCTCCGCTTCGATCCGGGCGACGCTGGCCGCGAGATGCTCGGTCACCGCGGCGACGGGCGGCCGGCCTGCCGCCACGAGGCCGACGAACAGCCGCTGCGGCAGGAGCGCCGTCAGCAGACAGAAGGCTGTCGACAGGGCCAAGCCGCCCATGATTCGAGGACTGCGCCAGATCACACGGGGCGACGGCGGCGGAGTCGGGTGCCAGGCCTCGGCGCCGGGCAGGCCGGCGCTCATCACGAGGCCGCCCGCCCGTCCCGTCGCATCCAGAGCGGCCAGGCAGACGGACTGGGGAGGGGTGCGCCGAGCCGCCGCATAACCCGCCCCGGCGGCGGCAAGCGCGGTGATGGTCAGCAGAACAAGTCCCCGGTCGGCGGCCGTCGGCGGAAGATCGAGAAAACGTCCCGCCAGAGAGAGCAGCCCGGCGCCGACAGAACCGGCCAGTGCCCCCGCGGCCGCTCCACGGCACACAAGCACGCGGCGAAATCGCTTTTGGAAGCGACGCGCCTCGCGAAACACGGCTCCGGCCTGCTGCTCGTGACCCACCATCGCGTTCCCACGTAGAGTTTTAGATTGAAGGAACAAGATACGCTGAAGGCCAGCTTGCGTCAACGCTTTCCATGCCGGATCGCGGCGTGGGCGGCGGCGACGCGCGCAATGGGGACGCGGTAAGGGGAACAGCTCACGTAGGTCAGCCCCTGGCGGTGGCAGAATTCGACCGAGGCGGGGTCTCCGCCCTGTTCACCGCAGATGCCGATCTTCATGGTTGGGCGGACCTGTCGCCCCTTCTGGGCCGCGATCTCAATCAGCATTCCCACTCCCGACTGGTCGATCGTCTGGAAGGGGTCAGCGTCGAGGATCCGCTTTTGCAGATAATCATTCATAAACCCGCCGGTGTCGTCGCGGCTGAAACCGAAGGTCATCTGCGTGAGATCGTTGGTGCCGAAGCTGAAGAACTCGGCGATGCCGGCCATCTTATCGGCCAGCAGCGCGGCCCTCGGAATCTCAATCATTGTGCCCAGATGATACGTGATTGCTTTCAGCCCGCTGCGGGCCAGCACGTCGGCATAGACCGCGTCAATGATCTTCTTGCTGAACTCTAGCTCGCGCACGTCACACGTCACGGGAATCATGATCTCGGGCTGGGGGGATCTGCCGGCGGCAATCAGATCGGCAGCCGATTCGAAGATCGCGCGGATCTGCGTCTCAGAGATTTCGGGATACGTCACGCCCAGGCGGACGCCGCGGTGTCCCATCATCGGATTGGACTCCTTGAGCGCCTCGCTCCGTTTGTCAATTTCCTTGACGTCGATGCCGAGCGCCTTGGCCAGATCTTCGCGATTGCCCTGAGAATGGGGGATAAACTCGTGCAGCGGCGGATCCAGCAGGCGGAAGGTTACGGGCAGGCCGTCCATGGCCAGCAGCGTCGCCTTGATGTCGCGCTTCATGAAGGGGAAGAGCTGCGCGAGAACCGCCTTGCGTTCGGCCGTGGACGCGGAAAGGATCATCTTGCGTAGCAGGAAGAGCGGCTCGGCGGAATCCTTGCCGTAGAACATGTGCTCGGTGCGGAAGAGTCCGATCCCCTCGGCGCCGAACGTGCGGGCAAGCGCGGCGTCTGAGGGGGTGTCGGCATTGGTCCGAACCCCCATGGTGCGGTATTTGTCGACCAGCGTCATGAAGCTTTGGAATCGCGGGTTCTCCGTGGCGGCAATCATCGGCTGTTGCCCGACGTAGGCGTGGCCCCGGGTGCCGTTCAGCGTGATCAGATCGCCAGCCTTCAAGACCGTTCGCCCTACCCAGGCGGTCTGACTTTCAAGGCAGATGTGCAATTCGCCCGCGCCGACGACGCAGCACTTGCCCCAGCCGCGCGCGACGAGCGCCGCATGGGAGGTCATGCCGCCGCGGGCGGTCAGGATGCCCTCTGCGGCCCGCATGCCCTCGACGTCTTCGGGGTTGGTCTCCTCGCGGACGAGGATGCACGGCCGGTTGGCGTGGAAGGATGCCACCGCCGCTTCGGCGGTGAAGACGATCACGCCCGCCGCAGCGCCGGGACCGGCGGGAAGGCCCTTGACGAACGGGGTGAGGTCCTTTTCAACCTTGGGGTCGAGGATGGGGTGGAGCAGTTCGTCCAACTGCGCCGGCTCCACGCGCAGGACCGCCTGCTTCTCGTCGATGATCTTCTCCTGCAGCATGTCCATCGCCATGTTCAGCGCGGCCGTGCCGGTCCGCTTGCCCACGCGGCATTGAAGCATGTAGAGCGTCCCCTCCTGAATCGTGAACTCGATGTCGAGCATGTCGGCGTAGTTCTTCTCGAGCACGGCGCGAATGCCGCAGAGTTGCTGGTAGGTGTCGGGCATCAGCTCTTGAAGCGACTGCAAGTGGTCGTTCTGCGCGTTCTTGGTGTCGTTGTTGAGCGGATTGGGGGTGCGGATTCCGGCCACGACGTCTTCGCCCTGCGCGTTGATCAGCCATTCGCCGTAGAAGGTGTTGTCGCCCGTGGCCGGGTTGCGTGTGAAGGCCACGCCCGTCGCGGAGGTGTCGCCCATGTTGCCGAACACCATGGCCTGCACGTTCACGGCGGTGCCCCAGGCGTCGGGAATCCCCTCAATGCGGCGGTACGAGACGGCCTTCTTGCCGTTCCAGCTCTTGAACACGGCGCCGATTCCGCCCCAGAGCTGCTTCATCGGGTCATCGGGGAAGGGGACGCCAAGCTCCGTCTGGACGCGCCGTTTGAAGCTCTCGGCCAGTTCCTGAAGGTTGGCAGCCGTCAGATCGGTGTCGCTAGCGTACTTTTTGATGTGCTTGTACTCGTCGAGAGCGGTATCGAGGAGCTTGCGAATACCCACGCCCTTGGCGGGGTCGCGCCCTTCGGCCTTCTCCATCACGACATCGGCGTACATCATGATCAGGCGACGGTAGCTGTCCCACACGAAACGGGGGTTTTTGGTCTTGGCGATCATGGCCGGGATGGTGGTGCTTGACAGTCCGACATTCAGGACGGTATCCATCATGCCGGGCATGGAACTGCGCGCGCCGGATCGGCATGAGACGAGCAACGGGTTCTTCGCGTCGCCGTACTTCATTCCCATGGTCGCTTCGGTTTTGTGCAGCGCATCCAAAACCTGTGCTTCGAGCTCAGCAGGGAACCGGCCGCCCTGAGCAAAATAGTCCGTGCAACACGCCGTGGTCACGGTAAAACCGGCGGGGACCGGCAGGTGGAGGTGACACATCTCGGCGAGATTCGCGCCCTTGCCGCCGAGTAAATTCTTGTCCTTGGCATTACCCTCGGCACCCGTGCCGCCAAACGTGTAGACATATTTCATAGATGATTCATATCCTGTGAATGCGGCACGAAAAGATCCCGCCGCTGATGGAGGTTGGTTTTTGTTTGCAAAACGTACGGAAGTATAGTGCACGTGTCAAAATCGGTCAAGGTGTCGTTTGCCCAATTTAGCAACTCTCATTTTGAGCATTTTGGGTGCATCCTGCCGGTCGGAATCGGAATCGCTATCGGTATCGGGGTCGAAATTCCTTCTTTTTTGTCGATCCCGATCCCAATTTCGATTTGGATACCGATATCGACGACCTTAGCGAGGATTCCTAACACAATGCTAACACGGATGCCATTCAATCTTAACAGGCGAATGCTCAACTATCTGCCAACGGCCACTGTGAGGCCGTGGGCCTGTGGCCGATAACAGGAGACCTGCATCATGAGACAGTCACCGGGACCGTCACGAGGCGTAAAACACTAGACGACAGGGTGTCGGGACCTCCGAGATCATCCTATGCCCACCAGGGAACACATTCTGCTGACGACGCGCGAAATGCGGAAGCGAAGGGTCTTCGGACTGCTGGGCCGAAGCTTTCTGCTGCTGGTCACCTCGGTGGCGGCGCTGGCTGTGCTCGCGATCATTTTCTTCATCGCCCGCGACGCGCTGCCATTCTTCAGAATCAGCGAGGCGTCGGATTTCTTTTTCTCCAAGGCCTGGTACCCCACGCATCAGCCTCCCCAGTTTGGCGCGGCCGCCATTTTTGTCGGCAGTCTGCTGGTAACCGCGGCAGCGGTCGTTCTGGCGGTGCCGCCGGGGGTGTGTGCGGCATTGTGCATGAGCGACATCCTCCCGTTCAACGTGCGGCAGGTGCTCAAGCCGGTCATTGAGATGCTGGCGGCCATCCCGTCGGTCGCCTACGGATTTTTTGCCCTGGTCGTGCTGGCACCGCTGTTGCAGAATCACGGGGGCCGTCTGCTTGCGACGGCCTGGTGGGTGCTGGCCCTGCCAACGCTGGGCCTCGGGTCGGTGGTGGCTGCCGACCTCTTGACGCCCGTCCGCCTGACGGCGCGCGCGCACGGTGTGATGCGCAGCGTCCTGACCCTGGCCTTGCTGGCACTATCTTTAGTCATCCTGATCACGGTCAGCCGGATTTTGGGCGCGGTGCAGATTGCCAGCGGCGTCAATGCGTTGAATGCATCGGTGATCCTCGGGGTGATGGCGCTGCCGACGATTGTAAGTGTCTCCGAGGATGCCCTTCAGGCCGCCGGACGTGAGTTGCGTGAGGGGAGCTATGCGCTGGGAGCAACACGGGCCGAGACGCTGGTCAAGGTGGTTATTCCGGCATCCATCAGCGGTATTTTTTCGGCGGTTCTGCTCGGTATCATGCGAGCGCTGGGGGAGACGATGGTGGTGTGGATGGCTTCGGGGAACGCCGCCCAGATCCCGAAACCGTGGTACAACCTGCTCCTGCCGGTTCGGACGCTGACCGCGACCATCGCGGGTGACATGGGCGAGGCCGATCAGATGACCGGATCGGCGCACTACCATGTGCTCTTCGCCATGGGCTTGAGCCTGCTGGTGTTCAGTTTCGCATGCAATCTGGCCGGTGAGTGGATTGTCACGCGCCAGCGCAAACGGCTGAGGGGTTGCTGACCATGCGTTTATCGACACGCAAACTTCTGGATCGTGCGTTCACTGCGAATGCCTGCTTCGCGGTTGGGCTGATGACCCTGTTCTTGCTCGTTGTTTTGCTGCCGATCCTGATCAAGGGCTCGTCGGCCTATCTCTTCAGGGCCACGGTCGAGCACCGCCGCATGATGCGCGAGCAATTCGGCCGCGGGGACGCGCGGCGGGCCGCTGAAGAGCACGCGGCGGTGCAGGAGGCGCGGCGGCCGATCTATGAGGCGATCACCGCGTTTGAGGCCGAACTCGCCGAGCTGCCGGCCGCCCGGCGAAAAGCGTTACGCCCGGCGTTCAAGGAGGTTCGCGAGACTCTGGCGCTTTTGCTCGGTCCCGATCCGGGCGCGCCGCTTCCCGCGCTGACGCGCCGCCTGTATGGGCAGACACGCTGGGATCAGGCACAGGAGAAGGCCGAGCGCTTGCTCTACGAAGAGACATGGGACTACTCCGGGGGCGAGGGGAAACAGGTTTACGTGCCGCGCGAGCCTCTGTTCGAGGGAACGACGCTCGCGCCGGTGTTCCCGATTGTGCGCGACAATCTACGGGAGCTGCTGCAGCCCAGGCTGACCTTCTACCCACGGTTTCTGACCGACCGGTCCTTTGACGCCCATTTTTTTGGGGGCATCGGCGCAGAGGTCATGGGAACGGTTTATCTGGCGCTCGGGGCGATGCTCATCGCCGTCCCCTTGGGCATCATCGCCGCCATCTATTTCCAGGAATATGCCAAGGCCGGGCCCGTCCTCTCGTTCCTCCGCTCGTGCGTCAACACGCTGGCGGGCGTGCCGAGCATCGTGTTCGGCCTTTTCGGACTGGCATTCTTTATCAATACGCTTCAGGTGTCGTCCGGCAAAAGCGTACTGGCCGGGGCGCTGACCTTGGCCTTGCTGGTTTTGCCGACGGTGATTCGGGCCTCCGAAGAGGCGATCGCGGCCGTCCCCCGATCGTATAAAGAAGCGGCGATGGCGTTGGGTGCCGGACAATGGCGCACGATTCTGACGGTGATTTTGCCGGCTGCTTTGCCGGGGATTCTGACTGGGACGGTGATCAGCATGGGGCGCGCGGCGGGTGAGACGGCCCCGATCATTTTCACGGCGGCGGTGAGCGTGGGGCCCCTGCTGCGGCCGTCCGAACTGCTGACCCAGGCGACCCCGGCCCTTTCGTGGAACCTGTACAATATCTGCACCGAGCACGAGGCGGTTGACGAGATCCGGCATGTCCAGTACGGGATGGCGGCCACGCTGGTGGTGATGGTTCTGGTTCTGAATCTGACGGCGATTGTGATCCGTGCGCGTGTCGCCAGACGATTAAAAGGCTGATGCGTGAGTCTGCAGCAACAGGGAGAGCGTATGAATACAACGGCAGCACAGGGCGGGGCGGCGCCGGTCGAAGCCAGGGGCTTTTCGGTCTTTTACGGCGAGCATGAGGCGGTGCGGCGGGTGGATCTGGCCATTGCTGTGGGTCAGGTGACGGCGATCATCGGTCCGAGTGGATGTGGCAAGAGCACCTTCCTGCGGGCGATCAACCGGATGAACGATCTGATTCCCGTGTGCCATGCGGAGGGTGAATTGCTCTTTGACGGCCAGAACATCTACGGGGGTGCGGTTGACGCGGCCGTGTTGCGCCGCAGGATCGGTATGGTGTTTCAAAAGCCCAATCCTTTTCCAAAGTCGATTTACGACAACATCGCCTACGGTCCGCGGCTGCACGGCACGGTATCCCGCGCGGCACTCGACGGGATCGTCGAGGAGAGCTTGCGGGGGGCGGTCTTATGGGATGAGGTGAAGGACCGGCTGGAGCGGAACGCGCTCGGGTTGTCGGGCGGGCAGGCGCAGCGCCTCTGCCTGGCGCGCGCGCTGGCGGTGCAACCCGAGGTCCTGCTGATGGATGAGCCAACCTCGGCGCTGGATCCCAAGGCCACGGCGCGCATCGAAGAGCTGATCGTGGAATTGCGCGGCCGCTACACCCTCGTGATCGTCACCCACAACATGCAGCAGGCGGCCCGAGTCTCCGATCAAACGGCTTTTTTTTATGAGGGGAATCTCGTAGAATATGGCCCGACCACTGATCTCTTCACACGGCCGCGCGAAAAACAGACCGAGGATTACATCACCGGACGGTTCGGCTGATCGGGAGTAAGAGCAGGAATGAACATGATATTTGAACGGGAAACCGAGCGCTTGAAAGAGGATATCCTCCGTCTGGCGGGTGAAGTCGAGCAACGGTTGCGCGAGGTGCTGCGCAATCTGGATGCCCGTGAGCGGGCGCCGTTGCTGGCGTGGGCGGCGCGTGACGAGGAGATTGACGCGCGCGAGGTGCAGATCGAGGAGGAGTGCCTCAAGCTGTTGGCGCTGCATCAGCCCGTGGCGCGTGATCTGCGCTTTGTGATCGCTGTTCTCAAGATCAATAACGACTTGGAGCGGATCGGCGACATCGTGGTGAACATCGCCGATCGCGGGGTGCGGCTATCGGCCTTTCCGGTGAGTGATCTGCAAAGCACGCTCATGCGGATGGGACACCTGGCCGGCGCGATGCTCAAAGACAGCATTGACGCGCTCGTTGAGCGGGACGTGCCCAAGGCGAAGGCGGTGATTGCGCGCGACGACGCCGTGGATCGCCTCAACGAGGAGGTCATTCGCGAGGTCGTTGCCCGCGCGACTCAGGAGCACGCCGGAGCGCGGGTCGAGGCGTTGATCCTGATTCATGACGTGGCCCGTGACTTGGAGCGGGTTGGCGATCATGCCACCAATATCGCCGAGGATGTCGCCTATTTGGCGGACGGCACGATCATTCGTCACGTGCATGCGCCGTAAGGCGGGGAGGGACCATGGCGAGGGAAACCATTCTGATCATTGAAGATGACGCGGATATCCGCGAACTGATCCGCTACAATCTGACGCGCGAGGGTTATGTAATCGCTGAATGCGCCTCCGCCGAAAAGGCGGCCGCATTTCTCAAGCGGACGCTGCCGGGTCTGATTCTGCTCGACCTGATGCTGCCGGGGCTGGACGGTTTTGCCTTCTGTCGGAGCTTACGCGCCGATGAACGGACGAAGGGGGTGCCGGTGATCATGGTGACGGCGCGCGACGAGGATGCCGACATCGTGGCGGGCCTGGAGGTCGGGGCCGATGATTACATGACCAAACCGTTCAGCGCCCGCATTCTCTCAGCGCGCGTCCGCGCCGTCCTGCGGCGACGCACGGCCGAGCCGGGGGATGAGCTGGATGTGCTGGTGCGCGGGTCCATTGAGATTGACCGGACGCGCCACGCGGTTCGTCTGGAGGGTCGGCCCCTGGAACTGACGCTCAGCGAATTCAAGACACTGGACCTTTTCATGCGGCGGCCGGGGATGGTGTTTTCGCGCTATCAGATCGTGGATGCCGTGCATGGCGCCGATTACCCCGTGACCGACCGGTCCGTGGACGTGCAGATCGTGGGGTTGCGGCGGAAACTCGGCAAATACAGCGAGTTGATCGAGACCGTTCGCGGGGTTGGCTACCGGATGCGGACTGAGTAAACCATGACACGACAGGCCTTGTTCCGACAATTCTTCGGGGCGCACTTTCTGATCCTCTGCGTGGCGGTGGGATTTATATCTCTGTACACCTGGCGCACGGGGCGTCAGGCCTTCCATCGGCAATGGTTACGCGAGCTGCAGACCCAGGCCGAACTCGCCGCGGCGTTGCTGCCTCGCAGCGATGGCCAGGTGGACGATACAGCGATCAGCCGCTTTTTTGAGCGACTGGGTGGGGTGGGGGATGGCCGGTTCACGCTGATTCTTCCAGATGGACGTGTGGCGGGAGATTCGGACGTGAACGTCGCGCGGATGGATCGCCATGATGACCGTCCGGAAGTGCTGGAGGCGGTGGCGACAGGGACCGGGGTCAGCCAACGGTATAGCGAGAGCGTGGGTATGGAGATGCTCTATCTGGCGCGACGGGTGCCGTTGGAGGGCCCGATTCAGGCGGTGGTGCGAGTGTCGGTGCCTCTGCATACGTTGACGCGCGAGTTACGCAACACCGATCACATGCTGCTTGTTCTTCTGCTGATGGTTTTGGCTGCTGCGGCCGCGCTCAGCTATGGGGCGGCGTTGCGGATCATTGGCCCCGTCGCCGATTTGCAGCGCGGGCTGGAGCAAATGGGCGCCGGTGATTTGTCATACCGTCTATCCATTCCGCCAGTTCCGCATTTGGCCGCGCTTGCACGATCGATCAATCAGACGGCGGACCGGCTGCAACGCGACATTCAGGCTTTGAAAGAAGAGCGCAACCTGCGCACGCTCATCCTGGCCAACATGACCAGCGGCGTGGTTGCGATCGATGGAAATCACAGGCTGATGGACCTCAATGACGCCGCGCGCCAAATGCTCAACCTGCGGCATTCGGCGCCCGAGGGGACCGGGATTAACGAGGTGACGCGGGATCCCGCGATGCTTGCGTTGATCGATGAAAGCGAGCGGCAGACGGGACCGGTCGAGCGTGAAGTGATTGCAGGTGCCGCAGCCGAGGGTGTGCTTCACCTGAGGGCCACGGCGTTAAAGGACGTGGCGGGGCGGCGGGTCGGCACGCTGGTCGTGTTGAGCGATGTCACGATGCTGCGGCGGCTGGAGACGGTGCGGCAAGACTTCGTCGCCAACGTGTCGCATGAACTGCGCACGCCGATCACCTCGGTCAAGGGTTTTGCCGAAACGTTGCTGGATGGGGCGATGAGCGACCCGGAGACGGCCGAGCGCTTTCTCATGATCATCGTGCGCCAGGCGACCCAGCTCGAATCGATCATCCGCGATCTGCTGGATCTGGCGCGACTGGAACAGAGTTCTGCGCAGACGCTGGACCGTCCGTTGACGTTTGTGGCCGGCGTGTTGAGAAGCGCGTTGGAGCTGTGTCAGATCCGCGCCGATGCGCGCGGGGTGCGTTTGTTGCTGACCTGCGCCGAGGATCTCACCGCCAGACTGCACGCGGGGTTGATCGAACAGGCCGTCGTGAATCTCATCGACAACGCCATCACGCATGGCGCAACCGGTGCGGGCTCGCAGGTCGAGGTTGCGGCGGTCAGCACCGGCGATGGCGTGCGCATCACAGTCCGGGACACCGGTGTCGGCATCGAACACAAACATCTGGATCGGATCTTCGAACGCTTCTACCGGGTGGACAAGGGACGCAGCCGCGAGCTGGGCGGCACGGGCCTGGGACTGTCCATTGTCAAGCACATCGTTCTGGTTCACAACGGCACTGTGGCTGTTGCCAGCGAACCGGGCGCCGGGTCTACCTTCACCATCCTGCTGCCCGCGTGAACCGAATGATCGGCGGGCTGCAGGATTTCGCGGTAATGCGTCAATTATTAGAATTGCTTGTCCTATTTTTTGAGGGCTGGACACGTTCTCGGTTAAGTGCAATACTCACGGCCTTCATTTTGGGTGTTTCATTTCGCTGCGCAGCAAATGAAGGAGGCCTGCCGGACAGTTATGCGTCACCCACTTCTAATAGAAAGCAAATCGCGGATGTTTCGTGTCAGTCGCTGCGCGGGCGTGGTCATGGCAGCTCTGGTAGCATGTGGAGTTTCCAATCTATACGCAGAAGACGCCGGACAACCCTTCCCGCTGAATCTGCTGACTACCTGTCTCAACACGGATTCGGCAGGAACGGTCTCCTCGTTCTCGGATTTGGATGCGGCCGTGGCCGCCGGGTTTGACCAGTTGTCGAACTCCGTGATGGCGATCTACCCGCCGGGGCGCTTCGCAATTCCTCAAGATGGCGGCTTATTCGTGTTTTCCACTAATGGCGAGATTGCAGCCAATATTGACTGGCTTGAACCAACCACGGCGCTGGGCGTTCCGCTCTATAAAATGGGCGTGATCGAGACGCAATTGAACGCCCGTTCATGGATCTACATGGGCGCGAGTGATGGCACCCACTGCCTGGCGTTCCGCACGAATGCCGTGCCGACTGGATTTGATCCGCAGGCGTGGGTGCGTTCCGTGTATGGCGATCCGCCCGCGTACCTCTACGGCACGGATTTAACGGAGTGGTATTCGGACCATGAACGCAACCGAGCGATCCTTGGCATGACCCTGATCAGCGAAGCCCATGTCACGGCCTTACAGGAAGCATTGGAGGCGTCGGAGTCCAATGCAACCAATTCGCCGGGCGCTGACCCGGCAGTGCCGCTATGGCCTGCAGATACCAACAGTCTATCCTTCGCGAACCTCTGGACGTCCACAAGTTCCGCGAACACATTGAACCTGTGGATCTACTCGCCCGCTTCCCGCCCGGTAGCGGTTCTGGCGCGCGAAACCCTCCTCGGCGCTTCGACCGACTGGCAGATGCGTGGCTATTTCAGCGCCACGCCGCCGTTCAATCTGTGGCATGCTTCCATGGGTGTCGCCGCTTCATTTTTTATGATGGGCTATCTTGATCAAGACGGCGATGGTGACGGCATCCCAGATCTGATCGAATTAAAGATGACCGGCACCAACCCCTTTCAATGGGATTCCGCAGGCAGCAGTCTGGGCGATTATGCGCGCTATTTTATCTATGGCCTCTCAACCACCAATCGCGACGCCAACGGCGACGGCATGGACGACGACGAGGCCATTCAGGCTGGTCTCAATCCAGCCGATTGGAACACGGGCGCAGACAACGATTCGATTCGTTATTATTACGATGCGGACGACCGGGTTGCGGGTGCCTTCTCCGGATCACCAGCGGGCACCGCAAACTACAAACTGTCTCCGGCAGGCAATCATGTCATTACGGCGGAAAGGAGCGCACCATGAAGCGCTTTTTTCCAACGTTTTCGTGCGCACTCCTGCTTGTAGGCATCTGCCTTCTAGCGGTCACGAGCTCGGCAGACCTGTTGTCCGATGGAAGCACGAACTGGTCTGGATGGAGAGTCCTTGGCCCCTCTTCACCGCCACGCGCATTGGCTGGCGATGTGTTGCAGCTTAGCAAAGCGCCAAGTTCGGCAACCCTGTCACTCATCCAAGCTACTGGCGTACCGTTGTCCAATCTGCAATCCATCCCAGGGACGCTCGATCTGGGACTGGCCTCCTCGGTGTCGCCCGGTTCAAACGATCTGATCGCGGAGACCGCGCGCGCCCTTGATTATGACTGGGCGCAATGCTATCTGTTTGTTCGCAACCAGATTCGCTTCACGCCCTGCAAGGGGTTTATGCGCGGCCCCGAACGCACGTTGCTGGACCGCGAAGGCAGCGACGGCGATCAGGCTTTTCTGCTTCTCGCGCTGCTACAGATGTCGGGTTATACGGCCACTGTGCGTTACGTTGCCCCTCCAGATGGCAATGGCGTTGGAGGTTTCGTTGTCCCCCTCGGCGGCACAGCTTCCGGTTATGACGCCGCCGCATGGGTGGGCGTGGCTGCCACAGGCACCGTCGATAACGTCATCGATGCTGTCTGGAGCGCCATCGGGCCGAGCCAACTGGGCTCGCTTTTCTGGACGGCCGATACGCTTGCGGCGAGTTCGCTGGCGATCGAGCACTTCTGGGTGCAGTTGACTCTGGACAACCAGACCTATGACCTCGATCCATCATTCAAGCCTCGGATTACGACGCCACCGCGTGATGTGCTGACAGACATGGGCTACTCACGGTCCAACCTGCTGGCACAGGCGGGCGGGTCAGTGACAAACGATTGGTTCGTCCGCAGTCTTTCATCCGCTAACCTGGCCAGCGAACTGCGCCGCCTGTCAGCAACGCTCGCCGCGAATTGGCAGACCCTCGGCACCAACGCCGCGACATCGTTCTTCATCGGTGGCGATACCATTGTTCCCCAGAATCTTGCCACGGATACGGCCACATTCCACGGCACGGTGGCCGGAACAAACATTGCCTTTTTGAATCAGCCCGACGAGTACAAGAATGCGTTTCGCGCCAGTCTCACCGTTTATCATACTGGTTTCACCACAACTCTATGGCTCGACGAAGTGTCCGCTCGTCATGTGTGGCTGGCCTATACCAATTCGGCTCAAACCTATCCGAAGGCCGTGCTGCGCGTGGATGACACCACGGTGGCCACCGAACCGGATGGTTCGTCTTCTCAGACCGATGGCGCATATCTTTCCGTGTCCCATCCGGCCGTTGGATCGGATGCGCCCTATTACACTTTGAGTCGCGCGCTGACCAATGTTTACGCCATTCCCATCGGTTTCGGTGGCGATCATCGGGGGGGCATGCGCGAGCGCGCCGAAAACGAACTGGGCCGGCTGCGTGCCGCCGGTTTGCCCGAAAACAATATCTTCCTGCGATCCCGCGTCGTGCAGCTTGTCGGACAGCAGTGGCTGGCCCAGACCGCGCTCTTCAACGAGCTGGACAGCCGCCTGCGGGGCACACACCAGCACTTTTTCTACACCCTCGGAATTTCGGCACAGGAGGAGGCCCCCTATGTCGATCTCAAGAACGCCTACTCCTACTCGTCCGCCGATCCCGCCACGTTCGACGGCTACATGCTCTTTGCAAGTGCTCTTGAACACGGTGTGCTTGACCAGGTGAACGGCACGAACCGACCGGCGGTCTCCACCGTGCGCGTCTTGGATCTGGCCAACGCCGCCAACCTGCCCATCTACTTCGCCACCTTGGCGAATTGGTCCACGATCCGCAGCGCGCTGACCAACTATTCGGCAGAAACGCTTTCGGATTTCGACACCGATATCGCCAGCGGGCGCAAACTGCTGCTGCCCCAAGACGGTCACATTACGCTGAACCGCTGGACCGGAAGCGGCACTATCAACTACGGTCCGGCAGCCGGTGGTGGATACAGCACCGGCATGATGATCGGCGGTGGCCTGAACGGCGGATTTACGAGCCTCCCCGGCTTGAGCGATGCCGGCAAAACCTATCTTGCGCATGAAGCACCGGGCCTGCACGATGCTTCGACAACGCCCGTACTCTCTCAAGATCCCGTTGACATGATGACCGGCGCCAGTCTGGTCACGCGCACCGATCTGGCCATGGCCCAGCCCGCACCGCTGGCTTGGACACGGCATTACGATTCCCGCACGCGCCGAGTTGACGGCTCGCTCGGATGTGGCTGGACCCACAGTTATGACGCCCAGGCAAACGTGCATGCGGACGCCGATGCCATGATGGGGCGCAGCTCTGCGGTGGCCAGCGTTCCATCGGTGGTGGCCAGTGCTGTGGTGGCCGACCTGCTGGCCGCCGGAGAATCCGCCCAAAACATGACCATCGCCTGCCTGGTGGCCAAATGGTGGACCGATCAACTCGTGGATGGCGCTGTCACCATCAAGACGGAGAACGAGGCCCTTTCGTTCACACGCAAGCCCGATGGCGATTATGTGGCTTCGCCTGGCGTCACCGCGACGCTGGCGCGTAATGCCGGCGGACAGTTGGTCCTGCAAGAGCGTTTGGGGCGAACGTGGACCTTCGCCACGAATGGCGTTCTTTCTCGTATTGTCGATCCATCCAGCAATTCCGTAGCCCTCTTTTATACCAACGCTTCCTGCCTGGTGGCCGTCTCCAACTCGTTCGGCCGCGCCTTCACGGTGAACAGGTCCGGCGGGCGCATTTCTTCCGTGAGCGATACGGCCGGACGCAGCGTGTCTTACCGCTACAGTCCGACCGGGTGCCTGACGGGTGTGACGGATGCCGCCGGTTTCACGTGGTCCATGGCGTATGACACCAACGCCTTGTTCCTTTCGGAAACCGATCCTGACGGCTTCAAGACCGTCATCAACGCCTATAACGGACTGGGACAAGTCACGAACCAGATATCGGCCGCCGGAAGCAGTTGGCCTTTCGGTTTTGCCGCCGGCTATCGCGCCTGGGAGATCGATCCGTTCGGCCAGCGTGTCATCTATACCTACACCGATGATGGCCGTCTCGCGCAGCGGGTCAACCGCGATAACACGACCAACTCGTTCTTCTACGACGGTCAGGGTCAGATGGTCTCCACTGTAGACGTCATCGGGCGCGTCACGATCAACCAGTTCGACGCCAGCAACCGCCTGGTGCGCCTGATCGAAGCCGCCAACACGGACAGTCCGCGAACCACCGCGTTTGTCTACGACAATCAGCACCGGCTGGTCACTCTCTCCAATGCGCTCGGCCGCCTGACGCGCATGACCTACGACGCCAGCCATCGGCTGACCTCGCGTACGACGCCCGACGGGACGGTGCTAACGAATGTTTATGGCAGTTACGGCCTTCTTGCCTCAACGACCGTGTTAGATCCGTTCGGCCACCCACTGGCCTTTACCGCCTTCGACTATGACAGTCGCGGGTTTGCCTCCAGCGTTACCTCCACCGATGCCGGTACCGCACAGTTCGGGTACGACAACGCGGGCAACGTCACCAACATTCTGGACGCGCTCGGTCATCCCACACACTTGGCTTACGACCCGCGCGGAATGCTCACCGACACGATCGACGCACCCGGCGGTCGCACCACGCGCCGTTACACCTCCGCAGGCCGGTTGTCCGCCACGATTGATCCACTCAACCGGACCAACAGCCAGACCTGGACCGCCTCCGGCCAACCGGCCGCCACACGTCTTGCCAATGGCGGACAAATCACCAACGAATATGATCTGGCCGACCGGCTGGTGGCGTCCCAAGACGCGCGCAACACCCGCATGCAACTGGGCCTCGACATCCTGGGCCGCGCCACGAATCGTTCGACCGCCGTCTGGTCCGAGCGCACCTGGTACAATCCGATCGGATGCGCCACCACCCAGGTGGACGTGATTGGCGGGCGGACAGAAGTGAAGTACGACTCGTTGTTACGCCCCGTCGCCGTCTTAGACCCAATGAACCGTTTGTGGCAAACCGGCTACGATGCTCTCGACGCCGTCACCAACAGCGTGGACGCCCGCGGCCGCAGCACCCGCTACGCACTCGACATCCTGGGGCGTCGCACCCGCGTGACCTATCCATCCGGCCGTGCCGAAAGCTTTGCTCTCGACGCGCTCGGACGCATGAACGCCTTCACCAATTCCGAAAGCCACGTCTATCGCCTCGCGTATGACGGCCAGTCCCGCGTCATCGCCGCCACCAACGCGGCGGGCGAACAAGTCTTCCGCAACTTCTTCGACCTCTGCGGCAACCTGACCAACAAAGTAGACGCGGCGTCCCGCCGCGTCGCTTTCCAGTACGACAGTCTCAACCGATGCACCAACACCGTCTACGCGGACGGCAGCACCGAGGCATTCACCTTCGATGCCGTTGGCAATCTGCTCACCGCGAAGAACGCCGCCAACACCAACACCTTTGCTTATGACGCGATGAATCATCTCACCTCCTCGGTCAGCCGCGTGTCGGGCATCGCCTTCACGAATGGCTACCGCTATGACCTTGGGGGATTGGCCACAGCCGTCGTTTATCCCGATGGTAAAACGGTGCAGTACGCCTTGGATGCCGATGGAAATGTGACCAACGTCACCGACTGGTCCAATCATGTCTGGAGCATTACGCGCGATGCAGCAGGACGCATGACCGCACTCGCATACCCGAACAACATCAATGGCACATGGGGTTACGACGCCTCCAGCGCCGTCACGAGCTGGGGCTACACCGGCGGCACCAATTTGCCGGGACGCTCGATCACCCGCGACACAATGGGCCTCAAGACACGCGAGGACATTACGTCTGGCCCCATGCCGACACCGGCCTCCAACCGTCGTGCGGTCAACACCTTCAACGCCGCCGACCGCCTCACGTCCGCGCTGGTGGGTACGGACTCGAATCGAGTTACAGAAACGTACCTGTACAACGGATGCGGCGCACTAACAAACATTGCGACTAGTGGAAGTGGTGCAGGCGTCCCGCCTGCACGATTCACCTATGATCTTGCCGGACGGATGACCACCGCCACGGCCAGCAATCTCACCCTCTCCGCCAGTTACGATGCCCTCGGCAATCGCGTCAACACCACCGTCAACGGCGACCCCCGCCTCTGGGTGATCGACCATACCGACCCGCTCAAGCGCCCCCTGATGGAAACCACCACCAACGGCGTGCCCGTGCGCTACTACATCTGGGGCGCCGGTCGGTTGCTGGGAATCATCGAAAGCGACGGCACCTTGCGCTGCGTGCATGCCGACGAGCAAGGCAGCGTCGTGGCACTGACCGACGGCAGCGGCAACGCCACAGACACCTTTGCCTACGGTCCTTATGGCGAAGACTGGGGGCGCACCGGCACCAACAGCATTCCATTCCGATGGTTGGGCGGACATGGCGTGTGGCGGGTGTCCGACGCCACCACGCTCCACATCACCCGTCATCGCGCCTATGACACGATGCTCAAGCGGTTCCTCTCACAAGACCCGATTGGCCTTGGCGGCGGCGCGAATCTGTACGGCTATGCTCTTGGCAACCCGCTCAGTTACATCGATCCGATGGGATTGGGTGCGGAAGGGGGATTCTGGTCATCTGTCGGATCGGGCTTGGCGTATGCTGCGGACTGGACTGTAAACACCTTGATTAAATTTGTCAATTCGAGTCCCTCATTCCGTGACGCTGGGTTTCAAGACCCACTTAACAACATGGCGATACGCAGCGTCGGCTCGCCACTTGGAAAGATGGGTGCATATCAAAGGTCCACGCCACCGTCCATGCCAACTGAAATGGTTGATGCGGCTTGGGACATGGCGGCGTTGCGTTATGGCAACATCGGCCAATTGGGCCACACGCCGTTCTCCCCGGAATTGTTGACTGAACCGGCCGCAAAGACAACAATTCCACGCGTGAGGCACTTCACCTCGCCAGAAGGACTGGCCGGCATTGAGAATGACATGGCCATATGGCCAGGGCGGGGTAACACGGTTGGTGTCCATGTGGAGACCCAACCATTTGGTCCAATCAGAGGTGGTTCACAAAACACAGGAGCTGCTGGGATGGGTGCGTATGTCGAGTTTGACGCACCTTCGACTATTCAGGCAACGCCGCCTATCGGTCCGCGAAATACAGGTGTCATTCCATCAAGCACACCGGTTTCTATCCAGAATCTCAATCCAACATTCACGACTACGCCGTGGTGGAATTTCTGGGCGAGGTAATCATGCAAAGCGTTTTCATTCCACGTCCCCTCCTGCTTGGACTTTGCGCGTATTTGAATCAAGCGGAGTTGTCTTTAGACCGTATGCATCTAAACTCGCGTGAACAGATTACTCGGTTCTACGATGAACAAGTGCTGTGTCCGCTTTCGGCAGTAATTGCCAGGTTGCGGTGCATGTCGAATTGTAGCATCACGGTTACAACCGACTGGCGCGAGTGGGAATGTTTTTTGCTGTCTTGGAAATACATTCTGACAACAAGGTTGACTTCTCTTGCGCAATGGCATCTTCGTCGCGGCGTGTTCCTGCCAGCATGGCAATTAACAGCCATCACGCAGACTCTTGAGCAGTTTGAGGCTTTGGTTCGCAACCCGCAGACGTATGATTTGCAGGCGATCAGCGATATTAGACTACGATTGTGCTACGGGGCTCTCATGCTTCAGCGAAGAATACCGGTTCGACAACTTGCTCTCGCAACCCGTTCCGTCATACACTTGAACCATTCGGAGCATCTTAGACTGAAAGGAGTTGAGGAGATCGCTGGAGCGGGATGGCTGGAACGTCGGGCAGAATAGAGCTTGTTTTCTGACACAAAGGGAGCAGTGCGCAGGCAAGGTTATATTGGAGAGCAGGGATAAGGCAGGGGTTTCGAAGGCCACAGATCTTTTGATTGAATGGTTTAAGAGGTAGAATGACCCTATGAAAATTGACATACACATTTCATTTTACGGGGAAAGTTTTTCCCCGTCACTGCTCGAATCAAAAACAGGTTTTAACTTAGTTGATAAGAAAGATCCGAACGAACCGAGTCGAATTGATAAGTTTCGTTCCAATCCCAAACCATATGGAACAGCAGTATTGCGGTTAACGCCACCGACCGGCGAATATGGTCCGCAAATGGAAACCCTGCTTTCAGCGATGGAACTACACGCCGAGGCTGTACACCAGAGCGGTGTTGACGACTTGGTTATGTGGGTTGTTGTCTATGCCGAAAACGGAGAACAACGCAACCTGGAGTTTAGTCCGGCTTCCATGGGAAGACTTTCTGCATTGGGTATTACTTTGGCAATTTCAAATTACGAAGGCTGATAATCTTTGCAAACGCTTTACACTTGCCGCGTGTACCATAAATCGCTATTCGTTGAGTCAAGGAGATGATGGGCAGACTTGGCAGGTTGATCGGCACCTTAGAGAAAGCGAAGGGCAGGAAAACATCGCTTGCACTATCTTTGCGCCCCGTCCGCCGTACTGGCATAATACCCGCATGTACTTCCGCGCCACCATCCGTCGCCTGTTTTCCGTCGCTTGTGCGGCGGCGATGCTGTGCGCGTCGGCCGTTGCGCATGTCCCGTGTGCGCCGATCCTCCAGTTCGGGACCGACAACGCCGTCACCAACAGCGTGGACGCCCGCGGCCGCAACACCCGCTACACGCTCGACCATATGGGGCGTCGCACCCGCGTGACCTATCCATCCGGCCGGGCCGAAAGCTTTGCGCTCGATGCGTTCGGACGCATGACCGCCTTCACCAATTCCGAAGGCCACGTCTATCGCCTTGCGTATGACGGCCAGTCCCGCGTCATCGCCGCCACCAACGCGGCGGGCGAACAAGTCTTCCGCAACTACTTCGACCTTTGCGGCAACCTGACCAACACAGTAGACGCGGCGTCCCGCCGCGTCAATTACCAGTACGACAGTCTCAACCGATGCACCAACACCGTCTACGCGGACGGCAGCACCGAGTCCTTCACTTTCGCTGCCGTCGGCAACCTTCTAACCGCTCAGAACGCCGCGACAACCAACACCTTTGCTTATGACGCGATGAATCATCTCACCTCCTCGGTCAGCCGCGTGGCTGGCATCGCCTTCACGAATGGTTACCGCTATGACCTTGGGGGATTAGCCACAGCCGTCGTTTATCCCGATGGTAAAACGGTGCAGTACGCCTGGGATGCCGACGGACGTGTAACGAATGTGGTGGACTGGGCCGGGCACACGTGGCAGATGACCCGCGACGCCGCAGGACGCATGACCGCACTCGCATACCCGAACAACATCAATGGCACATGGGGTTACGACGCCTCCAGCGCCGTCACGAGCTGGGGTTACACGGGCGGCACCAATCTGCCGGGCCGGCAGATCACACGCGATCCGATGGGGTTGAAAACGGCTGATAAAATCACGTCTGGACCGATGCCGAAACCCGCCATGAATCGTCGTGCGGTCAACACCTTCAACGCTGCTGATCGCCTCACATCCGCGCAAGTCGGCACCGGCACGAATCCAGTTATCGAGACCTATCATTATGATGGTTGCGGGGCGCTAACAAACATTGCGACTAGTGGAAGTGGTGCAGGCGTCCCGCCTGCACGATTCACCTATGACCTTGCCGGACGCATGACCACCGCCACGGCCAGCAATCTCACACTCTCCGCCAGTTACGACGCCCTCGGCAACCGCGTCAACACCACCGTCAACGGCGACACCCGCCTCTGGGTGATCGACCATACCGACCCGCTCAAGCGCCCCCTGATGGAAACCACCACCAACGGCGTGCCCGTGCGCTACTACATCTGGGGCGCCGGTCGGTTGCTGGGAATCATCGAAAGCGA
>Ga0194125_10004698_pt1 | contig 21179 bp, 19 predicted proteins | sample TA2KigC250mmetaG_FD_148626 | JGI IMG/M metagenome (GOLD analysis project Ga0194125, IMG submission 148626) | Freshwater microbial communities from Lake Tanganyika, Tanzania - TA2015034 Kigoma Deep Cast 250m | ecosystem: Environmental > Aquatic > Freshwater > Lake | place: Tanzania: Lake...
TGACGGGGGAGGCCAGGTGGGGGTGACTAAGAGATGAATAAAGTGCACTGCAATATTACCCTCCCCTAGCCCCTCCCATCAAGGGAGGGGAATTATGGGAGACTTGCTTAACTTAATGCGCATGGAGCCCCACTTCTTTACCCCCACTTCTTTACCCCCCAACAACTATACTACGCAGGCGCTGCTGCGGTAGCAGTCAGTCCAATAGCTTCGGCATACTTCAGGTAAGTCTCGACTGAAGCAACAACTACTCTTGCTTCAACTGCCAAAAGCTCTATACCTACCAACGACACTCTGGCCCAAGCATCAATGACGATACCTTTGTCCAGAATTCTATCAACGACCTCCGCCAAGCTGGTGGAAGCGATAGTTTTTTCGACAGCCATGACTAATACCTCCTTTTTTTATTGGTTAATTCATAATACTACTAATTCGCCAATGTCACAAGAAATAAGAGGAAAAAAAGTAATATTGATTTAAGATTCCTATGTAGCCATAGATACTGGCGGGGACAAAGCCCCGCCACTATGGAAAGGCTACAACAGGAACCGATTTTAAGGTAAAAATCGCACTAAACAAAATAACTAAACTACGCAGGAGCTGCTGCAGTAGCAGTTAATCCGATAGCTTCGGCATACTTCAGATAAGTCTCAACTGAAGCAACAACTACTCTTGCTTCAACTGCCAAAAGCTCTATACCTACCAACGACACTCTGGCCCAAGCATCAATGACGATACCCTTGTCCAGAATCCGGTCAACGACTTCCGCTAAACTGGTGGAAGCGATGGTTTTTTCGACAGCCATTATTGACACCTCCTTATTTTATTAGTTTCGCTCATATATAAGCAAATATCATGCCAACAATAACTAATAAAAATCTAAAGTGGGTGTAATCAGGCTGTAACTCAGTATTGATGCGGGTTTTAATAATTTACACGGTAGTTTTAATCTAAAAATATCACCGCATAGAATTCCGAAATTATGGTGTAGATTACATAACAATATGGCGTGTACGACATAATTTGAGGTTGGAAAGTTGTTCTATCCCAAAAGTTATTGTACGCGTAACCAAATTGGTGATGAGTAGCCTATCACTGGTAGGTCAGCAACGGTGGGTTCGGCTTCGGCGCGCACTTCTTGAGTGGACCTGCCGAAAACGTGAAACGTAAAACGTGAAACGTGAAGGGCATAGGAGTAAGTACCTTAGTCTTTAACTCCTTTGCCCTCTTGCTTTCTTGCTCTTTATAACCTCAACACACGGCGAGCATTTTCACTGGCAATCGCAGCACGAATCTCAGATGTCACATCAAGCTTTGCTAACCATTCCACTTGTGGCAGTGGCTGGTTGTGTCCCATGTAGTCGGTGCCAAACAGGAGTTTTCGCCAGTGACGGTCAACAAAGCCTTTGGTAAATTCAGGGTCGCGGGTGAGGCCATTATAGCCAGAACCAGCGGAGATGTCGGCGTAGAGGTTGTCATACTCACCCAGTAGGCGGTCAACAGCGCCGCCGGGAGTAATGGGCCTCTTTGGATAGCCAGCTTTGCCATCGTCATCCCCGGAGATAGCAGCCCAGAAGCCCGGTCCATGACCGCAAAACTTCACCTTTGGAAATTCCCTCAGACAAGCCTCTAAACGCGGCAAACCAACCTCGTCATAGCAATAGCTTGCGTTAATCTCGAAGACCAAAGGCAGACTGTATTCGTCACACTTGGCATAAATGAGTTTGTTCCGCGGGTCATCGAAAGCCAGACCATTGATGTGCTCACCGAAGCCTTTGCAACCATAGTGTTTGACAAACACATCGATTTGCGTTGCGACACCGTTCTGTCGCGGGTCAATGCACAGAAAAGCGATGAGGCGTTCCGGATACGTGTCGCGCATTTCGACGGCTTGTTCGGTGAGGAAATAGCCGCCCGCGCCTTCAGGGCTTTCGAGCGGCAGGAGCACGCTTATCTCAATGCCCTCGCGGTTCATGCGCTCAAGCAGTTGATGTACCGAAAGCCCTATTTTATTCGGATAGTTTTGGCGATATAAATTACCAGGATGAACATGGAAGTCAATCATAGGTTTCTCCTTTTTCCAATTTTGTTTTGAGCTCGTAATGGGCAAGGTGGCAATTGGATTGTCGATTGTCGATTGTTGATTGAGGAATATTCTTTCAATCAACAATCAACAATCATCAATCATCCTTGCCCTCTTGCCGTCTTGCCACTTAGCCGTTTTGCCGTTTTGCCTTCTTGCCTCTAATCGCTGTCCCATTTCACCAATCCCAATGGAACAATTTCCACCAAAAATCCGCTTTCTGAATATCTTCGTTGGCTACAGCATCAACGGAGTAAAGCGTCTTATCTCCTAATTTAGCAGCGATGGAACCAAAGGATGCGCCTTTTGGGATAGGAGCTTTCATTTCAGATACGCCATTGAATTGTACGGTAATCCTATCAGCTTCGCTACGCTTGACAAAGACAATTAAATCCGACGCAGCTACCGGTTTGATTTTTTTAACTTTCCCAGCAATGATGTTTACTTCTTGAGAAGCAACCTCTCCCTTTTTAAGCAAAACTTTTTTGGGGTAAATATTAAAACCGTTTGACAGCAGTTGTCCGGCTTCCGCGAAACGGATTTTACTTGTCGGAGCGCCTAACACAACAGAAATAAATCGCGTGCCTTCGCGTTCGGCTGTTACCACCATGTTAAATCGGGCAGACGAATAAGAACCAGTTTTCAACCCATTTGCGCCACGGAACGACTTTAATAACGCGTTGGTATTATTCAAAATGAGCTTTCCATTCCTAAATGTGGTTTGTTTAGTTGACGTCCACTCCAGTACCTTTGGATGCTTCAATAGTTCGCAGGCAAGAATAGCACAATCGTAAGCGCTTGTCATGTCTTCTCCCTGGCCTTGAGAGGGTGGAAGCCCATGTACGTTATAATAATGTGTATCGGTCATTTGCAGTTCTTTTGCGCGTTCATTCATCATTTCGACAAAGCCCTCCACACTACCCGACACATGTTCCGCAACCGCATGACAAGCATCATTGGCGGAAACGATTGCAACGGCTTTCATCATCTCTTCTAAAGAGAAAACTTCGCCTTGCTTCAGATAAACCTGCGAACCGCCGATTCTACTGGCATCAGCAGAAACATTGACCAAATCCGTCAATTTAATTTCGCCTGCATCTACTTTCTCTATAATAATGAGGATTAACATCATTTTTGCCAACGATGCCGGCGGCCAGTGTTTATGAGCATCTTTTTCAAAAAGAATTTGCTTTGTTACTGGTTCCATCAGTATCGCTGCTTGATAATTAGCTTGTAGCACTTCGCATTTTCCATCGTTAAGGATATTTGAACAAGTTAAGCTGTAGAAAATGCAAATTATCCCCCAAATACGCCAAAATCTAAGTTTCATATTCAATCTTCTGTTGCCAGGTCCTCTCATAGAAAATGTATTCTCCTTATTATTATTTGTCTTACCTTTACACTTTTCACTGACATTGTTTTCTCATCAACTTAGTTGTCGCCACGATATCAGCGCCAGGTTGAAAAATGCTTGAAGTTCCACCCACAAACACATTAACGCCAACTGTTTTTAGTAGTTTCATTGTTCTTTCATTGATGTTTCCGTCTGCTTCAATGTCGATGTTCAATCCTCTTTCCTCTATCAGTTTTGAAAGTTTTTCCACTTTCTTAACCATAGCGGGAATAAATTTCTGACCAGCGAAGCCTGGGTTTACGGTCATTATCAGCACCATATCCACATCCTCCAGCACATATTCGATGTTTGTCAGAGGCGTGGCAGGATTCAAAGCCACCCCGACTTTAGCGCCTTTTTCTCTTATCTGGCTCAAGGTACGTTGGAGATGAGTACAGGTTTCGGCGTGAACGGTCAAAATATCTCCTCCAGCTTCTACAAACATCTGAATGTAAAGTTCCGGCTTTTCTATCATGAGATGCACATCTTTTGTCAGGCGGCTTATCTTGTCTACTGCTTTCAGTATATCCGGCCCAAAAATAAAATTGGGGACAAAATGTCCGTCCATAATATCGAAGTGCAGATAATCTACTCCGCCCTCCTCTAAAGCTCGCACCTGGTCAGCTAAATTAAGCAAGTCAGCGCACATTATAGACGCTGAAATTTTGATTTGTTTCATTTATTATTCTCCAAAGCCTTCGATAATCGTCGCCCAACTTTCTAAGTTGGTTTTGGGGCTTTCAAACCAAGATAGAGAGTCTACAAGAAAATCCAAATTACGGAAAAATCACAGCCTTCATAGCTTCTCGTTTTTCTACAACCCTGAAAGCTTCCAATATGGAATCCAATGGAAATCTATGCGTAATAAGTTTCCGAACATTGATTGCGCCAGAAGCGATTAAATCTAAGGCAATTCGGTGATGTCCTGGCACGCTACCGTGGGAACCGAGGACGAAGCATTCTTTATAGTGAATAAGATTGCTATCTATGCTGATTTTTCGAGAACCTTTCGGCAATCCGCCGAAATAGTTGATGCGTCCACGATGAGCGATGACGTTCAAAGCTTGTTCTTGAGCATCAGGGGAAGAGCAAGCGGTGATGACGACATCTGCGCCTTCGCCGTTGGTTTCATCCAACACTATTTTTTCAAAATCCTCCTCTGTTGAGGAAATGACGACATCCGCGGAAATGTTTATCAGCTCAAGTCTATTTTTCGACCTCTGTGAAAGTATTACCTTCGTGGCTCCCATACATTTCGACAATTCCGACAACAAACATCCTGCGGGGCCTCCACCGATGATAACTACTGTGTCTCCAACTCTCAGGTCTGCTAACTCCAATCCGTTGATGCAACAACCGAGAGGTTCTGCCAACGCGGCTTCCTCAAAATCCAGATTGTCGGGGATGTGATGAATTGGCCCATACTTTATCACCAAAGGATTAATCAAGACGTATTCCGCAAATCCTCCTGGGAACTGGTATCCCATCGCATAGTTTATTAGACAGTTATTTCCTATTCCCTGTTGGCAAGCGGAACATTCGCCGCAAGGTACATCCGACCCAATAGCGACTCTATCTCCTGGGTTGAATTTTTTTACCTTTTTTCCAACCTCTACTACCTCCCCGGCTATTTCGTGACCGATAATCTGCGGAGGTTTTACTCTGGGGTTGCCATATCGGTATATTCTAATGTCAGAACCACACACCGCGCAGGCTTTCACCTTGAGCAAGAGAGATTCTTCATCTACCTTCGGTGTCTCTACTTCTTTTACAACAATCTTTTCCAAATCCTCTAAAACTGCCGCTTTCATCGTTTGCCTCCAAATATTATAAATACTTTTTCAGTTATCACCATGCGAGAACAGGACAGAATATTCAAGGAAAACTCCTGTATTCCGTGCCGCGGTGAAATATTGTCACTACTTGCAGAATTCTCTCTTCTTTGTTCAAGAATATACCAACCCGCCAATCTCCAATCCGAACTTTATAACAATTTTCTTCTCCGCGCAGTTTTTCCAACCAGGCCCCGAACTCTTGGTAATCAAAAGGATTCTCCACATCATCAGAAGATAAAAATATTTCTTCAAATTGGCGACGGATGTGTTGTGGAACCCTGGTAAGTTCTTTCAGGCAGTTCTTGCTAATTTTTATTTTCCACACTGTTTAGCTCCTTGAGGTAATTCCTGGCAGGTCCCACATCTAAAAAATCATCTTCCAACCCTTCTTTAATCCGTTTGGCAAGAATAACGTCTTCTTCTACTTCGCGCTTGTAGAAAATGAAATTGAGAAATTTAAGAACTTCATAAGCTTCATAATAGCTTAATTGATTTATTCTTTCTGTTATCTGCTGGTACAAAATTTCGTTATGTTGCGCTTTATATTTACCCATTTATTTCCTCCCTTGACTTGACATTATAAGTCATAGACCTAATCAAAAACAAAAACCACTCGATTAAAAAACTGATTTTTATGAAACATCATTTCGATAGCTTCCTTGGCGCGTTCCAAAGGAAACTGATGGCTGATGAGAGATTTTATATTTAGTCCATTGTTCATAAAGGAAAGTGAAGTTGTCCATTCATTTTTAGGAAGGGAAGTAAAACTGGAGTTCCACGTCCCATACATGACAATCTGCTTCCGCAGGATACTTGATACCGTTTTTGCGTCTAAAACCACATCGGTTTCAATATTTCCCATAAAGATGACTTTGCCCAATTTTCTTACCACTTGTATACACTGGCGAAAAGTAATGGCTGTGCCTGCGCCTTCGATGGCTACATCCACACCTTTACCATCAGTTGCGTCCATGATGGCTTCTACCGCGTCCTTTTCTTTCGCATTGATGCAATCTATAAATCCCAACTTCTGGGCAAATTGCAATTTCTCCTCTACAATATCCACCAGGAATATTCTTCCCGCCCCCACTATCTTCGCCCATTGCGCCAACATCAATCCGATAGGACCGGCACCCAAAATCGCCACTTTATCGCCAGCATCTATGCCAGTCCTTCTCAGAGCATGCAAAGCTACGGCGGCAGGCTCAGTCAGAGATGCTTCTATCAAGTCTACCTTTTCAGGGACAATGACTAAGTTACAGACGGGAACTTTGACATATTCAGCAAACCCGCCATCGCTACGAGAGCCAAGATAGTCGTAATCGTCACACTGGGCATACTCACCAATCTGGCAATAATCACATTTTAAACACGGGATAAGAGGAATGACAGCTACTCTATCACCAATTTTGAAGCCATTAGTGTTCACTTCGTTCACCAACGACTTCGTCTTATGGTTTTGCCTTAATTCGACGACCTCGCCGGAGAATTCATGACCGGGGATTAGAGGAAATTTGTAAGTGCCTTTCTTCATAATCCTTGGAACATCTGAACCACACACTCCTGCTGCTTTCACTTTAACCAGAGCCTCACCTTCTTTTATGATAGGAGTAGGAACATCCTCATATCTCAGGTCATCTATACCATGTAAGACAGCAGCTTTCATCATTGTTCTCCTCTTATTTTCTTTTAATCAAACTTTTCTCTTCCAATTATTTCTTTTTGTCAACTTTTTCTTTCTTAAAGAAAAAGTTGGAAGAAAAGTTTGGTTACGATTATACATTATCATTTTGAGAAAAACAAGGTAATTCAGTTTTTTTTAGAATTGACTTTTCCATCAAATGATGCTATAAATGCAAAATCATATAAAGAGGAGTTTGGGAAAATGAAGAAAGTGCCTTTAGGAAATACAGGATTAGAAGTTACGGAATTATGTTTTGGAACGCTTCCAATGGGACGCTTACAGGCGAGATTGAGTCCTGCCGAAGGCGCTATGGCTGTACGGCGGGCATTAGAAGTGGGAATCAATTTTTTTGATACAGCTAAAACTTACGGTAGTTATCCACATCTACGAGAAGCTCTGGACGGCTGGAATGATGAAGTTATTATCGCTACCAAATCGAAAGCCGCTACTTATGACAACATGGAGAAGGATGTCCACTCAGCGTTAGAGGAATTGAATATCAAACGCATCGGGGTTTTTCATTTACATCAAGTGCGGTCAAAAGAAGATTTTTCACAACGGCAGGGAGCGTTGGAATGCTTGTTAGATTACCAAAAGCGAGGAATTATCCAATCTATCGGAATATCAGCGCACACGCCAGGCGGAGTTAAAGCTCTTCTGGATTGCCCTGACATAGAAGTAATTATGCCCATCATCAACAAAGACGGCTTGGGAATCATAGACGGGACTTTAGAGGAAATGGTCGATGCGGTTAAGGCTGCTGCGGTAGAAGGAAAATCGCTGTACGCGATGAAGCCATTGGGCGGCGGACATTTAATCAAACAGATTCCCGAAGCTATCAATTATATCCGCAATTTAGGTGTATTCGATGCCATTTCAGTGGGTATGAAAACGCCCGATGAAGTAGAAATGACCGCACGAATTGTTGCGGGACAATTCGTCCCGCAAAGGTTGTTAGACAGAATTAAGACCGCAGTGAAACACCTCATCATCTATGATTCTTGTAAGGCTTGTGGTATTTGTGAGGAAACATGCGACCAGGGGGCTATTAAAGTTGAAGGTAAAAAAGCCAAGGTTGACCAGGAGAAATGTATTTTATGCGGTTATTGCGCGGCCTCATGCCCCGTTTTTTGTATACGGGTAGCCTAATAGCTAATGGGCAAGATGGCAAGACGGCAAGACGGAAGGATGGCTAATAGTTCTTTGCCCCCTTGCCTCTTTGCCCTCTTGCCGTTTTGCCATTTTACCATTTTGCCCATTCAGACACTCTCTATTGGTAACTTGAGTTATAATATTCTGTTTTATTCGCCGTATAATGCCCGCAATCCATATCTTTCACCCGGATTCGTGGCGAAACTCAAATGGGATTTGGCGCTGTTCGTGCGAATAACCTTGTCGCCATCAGTTCCAGTAACGACAACTGCTCGTCCAGGCCAGGGATTTGCGACGTGACACATTTCGCCCAGGGTACTTTTGATACGTACTTCATGAATCTCTCCTTCTGCTGTGCGCACTGCTGAAACGCGGAAGCCGCCCTCTGCCGCGAAATTCTCCATGATGATTTCACCCTCCGGAGGAACCGCCGGGAAGATATGAATGGATTGATAGGAAAGCAGCAGGTTCTCAGGGCCTACACGGGCATCTGGATACCAGATGCCTAATCTTGGTCGGACGCAGGAGTCAAGGTAGCCGCGGTGCGGTACCCACACATTAATTTGGTCAAGCGTCCGCTTGGCCAGTGCCAGTATTTCGGGGGGCGAATCCAATCCGACATCATCTCCCCAAAAGATGGGAGTGAGTGGGACTGGAATATTGTATTCGATAGGTGGCGCTCCGGCCACATCCACCCATACAGGTCCAGCCTCGGTAGTGGGAGAGCGAGGCTCCTGCCGAGTGTAGGTGGGATAAGGAGCGAGGCGTTCTGCGGCCGCCTTCCAGGAAGTTGCTTCGGAGACATCTTTGCCCAGGATTTGCGCTGCCGTTGCTGATGCCAGAAGTAGATATCGAATCAAGGTGAGGGCGGAGGTGCAATCACGGTTGCGTTCGAAACGGGCGGTCAACCCCCAGTGTTCTGGCGAAACGGTGGGTATGACGTGCAAACGCCCATCCTGGCCTTCCGTCAGATAGGCAAAGCAAAATCTGGCACACTCACTTAACACTGGGTACGCCAAATCGCGCAAGAAGTCGTTGTCTCCCGTGTAACGGTAATACAACCACAATGGCTTACTCACCAGACCGTTGAGACCAATATCCTGCTCCCAGGTTAAGTTGGTGTGCGCAATGCCACGGCAACGCAAGGGGAAATGCACCAAAGGATACATCGCGCCGGGCAGATTGTACACGTCGTGTGCGTTCTCTTTAGCTTGCGCCAAAAGGGTGTAAATCATTTCGCAGTATGGTCGCAGTTCCTCAAACTGACCCAGAGCCAGCATCGGTTCCGCGCGAATCTCGTTCAAATGAAAATCGGCATGCCAGAGCGCAGCATCCTGAAAACAGAATTTCGTGCTGTCCACGCTACACAGAGGCACATCTCCGTAATATCCTCCTTCACGGCGCAGTCTGGGCAAAATAACCGGAGACGCCGAAATCTCCACATTCTCGCCGACGCGGGCGTATGCTAAGTCTTTCCTTTGTCTGCCCTGCAGCATTGCCTCCTGCTCACGTCGTAGCCCTTCCAGTCCCAGCTTTCGCGCTTCGTCTAAAGTTTCAACTGCTGTGAGAACGGGGTCAAGCCCATCTTGTGTGGTGGCGACAGTCGCCAGAATGGTAAATGCCTCTGGCAGGTCGCGGAAGGTAGCCGTGGCAGCAGCGCCAGGGGACTCATTGATGGGAGTATAGCGTTTGATTAGACCATGACTCAAGCGTCCTTCCTGTGCCGCCCAATATGAAGTACCCAGGCCGCGCTCGCCATCACAACGTGTGCTTGCAGGTTCAGTCCCTATCGCCGCGGCAACAACGACGCATTGGAAACCTGCCGGGAAAGTAAGTTCGGGAAAAAATTCCTGAGTGATGCCCCAGTAATCCCCCATCTGACAAGAACGTGGCGCAGGCAATTGTTCGAAGTCATCGGGAGATGGCCCGCCACCCAGGGTTTCATCCACTGGTTGTCCAGGCAGGATAGTATCTCGGTGGCGGTAAACACGCACCCAAAAGTCATTCCGTTCAAGTCCTTCCGCCTGAAATTCCAGCACTATCAGAGGTCGCGCCAACGCGACCCATACGATGGCACTCAACCTTTTATCTCTTCCCTCAATTAGTAGGCGGATAGCTCTATTCGCGTCAGATTCAATGCTGGTGTGTGTTGCAAAAGGTGTTCCAAGGATTACCTGCGCCCCAGGCTTGGGACAGGGGAAATCATATTGACCGTATAAATTGTATGCTGTGCGGTTGGGCTCTTGTGCAATCTCTACCAATCTATCGGCCATGGCAAGTTCACGTATTCTGGCCATAGTGATTAGCGACTGTCTCTCGCTAAACCAGCGTCGGTCCCAGATGTCCGCCTTGCCTATCAGAAGGGTAGGTTGTGTTGGCGGCCCCCAAAGCCTCATGCCCAGGACATCGTTTTCCAATCTTAAAGCGTCGTAAGGGTCACGGGACAAGCTTATATTATTTTGAGTAGACATTGTATTCCCTCCAAATGACTACTTATCTCCAAGGGCATGTTTCAAATTTGCTCAAAAATTAGTTGACAAAGTGATGAGTGATGAGTGATTATGTTCATTTATCACTTATCACTCATCACTCATCAGCCCGAAATAACAACCCCCTAACCCCCTTTGGTAAGGGGGACTATTTTCTGAAACAAGCCTCTCCATGTTGAAATTTTGAGATGTAGGCTACTCTCAATCTCCGTTAAGGTTTCGGGAGTTTTAATTTGCCCCAACAGGTACTTAATTTTCCAGCGGCGCGTACAGCGGCGGTAGGGGATTTAGCCCTGTAGTTTGCTTCTATTTCCGCATCAGTGAGCGCGCGGCCATAGATGCAAAGTTCATCAATCGTGCCATCGACAAAATAGTTATCGGCGTAACCATATCTGGCGATGTGAATTGGGTCTTGAGTATTTTGTCGAATCTTGCCATCGAAGCCAGTTTCTTTTTCAAATTTACCATTCACGTAGAGCTTTACTTTATTGCCCTCCAATAGTCCAACAACGTAATACCATTCGTCTAATGGGTGCTTGAATTTACCATTACCAAAAAAGTTAACTCGCACTCCCGCGGTATTCCAGAAGGAGACACCAAAAGTATCACTCGCAGCCCTATCATCATGCACCAGCGCGTACGCTGCCCGACCGCCATCTCCATCGTAAAGGATCCAGTTATCTTCACCAGCATGTGGCTTAATCCACACTGTTAGGGTCACAGAATTTTCCTTGAAATCCAGCGATGGGTCACTGGGAATTTCAACCCAATCTTTAACCCCATCAAATTTTAGCGCCTCGCCAATATTACCCTTGACGATTTGGGGCGCGCCCTTTATTTCTCCATCATTGTTTCCCCAAAAATCTTTGACCATTTTGCCTTCTATATCTGCATTGTCAAACGTCCAAAGGCTTACAAGGTCTGTTGTAACAAACTTAGCGTCTGCCGAGTTTATATAAGCAGCAGTTGCGATAAACGCCACTAAAAAAATTGTCGTAACAGTTTTTGGTAACATTTTAACCCTCCTGATGCAATCATAATAATGGCATCATCTGATGTTTTTAGGACCATTTTTTCCGATTAGAACTAAAGTTCTGCACACCTTACGGTCCGATTCTCGGACGAGCACGGCAGGTTCTTAAACCTTCATGCCTCTGCCGGGCTCTCATTCCATTCCGCTTTGGCGGAACGGAACTACAACATCCCGGTTCTTAGCCAAAGGTATTCCCTTTTGGCTTGAAGATTGATTATTGAAGATTGAAGATTGAAAAAAAATTCTTACAATCTTCAATCTTCATTCGTCCTTCTTCAATCTTTTGAAGGCATCAGAACAGCTTCCGTATTCCGCCAATCCCGAAAGCCTTCGGGCTCCGCTGTGTCCAAAAATGTTATAAAATGATACCATCTATCGTAGCATAGGTCAAGATTAATTTCAGCAATTATTTCGTGCCAGATAAAAAATTAAAACTTCGCCGATTAGAAATTTTTTACTGACACGAAACCCGATTCATCTGCACACATAAAATGCGGCAGTTTTCTCAGGGTTTTCTGTAAATTGAACTTGAACTATTACCAAATATATTATATCATCAAATCTTGGTTGCGCTCATTAGAATATTACTCAGAAGGAGTTCATTATGGAATACAGAGTTGGTATAATCGGTTGCGGTGGGATTTCCGCCGCGCATGCAAATGGATATAAGGCAATTGTGAATACTCGAATTGTCGCCGCGGCAGAGCCAGACACTCAACGTCGCGCTAAATTCGGCGAAACTTATGGAGTATCCAGACTGTATGAAGATTATCCACCAATGTTGGATAATGAAGCACTGGACATAGTTTCAATTTGCACGTGGCCGGGATGGCATTGTGAAATGACGGTCGCGGCGGCAAAGCGCGGTGTTAAGGGAATTTTGTGCGAAAAGCCGATGGCGTTTAATCTAGGACAAGCCGATAAGATGATTGAAGCCTGTGAGAAATCAGGGACTAAACTTGCTATCGGACATCAACATCGTTTTGACCCACAATCTGTAAAAGCAAAGGAATTAGTCAAAGAAGGCGCGATAGGCGAGGTTCTGTGGATATTTGGACATTGCTCGAGTGACTTATTATCGAATGGAACTCATGTTGTCGATTTGATAAAATTCTTTGCAGATGATTCGCCTGTAACTTGGGTAATGGGACAAATTGACCGACATACTACTGGTTTGGGGCGCTTTGGGCATGTCGCAGAGGATATGGCTATCGGACATTTTCAGTTTGAGAATGGCATCCGCGCATTCATCGAACAAGGAGAATGCGCGCCTTCCGGCTATGCATTCCACCTGCACGGTGTCGAAGGCATGATGGGTGTGAATGCGCCGCAGGGAAAAAGATTGTACGTTGTTACAAAAAATGGTGCGTTGGAAGTGCCTCTGGAGGGTGGAAATTCCTATCAACGGGAAATTGAAGAGTTATTAGCATGGATTGAAGGCGGGCATGAACATCGTTCCAACGCTAAACGTGGCAGGGAAACTATGGAGGTGTTGATGGCGATTATGGAATCATCTCGGTTGCGCAAAACGGTTAGGTTGCCGCTGGCGACGAAAGAATCGCCTTTGGAATTAATGATTCAAGCGGGGCAGATTTAGAACAAAAGGCAAGAGGGCAAGGAGGCAAGAGGGCAAAGAGGCAAAGAGGCAAGGGGGCAAGAAGGCAATATGCGTTTTGCCATCTTTCCATCGTGCTGTTTTGCCATTTAACTTTTTTTACCCTTCTATTCCCAGACTATTTTTGCTGTGATGGATGGAGTAGGACGGCATCGTATGGAGAAAACGTCAAAAATACCGACTCTCCTTTCTGCAGAAGCGGGGTTCGTCGGGGATTTTGGGTGTTGACTTTGATGCGATTGCCCGAAGCAATCTCGACTTCGTACTGAATCAGCGAGCCAAGATAGACAGAGGTGATAATCTTGCCCTCAATCCGGTTTGACTTTGCAACCATTGAGTCATCGCATTCCAAAGCAGAAAGGTGAAGCGATTCTGGACGAATGTTTACTATGAGCGGAATACCAAGGCGGGGCGGCTCTTCAAACGAATATTTCCAGGAGATGAGAAAGGATTCGGCATCCTGAGATTCGAGTTGAACGTAATCGCCGTCAATATTTACCACTTTCCCCGCTAAAAAATTAGAAGTTCCCACAAAATCCGCCACCGTTTGCGTCCACGGGGTTTCGTAAATTTCTTTCGGGGTTCCCTGCTGAACAACTATGCCCTGGGACATCACAGCAATACGGGTTGAAATCGCCAGAGCTTCCTCCTGGTCATGTGTGACGTAAATCGTTGTAAGGCCCAGTTCTCGCTGGAGTCGGAGCAGTTCATTGCGCATCTGGATTCGTAATTTGGCATCCAAATTAGAGAGCGGTTCATCTAACAAAAGCAGCCGAGGTTCTATAACTAACGTCCGTGCCAATGCAACGCGTTGCTGTTGACCACCGGAGAGTTGAGACGGGCGACGTTTTTCCAGACTCGCCAGGTTGACCATTTTTAACGCCGCATATACTTTGTCCTGGATAGCCGCTTTCGGAACTTTTCGTTCTCTAAGCCCAAACGCAATGTTGTCAAAAACGGACAGATGAGGCCAAAGCGCGTAACTCTGGAACACCATACCGACATTTCGTTCCCAGGGTGGAATGTCATTTATTCTCTGCTCGTCAAAATAAATTTCTCCCTCATCGGGCGTGGTGAAACCTGCAATCATCCGCAGTAGCGTAGTTTTACCGCATCCACTCGGTCCCAGAAAGGTGTAAAAATCCCCTTTCTGGATGTGCAGGTTGACATCTTTGACGGCGTAAAGTTCGCCAAATCTTTTGCTCAAATGCTCAATACGGACTTCAGCCGCATTGTGTGTTATGTTCTCTTGCATTAATCGGATTCCTTATACTATAGAGCGCAATAAATCGTTCCTCTCAAATGTACCTCTTTGAGATTAGTTCTAAAAGAAAAATCAGAGTGTAAATTTGCTAAAAAGATACAAAATTTCGCTTGGCGTGTTGGCAATTCTTTCGCGTGCCAAATCGCAGTATTCGGGATTGATGTCGTAACCGATGAAGTGCCTTCCAAGTTTTTTGCAAGCGACAGCGGTGGAACCAGAACCGATGAATGGGTCTAATACAAGGTCACCAATACGAGTGAGCAGGTGCAAAAACTCCTCGACAATTGCAACAGGATAAATCGCTGGATGCTTACAACCCTTAATTGATTCGACAGGCATTTCAATCACGTCCTTCTTGAGTTTATTACCGTGAATACGGATGATTGTAAACCCATTTTTTTCCAGTTGGATTTTGCGTCCACCTTCCTGACCGCCAAATGGTTCCGCATGGATACCACGAATCTTCATCCGAAAACTGTCTATTTGGCCACTACGAACTTCCTGGATTACTTCAGCAAGCGCAAGCTGAGCCTTACTTTTCTGTTCTTTGTTCAAATCCGATTGTTCGATTAACGCAAAATATTTCTGCCCGCTATTTTTACCATTCCTTGATTTTTTACGGTATCCATCACTTGCCATAAATGCGTCAAGATTGTAAAAATATTTGTCCGATTTGACAAAGTGAAAAAATGGTTCGGTGCTGCTGACAAGCCTCCGTTGGAACTGTCGTGGCGTTGGATTTTTCTTAACCCAGGTGATTTCATTGACCAGTTTCACGATTCCCGTTTCCGTCACCGTAATCGCAAAACGGTACGGTACAAGAAGTAAACTGCCGTTCTGATATTTGTCGCCCAGGTTAAAAACAATGCTTCCATCATCTTTGAGCACGCGAACACATTCACGAAACAAACGCAACAAAATTTCGATGTATTGTTCGACATTCTCTTCGTTTCCCATGCCGCCGCCGTAATCACGTTGTTGAAAATACGGCGGTGAGGTTATCACCAGTTGTATACTGTCATCAGGCAGTTGCCGGATTAATTCAAGATTATCGCCACAGAAAATCTTATCCACTGGTACATTATAATTTCTATACATCATAACCTTATTCCGAATACGGCTCATGTTAAGAAATCGTGCAAAGCAATTAATTCAAACTGAAAAGAACTGGTGACTGGTTACTGGTGAGTGGTGAGTAGTAGACCACCATACGCATCAAGTTAAGGGCAATCACGCAGATATGATGTTGTTCCTCCCCCTTGATGGGGGAGGCGTAGGTGGGGGTGAAATCGGCACTCTCGCTTTTGTTCACCCTTCCCTAACCCCTCCCGTCGAGGGAGGGGAATTGAAAAAAGACGCTTAACTTGATGCGCATGATTGGTAAGTAGTAGACCACTCACCACTCACCAGGTCAAATCCACCGTCCGCCGCAAAATGCTCTTGTTGCCCAAATTATCCTCAAGCCGATAGATAAACGTATAAATCCCAGGTAAACCTCTAAAACTACTCAGGTCAATAGCCAGGGGAAACCGAATTTTGTTGGGCGGGTTATCAGGTGAGATATCTCTTTTATCTACAAAATCGCCGAGACATTTCTCGCCATGCGGATTGAGGACTTTCCAGGAAAGTTTCACCCAAGCAGGCGGATTTTCGTTGATGGGAATAAAGATTTCATCCTTCAGCGAACCGCTGTCTGATTCCAGGATTCCGAGTTGTGAATAGAGCTTGGTCGGCGGAAACATGGAAATCTGTTCAAGGTAGCCTGTGCCGGGAATTGGACGCCATTGACCTCCTGTCGCCCAGGCGAGTTGTTTCACTGGCAGATAGTCCAATCCCACCGTCTCCATCTGGATGTTATTGGTTTTCAACATAGCTATTACCTGGTCGATGCTATAGATAGAACGTCCATCGTAATCCGCATCGTGGAATGGGCCATCGCTCACCATGATGAAGATTTTCTGTGTATTCCGCCGATAATCAATTTCATTTACCGCGGCCATCACCGCTTCAAGCCCTGCCTCTGTCAAGTCACCACCGCCGGTAAAATCAATTTTATGCAGCCAATTTTTGAATTTACCAGAATCTGTTGTGACACCCAAATCCCTAGGTTTTTCGCTTCCGTCGGAGAACGTCACCAGGCCCAAGGCGACGTCAAATTCATTGAACCATAGACGTTCAAGAAATGTGTCTATGTACGCTCTGATGCCGCGAACATTATCCACCATGCTTCCGGTAGTATCTATCAAAAACACAATATCGACTTTTTTACTTCGCGTCGAAGCTGAAATTCCAATCGCCATATCATTCATTAATTCTCGGAAACGCCCATTGGAAACGCCTTCGTTGCCGGATAAATTCTCACCTGAATAGTATGAATTCAACCATCCTTGTCCTTTGCGAACTTTGGGACGCAATCCTCCATCTCCTTGCAGAGATGGAGACGCATCAGATAAATCATCCGTTGTTATGAGATTATCATTACTTTGCCCCATTGGCGCTAATAATTTTACCTCACGGTCATCTCGGATTTGAGCGTTTGTCGCGATAGTGGCAGCGCTTATTTCGGGCTGCAAAACTGCAATTGATGTAATGTTTGTCATCTGATTTGTGGATTTTAGTTTAGAATTTGACTTTACCGAAGCGCGTTGTCCACTGCTAACGGACGTTAATGAAATGGAAAAAGTTGAGGATACCACCCCTCTTTCCCCCCGCATGCGGGGGGATGAAAGGGGAGGGGAATTAGAATTTTTAAGCGCATCAGACGGTTTGGATACATTTTCTTGTGACTTCTCCACCGTTGGAAACTCTCTCTCCTCCAGGGGCCGCTGGTATACTTTTATAAAATCAAATTCAATGTCGTGGACAGCCTGGCGCTCTGGATGAATAATTGCAATTTTCATCAAGATGAAAAATGCGATGACGTGGAGTATAATAGAAATCAATAAAAATCTGGGGGTTTGTCCTTTTTTTGTCATTTGTAATCACCCAATCTATGTAAAATACAATCCTAAAGTTATTGCTATCACCAAAGTAAAAAGTATTCACGGTTCTTATATTCTTTTCGCGATGTTTCACAAAATTCGATTACTTTTTCTAAATACTTTGTTGTTTGAGTTTTCTCACTTCCTCCACAAATTCGTTCCATCCATCCCTATTGGGTTTTGGAGTCGTTTCTTTACTCCAAGTATATAGGTACCAAAACTTTTCATAACCATAATCTAAAGCTTTCTTCTGGATATTCTTAGCACTTCGCGGACCGCAACATTCAGCAAATAGCCATATTTTTTTGACGAATGGCTCCATTGATTCACAATATTCCTTATCAATTTTACTTGACCCTAGATAAGATTTGCAACTGATGACCGCCACTGCTTTTTGCTGCTCAATAAATCTGAAGTCCATAATTGGATCTTTACTGTCTCCATTCCATTGTCTCACATGTCCATTACGATGAATGATTATATCACACTCACATGAACAAAGAGTACTGCTTTCATCAAGCAGATGCCCCCAATCAGTATTCAAGTTTGTGCCCGACAGAATCTCCCTAATAGCATAAATCAAGAGAGCAGAAAACCTCAAACCTCGTACAAATGGCAATATTCTACCTTTCTGTTTCTTAGCTTCCAATTGTCTCATGAAGCTATCAATTCTCCAATTTGAGAGATTCGCCCACATCATATTAAAACGCTCTTCGCATAATAGTCTTCCATGTCCGATTTGAATGTTACTGTTCATGTAGCAATTTCCCCCAATTCTTTATTCCGATACTATCATATCCACAAATTTTCGCAATGACAAGTTGCGTTTTTTAGCTGCTTCCCTAAGTTTCTTTAGACCGGCTGAAGTCAGTTCTAAAGTCCCAACATAGTCTTTCACAGTGAAAGATACAATTTCGGTTTCCCCAACTATTTTTTCAAATTTCCCCTTTAATTCATTACTATTTTTGAACTCCGGTGGAACCCTAAAATATGCAACATACACTTTGACATCTCTCGACTTTTGAATACGCGATATGAGTTGCTCGATAGTCAAGTGAGGAAGGCTTTTCTGAAGCGGAGCTAACGCTCTGATATCTTCCCCGGATAACCGACCCTCAATTACTTCCCTGGCTATGACTTGTTGAGCTTCTGAATCAAAATTACGCATATAATGAACTATATTAACGAGGTCAATTTTCCGTTCTGCCACTAAATTCTGTACTTCAGGAGATAGTCTTTCAACACTGAGGAACTGTCCCAACATATCTGTGGATATACCGATGGTCTCAGAAACGGCTTTTAAACTGCCCAAATCATTTTCCAGCCACCTTATATCACGAGCAATTTCAATTAGGCTATTGGGTCTTTTTTTTCTACACGTATTTGCAATCAATCGAGCAATTACAATTTCTCGCATCTCTTCTCTATTCATTGTTTTTTATCCCACAACTTTCCGCCTTAGAAATCCATTGTCTTCCAGCCACTCAGACAATGCTGTTACCGCCACTGATTCTCTTTCCATTGAAAGTTGGTCTGCGGCTTTATTCAACGCATTGTCGAGTTCCTTAGGGAGATTTAGGATGACAGTGAATTCCATCCTTGGCTTTTTAGCTTCCTCAATAATCTCATCATCAGAAGATTCCGGGTGACTCTTGCCATAGTTAACAGCGCGGGCTTTTTCATATTTGGAAAGCTTGGCCATCTTGTCCAGTAATCTATCAGCCTTATCTGCATCTCCTTGTGCAGCATCTATCACTCTTTTCACATCTGCCTTTTTGACATTACCTTTCCGAAGGAGTTCCTTTGCTTTTGATGTTGCCTGTTCTTCAATTTTGATGTAGTCTCTTATTGTCCGCAAAGGTAACCCCAGTTCTTGGGCCACACGTCGGTCATCTTTATTGTAATTCAAATACAACGCCGTGATAGCCTCTACCTTATCAGCATGGTTCAATTCTACTCTATGCATGTTCTCAGCCAGGGAAAGAATCTTGGATTCTATATCCGGCAATTTTCCACAAAAGACGGCGCGAATAGAATTTCTGTTAAGCTTTTTATGTGCAAGGAATCTTCTTTGCCCAACAATGAGTTCGTAAGGAGGACTCCCGTATGAGCCACTTAAAACGATTGGCTGCAATAAACCATGCTTTTCGATGCTTTCGGCAAGTTCATCAATCCCTACTTCTTTGTCAGTCAATCTAACATTATCCTTACTAATCTTGATATCCTTCAAATTTATATCATATATTTTTTCTGATATTGCCATTGGTTTCCCTCCGTTAACATTTATTTTACCAAACTAAATCTTCTATTGCATAAGATAACATTGATTTTCCTGTTGTTTTTACTTCAGATAATATATCACTCGCGTTGACTTCGAATAATTTGAAGATACCTTTCGGGTTTCGATGAGTTTTGCTTGTTTCAAGCGCACTGGGCCAAGTCGTTTTCGCGTGGTAAGAAGTATATTAAAATCAGATATCGCGGCCACGGACTTGCCGTTGGGTAACTCAAATATGAACTTTCTTAGCCCTTGTTTTACTTTTCCTCCGGACTCTTTTCTAAGGAGTTCATAGATATAATTCAGTTCATTAGGATTTATCAACTCAATAGGTAAATGCTTTTGCATATTGAACAACCTTTTCAAAATTTCACATCTTGTTTTGAGCAGAAACGGGCCGAATTTCACATTTGAATCAAGATACTTGGGAACGTATTGACTTGTCTGTTGCCGGATGTCGTAAAGCCAATTCCGAAAGTTCAATAGTTCTTCCATCCATTCCTCGCCGTTATCAATAAAGTTCTCCATCGATTTGTCCCTATCCACAACCGTGCATACCCAACATCCAAACCGTGACTTTCCACAACTTTGCGTCCCTGTCTCAATGACAAAAGGACACTCACCGCCAGAGCAAGCGTTTTTGTAAAGCGCAAGCAATTTCTTATTGCTACCATCCCAAGGATTCGGAACTTGCAAAAGATAAGCCCATACCTCGTTGTTGGATAAGTCGGCAATTGGTGTGTAGACAAAAGCATTGGACAAAGTGTGTTTGCGCAGACGGTTGCCACTGTTGTAATTATTCATTGATGCAGCGCGGTTCCCTGATTCCGCTCTTCGACTTCCAAGGACGATAATTGCCTGTCCATTTTTATTTACAGTGTTCAAAATGTAGTTGCTCGTCGGGTTGATTTTCATTCGTTCTGTACACCAACGGAACCAACGATTGGGTGAAGGATAGCCCTTACCAATGAGGTTCACCCAAAAAGTATCTTCAAGTTTAGGTATCACTTTTACCACATTGAATAACTCAGGATTGGATTGAAATAGTTCGGTTTTTCCCGCTGTTTCAATCTTTTCCAACTGTTCATCTACATACTCTATAATTGCAGGATTCTCAACAAGTGTATCGTTGAAAAGCACATGGACTTCTTTAGACAGTTTTTCTTTTGGTAAAGCGGAAAGCGCATAGAACACCATTTGCAATACAGTGGTGCTGTCTTTACCTCCTGAAAAACCAATAATCCAGGGAGTAGTGTCTGCAAGATTTAGTAACCTTCAGTTTCCCTATCGTTCTGAACGGAGATTTGATGGGGGATTTCGACTCATTGACGTAACGGCGAGAAAAGCAGTTTTTCGCTTTCGCCGAAACGGG
>Ga0194125_10004699_pt1 | contig 21179 bp, 15 predicted proteins | sample TA2KigC250mmetaG_FD_148626 | JGI IMG/M metagenome (GOLD analysis project Ga0194125, IMG submission 148626) | Freshwater microbial communities from Lake Tanganyika, Tanzania - TA2015034 Kigoma Deep Cast 250m | ecosystem: Environmental > Aquatic > Freshwater > Lake | place: Tanzania: Lake...
GAACATGGGCACGAACGCCTCGCCCACGTGGAACACGTCGGTCGTCTTCTGGATGATCCACCACGGGTATTCGCGGTGGCCGCCGTTGTCGTGGTCGCCGTTGCCAATCCAGTCCATCGCGGCGGCGTCAAGGCCGTAGCGCCACATGTCGAGCAGCGCGCCGTCGTTCATGCCGTCGCCGCTGATCTCGGTGTGGCGGTGGAACTCGCCGCGCAGGATGCGAACGGGCTTGCCGCCGGACTCTGCGCGGTAAGCGCGGATGCGCTTCACGTCCTCGGCCTCGGTGGACGCGGTCGGCGCGGCAGGCTTCTCAGGCTCGGCGCGGACGAGCTTGGGCGGAGTAGGGGGGCTGGATGCCGCGAGCACGGCCGCGAAGATGTCGTTGTCGAACGGATCGCCCTGGTCTTCCCCCTCGGCCTTGGCTCGCCGCGCGCCGCGACGGCCTCCTCGCTGGCGTTGGTCGCTTGAGCCGACGACGATCAAGCCATCCTTCGCGGCCACGAGCGCAGGCCGGTTGTCGAGAAGGTTGTCCGTGTTCGGGATGAAGATGGGGCCGACCCAGCGGTCGCCGTCACAGTAGAGCGCCTCTTCGTACCAGAGTGTGCCGAGCGCTGACCGTCCCTGGCCTGCGCGGTAGCGGAACGCGAGCCACACACGGCCCGCCGCGTCGCAGGCCATGCGCGGGAAGCCGTTGAAGGGCTTCTGACCGAGGGCTTGTTGCTCTTCCTCGCCCATGATCTTTCCCGCCTCGCGCTTGCCGCGGTCGGCCTTGGCGCGTCGCCCCTTTCCGAGCGGCATCACGTCGTCCAGGTCCGCCTGTGGCTTCCAGAATTGGCCGTCGGCATAGACCTTCATGCCGACCCAGCGGCCCTGGTAGAGCGCGATGCCGTCCTTCTCCAGCGCGCCATAGTCCTTGCCCCATTTCTCGCCCGATTGCTCCCACGCGATCCAGAGCCGACCGTCGCGGTCGTAGGCGAGCGAGGGGCGCATCTCGCAGTCCAAGCTGGCCGCGATGGGCATGGCTTCGCCCAACGTGGTGCTCGCGCCGAAGAGCCTGAGGTGCACGTCGTAGTCGCCTTTGGCGTAGCTGTCCCAGGCGATGGCGACGTTGCCCTTTCGGTCAGCCGCGATGGCCGGGTCCCACTCGTTGGCGGGGCTGTCGGAAATAGTGACCTCCTTGCCGAAGCGCTCGCCGTCTTGGCGCATGGCGAAGATGTTGGAATTGTTGCCGCGGAAGCCTTGCCAGGCGAGCCAAACGCGGCCGCTGGAGTCGGTCGTGGCCACGGGGTTGATGTCCGATCCGTCGGACGTGGTCAGGCGAAGCGGGTCGGACAGCTTCCCATCGCGGATGAACCGGGCAAAGAGGTCGAAGTTGGCGTGGGCTTTCTCGGCGGCGGTGTTGGCAGACCAGAAGACCCAGACTCGGCCATCGCCATCCACAGCCAGGGCGGTCTTGTAGAGGTCTTCGCCGCCTTTGGTCACGGGCAGGGGGGCGCTCCATTGCCCATCGCGGCAGGACATGAGCCAGACTCGATCGCCGCCCGTAGCCTTGGCGAGCGGCGCGAAGTCGGTCATCTCGCTGCTGAGCTGCCGCGCCCGCTCGTCAGGGTCTATGCCGTGCGTGAAGGCCACATACGCAACCCAGATCGTCCCGTCTGGGCCGACGGCCGCGGACGGGAAGTCTTCCTCCGACCGCCCACTGGTGAGCTGGGCGGAAGTGGGCACACGATCCACTTGAACCGCGCCGTCGGAGAAGTCCAGCTTCTTGCCGAAGGGCATTTCACGCAGCATGAACGTCACGCGGCCTCGGGTCGTGGCGAGGTCCACCTTGGACTCCTCGACCACGCCTGCGAGCGTGACGAGGACGCCATTCTCGCCCATGGGGCCAGCGCCTTTGGCTTTGGCCTTGCCGCGAGTTGGCACGCGGTGCGTGGACGCTTTCCACTCGTTCGCGCCCACCAACTCATCGCCCGCGCCCTGCCGCCAGAAGGAAATCTGCGCCACTCGCCCCGGGCTGACCTTCACCTCGCCGTCCCAGCGCCCCGGCTCTCTGTCCTTCAGGCCAAAGAGGACACGCAAGCTCACCGCCTGCAAGTCCATAGTCGGCGGGGCTTGAGGCTGAGCGCTAACCGCGATGGCGGAAGTCGCCAGCCACGCGAACAGCACAACGGCAGACACAGTGCGCTCTCGTTCCTTCAGCATCCGAGCACCTCCTTTGCTATTTTGGATGCGCGAGCGGATTGTAGCAGGCGGCTCGTGGAGTGTCAACAGGGCGCGGAAATGGAGTAGGGGGGCGAGGTGTTGCAGAATGGCTGAGGATGGAGTCCCCTGTCACGGCGAGGAGTTCGGATGGAGACCTGTCCAGGCATCCTGCGGCTCGTAGCCGAGCAGGCGTCGAGCTGGCTCGATGTCCAAATAAGGCTTGCCCGGCGGACGGCTGGTGACGTAGAAGACTTCGTAGCGAATGCCCCGTGCTTCCACTGCGCAGACGAAGAACCGGCCTACGTCACCGGGGCTGAGATAGTTCGCCTGGCCGACCTCGCTCTTGCTGATGGATCTGGTGTCTTGGCCCGGTCGCGGACACCAGCCCAGGCGCGCCATGATGACCGAGAGTCCGTAGCGATGCGCGTAGGCCCGGCCCAGTCCTTCGGCGAAGAGCTTCGTGGCCGCGTAGATCGTCGTGCCGCCTGGGGCCATGTCCGTGCGAACGAAGCGCACCTTCTGGCTAAGTCCAGCCAACTGGGCCGTGCTGGCTGCGACGACGCGCTGAACGCCGGACTGGCGCGCGGCCTCGAAAACGTTGTACGCCCCGATGATGTTGTTGGGGAGCAACTGGCTCAGGAGGTCCGCTTCGTCAGGCGTGGCGGCAAGGTGGACGACCGTATCAACGCCCCGCATGGCCGACTTGACGGCCTCAAGGTCGGCGAGGTCGCCGGCGACCGCATCAGCCACGCTAGGCGTCGGCACGCGGTCAAAGCAGCGCAGCTCATAGCGGTCTCGAAACGCCGACACAACCGCGCGGCCTATCGTGCCCGCCGAACCCGTGACGAGCACAGTCTTCAGTTCGCTCATGAGGCAGCATCCTGCCCACGGCGGCCAAGTCCTGAACGGCGAACAGGGCCACGGGCTGCACTGAAACAGAGCGCCAAGCCAGGGCCGTAGCCAAGCCAGACACAGCCAGTTGTTAATAGTCCGATAATATATCTTATGTGCTTCGACGAGTCGCTCCAGGCGTCCGCTGTGTCCTGTGGGTGACGATTGCGAGCCGAACTGCCAATCTTGGCGGCGGCCACACCTGCCAGACTGTCCGCCCTTCACGCCTTGTCCAGATGCTGCCTGACCAGGTCGCTGACGACCTTCGGGTTGGCCTTACCCTTGGTGGCCTTCATGATTTGCCCGACGATGAAGGCGCCGGCGTTCTTCTTGCCTCGCCTATAGTCGGCGACGACGGCAGGATGGGCGCGGAGTGCGTCAACCACGGCCTTGTTCAGCGCATCCGAGTCGCTTACCTGGGCAAGTCCGCGGGCCTCAACGATGGCTTGAGGCGGCTGCCCCGTCTTGCACATCTCAGCGAAGACCTCACGGCCACCGGCGACGCTGATGGTTCCGTCTTCGACGAGCTTGACAAGCGCGGCGAGCATGTCCGGCTTGACGACGAACTCGGTAGGGGTCTTGCGTTGCTCCTTCAGTTCGCGCAACACGTCGTTCGCTATCCAGTTGGCCACGGGTTTGGGGGCGTTGTGACAGCGCAGACACGCCTCGAAGTAGTCCGCCAGCTCATGGCTCTCCGCCAGGATGCTGGCATCATACTCGGACAGGCCAAGCTGCTCGGTGAAGCGCCGTCGCCGGGCAAGAGGCAGTTCGGGAATGCCCGCTCGTATGTCAGCCAGCCACTGCTCATGAATCTCGACCTGCACCAGGTCTGGTTCAGGGAAGTACCTGTAGTCGTGAGCCTCCTCCTTGGAGCGCATGCGTTCCGTGCAGCCACGGACTTCATCCCAGAGGCGCGTCTCGCGGGCGACTGTGCCCCCCTGCCGCAGAATTTCGGTTTGGCGCTCAATCTCATGTTCCACCGCGCCGACGACGGCCTTCATGGAGTTGAGGTTCTTGACCTCGACGCGATTGCCCAGTTGAGTCGCGCCCTTTGGTCGGACGGAGATGCTCGCCTCAAAACGCAAGTCGCCCTCCTGCATCTTGCATTCGGACACGCCGAGATAGAGCAGCGTGTTCCGCAGCGTTTGCATGTAGGCGTCCACCTCGGCGGCGCTACGCATGTCTGGCGCAGTGACAATCTCCAGCAGCGGGATGCCCGCGCGGTTCAGGTCAATGAGGCTGAAATCCGAACCCGCCTCTTCAGGGTGGATGGACTTGCCCGCGTCTTCCTCAAGGTGGACGTTCGTGATGCCGACGCGCCTCATTTGACCGTCCACCTGCAGATCGAGATAGCCATCCGTGCCGAGGTTCGTGCAGTTCTGGGAAATCTGGTAGTTCTTCGGCAGGTCGGGATAGTAGTAGTTCTTCCGGTCGAAGCGAGTGGTCGGGCGGATCTGGCAATTGAGCGCCAGGGCCACCTTGAGGGCATACTCGAAGGCCTTGCGGTTCATCACGGGCAGCACGCCAGGCATGGCGATGCAGACAGGGCACGTCTGGCTGTTCGGCTCGGCCCCGAAGCGCGTGCCGCATCCGCAGAAGAGCTTGGTCTCCGTGGCCAGCTCTGCGTGCGTCTCCAGACCTATGACAGCTTCGTATTCCATGGCTTAGATCGCCAATCGCGGCCTCAAGCGAGGATAGGTGGCCTGCCGCTCAAACGCACGCGCCACCTGAAGGACTCCCATCTCGTCAAAATGCTTCCCGAGTATCTGCATGCCGATGGGCAGCCCCCCGGCCGTGAATCCGCACGGAATCGAGATGCCGGGGATGCCTGCGAGGTTGGCGGAGATGGTGTAGATGTCTGAGAGATACATCTCCAGCGGATTGGCGGTCCGCTCGCCCATCTTGAACGCGGGCGTCGGCGAGGTTGGGCAGATGATGCAGTCCACGCGCTCAAACGCGGCGTCGAAGTCGCGCTTGAAGAGTTGGCGCACCTTGGCGGCCTTCATGTAGTAGGCGTCGTAGTAGCCCGAGCTGAGCGCGTACGTGCCGAGCATGATGCGGCGCTTGACCTCATCGCCAAAGCCTTCCGCGCGGCTGCGGCTGAACAGCTCAACGATGTCGCCCTTCTGTGGCGTGCGGTAGCCGTAGTGCACGCCGTCGTAGCGGGCCAGGTTGGAGCTGGCTTCAGCGGTCGCCACGATATAGTAGGTCGCCACGGCATAGTCGGTGTGTGGCAATGAGACGTCCACGACTTCAGCCCCAAGCCGGCGATACACGGCCAGCGCATCCTCGATAGACTTGCGGACCTCGGGGCTTAGCCCTTGGCCAAAATACTCTCTGGGCATCCCAATCCGCAGATGGGCAGGCAAGTCATCCAGCTCGGCCGAGTAGTCTGGAACGGGAACATCCGCACAGGTCGAGTCCCGTGCGTCGTGTCCGCCGACAGCAGCCAACAGCAGCGCGGCGTCGGCCACGTCCTTTGTGATAGGTCCAATCTGATCGAGGGAGGATGCGAAGGCCACGAGGCCGTACCGCGACACGCGACCATAGGTCGGCTTCAGCCCGACGACGCCGCAGAGCGCCGCCGGCTGTCGAATCGAGCCGCCAGTGTCCGACCCGAGCGCCATGAACGCCATGGCGGCGGCAATCGCCGCAGCGGACCCGCCGCTCGACCCGCCGGGAATGCGTTCAACATCCCACGGGTTCCGCGTGACCTGGAAGCCGGAGTTCTCGGTCGAGGACCCCATGGCGAACTCGTCGAGGTTGGTCTTGCCGATGATGATCGCGTCCTCGGCCTTGAGGCGCTCGACCACATGGGCGTCGTAGGGCGGGACAAAGTTGCCGAGAATCTTGGACGCGCACGTGGTCTTCAGACCCGCCGTGCACATATTGTCCTTCACCGCCACGGGGATGCCCGCCAGTTTTCCGCACTGCACCCCCCTACCGAGCTTTGCGTCCACCGCCGCTGCTTGCGCCAGCGCCCCAGCCATGTCGAGCGTCAAGTAAGCCTTGATCCGCGGCTCGTGGGCCTCGATGTGCGCAAAGAGCTGCTCCGTGGCCGCGCGCGCAGAGACTTCGCGCTTGACAATGCGCTCCTTGAGCTGGATGCCCGTAAGCTCGACGAGGTTCAAGAGATCATTCCTGTCTATTCGATGACACGCGGGACCTTGTAGAATCCCTTCGCCTGCTCGGGCGCATTCGCCAGAGCCTTCTCGCGCGGAAGGGACGCTTGGGCACGGTCATCGCGGAAGACGTTGGTCATGGCCGCCCCATTCACCAACGGCTCAACGTTCTCGGTGTTCAGCTCATTCAGCTTGCCAATGTAGCCCAGCACGTCGGCCAACTGGCGCGCGAAGCGTTCCCTGGCCTCCGCGGTCAACTCCAGACGGGCCAGGTTCGCGACGTATTCCACGTCCTTGATCGTCAGGCTCATAGCATCCTCAATCCGCGCTACACGTCACGGGACGATGGGGATTCTAGCAAGTAGGCGTCGAAAAGCAAGCTCTTGTCCCACCCCGATGGAAAATAGTTTGACACTGGTATTCGCGCTGCTATAATCCAGCGCGTCCGCATGGCGTCCAGTTGGGCGGCTCACGTGACAGAGTTCGGAGAGCAGTCTGTGGCCAGTCGGTTGCAGTCCAGGATGAGGATGATTCTGCTCGCGGCGTTCTCAGTCGCCGCTCTTGGCGCGGGGGCGTCCTCTCGTGCGGACGAGAACACGGTGACGTTCGAGATGACCACGGGCGAGACGCTGCGCGGGAAGCTCATCCAGTATGTGGGCGGTTACTTCGTTCTTGAGGACAAACCGGGGCATCAGATCGAGATAAGGGACACGTACGTCAAGCGGATCGGGTTCGACGCCCGGGCGGAGAAGGGAGAAACGGGCCGTCCGGTAGAGTCCAAACCCAAGCCAGAGCCGCCAAAGGATGCTGCCGCGTCGGCCAAGTCAGGCGGTGAAGAGGACGTCCTGCGCATCGGCAGGAAGAAAGACGAAGCGGAAGCCGCCCATCCGAGCCGGCCAGCGCCGCCGGGGCCGCAGGCTTTTGACGCTGGGACGCTGTCGAAGGACGAGGCCAGGAAGAGGGCTGCAGATGCGGCCAGGGAACTCGCGCGGATTCCGCTTGCGTCGCTTGAGGAGGTAGTTGATGCGGCCAGGCGACTGCGTGAGTTGCTCGCGCTCACGGAGAGGATGGGCGAACCCCCGGACGTGGCCACCAAGCTGGTGAAGGAGCAGATGGGGGCGCAAGCAGACACGACGGCCAACCGCACAAAGCTGAAGGCTTACGATTTTCTTCTGTGTCGGTCACGATGGGACTTCGCGGGCGCCAAGCGGATTCATGACGAGATCGAGCGGGACCCTTCAAGCGACAAGAAGATTGTGGGGGCCATGAAGGCGTACATAGAGATGACACAGCCGCTGGGGAAGGACCGAAAGCCCGAGAGAGGGAAACTCGGTCGCGAGTGACGCAGCCCCCCTACTGCGCCCGTCGGCCTCGGGCCGACGGTTACGCCGCCTTGACCACGCGACCGGAACGCAGGCAGCGCGTGCACACTCTCATCCGCTTCACGCCGCCCGAACCCACCCGAACGCGCACGGACTGGAGATTCGGCTCGAATCGTCGGCGGGTCTTGCCGGTGATCTTCTGGCCCACGCCGCCCAGGTACTTGGCCATACCACGGCGCTCGATCTTGTTGCCGAACTGAGTCTTCTTGCCGCAAACGTCACACATCCGGGGCATCGTGGAATCTCCTCATGGCTCAAAGCGGGGAATAGGGTTGCGCCCTTCAAGACGGCCAAAGTATAGCAAAACCCGGCTAGAAATCAAGTTCCTTTTTGCGGTCGCTAAATGAATATCTGGGAGACGATCCCCCCGACCAGGAAGGCCACCACCCAGGTGCCGACCCAGATTGTCAGACCTTCCTTCGCGCCGCGCTCCTTGATGAGAATGACGGTGGAGGCGATGCAGGGGACGAAGAGCGTGATGACGATGAGCGAGATGACGATCTGGAGACCCGACATGGCGCCGGACCGGGCCAGGTCGTTCAGCCCGGCCGCGCCGAAGTCGCGCCGCACCATGCCCATCACGAAGGCCGTGGCGGTCTCTGGGGGCAACTGAAGCCACTTGACCGTCAGGGGCCGAAGCGCCGCCTGCCAGACGTTGAGGATGCCGGTCACCTGCATAGTCGCCACCAGCAGCGAGCCGAAGACGAACCAGGGGAAGGCTTCGCGGATGAAGTTGTAGGTGCGTACGAGGGTCTTGCGGAACACATTGTCAGGCCGCGGGAGTCGCATGGGCGGCAGGTCAATGAGCAGCGCGGACGACTGGCCGGGCAGAACGCGGTCTAAGAGCGTGCCAATGATGATGAGGCAGAGGACGATGACGGCCACGTAGAGCGCCATGCACGTCGCGCTGCCGGTGACAGCCAGCAGGCCGGCGATGACTCCGAGCTGCGCGGAGCACGGAATGACGAGGTTAAGGATCGCTGCCGTGATGGTCTTCTCGCGTTCGGTGCGAAGAAGGCGCGTGGTGATGGTGGCCATCGTGACGCAGCCAAACCCGAGGATGACGGGGATGACCGCGCGGCCGTTCAGGCCGACGGCATTAAAGAGACGGTCCATCATGGTCGCCAGGCGCGGCAAGTAGCCCGAATCCTCAAGGATGGCCAGCGCCAGGTAAAACCCGATGACCAGCGGCAAGAGCAAGCCGAGGAGATAGCGCACGGTGTGCGTGAACACGCCAAACTCCCCTGCCAACACGTAGGCCACGGCGGACTTGAAGTGATACCGGTCGAGGTAGTTTGCCGGGTCGGAAATGGCCGTGAGGGCCACCGGCGAGAGCTTCGCGCGCAGCTCAGGCGACAGCTTTTCGACGAGGCCGGCCGGCGCCCAGCCCGCGAGTCCTGCCGGGCTGATGGTCTCCTCAAGAGCATCCCCCAATTCCTCGGTGGCCTCAGTGGCCAAGGTCTCAAGGCGTGCGAGCAGACGCGGCGTAGGCTCTTTGGTGATGCTTTCGGGCTTGGAGACGCGCGCGACCAGGCGCTGAACCGCGGGCTCCCAGTGGCCCTTCATCAACTCGATTTCCGTGAAGTTCACGACCTTCTGCGCGATGAGAACCGCGATCAGCTCATACACTAGGAACAGCATGACGATCAGGATCGGGATGCCCGTGAGCGGCTGCAAAACCCAGCGGCCGACGTGGGCGCGGAGGTGTGAGCCGGCGCTCACTTCCCGTACGCAGTGCTTGACGATATCGTTCACCCGCTCGCGGCGCGCGATGTAGATTTCCTCGCGGTCCTTGCCCGGCTCGACGCCGTGACGAGCGGCGATGATGGGGTCGCCCTCCAGGATCATGAGCGCCTCCGGCTGGGAGCCGATCTCCTTGAGCATCTCATGCAGACGGCGGTGCATCTCCTTGCCTTGCAGCCCCTTGGCCGCGTTGGGCAGCGCCTGCTCCAGCTCGGCGAAGCCCTTGCCCGTGACGGCGACCGTGGGGACGACCGGCACGCCCAGCATGTCCGAGAGCAAGTCCGCGTCCACTTCAATCCCCTCGATGGCCGCTTCGTCCATGAAATTGAGGGCGACCACGAGCGGCTTGCCCATGTCAATGAGCTGCTGGGTGAGGAACAGGTCGCGCTCCAGGTGAACGGCGTCCACGACGTTGATGATGACATCGGCCTGGAGCACGATGTCGCGAGCGACGCGCTCCTCGTCGTTGAAGGACGACACTCCGTAGATGCCGGGCGTGTCCATGATGGTGTCGTCCCCCATGCGCCCGGTGGTCACCTCGATGGTGGTCCCGGGGTAGTTGGACACGTCCACGTACAGCCCGCTGAAGTGGTTGAAGAAGACCGACTTGCCGACGTTGGGATTGCCGGCGAGGACGATCTTCCGCCCCGTGGTGACGGGAACGTGGCCCTGATGCCCGTGACGATGTTGATGTCTGTGCATGTGTTCGACGTTGGCCGTCCGCTTTTCGGCTTCCACTCAACTCACCCTGATCGTCTTGGCCAACTGTCGGCCCACCGCAATCTCCTGGCGGTTGTGGCGCAGTACCAGAGGACCTAAAGGCAACTTCACCTCACAGACGACGCGGCTCCCTTCCGAGATGCCAAAGCGAATCAACTGCGAGCGAATCTCCTCGTCCGGGATGGCGACGATTCGCACTTCGCGCCCTGCCCGGACTTCCGACAGATGGGTATGTGGCTTTGTCATTGATTGAGATTAAGACTCACATTCAATTGCCATCAAATAGAAAAAGGCGTCCTACCGCTTTGCCTTCGACTTCCGCATCGTGCCGGAGCACTTGGCGCAGGAGCCGCTGATTTGCATCCGGTGAGACTCGGCCTCGAACCCGAACCGGCGGCACAGCCGGTTCTGAATCCGTTCGAGCTCCTGGCTGGAGAACTCGATAACGCGGCCGCACTGAACGCAGACCATGTGGTCGTGGTGGCCATGGCCAAACACATGCTCGTAATGGGCGTGTTTCTCGCCATGGATCACCTCGCGCAACAGGCCGCATTTCACCAACAGGGGCAACGTGCGGTAGATGGTTGCCTTGGACACTCGGCTTCCACCCTGGCGCATTTCAAATAAGAGGTCCTCGGCCTCGAAGTGGCGGTGCTTGGCAAAGGCGCGGGCCAGGATGGCTTCCCGCTCGGCCGTGAGCTTGAGGCCGCGCCGCTTCAGAAACTGCTCAAACCGCTCTTCCTTGGTCTCGTGGCTTGCCATTTCGGGTTGCGTCCAACGGGGTGCAGGTCAGGATGATATTGAGTCTCACGAGCACTAATAAACCAAAATGCCAAGCGATTGTCAAGAGTTTCTTCATTGGGCAAAGTCAAAGGCCGGTCTTCGGGCCGGCACGACGAAGGCCAAAAATCCATGTAAAGCCGACCGTGAGGAAGGCATCCGGGCCTCTGTCCCCGCTGATGGCCGTCCCAAGGCCGACATCGAGTGTAAGGGCACGCACGACCTCGTGGCGCAGCCCGACGTTGAAGCCGACCGGATTCTTCTGGCCTCGTCGTTCGAGGGCCGTGCTCACGAAGACCTCGCCCACGAGGGTGGTCCGCTGGCTCAGCGCGCGCTCGGCCGCAAGGCCATAGTGCACCACGTCGTTCCAGTCGTGATCTCTTGGAACGCCGACGAACGTGTATCCGACGTTTCCGTGCAGAGCAAACCATCCGCCGATGTCTTTGGACAAAATGACGGTGATGTCATAGTCGCGCTCCCCTGTGCCATGATCCTTCTCATCGTCCGCTGTCGGGAACTTCACGGTTAGGGCCGACGAGAACGCAGGGATATAGTCCCTCTCATGGATCGCCTTCCACTTGGTGGACAACGCAAGGTCGCCAAACCCAGTGGTTCTGCGACTGTCGCTTTCGGCAGTCTCTCTCACCCGGTGGAAGACCCCGCCGCTAGCGATGCCGGCCTCGAGCCCCGGGATCAATCCGTAGGTCAAGGTAAGGGGAAAGTCAAAATGATTCGATGCCTTCGCCTTGACGTATGCGACGCCGCCTTCGACCTGGACCGCACCAGCGTCGACGGGCTCTGCGTCATCCACAACAAGGGGCCGCCCTGCCTCGGCCATTTGCACGGGCAGGAGGGCCGCGGCAAAGAGGCTGATGATAATCGGCGACGGTCCCGGCCACGGGAAAGGCCGCCGAGACGCGACGCCTATGATGCGGGATGATATTGTCACGGGATGGCCCGGTCCTTGGCGCGGCCATTCGCAGATCGACCAGAGAAGTACTGCTTACTGCGATTAGAACTCATTTGCATGTGAACCTAAGCCCAACCGATCCCAAAGGCACATCCTTGAAAGACAGCGTGATGCACGGACTCGGCGGGCGGTTTGGATTGGAATGCCTGCTGGCATCCTCAGAATAAACAGCGATTGAGACTCAGTCGCCTCAACTATAGCAATCATCCTTCCATGGTCAAGACAATTTTTGGAAATGGCGAAACCGGTCAGTTGCGAGGGTGCGCATCCTGCAGGGAAAGGCTTTCCGTGGCCTTCCAACCTTCGCGGAACGCCACAGAGGGCCTTCCCTATCCCAGACGAAATGCGCGCCCCAGCCATAGCTCACCGGTTACGAAGTGCGGTAACGGCTTCCTGCCCTCTCGCTGCGGCGATCAGGCCGTCTGTTTGACGGGCCTGGGTTCCGGGGCTGTGGCGGCGGGACGGACGGCTTTCTTGGGCTCGGCGTATTCCTCGCTGCCGGGTTCTTTGACGGTCTCGAGCAGCTTGCGGATGACCTTGTCGGGCGTGATGCCTTCGGCGTCGGCGTTGAAGTTGGTGAAGATACGGTGGCGAAGGACGGGGAAGGCCATGGCGCGGATGTCGTCGCAGGAGACGTTGTAACGGCCGCTGCACACGGTGCGGGACTTGGCGCCGAGGACGAGGTACTGGGCCGCGCGGGGGCCGGCGCCCCAGGAAAGCCACTGCTTGACAAAGTCGGGCGCTTCGGCGCCGACGGGTCGGGTGGCGCGAACGAGGTTGATGGCGTAGTTGACGACGTGGTCGGACACGGGCACGCGGCGGACGATGCTCTGGATGGCGAGAATGTCGCTGCCTTTCAGCACAGGCGAGGGATTGGCGACGGTCTCGTAGGTGGTCGCCTTGATGATCTGCCGCTCTTCGTCAAGCTTGGGGTAGTCAATGTAGATGCTGAACATGAAGCGGTCGAGCTGGGCTTCGGGAAGCGGGTACGTGCCTTCCTGCTCGATGGGGTTTTGCGTGGCGAGGACGAAGAAGGGCAAGTCGAGCGAATAGGTTTCGCCTCCGGATGTGACCTGGTATTCTTGCATGGCCTGCAAGAGCGCCGCCTGGGTCTTGGGCGGCGTGCGGTTGATCTCGTCGGCGAGAATGATGTTGCCGAAGATGGGTCCCTTGACGAAACGGAAGTTGCGTTTGCCCGTGGTCACGTCCTCCTCGATGATCTCAGTGCCGGTGATGTCGGAGGGCATGAGGTCGGGGGTGAACTGGATGCGGCTGAACTGGAGCTTGAGGACTTTGGAGATCGTGGAGACGAGGAGGGTCTTGGCGAGGCCGGGGACGCCGATGACGAGACAGTGGCCGCGCGAGAACATGGCGGTCAGCATGAGGTCAATGACTTCCTCCTGGCCGATGACGACCTTGTGGATTTCGCGCATAAGGAGTTGTTTGGCCTTGCCGAGCCGTTCAACGGCCTGGGCATCTTCGATGCGTGGGGCAGGCGCTGGCGCTTCGACCTTTCCCAAGTCATTCCTCCTCAAAGCGGATGGACGACACAGCGATGGGGCGATCAAGCCCGCGAGAGAGATACAGCGGAACGTCGTGGCCTAGACTTATAGCGGACGCTGTGATTGCAGTCAAGGAAAAAGTTCAGGACGGAAAGGCGAGGGTTGGTGACACGACGGCGATTGTGGATTGCGTCCACGACATGGAACGCGATGCCGCCCCCGCTCCACCGGATGGGGCGCACCATGGAAACAAAACGAGCCCGCTCACGGATGAACGGGCTCGTCTTGGAAGAAAATTCCCGGCAATGACCTACTCTCTCGCCTTTCTCGGCAGTACCATCGGCGCAGAAGCCTTAACTACCGTGTTCGGAATGGGAACGGGTGTGGCACTCCTGCTGTTGTCACCGGGAAAACTGGGATTGTCAATCTGATGGGGAAAAGCGGCGATGCAGATCGCGGATGAGATCAGAAAAATGCGGCCAAGCATTCGGCCAATTAGTACCAGTCAGCTCAATCCGTTACCGGACTTACACCTCTGGCCTATCAACCTCGTAGTCTACGAGGTGCCTCTCGGATCGTTGGACGCCTTGCGGCGCCCGCGGATCAATCTCGATACCCAGTCTTGGATGGGGCTTCACGCTTATATGCTTTCAGCGTTTATCCGTTCCGGACGTAGCTACTCAGCCGTGCCCTTAGCAGGACAACTGATACACCATAGGTCCGTCTACCATGGTCCTCTCGTACTGAAGGTAGAAACCCGCAGGTATCGTGCACCCACGCCAGATAGAGACCGACCTGTCTCACGACGGTCTAAACCCAACTCACGTACCGCTTTAATCGGCGAACAGCCGAACCCTTGGAACCTTCTCCAGCTCCAGGATGCGATGAGTCGACATCGAGGTGCCAAACCGCTCCGCCGCTATGGACGCTCGGGAGCGATCAGCCTGTTATCCCCAGAGTACCTTTTATCTGTTGAGCGACGGCCCTTCCACATGGAATCCGCCGGATCACTAGGCCCTGCTTTCACACCTGCTTGACGCATTGGGTCTCGCAGTTAAGCTTCCTTGTACCCTTACGCTCTTCGTGCGATTGCCAACCGCACTGAGGAAGCCTTTGGACTCCTCCGTTACATTTTGGGAGGAAACCGCCCCAGTTAAACTGCCCGCCTACCAATGTCCCAAGTCCGGATTCACGGAACCTGGTTAGAATTTTAACGTAACAAGGGTGGTATTTCAAGGTTGACTCTGCTCCAGCTAGCGCCGGAGCTTCATCGTCTCCCACCTATCCTACACATGTCAGGCCAAAACCCAATAGTAGGGTGCAGTAAAGGTTCACGGGGTCTTTTCGTCTTGGCGCGGGTAGGTGGCATCTTGACCACTACTACAGTTTCGCCGAGTCCCTCGTTGAGACAGAGCCCAAGTCGTTACGCGATTCATGCAGGTCGGAACTTACCCGACAAGGAACTTCGCTCACATTGGCCCGTCGGTTTCCCGCCGGTGTGGACCATATCTTTATCCGGCCTGGAGCTGCTCCCGGACCTTTTCCAGCACGGGGCGGCTGGCTGTGTTCATCGAGAGCGCTATATCGGCGATCTCGACCAGCCCAGCCCGTGTGAGGTGTCGTTTCTCGCTCATGAGACGAAGAATGGTTCGGAACTTCTGAAAGTCCGTGTGCTTCTTCGTCTTGAGCGGGTGGTTTTCGAAGAAGGCGCAGATTTGATTGAGATTGTCGAGCCTTCGCACTCGGAACGCCCAGCGATCTTCGTGATTCAGCCGAACGACGCCGCATCGGAAGAATCGCTTGAGCGCGTGCAGCACTTGCACGTCTCGAACGTGTTGGACAACCACGAACTCGGGCACGACTTGGTAGCCCGCGGTCATCTCAGGGTGCGCTTGAAGGCTGACGTGGAAGCAACCTTCGCCGTCCACGAACCCCACGACCCACTCTGGACTGAGGTCCATGAGCATCTCCAGGCGGATACCTGGCGTGTGGTCTCTGAGGATCCCCTGGAGTTGACCAGGGTTTCCTGCGGATTGGCCAATCCCTTCCATTGTTACGGTCGCCAGTGAGCGACTCGTAGGTTGGGCTCTAAGGCCGTTCCCGCATATAGCCAGGTATTGCCCCCGACGTTGCCGTCGGGGCAGGCAGCATGCTACTACCTTAGGACCGTCATAGTTACGGCCGCCATTCACCAGAGCTTCGGTTCAGAGCTTCTCCGCCTTGCGGCGGATAACCCCTTCCCTTAACTTTCTGGCATCGAGCACGCGTCAGTCTGTATACTGCGACGTAAGTCTTCGCACAGACCTGTGTTTTTAGTAAACAGTCGCCTGGGCCATTTCTCTGCGGCCTCCTCGCCCGCATCGAGTGATCAACGCGTTTGAGAAGGCGCTCCTTATCCCGAAGTTACGGAGCTAATTTGCCGAGTTCCTTAACGAGGGTTCTCTCGAGAGCCTGAGGATATTCTCCTCGCCTACCTGTGTCAGTTTTAGTACGGGCGCCTGTTTCGCTCACAGACGGGGCTTTTCGTGGAAGACGGTCAGACCATTTTGCCCTGATGGGCTCACTCCGACCTCCGGGCGTTTCAATTCGCCGTGAGCGGCAGCGCTGCGGATTTCCCTACAGCGCGCCCTCGGGCCAGAGGCGGGACACACTAGCAACCCGGCATGGTCCTCGCGTCTCCGTCACCTCTTCTGTTCGGACGCTACGCAGGCGGTGCAGGAATATTAACCTGCTGTCCATCGTCTACGCCTTTCAGCCTCGACTTAGGTCCCGACTAACCCTGGGCGGATTTACCTTCCCCAGGAAACCTTAGGCTTTCGGCTGGTGGGATTCTCACCCACCTTATCGCTACTCGTACCGGCATAAGCACTTCTACTTCGTCCAGCAGTCCTCACGGTCTGCCTTCAACCTGATGTAGAACGCTCCCCTACCATGCTCGGTCCTCCGCTGCCAGGATCGAGTGAGCGAATATGCGAATACGCGAATCAGCGAATCTGCGAATGGGGTTTCGTCCGCTCATTCGCAAGTTCGCCTGTTCGCCAATCCGCCCACTGGACCCTGGCAGACAGGTGACCGAACGTCCGCAGCTTCGGCAAGAGCCTTAGTCCCGAGTATTATCGGCGCGAAAGCGCTCGACTAGTAAGCTGTTACGCACTTTTTAAATGATGGCTGCTTCTAAGCCAACATCCTAGCTGTCCTAGCGCTCTCACTTCCTTTGAGCACTTAGGCTCTTTTAGGGGCCTTAGCTGGCAGTCTGGGCTGTTTCCCTTTTGACGATGGAGTTTATCCCCCACCGTCTGACTCCTGTGTTGCACACAGCGGTATTCGGAGTTTGATTGAGTTCGGTAGTCTGGTGGACCCCAAAACTCATTCAGTGCTCTACCACCGCTGCGGATCACACAAGGCTAGCCCTAAAGCTATTTCGGGGAGAACCAGATATCACGACGTTTGATTAGCCTTTTACTCCTACCCTCAGCTCATCGCCTCGCTTTTCAACGCAAGTGCGTTCGGGCCTCCATCCACCTTTCGGTGAACTTCGCCCTGGCCAAGGGTAGATCACGTCGTTTCGGGTTTACCGCACATTACTGGTCGCGCGTTTCGCACTCGCTTTCGCTGCGGCTGCTCCGCTGAGCGGATTAGCCTCGCAACGTACGGTAACTCGCCGGTTCATTTTTCAACAGGCACGCCGTCACCCGTTCCCCGAGTTGCCTCGGGGCATAGGGCTCCGACAGCTTGTAAGTGCATGGTTTCAGGTACTATTTCACTCCCCTAACAGGGGTACTTTTCATCTTTCGCTCGCGCTACTTGTGCGATATCGGTCGCCAATGAGTACTTAGCCTTAGCCCGTGGTCAGGCCGGATTCATGCCAGGTTTCACGAGACTGGCAATACTTGGGAGAACGCAAAAGGAGGGCCGTTTCTTTCGCCTACGGGGCTGTCACCCTCTGTGGCCGGACTTTCCAGAAACGTTCAGCTAGAATTGGCCTTTGTAACTCCTCCGACGGCTCCTGCTCGCCGTCGAATGCGCTTCCCGCTACCCCGAACCCGCAACGCGCAGGGCTATCACGCGGATTCGGTTTGGGCTGGTTCCTTTTCGCTCGCCGCTACTAAGGAAGTCAATTCCCTTTCTCTTCTCCTGGAGGTACTGAGATGTGTCACTTCCCTCCGTTGTCTTCTGCGCCCTATGGATTCAGACGCAGATGTCCCGATTGCTCAGGACGGGTTTCCCCATTCGGACATCTCCGGATCAAGGCTTGCTTGGCAGCTTCCCGGAGCTTATCGCAGCCTGCAACGTCCTTCTTCGACTTTTGGCGCCAAGACATCCACCATACACCCTTCGTAGCTTGGCCGCAAATTCCTGATCTCACGATCACGAATCTGCATCGGGATCTCTACGGCACTCCGCTCGACGCGAAGTGTGCCACATGCGGCGGCTCCGCAGAGTCTTGTGCCACTTTTCCGCCATCAAATTGTCAAAGAGCAATGGACAACGCTACTGTGTCCACGGGCGACTTTTCAGCCGCTTGCGAAGCGCTCATGGGTGAGCACATCGCAAGAGGCTGGAATCCCATCACGCCACGGGCGGCCCAAGCTGGTGGAGCTAACCGGGATCGAACCGGTAACCTCTGCCTTGCAAAAGCAGCGCTCTCCCAATTGAGCTATAGCCCCGCGCACGGCGCTCCAGCGAGATCAACCCGCTTGCGCCGGAAAACTGGTGGGCCTAAGTGGACTCGGACCACTGACCTTTCGGTTATCAGCCGAACGCTCTAGCCAACTGAGCTATAGGCCCAGTCGAGGAATCGCGCCCCTGTGTTCAAGGGGCGGCGTCACTGGCTGATTTCCGTCAGCCGCGCCCCGCGTGATGGGGCGATAAAAAAAGGACGCCTAAAAGCGTGAGGAATGTGCCGAATCGAGGCGATCGGCAGCGCTGTCCCATGTGCGGCAGACAGGCGTCGAGGGCCTCTATCCTTAGAAAGGAGGTGATCCAGCCGCAGGTTCTCCTACGGCTACCTTGTTACGACTTAGTCCCAGTCACCGGTCTCACCTTCGGCGCCGTCCTCCCTTGCGGGTTGGGCAAGCGACTTCGGGTGCTCCCAGCTTCCATGGCTTGACGGGCGGTGTGTACAAGACTCGGGAACATATTCACCGCGGCGTAGCTGATCCGCGATTACTAGCGATTCCGACTTCACGAGGGCGGGTTGCAGCCCTCGATCCGAACTGGGACCGGCTTTTTGGGTTTAGCTCCGCCTCGCGGCCTTGCTTCCCTCTGTACCGGCCATTGTGGTACGTGTGCAGCCCGGGACATAAGGGCCATGATGACTTGACGTCGTCCCCACCTTCCTCCCCTTTAACAGGGGCAGTCTCACTAGAGTCCCCAGCATGACCTGATGGTAACTAGTGACAAGGGTTTCGCTCGTTATGGGACTTAACCCGACACCTCACGGCACGAGCTGACGACAGCCATGCAGCACCTGTGTACGCTGTCCGATTGCTCGGACTCGTCACCCTTTCAGGCTTCTACTACGTACATGTCAAGCCCCGGTAAGGTTCTTCGCGTTGCCTCGAATTAAGCCACATACTCCACCGCTTGTGCGAGTCCCCGTCAATTCCTTTGAGTTTTAATCTTGCGACCGTACTTCCCAGGCGGGGCACTTATTGCGTTGGCTACGGCAGGTCACCGATCGGACGACAACCTACTTAGTGCCCATCGTTTACAGCTAGGACTACCGGGGTATCTAATCCCGTTTGCTCCCCTAGCTTTCGCACACTCAGCGTCAGGGGTCTTCTAGGGAGTCGCTTTCGCCACCGGCGTTCCTCTAGATATCTACGCATTTCACCGCTACACCTAGAGTTCCACTCCCCCCTCCGACCCTCAAGCCCGGCAGTATCAGATGCTGTTCCTCGGTTAAGCCGAGGGCTTTCACATCTGACTTACCAGGCCGCCTACGTGCTCTTTACGCCCAGTGATTCCGAACAACGCTCGCTACCTACGTATTACCGCTGCTGCTGGCACGTAGTTAGCCGTAGCTTGTTCTAGCGCCTTAGTCAGAACACCGGCCATGTTATGGCTGATGTCGTTCTTAACGCTTCAAAGAGGTTTACAACCCGAAGGCCTTCATCCCTCACGCGGCGTCGCTCTGTCAGGCTTTCGCCCATTGCAGAAGATCCTCGACTGCAGCCTCCCGTAGGAGTCTGGGCAGTGTCTCAGTCCCAATGTGGCCGGTCACCCTCTCAGGTCGGCTACCCGTAAGCCTTGGTGAGCCGTTACCTCACCAACTAGCTGATAGGACACAGACCCCTCAGCGCGCGGCAGGCCCTTGCGGGTCCCCGCCTTTGCTTGCGCCGACATGCGTCAGCGCAACAGCATCCGGTATTAGCGGCACTTTCGCTAGTTCACCTTGCGGTGAACGCCGTTATCCCGAGCGCGAAGGTAGGTTATCTGTGCGTTACTCACCCTTTCGCCACTCGACTCGCGCCAAACCTTGCGATCCAGCGCGGCCTCGTTCGACTTGCATGCCTAATCCACGCCGCCAGCGTTCGTTCTGAGCCAGGATCAAACTCTTCAATTGGAATTGAAGGTTTGCACAGCACTCTCAGGGTGAGAATGCGTGTCCATTAAACATTAACGGCGTCGGCTCATTCGCCGCGAGTCGGCTTGACTCGCACGAAGCGAACTCGCCGCCGCCCACATTCTCACGCTCTTAGGCAATCCAATTTTTCAAAGAGCAACTTGTGAATCTGTGCCTCAATGGCGACGCATATTATACACACGAAATCCAATATGTCAACCCCCTTTTTCAACAATTTTTGCAGGCGAGTCTCGCCCCACGCAATCCACTTGGCCAAGTTACAAGCCCTTACTGCCCAACGCATTGAGGCTCAAGCAGCTATCCTTTTCTGCCTTCCAGCTTCTCATCCGCTGGTCACAATCTGCTTGGCCACCATCTTGGCAGTCACTGGCGCGAGCGCGATTCCATCCCCCTCGTGGCCTGCCGCCACAAACAGGCCAGGCCATTCTGTCGCCTCGCCCATCACCGGCTGCCCTGACTCCGTATACGGCCTCAAGCCCGCAAAACACCTCACGGCCATCGCGCCCCCGAGCCTCGGCAGGAGTTCCACCGCCTCCCGCGCCAAGTCCCTCATCGCGCCTGCGCTCACTCTTATGTCGAACCCCGCAAACTCACGCACGCCGCCGATCAACACGCTCCCTTGCTCGCTCTGCTCCACAGACAGTGATCCTGCCCAAGCTCTCGGTACTCGTCTTGTCGAGAACTTCGCGCTTAGGTATCCCGCTGTGATGATCGGATGCCGCAGCATTTCATGCATCCGCTCCGTCACCAGCACTTGTCCACGCCGAGGCAGCACACCGATCCTTATCCCCAGCCTGCTCGCCAACTCGCCCGTCCATGCGCCCGCGCACAACACCACCTTCCTTGCTTCAACCACGCTCTTCCCATCAACCCTCAGCATCCTGTCCGCGCGCTCCACGTTCTTCACTTCACAACCACGCAGCATCTTCACCCCCAGCCGCTCGCACCCCGCCTCAAGCGCCGCCAGCAGCTTCAGCGGGTTGATCCTCGCATCCCCCGGCGCCAACGACGCGCCCATCACACGCTCGCTCAGCTCCGGCTCAAGCTGTCGCGCGTCTCTCTTCCCAAGCAACTCCACTTCAACACCCGCATCCTTGAGTCGTCGCACATGCGCCCGAAGCCCTCGCCATTCTTCCGCCGTTTGCGCCACCGCCAGACTCCCCGTCCGCGCGAACTCCGCACGCTCACCAAGCTCATCCAGGAACTCCCTATAGAGGCGCATGCTTTCACGCGCCAACTCAAGAGTTCGCCCTGGCTTCTTGGACTGCAGACAAAGGA
>Ga0194125_10004700_pt1 | contig 21178 bp, 35 predicted proteins | sample TA2KigC250mmetaG_FD_148626 | JGI IMG/M metagenome (GOLD analysis project Ga0194125, IMG submission 148626) | Freshwater microbial communities from Lake Tanganyika, Tanzania - TA2015034 Kigoma Deep Cast 250m | ecosystem: Environmental > Aquatic > Freshwater > Lake | place: Tanzania: Lake...
GGATATTGAGGAGAAGATGAAAACTCCTGGCAAATCAATTAACCGCTACATGGACTATGCGTATAGTTGGATTGGTTGGGGGCATCATGGTGCTCGCACTTCGTATGCTCGTGATTATGCTTCCCGACTGATTAAGGTAGAAGTTTGATATATAAGGGGAGTCTAAACACTCCCCTTTCTTATGTTTAAGTTTGGTAAAAAGAAACCAGATATAAAACAATACGCAATAATAGGAATTGTATTGTCTTCTGTTATTGCTACACTCTCACAATGCACAGGAGTATCAGAAAATGGACTTTGGGACTTACTGGACGAAATTCAAAGAAAATATTTCCCACAAACTATTCTTAATGAGTTTATACTTAAAGATCCTGAGAAACTAAACAGAAGAATAACAAGAGACGTAGATAAAGCAATTCGTGATGTAACACCAGAGTATGATCGGATTATTTCCGATTATAACCAGAAATTCAAACCAAAGTATCTGGAAGAATCAAATGATGAGACTTTATGTTATACTGATGAATGCAAAGCACTTGCCCCACCAATGAGAATCTGTGCTTCTTGGGTTGACAACTGTACTCAGGACTGATAGAATACTCTTATGTCTCAGTAGTTCAGATGGATAGAACAACAGCCTTCTAAGCTGTGTGTCGCAGGTTCGAGTCCTGCCTGAGACGCTTGGAGTATAATGCTCCATATATAAAAGTGATAGAGGGTAAGTCACTGTTATATCCTTATGAGATATATCACACTTACTCCATCATGCCGTTGATAGTCTAGTGGACAGGACAGGCAGACAATGCACTTGGAGTTCGGGTTCGATTCCCGATCAGCGGCAAACATGGGCGAATAGCTCAGCGGTAGTAGCGTCTCCTTTACACGGAGGATGTCGGGGGTTCGAATCCCTCTTCGCCCACTTATAAATATTTCAAAAAGATAATGGACGAGTTATACCAACTACTTCATAAGGCACAGACAAGTCTCTTTTGTTTATTTCAAAAGACTTGGGTATATCATTGGAATGTTGTAGGTTCTGACTTTTATCAACTTCACGAATTGTTTGGTGAACAATACAATACAATGTTTGGTGAGATTGATAGAATTACTGAGCACATGCGTTATCTTCGCATGAAAGCAATTGGGCCTATCAGTCGTGTTATTGAAACTTCAGATCTGCCTGAAGCATCTAATTCTCCAACTGCAGAAGCAATGGTAAGTCAATTGCTTGCAGATAATAAATCATTCTGTGATATGTGTGCTAAAATTTCTGAAGAATCAGAAAAACAAAAGTCTTATGCGACTGCAAATATGATTCAAGATCTTATGGAGTCGCATGGTAAGTTTGTTTGGATGTTAAGATCGTTTTTAAAGGAATGAGTCATGATCTCCATAAGATGCAAAAATTGCAATAAAGAATTATTAGGACACGCAACGAAAGCAGTATCTTGCGGTTGTTCAAATATGGCAACAATTCGTGGTGATAAGATTTCTGCAGTTGACTTAAGTAAGATTGTTATGTTAAACTCCGGAAAGGAAGTTAAAAAATCTTCCGTTCTTACAAATGAAGACATTGCTTGGCAAGAAGCAAGACGCCAACGTAAAGTAAAACGTTTGGATTTTGAGATTCGTTGAATCTCTTCTGGAAAGAGTCCGGTTGATCGAGGACACCGCCTTGAAAGCGGCTGGGGTTAACGCCCTCGCAGGTTCGATTCCTGTTCTTTCCGTTTTAATATTTTCTTCAACACTTTGTTGAAATCAAAACATAGTTGACTAGTTTAGAGTACTCTCTATCATAACTAGTAGTAATCAACCTTAACCGTATGGATCAGCACACCTACGATAATTGGGTGAAGATTAAGGCAACTTTTGAAGCCTCTGGTAATACAAATAATATGTTTTACCGAAGAGCGTGTGAAATCGTCAAAACCAAAAAAGATCCTTTGGATAAATTATGGGGTGCAAAAAAGAATGAATAAAGAATTTGATGAATTGGTGAGTCGTAGTGAAGTCCAGGAGATGATTGATGCTGCTATACGAAGGCACAATCGGAATGCTTCCATTATTTCTATGTGCGTTGGTTGGGTTATCCTTTCTTTATTTGCTGAAGGACTGCTGAGACTTGTAGGTGTTATTCCTCCCATACTGCCATGGTTAAACATTACCCTGAAATAATCGGTATTGTTTTCTTGTTGGTGTTTGCTGCCACAATGTTTTATCAAGGAACTTGTATTATACGAAATCAAAGAGGATACTCTCTTCGTGATTATATGAAACAGGATAGTATAAACATGCGTAAAAGAATCGAAGAACTACTCAAAGACAAATGATAGTTTTTACGGAAGAAGATTTAAAAGAACTGCAAGAAAGAGTTCTTCATCAAAAAATGGAAGAATTTTTTGAAGAACCCTCTACATATGAAGATGATGACGACGGCTGATTGGATAGAGTTCATTGAGTTTTGTACAAAAGAACTTTACTTTTTTATTGCTTTTATGTGTGGACTAATAATCGGATACATTGTTGGTTTTAGAAACGGAGGGATGTAATGAAAACTTCTATATCTGCAACCATACTTTTTTTAGCAATCACTCTATTCATTCAATGGGGTATCACACATGCCTACCCACATTAAACAAAGATATAGTTTTGCGATGACTTGTTTTGTGAGATCTTATGGTAGAAGTGTATTAAATGATTCTTATATCAAACAGTTTTGTAGAGAATGGGCTCAATGGGAAGTAGATGCTCCTCTTGATAATACTGTAGATCAATATTTTCATTACGAATACAAGAACTGGAGGGGAATATAATGTTTCATGTTGTAGAATTTGTATTAAATAGTTGGGTAGGACTTTTTATTATTGGAGTATCCTTGACAACAATTCCAGTCTTGGGTATAATGGCCGTACATCAAAAGAAAAATAACCGGGTTTAGCGCAGTTTGGTAGCGCATCTGCTTTGGGAGCAGAGGGCCGGGGGTTCAAATCCCTCAACTCGGACTCATAAAACTTACTTTATGAACATGAACCAAGAAATTATTGATTTGGAATCTTATACAGTCGAAGACTTTCAAAAAGATTTTGATACTCTAATTAATAGAGTTCAAAATGGAGAATCATTTTTGATTAAAAGTGAACATGGAGAAGCAATCATAGTTCCTTATGAAGAAGTTGTAAAAGTATTTGAAGATGCTGGTGTGGATGAAGAATTGATACGCATCCACACTAATCACGAAGAAGGATCGTAAGTTTGTGGGAGTATAGCTTAATGGTTAGAGCGGGCTCCTTATAAGGGCTTAGTCTGGGTTCAACTCCCAGTATTCCCATCGCTCCTTTAGCTATCTGGTGAAAGCAGCGAACTCATAATTCGCCTCAGGTGGGTTCGATCCCCTCAAGGAGCACTTGACTTTTTCCTTCATTTCCACTATAATACCTAAGTCAACATTCAAAACAATGTCTCTGATTACTAAGTTCAAGAAAGACGTTAGCACTCTGCGTTCTGCTGCTAATGGTGAGTTTTACCTTGATGTAAAGAATCCGAAACTTTATAAAAAGGTTCGCCGCTTCTACGAAAATAACGGCGTTGTATTTTCTGGTGATCCTTTGGATGATTATGATATCCTTATGGATTGCATTCTTCAAGATCTTGAAACTGTTGAGGTCGCATGATAACAACAAGACTTCCCAAGGTTCTTTTGGAACGTGAAGGATATCGATTTATTGAAGCAGGTATTCTTGAGATAAATGGAAAACCAGATTATCGTATGCAAAAGAAAGACTATTATACTCAACGATGGAATGACATTTATCTTTTTGATAATGTTATGCAATGTTCTACTGCAATGGAAGATATTGAATATGCAAAATGGTTAGATCCAGATCGAGTTCCTTGTTATATAAAAGATAGTGAAGAATTTTGGGAAGATTGAAAAACAAAACAATTATTATTGATAATTGTTTAGAATCATCTACTGTTTTAGATTTCAAAAATAATTTAAAACAGGATAATATTCCAGTAACATGGTACATGAAAAAAGATAATCACTTATACAGTGATTATTGTAATCTTCTTTTATTACAGTGCCAAGATTATTATGATCTTTCTGACTGCATTGGGTATGAATTTTGGACTCAAAATAATACCCGACCATCAGATTGGCATTATGATAAAGATGAAGAATACTTAAATAATACTGGATCTTTTAAATTTCCAATATGTTCCATAGTTTATTATCTCAACGTTGATAATATGACTGGTGGTCTTTTGCATTTAGAAGATTGTATTATACTTCCAAAAACAAACAGAATGGTTATTTTTCCTCCAGGAACTATGCATTATGTCGAAGAATTTACTGGTAAAAGAACTTCTATTCTAGTAAATCCTTGGAATTATAATTTAGTCTCGGAATGACATTAAACTTGTCCTGGTGGAGTCAACAAGACCCTTTAAAAATGCTAATGTCTAAATCTAGTATCCTAAGATATCTTGGGAATCTTCTTCTTTTACTTGGTTATCAAATCATGCTATGGGGAAGTTTTAAATATGGTTTGGTTATTAAGTTTATCGGGGGACTTCTTGGTATTCCTTTTGCGATCAAACTTAAACTTTGGGATGTGCTATTTCTAATAGTATTCTTTGGTATTACCGAGATATCAAAATTAACTCAACTTTTCTTGGTTTCTTAAAATCAAGTGGTGGAGTCAATCTGACCCCTTCTGGTTTCTTGTTTTCCCATTAAAAAATAAGTGGTGCGGATGGGACTCTCTCCCGCCTGGTTTCCAATTTCCAGTCAAAGAATTGGTGGCGAGCCTGAGTTACCAGAGAGGGTTGACAAACCCTCTTTTTTTATGTAATATATAGAAAAAGATTTGAATTGTTTTATGAGTCAATATAAGAAAACCGCACTGGTTCTTGGTGCGGGTGGCTTCATTGGAAGTCATATGGTTAAGCGTTTAAAATCAGAAGGATATTGGGTTCGTGGTGTTGATCTCAAACGTCCCGAATTCTCTGAATCAGAAGCACATGAATTTATTCTTGGTGATCTTCGTGATATTCATTTTGTTGAGCGAGTAATTCAGTATAAAGGGCCTTACTGCAACTTTTATAACTTCGTTGCTAGTAAGTACATTGATACTTTTGATGAAATCTACCAGTTCGCTGCTGATATGGGTGGTGCTGGGTTTGTTTTCACTGGTGAAAATGATGCAGATATCATGCACAACTCGGCAACTATTAACCTAAATGTTCTTGAAGCACAGCGTCAACTGAATGACTTTAAAGAAGTAAATAAAACCAAAATTTTCTACTCTGGTTCGGCATGTATGTATCCAGAGCATAATCAACTTGATCCCAATAATCCAGATTGCAGTGAAGAATCAGCATACCCAGCAGCACCAGACTCAGAATATGGATGGGAAAAACTCTTCAGCGAACGACTCTATTTCGCTTTTCATCGCAATTATGGTATCCCCGTTCGTGTTGCTCGCTATCATAATATCTTTGGACCTGAAGGCACCTGGCAAGGAGGACGTGAAAAAGCTCCAGCAGCAATTTGTAGAAAAGTTGCATATCTTCCGGAAGGTGGTGGGACGATAGAAGTCTGGGGCGACGGCAAACAGACTCGTTCATTCCTTTATATTGATGAGTGTATTGAAGCAACACGTCGTATGATGGAGTCTGACTTTATTGGGCCAGTTAATATTGGTTCTGAAGAAATGGTTACGATTAACCAACTTGTCGAAACTGCTGCAAAGGTTGCTGGTAAGTTTGTTGATAAAGAACACATTCTCAGTGCTCCTTTGGGAGTACGTGGTAGGAATAGTAACAATAATTTAATTCGAAAGATGTTAGGATGGGACTACTCCATGACTCTCGAAGAGGGTATTTCTAAAACATATGCATGGATCAACGAACAAATTCAAAAGGAGAATGAACAATGAATCGTATTTCAGATTATGCAGAACTTGAAAATAGAATTGTCAAATGGTTGAGTGATTATGTCATTGCAAATAATATCAAAGCATTTGTGATTGGGGTATCTGGTGGGATTGACTCTGCAGTTTCATCAACTCTTGCCGCAAAAACTGGACTTCCAGTGTATGCTCTTGGAATGCCTATTCATCAAAAAGAAGAACAAGAGGTTCTTTCTGATGTTCATTTGAAGTGGCTTGATAATAACTTTGAGAACGTTGCAGTTCTAAAATATGATCTTACTGAAGTCTTTGATATCTTCAAACAAACTATGAAAGGTTATGGGGAAGACACTCATGCCCTCGCTAACAGTCGCTCAAGGATTCGTATGGTAACTTTGTATCAAGTTGCTGGATCTGTTGGCGGACTTGTTGTCGGTACTGGTAATAAAGTTGAAGATTATGGTGTAGGATTTTATACTAAATATGGTGACGGTGGAGTTGATATCGCTCCTATTGCAGATCTCTATAAGACAGAAGTATGGGAACTTGGAAAACATCTTGGAGTTGATCCAAGAATTGTTGCCGCATCACCTACTGATGGACTTTGGGATGACGGAAGAACTGATGAAGATCAAATCGGTGCTTCTTATGCTGAACTTGAAGAGGCAATGGAGACTGGTTCTGGGCCAGGACTTGAACCACTTCTTAAGTTTAGTCAAATGAATCAACACAAAATGAATCCTATTCCTACATTTAAACTATGAAAGTTGGAGTTATCGGAGCAGGCAGACTTGGTATTTGCTTTGCTCTCTTGCTTGAAAAAGCAGGTTATGAAGTTATTGCGTCAGATGTCAGAGAAGACTATGTTGCTTCTTTGAATGATGGAAGTATTCAAACAAATGAACCGTTGGTTCAGGCAATGCTTTCTAAAGCAAAGAACTTTAGAGCAATCACAGATAACATAGAAGTTGTTCGTGAATGTGATCTAATCTTTACTCTTGTCGCAACTCCTTCACTTCCTGATGGAAGTTATGATGTGAGTTGTGTGTGGCAGGTTGTAAAGGATATTCAGGAGGCAAATATTCCTGTTCATGGTAAGTCTTTTGTTATTGGATGTACAACCAATCCTGGAGATTGTGATAACTTCCAAGCACAACTGAATGCTTATGGTGTTGATGTTTATTATAATCCCGAGTTTATTGCTCAAGGATCCATTGTCAAAGATCTGCAAAAAGCAGATATGGTTTTGATTGGTGGCCCTGATGGAAAGCACAAGCAAGATTTGTTTGATATCTATCACAAAATTCAAACGACTCCTGTAAAGATTAACTTTATGTCGCCAAAGGCAGCAGAGATTGTTAAACTTGCTGTTAATTGCTATCTGACTACCAAAATCAGTTATGCGAATATGGTTGGTGAAGTTCTGACTCTTTCTGGATTAGAACATGAAATCAAACCAGTTCTCAAAGCAATTGGTGAGGATACAAGAGTTGGAAGTAGGTATCTGAATTATGGGTATGGTTATGGAGGCCCATGTCTTCCAAGAGACAATCGTTCCTTTGGTGCATATGCCCAGAAGTTAGGACTGAAGTATAACCTTGGACTTACAATCGATAACTTTAACAATGAACATGCTGAGTTTTTGAAGAACTATTTTATTCAAAAGAACGAAAGGAATCTTCCCTTCTGCTTTCATTACATCACATATAAAGAGGGAACAGACATTCTCACCGAAAGTCAACAGTATCGTCTGTGCTATGATTTGATTAGTGCAGATTATAAAGTGTATATTGTTGATTATGATTTGATTGATATTAAATCGATAGAGCAAATGAAAAAGATGTATGGGAATAAAATTGTTTTTGGTACTCCTAACGAGGAAGTTTTTTGGGTTGAGTTATGATTGGTTATAATCGTCTTGGTGTTAATGGAAGATTTGGCAATCAACTCTTTCAATATGCAGCTCTTCGCGGGATTGCTGCAAAGCATGGATATGAATGGTGTATTCCTGAAGATGGCACTCGAACTGCCAACTATGGGATGCATCATCCATTCAAACTCAAACATCTGAAGCGTTCATGTCTCGTACCATTTCCAACAAAGAGTGAATCTTGTTTTCATTTTGATGAAGATCTATTTGAAAACTTTCCTGACAATACGAATCTGGATGGATATCTTCAGAGTGAAAAGTATTTTAAGCACATTGAAAATGAAATCCGTGAGGACTTTGAGTTTATTGATGACATTCTAAATCCATGCAAAGAATTCATTAATCAGTTTGAGAAGATCATCTTTCTTCATGTTCGTCGTGGAGATAATGTCGGAAGAGAACATCTGCATCCAGTTCCAACACTCAAGTATTATGAGGAAGCTTTAAAGCACTTTGATGATGATGCAATGGTTTTGATTTGTACCGATGATGTTGAATGGTGCAGTCAAGAAGAATTTTTTTCGGGTGAAAGATTTCTAATCAATAATAACGTTGAACGATATTCTCATAAGTGTATGGAGGGTGATGGAGTATATCGCAACTCTTCAATTCCTTATACTGATTTGTGCTTGATGAGTTTGTGTAATGGTGCTATAATATCTCCAAGCACTTTAAGTTGGTGGGGAGCATGGTTGCAAAAAGATAGAACAAATCCTATCATTGCACCTGATCCTTGGTTTGGGCCTGAATTGGCAAAAGATAACGATACAAAAGATTTGATTCCTGATGATTGGATTAAACTATCTTGGTAGAATGGGACAACTGGGAAACCAGATGTTTCAGTATGCTGCAATTAAAGGTGTTGCAAAACATAAAGGATATCAGTTTACGATTCCTGATCACAATGAAAAAATTCGAGATAATCTTGGTAATATTCTTCGAATTGAATTGTTTGATGTATTTGACATTAAACCAGACAGCACTGGATATCTATTAGCTAATAGTAGTTACGCTGAAAAACATTTTCATTTTGATGAAGATATCTTGGAGAAGTGTCCTGATGGAGTTTGTTTGGTTGGATATTTTCAATCGGAAAAATATTTCAAACATATTGAAGATGATATTCGAAGTGAGTTTACATTTAAAAAAGACTATCTGGAAGCATGTGAACCACATCGTCCAAATGTAAAGGAATCCATTGCACTTCATATTCGCAGAGGAGACTTCTTGATTAACTCTGCAAATCATCACAATCTTTCATTGAGTTATTATAAAAATGCTTTGAAAGAATTCTCCGATGATCAACCAGTTGTTATCTTTTCGGATGATCCTCAATGGTGTAAAGAACAAGAATTATTTTCTAGTGATAGATTTTTAGTTTCTGAAAGTGAAAACTCCTATGTTGATTTGTGTTTAATGTCGATGTGTTCTGATTATATTATTGCAAATTCAACTTTTTCTTGGTGGGGTGCTTGGTTGTCTCACAATAAAAACAAGACTGTACTTTATCCTGATCAATGGTTTGGGCCAAACAATGCAGACAAATCTACACAAGATTTATTTCCCGAAGACTGGAGAATGATTTATGAAAACTGATCTTAAAAATACAACATTCATTGTTCCTCTTAGAATTGATACTGGAGATCGTCTTCGAAACGTTATTCTGTCAACCTCATATTTGCTTCATCATTTTGATACAAATGTTGTCATCAAAGAAGTCGATTCGGAGCGACGTTTTGAGACATATGCTCTTCCAATCATCAAACGTCTAGTAGATACTGCAGGATTGGTTCACATCTTTGAAGAAGAAACACGAACTGATGATGCATTTCATCGCACGAAAGTGTTGAATGATATGGTGATGGAATCAGAGACAGATATAGTTGTGAACTACGACACTGATTTGATTCTCCCTCTGTTAAGTTACACTCAAGCAGTTGAGATGTTGCAAAGTGATTATGATGTTGTATATCCATTTCGTTTTGGAAATCATGGAGAACGTAAAGTCAATCTTGGGTTTACTGTAGAAACTCAAGAGGATATGGATAATTTTGAGAAAGATGAATTCATGTCTAGATTCATTGAAAGTGGATATAACTCTGAATGTTTTGATGATCGATTTTTCTATTATCCAAGTCATCAGGGACAGGGATGGGCTGAATATGGAATGGTTCAATTCTTCAATCGTCAAGTCTATATTGATGGTTACTTGGAGAATGAAGGATTCATTGCATATGCTCCTGAAGATGTTGAGAGACATCACAGATGGAATCTTTTGGGTTATAATATTGGTAGAGTAGATAATCACGCATATCACTTAGAGCATCAAAGAACTCAAAACTCATGGTATCACAATCCACATATGCAGAATAACAATCAACTCTGGGAGTATCTAAAGCAATTGACGAAAGAACAACTCATTGAATACTATGAGAATCAAGATTATGTGAAGGAGAGACGGAAATGAATTGGCATCTAGTATCGTTTGCAAATGATAAATTCAAGGAGAATCAAGAGTTTCTTCATAAGATTCACAGTCAATCGTTTTATCATCACCCATATACTCGTGAAGTATTAGAAACTACTGAGTTCTATAAAGAGAACAAAGATATTTTGGATGAAGAAACTGGTGCTGGATGGTGGATCTGGAAACCTTATGTCATTCTTGATACTTTGAAAAACGCACAGGATGGTGACTTGGTAGTTTACTCTGATTGTGGGGATATGTTTTCTCCAGGACTTAAGTCTTATGCTGAAGGGATGATTGGAGAAGACGATATTTGTCTTCTAATGGTAGGTAATAATAAGAACAAACATTATACCAAACGTGATTGTTTTATCTTAATGGACTGTGATGAGGAAGATTACTGGGAATCCAATCAACTTGAAGCTGGATTTACCATTTGGAAGGTATGTGATGAATCAAAAAGAGTTGTTGAGGAATGGATGAATTATTGTCTAAATCCTCAAGTCATTAAAAATGATTCAAGCACTTTGGGAGAAGAACTTGATGGATTTGTTGAACATCGGAATGATCAAAGTGTTCTAACAAATCTTGCAATTCGTGAAGGACTTTCTGTTGCGGGTTCCGATTATCGTAATTATGTAGAATGTGATTATGATTATTGGTATGAACGAGGTGCTCGCAGTTATGGTAGAGAAATTGATCAGTTTTTAATGAGTATTAAAGATGCATAGTATCGTTCTTACTGTCCATAATAAGGAATGGTTAATTGAAAAGGTAATAGAAGGTATTGTTTACAATACTGTTGAGCCTTATGAGTTGATCATTGTTATTGATGGATGCACAGACAACTCAGAAAAAGTTATTTGGGATACTTTACTTGGCACTCATGTCAAGTATAAGTTTGTTCATGCTCCAGACGTATTTGAAACAAAGGCTAATAACCTTGGCATGAAAATTGCTAGAGGTGATAAGATTATCATTGTTCAGGATGATATGATTATACAAGAGCAAGGTTGGAATGTGAGAATGGAAAAACCATTCAAAGCATTTGATGATGTCTTTGCGGTTACTTCTAGAACTGCTCATAATTGGATTGTGAATCCCAATTCAGTTCATATGGGAATGGAAGAGAATCTTGATGATTGTTGGTGTGATATTTTGGATCATGTTGATCATGCTGGATATCAGCAAACGTTACCAAGAGATGTATTTGCTGTAAGGTGTTCAGTCAATCGTGGCCCATTGATGATTGATCATGAAGATTTAAAGAAACTGAATTATCTTGATGAAGCATTTGCTCCACAAGATATGGATGATCATGATCTTTGTTATCGTGCATATAAAGAACTTGGTAAAGTTGTGGGTGCATACTGGATTCGATATGATAGTGAGGATTCATGGGGGGGAACTAGAGTGTCTGGTAGTCCTGCCCCATGGCTTTTAAAGGCACATCATAAAAATACTAAACTTTTTTATGAGCGTCACCAGGATCTCATAAATACACGGAGAATTATTGAACATCGGGAATTGATTTGATGGAAATTACACTTGAAAGATGGCAACTTGCTCAAGATACAGAGTTCACTCATCACCAAGACTTGAGTGAAGAAGCATATTTTCCCGCTTGCAAAATTATTGCAGAGTATCTTGAGTTTGACTTTGAAACTGATTTTAAAGACAAAGTTATTGTTGAAGTTGGTGGAGGCCCAAGAGGATCACTTCTTCTTACAAAGGGGAACTTTAAAAGAGGTATTCTAATTGAACCTTTAATTGATCGTTGGCCCTCTGAAATTAGAGAAGCATATGAATCGATTGGGGTAGAAATTATTACCGAACCATACGAGCACCTTGAAATTGAAGAACAAGTTGATGAAACATGGTTCTTTAATGTTATTCAACATGTGATTGATCCCGAGGCAATGCTGACTCAGGCAAAAGAAACATCAAATATTGTTCGAGTATTTGAAAGTATTGGAAGTGTAACTGATACAGCTCACCCACACTTTATCACCAAAGAAACTTTTACTGATGTTCTAGGTGAGTTTGGGAAAGTTTATGAAGGTGGATCTAGATCTGGATTCCATGGAGCAGATTGTTATTATGGAACGTGGTATGCGTCTGATAACGTTTAGTCTGTTTGGAAATAATCCTCTTTATTGTGTGGGAGCAGTAGAGAACGCAAGACTTGCAAAAGAAATCTACCCAGATTGGAAAGCAAGATTTTATGTTGCAGAGGATGTTCCAGAAGAATATATAAATCAACTTGAGGACTATGATGCTGAAGTTGTTATCTGTCAGCGTAAAAGTTCTTATGATGGATTAAATTGGAGGTTTCGTCCTTTTTCAGATCAGAGTGTTGATTTTTGGATAAGTCGGGATTGTGACAGCCGTTTAAGTTGGAGGGAACGTAGAGCGGTTGATGAGTGGATGCAGTCTGATAAGTCTGTTCATCTAATGCGAGATTGTCACAATCATGGTTATACAATTATGGCAGGAATGTTTGGTGTAAACAATAAACTTTTTCATTCTCGATATGGTAAACTGAACCTTGATGTGGAGCAAGCGAACAACCGTGAAGATGATCAAACAATACTTCATCATGCTGTTTGGAGTAGAGTCGTTCATGATCATCTATGTCATGATCATTGGAGTCATAATCAACCAGTAGGACAACCCACAACTCAAGCAAGAGATCATGTTGAACATGATCAAGCTTATGGAGTTGGATTGGTTAATTATGTAACTGGAGATGTTCGTAGACAACTTCCGCACATCTATCCACAGAACCAAGACAATCGTCCGTTTCCAGAACATGAACCGATGGAGTATGGCATCTTTGTTGGACAAATCATTGACGAGAATAATCAACCCAAAATGAATACAGACGTTCGTTGGGAATATGAATTACGAGGTATCAATTATGAATGACTTTCTTTATACTTATTCTGACAATACATACTCTGCGAATGGAGAGGATGGAATAAATAAACAACTTTTAAATCATTTAGATATTAGTGAAGGAGTTGTATTGGAAATTGGTGCTTGGGATGGATTCTTTGATAGCAATTGTGCCAATCTATGGGTTGATGATGAAAACTTCAAGGCTGTGTTGGTAGAATCTACTGACAGATTGCAAAGAGAAGTTTTAGAACAGAAATATAATAATGTTGCCTGCTTCAATGAGTTTATTACTAGCGATAATTCGTTAGAAAATATTATTGATAGATGTAACTTTAAAGTAAATAAAAGTAATTTTGTTCTTGCATCAATTGATGTTGATGGTGATGACTTGAACGTTGCTCGAAGTTTGGGGAAATACAAACCAATTATTTTAATTGTAGAATCAAACGGTGATTTGATTGAAAAAAGAAATCCATCTGGATCTAGTATTCAAGAGTTAGTAGAATTTGGTATAGAGTTTGGATATGAATTTATTGGAACGTCTGGATTTGTAGGAAAGCATTCTGGAAATCTTTATTTTGTCCGTAAGGATTACAAATCTAAATTTAAAATTTGTAAAAAACCTTGGATAGAGCGAGGAATTTTATTAAGTGGTGGTGTAGTTTATGAATAAATTTCATGTAATTGGTTCTGGTGCTTGTGGATTTTTGAGAATCCATTACATGTTTAAAGATTCTCCAGTAAAATATAAAGGTGGCGGGCCTAAGTATCAGAATAGTTTTGAAAGATGGAATGAAAATGATGGGTTGATTTGGAACTCTGAATCACTATCTAAAGAAGAAAGATTGAGAAGAGTTTCTCTACATGATACGATTATCAACATTACACATTCATATCTAAAATACGTTCCTGAATTTTTGGAACTGCATCCTGATATGAAATTTTTATGTCTTAGGGGTAGAAGAGAACACTCAATTAAATCTCTTGCTATTTCTTGGGGATATCGTAATCCTTGTTTTGTAAAAGATAGAACTATCGGATTTGGACATAATCGTTGTGCAGTAAGTCAGTTTCCTAATCATAGTGATTGTGATAATGAGTTTATTGCAACCGAGAAATATTGGGATGAATATTATAAAATTGCAAATCAACTTCAAGAACAATATCCAGAAAACTTTTTGATTGCTGATTCTCCCGAGTTCTTTTCCAATACAGAATATCAACTTAAGTGTTTAGGATTTGTAGGAGTTGATATTAGTATTAGAAGTTCATCAAAATCAAAGTACCTTCCAATTAATTTTGATGATTGGACGATTACAACATCACTTCATGGTGGATTGGGAAACAATCTGTTTCAAATGGGAGAAGTAATTTCTTTTTGTAAAAAACACAATCTTCCAGAACCAATATTTGGAACTTGGGATCTATGGAATGGTGGTGACAAATATCCAGCATCATATAATTCAGATCGATTACTTGGTGGACATGATGGATCTCATCAAGATATCAAAAGAACATTTGCAAATTTAAACTGGCAAGGAAGTCTTACTGCATCTTTTGACACAAAGTTTGTTGTGAATGATATGTTTAGATTTTCCGATGTCAATTATTTGAATGAAGTTCGTGAATCATTATCCGTGAATGTGAATACAAAACCAAATACAGCATCTTTGCATTTGAGGTTTTGCACAAGGCCTGCTGATGATCATGTAAATGGATATGTGGACGATGAGTTTTATGTTAAAGTTTTAAATCAACTTCCAAAGAAAACACAAGTCTTTATATTTTCTGATGATAATAACAAGGCTAAAAATAAACTAATGTGGTTCAGGCAAAATTTTGATCTTCAGTTTGAAATATTTTCTGGAGACGCTTTTCAATCTTTGAAAAAGATGGTAGAATGTGAGTATCATATTTTGCATGTATCTACGTTTAGTTTTTGGGCTGCATTCTTAGATACTCAACAACCAAATTCAAAAGTCTTTTATCCAGAGTCTTTCGTAAAAACTCATAGTCCAAACATGATTCCTTATAAAGAATGGAAAACAATATGAACTGCATCTTATACCTTGTTCGATCATCTGATAAAGATGTAGAAGACTTCAATAAGTCTTTGGAATTGTTGGAAAAAAATCTTTTAAAATATACAACTAGTACTGACGTATTAGTATTTGTAGAAGAATCTTTTGAGGAATATAAACCTTTGGTAAATTCTAACGTTAACATTAGATATGAAACGATAGAATTTAAAGTTCCAGATTATCCACAAGAAATCTTGGATCAAATTCCAGAGTTCTTTCCACATCCAACGCACGGTAATGGCCCAATCGAATGGGGACATCCTGGGTTCTCGATGGGATATCGACACATGTGTAGGTTCTTTTCTGGAGAAGTCTATAAACAGAAAGCAGTCCAAGAGTATGAATATTATCTGAGACTTGATACGGATTCTTTTATTCATACTCCTCTTGAATATGATATCTTTCATTGGGCAAAAGAACTTGATGTTTGTTATGGTTACATTGCTCCTGCAGTCCAAAAAGATAATCCAAAAGTAATTGAAGGACTTTGGGAATATGTGAATCAGTTGTATCCAAATGATATTCCCGAAGGATTAATGTTTTATACCAACTTTGAACTTGGAAAAGTGCAGTGGTTCTTGACAAGTGAGTATATGGACTTCTATAATAGTCTTGATGAAACTGGCGGTTTTTACACAAAGAGATGGGGAGATGCTCCTGTAAAATTTCTTGGTGTTAATTTGTTTAAGGAAGAAAACTATGTTCTTCCCGTCAAAGGATTTACTTATCAACATGGAGCAACCTACGAAGTATAATGGATAGAAATAAATCAGTATTTAAACTCAAAAACTTTGGGCCCATCTATTACCTAAACTTGGATGGTGAACCCAATCGTAAAGAGTATATGGAAGAACAGTTTAAGTACTGGGAGGTTGAAAACTATACTCGCATCTCTGCTTATGATGGTAGGGATGATGACTTGAGTGATATTATTTCTGGTAGATATCCAGAAATGATGACTTCTGGTGAAATCGGATGTACTACCTCTCATTTAAAGGCTATCAAACATTGGATGGAAACATCTGATAGTCCTTATGCAGTCATCATGGAAGATGATTGTAACTTAGATCTTGTGAAGTTTTGGAACTTTACTTGGGATGATTTTTATTGCCGCATTCCTTATGATTGGGATGTGGTTCAGATTGCAATTATTTGCACTGGAGATCTTCATGTTAAATTGCATAAAAGATTTGTCAATGATTTTTCTACTGCTTGTTATATTATTAACCGACACCATGCAACTAAACTTTTGAAGCATCATGTTCGGGGAGAAAAATATAAACTTGATAATGGTATGAAACCAAGGCCAGTTGCGGATGATCTCATCTATAATTCTGGTAATACTTACAGTATTCCTTTGCTTCTTTATAAGATTGAACTTGGATCTTCTATTCATCCAGAACATATTGATGTTTTTCATAAAGGAAATCATGATGGTATCCTGAACTTTTGGAGTCAACGTGGTGCTGAGATGAACATTAATGGACTGATGGATTATGATCCCTATCTTGGAAGAGTAGTTGAAAACTCTTTTGTTCAACAACAAAATCAAAGCACTTGACAGAATCTAAAAAAACTGTTAAGATAAATATCCTGATGTAACCGTGCCGCAACTATTTGCACGGTTACTCCTTCGGTGTTCTATGTTAGTAACAACCAAGCATTTAATGGTGCTTCTTCCAACTATGGTGGCGTGATTCAGACTACCTTTAGGTTCTGATATCTTAACATAGTAAGTATCACATAATACAAAGGAGTGCTTGACACCCCTTTATTTTTCCTATATAATTGTGTAACAATTCGTAATAAAACGAAAATGACTGTAACAACTAATGAGCGTGGACAGCAAAATATGTTTGCTAAAGAGCCACAGATGTATTATCAAAACTATGGAATGTATTCGCCTGCAGAAGTAAAGGAGAGAACCAATGGACGCTGGGCTATGGGCGGCATTATTGCTGGGTTTATTTCTTATGCTCTCACTGGTAAACTTTTCTTCGGAATCTTCTGATGTCTGAGGTTATTTTTACTTTTACGAGTGTTGCCTTCTTTGTTCTTTTGGCACACTCGGTAAACAAACTTTCTGAAACTTACTAAGGAGAAAACAAATGGACAAAATTTTTACCGAAAAAGCAGAACGCATTAATGGTTGGGCTGCAATGATTGGATTCGTTGCTGCTGTTGGCGCATATCTCACCACAGGCCAAATCATTCCTGGAGTATGGTGATATGAAGTGCAAGGTGCAGTTATATGTGGCTGGAAAAGTCTTCCATGAAATTGTGGAGGCAAAAGATTATCAGGATGCAAAAGAAACAGCACTTGCAAGAAATCCAAAAGCAAAAATTGTTGGAGTAACTGCAGTTTTTAACTAAGGAGGGTTTATCCCTCTTTTTTTATCTAAATAAGTTTGCTGAGTAAAGAGTACAATGCAAATCGATCTTCATAACTTTTTTCTTCATTATGATCCGAAGAATCCAAAGCATGTTGCAGCAGTAGAGCAATTTGAAAAGGATCTTCTTGCAAAAGCAGAAGAGTTAATGGATGATGATGCAAATTGGGTAAGGATTTTTAGATCTAAAGTAGAAGCACCAAAGACTCCTGGTGTCTTGGATGTTCCTTTCTACCCACAAACAGATAATTACAGAGACGCGAATAGAACCTGTAATTCATCTTCTTGTGCAATGGTGTTAGAATACTTTAAACCAGGCACACTTTCGGGGCCCAAAGGAGATGACGCATACATTCGTAAAGTTTTCGCAATTGGTGATACGACAGATCACGCGGTTCAAACCAAAGTTCTTGCGTCTTATGGTATTAAGTCACAGTTTAGGTACAACCTTTCTTTTGCTGATCTTGATAGGGAGCTTGCCGCTGGGAAACCTGTTTGTATCGGGATTCTGCATCGTGGTTCTTTATCTGCACCTACTGGTGGGCACATATGTGTAGTGATTGGTAAGAGAGGTGAGGATTATGTTGTTAATGATCCTTATGGTTCTTTGAATGACGGATACACCGGACATGTAACGAATGGTAGAGGTGTCGTTTATAAGAAATCAGATTTGATTCGCCGTTGGTGTCCAAAAGGTAATGACGGTTGGGGGAGAACCTTTGACACAAAAAAGTTGTGAAGATTCCAACACCAGGAATCAAATTAATTAAAGAGTTTGAAGGAATACACTTAAAGGCATATCCAGATCCTTTGACTGGAGGACTTCCAATTACAATCGGATGGGGAAGCACAAGAGACTTTGACTATACTCCTTTCAAAAGAGATCGAGTTATTACACAAGAGTATGCCGATCGTTTATTAGAGCACGATATACTTCATCGCTTTCTTTTAAAATTATCTAAGATTCCTTATTGGAGTGAAATGAATGAAAATCAACAAGGAGCATTGCTTTCTTTCGCTTATAATCTGGGGGCTGATTTTTATGGTGCTCCTGGATTCAATACGATCTCCAGAAAGTTAAGAGAAAGGGATTGGAAAAGTATTCCTGCGACATTAGAAATGTATCGTAATCCTGGAACAAAAGTAGAGGCAGGATTGTTGAGACGAAGAAAAGCAGAGGGTAAACTCTGGGTTTCTTAATCATCCATCTTTGCTTTTAATCCGAGCAACGCTGTAAATAGCGTGAAGAGAGCATTGTAACCTTGTGTGACTGACTGTGAGCACTCTAGTGGTGGAGGATTCTTTAACCCCCCTAGAGCATCTGCTCTCTCCATAGAGCCTGGTATTAGAAAGTTACAGTTGGCAAATGTTACACCAACGTATCCGAGTGTGCCTATTACAATAGTGACAATAAGTTTGTCCAGTAGTTTTAAGTTTTTCATCTACCTTCCTGTCTATGTATCCAAGTCTTTAATTCGTTTAAGTATTTAATCAATTCTTCTGCTTTCTCATAATGCCAAGAGTCTCCAGTAGACATCCACTCTTTTCTGTGATTGTCTATTGCTTTTAGAATCTGATGGATGGGGGCATTCCAAGGTTCACGCTTTGGAGTATTCCACTCTCGTGGCATAATACCTCACTTTTTCTTACCACCATTTTTTGCTTTCTTCGCAGTCGCATTACCTTGATTCTGTTTAGAAGGGCCTTTCTTCCCCTTCTTATTGGGCGACTTAGCCATTAGTAGTACTTATCATACTCTTGTATTTAGGATATTGACAGCGTTTCCTAACAGTGCTATAATAAATATAACAACAAGTTAAGGAATGTAACAAATTCTAATCTTGTTCATGGAGAAAAGGGACTCATACTCCTTACCGAGACTATCCATGTAAAACATGTCTCTCATGTCCACACTGGAGGGTAGTGTGGAGATATTATACTCATCCAGTTCCCCCTGGAAATATTTACCCTTTAACGAAAAATGACTGCTACAATTGCACAAAAACAATCTACTAACTCCTGGGAACAGTTTTGCCAGTGGGTTACCTCAACGAACAACCGCCTTTATGTTGGTTGGTTCGGTACTCTGATGATTCCTACGTTGCTTGCTGCAACCGTATGCTTCATCGTTGCTTTCATCGCTGCTCCCCCTGTGGACATCGATGGAATCCGTGAACCAGTTGCTGGTTCACTCATGTACGGAAACAACATCATTTCTGGTGCTGTAGTTCCTTCAAGCAATGCTATTGGCTTGCACTTCTATCCTATTTGGGAGGCTGCGTCTCTTGATGAATGGCTCTACAATGGCGGACCCTATCAATTGGTTGTTTTCCACTTCCTTATCGGCATCTTCTGCTACATGGGACGTGAGTGGGAACTTTCCTACCGTCTTGGTATGCGTCCTTGGATCTGTGTTGCTTACTCCGCTCCTGTTGCTGCTGCTGCTGCGGTTTTCCTTGTTTATCCTTTCGGTCAAGGTTCCTTCTCTGATGGAATGCCTCTTGGAATCTCGGGAACATTTAACTACATGCTCGTCTTCCAAGCAGAACACAATATCCTCATGCATCCGTTCCACATGCTTGGGGTTGCTGGGGTATTTGGTGGCTCTCTTTTTAGTGCTATGCACGGAAGTCTGGTTACGTCTTCGCTCGTAAGAGAAACCACTGAGAATGAGTCGCAGAACTATGGTTACAAGTTCGGACAAGAAGAAGAGACTTATAACATTGTTGCTGCTCACGGTTATTTCGGACGCCTTATTTTCCAATATGCTTCCTTTAATAACTCCCGTTCGCTGCACTTCTTCCTTGCTGCATGGCCTGTTGTAGGCATCTGGTTCACTGCTCTTGGTGTTAGCACCATGGCATTCAACCTCAACGGTTTCAACTTCAACCAGTCCATTATGGATAGTCAGGGCAAAGTCCTGAACACCTGGGCTGATGTTCTGAACCGTGCTGGACTCGGAATGGAAGTTATGCACGAAAGAAACGCACACAATTTCCCTCTGGATCTTGCTGCTGCTGGTATCAGCGAAGTTGCCCTTACTGCTCCTTCAATTGGTTGATATAAAACTCAACATGTGATATACTAAGAGGGTTAAATACCCTTTTTTTTATGCTTGGAAATCTTGAACCAGAAGAAAACGTAATGTCTCAAGAACATTGGTTAGGAGAACTTTCCAGTGTAATTCAAAAACTTAATTGGAAAGCAGAGGATGATGTTGTGGTTGAGATTGGTGGAGTTTCTTTCAGTGGTATTACTCAAACTGAAGGTGCAAATCCAAAATGGGCTAAACCCTATGGAACAACATCTTATCAAGACGATGCCTTTATTGTTATTAAAAATCGCACACGTAAACCTTTTGAACCATCAAAACCAATGAATAAAAATGCCCATTGACTTCTCTGTAAACTTATGTTAAGATAAATACTATGAACCTTGAACAAAATTATGGATCACACAATCGTTGAAATTCTTGTCGGTTATGTTGTTGCAGG
>Ga0194125_10004706_pt1 | contig 21171 bp, 22 predicted proteins | sample TA2KigC250mmetaG_FD_148626 | JGI IMG/M metagenome (GOLD analysis project Ga0194125, IMG submission 148626) | Freshwater microbial communities from Lake Tanganyika, Tanzania - TA2015034 Kigoma Deep Cast 250m | ecosystem: Environmental > Aquatic > Freshwater > Lake | place: Tanzania: Lake...
AAGGCGGCTGCGAATCTCCTCGGCGTCCCCTCGGCTGGCCGCCACCGCCGCTGTCACGCCTTTCCACCCCCTCCCGCACCCCTCCATGCGAAGTTCCTGACAGGCCACCGCCCTCACTTGACAGGTATTCAGATCGTCTGGCAGGATTCCAATTGCAAATGGATTGCAGAAAGAGATCGGGCATGCCCGAAGTCGGGAGCTCGGGGTCTGCCCGAATCCCTTTGCGCATCCTAACGGCGGCTGCCTGTGCCGTCGCCCTGTTCTGCCTCAGCGTTTTCGTCTATAGCCCGCTGCACCGCGACGACCGGATGGCGGCTGGCCCCTGTCAGTTCTGCCAGTTCCAGCATCTGAGCGTCGAAGCTGCTTCCGCGCCCGTGCACGTCGGTCTGGTGGCGCGCGTCGCCTGGCATGTGTGGCTGGCGACTCCCGTCGCACATACCTGTTTTTCCCCTCGCATTCATCGCGGGCGAGCTCCTCCACCCTCCTTGTTCGGCATCTGATCCCCCGAACGGCGTCTGGACCCGCAAGGCCTCCATTTCACGGTTCGGTCATTTCGATGGGTTGAAAAAGGAGGGTTCTTGGTATGAGAACGATTCTTGGCGGACTCTTACTCTTGTTATGTTCTGCTTCCGGGTTTGTGGCCACTGCTCAAAGTGCGGCGGAGACGGCCACGCTCATTGTCAAGGTGCAGGATGCGACCGGGAAACCGATCCCAGCGGCCGCAGTCAGCGTAGTGGAGGCTCGCGACGGCCCGCGCTGGAGAAATCGCCGCGGCCGCATGGACACGCCAGCGGCTCCCGGCGAACTAGGCCGCCGGGCGACGGACGCCAGCGGCCAGGCCGCGTTCCAGGGACTGCCGCTCGGCAGTCTGTCGGTGATGGCTTCGGCCGACGGCTTCTTCTCGAACGAGTCCGCGCTGGTGGAACTGGCCGCCGACCGCGAGACGGTACTCACCCTGGAACTCCAGATCCGCGGCGTCGTGTCGGAGAGCATCGTGGTGACCGGTTCCGGGACGGAGAGCCTGGTTCATGAGGCTCCGGTGCGAACCGAGCTGATCACGCCGGAAGTGGTGGACCGGCAGGTGAAGTCCACCCTCGCGGAGGCCTTTCAGGCGACGATCTCCGGCGTGCGCATGGAGATGAACTGCCAGAATTGCGGCTTCATGCAGCTTCGCATGAACGGCCTCGAGGGACCGTACACGCAGATCCTGGAGGACGGGCTGCCGAGCTACTCCGGCGTCACTTCGGTCTACGGCTTGGAGCAGATCCCCACGGCGTTCCTGGAGCAGATTGAAGTGGTCAAGGGCGGCAACTCGGCCCTGTACGGACCGGGGGCGGTAGCCGGCGTGGCGAACCTGATCCGGCGGGAGCCGCAGGAGAACCACCTGCGGCTGGAAGCGATATCTGGCTGGCAGGGCGGGCGGCCGGAACAGCAGGCCGGCGCCGCGGCCCAGTTGACCAGACTGCCGGGCGGGTTCGCGGGAGACTTCTACTATCGCGGCATCAACCGGGCGCCGGTGGACCGCGACCGGGACGGTTTCTCCGACCTCGGCAAACGCCGCCTGAATTCCGGAGGCTTGGGCCTGTTCCGGCGCTTCCTGGATGGACAGGCCAGGCTTTCCTATACCGGCATGGTGGCCGACGAGTTCCGCCGCGGCGGGGACCAGTTCGACAAGGCGCCGCATGAAACCTGGATCACCGAACAGATTGCTTGGCGGCGCTACAGTTCCGGTCTGAGCTGGAACCACGCCCTCTCTCCGCAAACTTACTACAACCTTCGCGCCAGTACGGCCTACTACGGACGCAGGACCTATTACGGCTCAGGAATGGATCCCAACGCGTACGGCAGCACGCGGAACCCGCTCACGGTGGGCGATGCGCAGTTCGCCCACCAGGCGGGACGCCACTCGCTGCTGAGCGGCTACGCGGGCGAAATACTGCCAAGCGAGTAATCCAGCGCTTCCTTACTTGTGTCTCTCGCTCCGATGCCGGGCTCCGGGCCCGGTCGCTCCCCGTCGACTCTGCCGGGTTCCCGGCAATCCTCCGACTCCCCGTGGCCCGTACTCAGTAGGCGCCAGGCTTGAATGGGGCTTCCGATAAGCACGGTCCGGCAGGCGCAGCCGCCTCCTCTCGTTTCCGCTGCCAGCAACAATGGTGCACTCCAGACGGGCGAGGCGTCATCTACTTTCTCAGAGGAGGACATAGGTCATGGCGCTCACAACGATTTCTTCCCGGCTTCAGGTCCTCGCTCTCACTCTTCTCGCCTCTGGAGGCAATATGATGCCCGCCGGCGTGGGAGCATTACCCGATCCCGCCGTTGACCTCAGGCCCGCTTCGGGCAGACAGACCGCCGTCCTGGCTGGCGGCTGCTTCTGGTGCACCGAAGCCGTCTTCGAGGTGGTGGAAGGCGTTGAGGACGTCATCTCCGGCTATTCGGGCGGCGCCAGGGAGACCGCCAAGTACGACATCGTTTCCACCTGACGCACCGGCCACGCCGAAACCGTTCTCATCACCTACGATCCCGCCAAGATCTCCTACGGCCAGCTTCTCAAGATCTTCTTCAGCGTGGCGCACGACCCCACCACGCTCAACCGGCAGGGTCCGGACACCGGTCCGCAGTACCGCAGCGCCATCTTCTATGTCGATGGGGAGCAGAGGCGGGTCGCCGAGGCCTACATCAAGCAACTCAACGAGGCGCGGGGCTTCCGGAGCCCGATCGTGACGCAGGTGGTCCCGCTCGACAAGTTCTACACAGCCGAAGCCTGCCACCAGAACTACGCGGTCCAGAACCGCGCCAACCCTTACATCGTGAACGTCTCGGACCCCAAGGTCGAGAAGCTCAAGAAGATGTACCCGGGCTGTGTCCGCAAGAGGAAATGACCGGTGCGCATCCGTTGCTCCCCCGCAGGAGCACTTGCGGAGGCCGGCGAAACTGGACGATAATGCCGCACGATGCTCCAGCGCAAGCGAGAGACCACCCGGCGGGAGCGGGACCGCATGGCGGGCGAGCCCCTGTCGCCGGCCCTGCTCGAACGCATCGGCGGAATCCAGCCATTCCCGCCCGCGGGCGGCGACGGCCGCGTCCGGTCGTTTCGGATCTTCACCTGCCACGGCAACGTGGACGAGGGCAACCTAGCCGTGGGGCTGTTGCGGATCCAACGCGAGGACGGCGAACGCCCGGGCGAATTGGGGCTGACCGTGGATCAGCGCATCCTGAACGGTGAGGGGACGCTTCACAGCCAGCGTGCGAGGGCGCGTTGCCGCGGCGATGCGATCGCCTCGCTCATGGACTGGGACCTCTCGAGCCGCTTTTTCGGCGGGGATGGGGAACCGGCCGCCGGACTTACCGCCGAGGAGAGCGGCCGGGTGGAGGGCGGCACGATCGAGTTCCGGAAGGGCTCCAGCGCGGTCCGGCGGAGCGTGTCCGGTTCGCTGACGTCCGACTGGTCGCTGTTCACCGCGATCGAGCGGCTCGCGTTCGAATCGCCCCGACTCCCGGCCTTCGATGTGCTCGAAGGCCTCAGCCTCCTGCGCCCGGGCCACCGGCTGGTGTATCGCGGCCTGTATCACTGGAGCGGCGGGGGCGTGGACGGTCCTTTGCGCTGGTTCCAGCAGACCGGCCACGGCACGTTGCCTTACGAATACTGGCTCGACGGCGGGCATCGTCTGCTGGTGGCGTCCACGCTGGCCCGGGCGTATGTACTCGACGACCGCGCGGAAGAGGCCCTCCGAGCCCGGCAGGAAGAAGTGCAGCGCCGGGTTCGGGCCAGGAGGGCGAGGAAGAATGCCTGATCAGAAGCTGGCGCGGCGCCAATTCGTTCTGGCCGCGGGCGCGGCCGCAAGCGCCCTTCCGATGCCGGGCCGGGCCTCAGGCCGGCCGAATGTCGTCCTGATCGTTACCGACCAGCACCATGCCGGCGCCATCGGCGCAGCGGGAAACCCCCATTTGCGGACACCGGCAATGGATCACCTCTACCACCACGGGGCCAGCTTCGCTCTATCGCACACCGCCGACCCGGTTTGCAGCCCTGCCCGCAGCGCCATCTTCAGCGGCCGCACGGCGAGCGAGACCGACGTCGCCTCCAACGGCCGGCCCATTCGCGCCGGCATCCCGAACGCGGGCCAGTGGCTGTCGGAGAAAGCCGGATACGAGACCCTCTACGCCGGCAAGTGGCACCTGCCCGGCAGTTATACCGACCGCATCCCCGGTTTCCGCGTGCTCCCGGGCGGCATCGCGGGCCAGGGAAATATCGGCGACACCTCCGTCTCACGGGCGTGCGAGGCTTACCTGCGCGGGCGGAGATCCTCGGATCCGTTCCTGCTGGTGGCCTCGTTCCTCCAGCCGCATGACATCTGCGAGTGGTTGCGGCTGAACATGCGCACCCCGGAGAAACTCCGGTTCCCGGAGATCGCCGGCGAGCTGCCGCCGCTGCCCGGGAACTTCGATTATGCGCCCGGCGAGCCGGCTTTCCTGCGGCGCACGCGGGACCGCACCGAGCCCGCGCTCGGGAAGTGGACTCGGGAGCATTGGCGGTACTATCTCTGGAGCTACTACCGGCACGTGGAGATGGTGGACGGCGAGATCGGACGGATCCTGGACGCGCTGCGCGATAGCGGCCGGGACACGAACACCGTGGTGATTCTCACGTCCGATCACGGCGAGGGCCTGGCGCGCCACCACATGGTCCGCAAGAGCATTTCCTATGACGAAGCGCTCAAGGTGCCGCTGCTCGTCTCCTGGCCTGGCGAGGTGGCCGCCAGGAGCGATGAGTCACACCCGGTGAGCGGTCTGGACGTGATGCCTACCCTGTGCGACTACGCGGGCATTCAAGCCCCGGCGAACATGCGCGGGCGCAGCCTCCGGCCCTTGCTCGAGGGGAATGCCGCCGCCCGCGACCATTTTGTGATCTCCGAGGTCCCCGTTAACGCCGGGCGGGTGGTGCGCACGCAGCAGTACAAGTACGTCACCTTCGCCGGCGACGCCGTCGAGCAGTTGTTCGATATGCGGACCGACCCGGGCGAAACACGGAACCTGGCCGGCAGCGCCCGCCACGCCGGAGTCCTGGAGGACCACAAGAAGCTGTTGCGCGACTGGGAGCGGCGTCTCGAGGTCGCCCCGGGCCTGCCCAATGCGGACGCATGGTGGCGGCAGGGCTGAGCCGCTCTGGAGGCGTGAAGCCGGCGCTCGGGCGGCCAACACATGGCGAGTTGTTGACTGCGCAAGACCACCGGCGCTTGACTACACACGGACACGCACACAGACTCCTCCAGGCGAGACCCGCCTCGGCCAACCCGTGCCGCTGAACCTCCGGCGGAGAAGTCCATTCCGCTCTTGCGCTTATCGCTTCGCGAAACCCGGTCTTCCGAAATCGCTGAACAGCTTTCTGTTTTTAGTTGAACCTGCGGGGCGTTTGGCATATACTGTTCCCGTATCCCGGTCAGCCGGGGGGCCCGCGGGTTCTTCCAGGGGGCGGGTCAATCCGGGGGCCACACCAAGGGCTTGTCCCGCACGTTGTTGCTGGGCTAAAAACACGGAGCAGAAGATGCCCATCACCCCTACCTATCCTGGTGTCTACATAGAGGAAATCCCGAGCGGAGTCCGCACCATCGCCGGCGTTGCCACCTCCCTCGCGGCCTTTCTGGATTTCTTTCCGCGCGGGCCGCTGAACAGCGCCGTACAGCTCTTCAGCTATGCCGATTTCGAGCGGGAGTTCGGCGGGCTGGACATCCGCAGCGAGGCCAGCTACGCCATTCAGCAATTCTTTTTGAACGGGGGCACGGAGGCGTTCGCCATCCGTGTGGCCTCGGGATCCTTCGCCACCGCCTCGGTGATCATCTCCGCCGGGGGCGATCAGATCTTTCGGGCCACGGCCGGGCGGCGCTTGCGCGGCGTCTCGGTCAACAACCCGGGCGCTTGGGCCAACGGGTTGCGCCTGGAGGTGGACTACGACACCTCCACCCCGGACGAGTACTTCAACCTGATTGTCACGGAAACGGCACAACAGGACGGCCGTACCGTGGTTCGCCAGACCGAGACCTTCCGCAACCTCACCATGCGTCCGAACGTGGCTAACAACGCTATCGAGGTGGTCAACGAAGGCTCCCGGCTGGTGCAACTGGACCGGGCCAGCCTGGTTCCCGCCAGCGTGCCCGATCCGTTTGTCACTTCCTTCCGGCCCGATGCCACCGGGACGCTGGGCGGCACGGCGCCCGCGGTGGCTACCCTGCCCAGCGACAACGATGAGCTGGCCATCGCGTTGAATCCTGGGGGCGGCGCGCCGGTGGTCAACCTGACCACCAGGATCAGGTATGGAGGGGCGTCGCCGGCGGACTACGCGGCGGTGCGGTCGTACGTGGAGGCGGCCATCCGCGCGGCGGATGTGAACCAGCCCCTGCTGACGGGAGCGGCGGTGCAGTTCTCCAACAATCGCTTCCGCGTGTTGCTTGGCCGGGGTGGGGCGAACTTCCAGCCGGACGCCACTATTACGTTGACCGACGGCGTGACGGGCACGCCGGCCACCGACCTGGCGCTGACCGTCGCCACAGGCGCGACCGTGCGAGTGCAACAGATCGCCTTCACCACCGCCGGGGCGGACGGGGACCGTCCCGACGCCACCGCGCTGCGCGGCGCGCGGGCCGCCAAGACCGGCCTGTACGCGCTGGAGGACGTGGATCTGTTCAACATCCTCTGCATCCCCAGGGCGGCTGAGTTGTCGGCCACCGACATGCGCGCCGTCTACGCCGAGGCCGAAAGCTACTGCCTGGAGCGGCGGGCCTTCCTGATTGTGGACATCCCGGCCACAGTCAACGAACTGGACGAGATGCAGACCTGGCTCAGCCAGAACGACTCGCTGCGGCACCAGAACGCGGCGGTCTACTTCCCCCGCCCGCGCATCGCCGATCCGCTCAACCAGAACCGGCTGCGCAGCGTGGGCGCCAGCGGCACGATGGCCGGGCTTTACGCGCATAGCGATTCGGCGCGGGGAGTGTGGAAGGCGCCCGCCGGTACGGAGGCGCGGCTCAGAAACGTGCAGGAGCTGGACGATGTCCTGACCGACCGCGAGAACGGCGCGCTGAACCCCCTGGGGGTGAACTGCTTGCGCACCTTCCCGGTCTATGGCAACGTCTGCTGGGGCGCCCGGACCCTGGACGGGGCCGACGCGCTGGCCAGCGACTGGAAGTACATCCCGGTGCGGCGGCTGGCGCTGTTCCTCGAGGAGAGCCTGTACCGCGGCACCAAGTGGGTGGTCTTCGAGCCTAATGACGAGCCGCTGTGGGCGCAGATCCGCCTGAACATCGGCGCCTTCATGCAACGGCTCTTCCGCCAGGGGGCCTTCCAGGGCCAGACCCCCCGCGAGGCCTACTTCGTCAAGTGCGACAAGGAAACCACGACGCAAGCCGACATCAATCTCGGCATCGTGAACATTGTCGTCGGATTCGCGCCGCTGAAACCGGCTGAGTTCGTGATCATCCGGATCCAGCAGATGGCCGGCCAGATTCCGACGTAACCCGAGGGTAGTCGAGATCCAGCAAGGAGCAGCGACATGGCGCAGTTTTCCGTCAATCCCAACCGCTTCGATCCTTACAAGAACTTCAAGTTCCGCGTGAAGTGGGACGGCCGTTACGTGGCCGGGATCAGCAAGGTCAGCGCCCTGAAGCGGTCCACCGAGGTGGTGGAGCACCGCGAAGGGGGCGATCCCAGCACCAGCCGGAAATCGCCGGGCCGCACCAAGTACGAGCCCATCACGCTGGAGCGCGGCGTGACGCACGACCTCGAGTTCGAGGCCTGGGCCAACAAGGTGTGGGACTTCGGCGCGGGAGCGGGCGCGGAATCGTCCCTGGCCGACTTCCGCAAGGACATCATCCTGGATGTGTTCAACGAGGCCGGGCAGAAGGTGATTTCCTACAAGATCTACCGCTGCTGGGTGTCCGAGTATCAGGCCCTGCCCGATCTGGATGCCAACGCCAACGCGGTGGCGATTCAGAACCTCAAGCTGGAGAACGAGGGCTGGGAGCGCGATACCGAAGTGACCGAGCCCGCCGAGCCCTCCTTGGGCTGACCGCCAGCGCGGACCGGCCATGGACGGCGTCGAGGTCGTCATTCCCGGTGGGTTCGAGCGGCAGGGGCGCTGGCGGCGCTCTGTCTGGCTGCGCCCCTTGTGCGGGAGGGACGAAGTGTTCCTGTGCGAGGAGGGGCGAGCGCTGCCCCCCGCGGCGCGCACCACGGCGCTGCTGGCGCGGTGCCTGGCGCTGGAGGGCGAACCGGCTCCGGCGGGAGCCGGTTTCTCGCGCGCCCTTTCCGCGGGCGACCGTGAGGCGCTCCTGCTGCACCTGCGCCGGATCACTTTCGGCGACCCGATGACCTGCGTGCTGGTCTGCCCCGCCTGCGGGGAGAAGCTGGAAGTGGACCTGTCGGCGTCGGACCTGGTGCTGGGGCCCTACCAGTACGAGGGTGGCGAGCACGTGGCGCGGCTGGGGGCCCTCACCGTGCGATTCCGGCTCCCGACCGGCGGGGATCTCGAGGCCGCGCTGCCGCTGGTCCGCGGGGATCCCGCCGCGGCCGAGAGAGAAGTGCTGCGGCGCTCGATGCTGAGCGTTACCGACGAGCAGGGGAGTCCCGTCGCCGAGGTCCCCGGGACGGTTTTCGAGGAGCTACCGGGTCTCATGGCCGAACTGGATCCGCAGGCTGAGGTGGCGCTCGAAGCCCGCTGCCCTGCGTGCGACAAGGGCTTCACCGGGCTGCTCGACGCCGCGCAGTACCTGGAGGCGGAAGTCGTCCAGTCCTGCGACCGCCTCTACCGCGAAGTTCACCTGCTGGCCTCCCACTATCACTGGAGCGAGCCGGAAATCCTTTCCCTGACGGCGCGCCAGCGGCGCCGTTATGCGGAGTTGGTCGGGAGTGCGACAGGAGGCGCGGGATGAGCGAGTTCATAAAGAACCTCCTGCTGCGCGGGGCCGGTCTGGCGCCGGTAATCGCGCCCCGGCCCGTGCCTGCGGTGCTTGAGGAATGGCCGGGAGTGGCGAGTCCCCCCGAGGAAGAAGCGCCGGGCGAGCCATTGGCGGTTCGGCCCAGCGCCCTTCCGAATCCCCCGACGCCACCGGCCACGGGCCGACCGCCGGAGCGGGTGGCTCCGCGCCCCATCACCCCCGCGCCGCCTGCTCCGGCGTCAGTCCGGCCAGCGCCCCCCTCCATGCCGCGCTTGCCGCTGGCGCGTGCTGCCGTGCCGCCTCCAGTCGCCCCACTCAGCCGCCCATTGGAGAAACCCCAGGTGCGGGCGCCCACACCCGAGGTCCCGCGCGCAGAGCCGCGGTCACCGGTGCCGCCGGTTCCGCCCGCGGTCATGCAGCGCGCCGCCCCACCCGCACCCGCTGTGGAAAGCCCTGCGGCCCCACCCCGGGCGGTAGCCGCTACGCCGGTGCCCGCACCGCCAGCAGAGCCCCCAGCTCTGCCAGTGGATGTCGCGGGGCCCGAGCCCCCAGGCAGCCCACCCCCACCCGCGGAAGAACGAGTCGCGCGGGTGGGAACCCGATTGGTCACGCCTGCCCCGGTAGCTCCGCCTCGGGCGCATCCGACCCCTGAGCCGTTGCGCCCGCCACGGCAGGAGCCTTCGGTACAGGTTCGTATCGGACGAGTCGAGATCCGGCAGGAAGCTCCCGGCCCCGTCATGCCGCGCCTCCATCCGCGCGGGTTCAGCGCGGAGCGCCTGGCCCGGAGCTACCTCGACCGCCGCTGGTATTGAGGATTCGCGATGAGCAACTTCATGGCCATCGCCGGCGTGAGTTCCACCCTGCGGAACCTGCTGCGCGACCGCATGGAGCAGAGCGTGGACGTCACCATCGCGCCGCCCGATGTCACCGTCACCGGCACCAACAACCGGCGCTTGAATCTGTACCTCTACCACGTCAACGAGAACGCGTTCCTGCGAAACCAGGAGATTCCGGGGCAAGGCTCGCCGGGCGCGTACGGTTTTCCGCCGTTGTCGCTAGACCTGCACTACCTGGTGACCGCCTTCGCGGCCAACGAGGTCAGTCCCGACGCCGACTTGCAGGCCCAGCAGGTGCTGGGCGACGCCATGCGCGTGCTGCACGATTTCTCGCTCATCACCGACACGCTGCACGAGCAGGACAACCCCGTCGCCCCGCTGATCTTCGATCCCAGCCTGGTAGGTGAATTCGAGCGCATCAAGATCACGCTCCAGCCCACCAGCCTGGAGGACTTCGCCAAGATCTGGACCGCTCTGCCCCAGGCCAACTTCCGCCGCTCGGTGGCCTACCAGGTTTCGGTGGTGCAGATTGAAAGCCGGCGCCCGCGGCGTCCGTCGCTGCCGGTGCGCAAGCGCCAGGTGCACGTGCTCCCGCTGCACGCCCCGGTGATCAGCGAGATCCGGCGCGACCCGCCGCTGGCGGCGCTGCCCGGGGCGGCGGCCGAGCCTGGTGACACGCTCCTGATTCTGGGACGCAACCTCTCGGGTGAGGGTGTTTCCGTGCGGCTGGGCACGGAGCTGGTGGCCATCGCGAATCCGCAGGACTCGCGGATCACGGTGACAGTGCCGGCGACGCTCGCGGCGGGCGTCCACTCGGTGCAGGTGGTGCGCCAGCTCCTGCTGGAAGCGCAGCCTGGGACCTTCGTGCCGCACGGCGGCTTCGAATCCAACGCCGTGCCCTTGCTGGTGATCCCACGGCTGATTTCGCTCGCGCCCCCGGGCGCCTCGGCCGGCACGCTGGTGACCGCGACGGTTGACCCTCCGGCGCTGGCGTGCCAGCGCAAGAGCCTGCTGCTGGGCGATCGCGAGATCCAGGCCGAGCCAGCGGCGCCGGAGTCGCCCCCCAGCGTCACCGTCAGCTTCCGCCTGCCCAGCGGGCCCGCGGCTATTCCGGCGGGCACGTACCTGGTTCGCGTGCGGATTGACGGGGCGGAGAGCCGCCTCACTGCTAACCCGGTGACCGGCCAGTACGACGGGCCGGTCTTCACGGTGACCTGATGATGGCGACCACCGCAGTCAGCGCGAGCGTTTGGGCCGAGGCCAACCGGCTGTACCTGGCCGGCGAGCTGGCGCGCCTCCGCCTGACGCTGCATCGGCGGGTACTGTGGCTGCGGCAGCGCTGGCAGTCCGAGCGCGCGCAGAAGGCGCCAGGGCTGGCGATCACCGACGCGCAGGCGGACCGGCTGCTGGAAGGCGAGGACCGAAAGGCCGAGCTGCGATTCTACGCCGAGGACGGGGCTGCCGCTTCGGTGAGCCGCGCCATAGCCGCACTGGATGCGGAAGTGGATGAGCGCCGCCGCGAGCTGGAGGCGCAAGGCGAGCCGGCCGCCATCGACCGGCTGGCGCGGCTGCTGGGCCTGGCGGCGTTCGAGCGGCAGGTGATCCTGCTGTGCCTGGCGCCGGAACTGGACCCGGACTTCGAGCGCCTCTATGCCTATGTTCAGGACGATGCCACGCGGCGCTACCCGTCGTGCCATTTGGCCGTGACGCTCTTCGGCGGCGAGGGAGAAGCCTGGCTGGAGGCCCGGGCCGGCCTGCTCCGGGATTCGCCGCTGCGCCGCTACCGCCTGGTGGCCGTGGAAGGCCCGATGCCGGGCGCGTTTCCGCCCAGCTCGGCGCCGCTGCGCCTCGACGACCGGGTTCTTAGTTACCTGTTGGGGGTGGATCGCACTGACGAACGCCTCGCCGAGTTCCTCGTGGAGCCGCCGCCGGCCCTGCTGTCCCCCCGGCAGCGAGAGGTGCTCGAGGGCCTGGAAGAGCGGTTTCGGGCGGAGGCGGGGATCGGGAGCTGGCCGGTGGTAAACCTGATCGGCCCGCCGGACGCCGGTAAGCAGTCGCTGGCCCGCGGGTTGTGCGAGCGCTTGGGCCTGAAGCTGTTCGAGCTGAATCCGGCGCCGCTGGCTGCGCTGGGGCCGGAGCGGCAGGAGACTCTGCGCCTGCTCGAGCGGGAGTCGCTGCTGCGGCAGTTTGCCTGTTACGTGGACCTGATCCGCGCCGATGACAGCCCGGACCGGGCCGTGCCGGCGGCAGCGCACCAGGCGCTGAACCACTTGGGCGCTTTCGTACTGGTAGGGAGCCGGGAGCGGGTGGTCCTCCACCGGCCCACGCTCGCGCTGGAGGTCCCCATCCCCGGAGCTGCGGATCGTCGCGCCTGGTGGCAGCAGGCGCTGGACGGCGACCGCACCGGGCTGGCCGCCGAGGTCGAAGGGCTCGTTCAGCAGTTCCAGTTCGGGCCGGCCTCGATCACCCGCTGCGTCGAGGATGCGCGCAGCCGCGTATCGCCGCGGCGACGGGGTGAAGCGGAACCGCTCGACGCCGCCGGCCTGTGGTCGGCGTGCCGCGGCCGCACGGGCGCGCGGCTGGAAGACCTGGCGCAGCGGCTGATCCCGCACGCCGGCTGGGAGGACATCGTGCTGCCGGCCGACACGCTGGCGCAGCTTTGGGAGATCGCCGGGCAGGTGGCCTGCCGTGCCGAGGTGTACGAGACCTGGGGTTTCGGCGCCAAGCTGAGCCGCGGCCGCGGCATCACGGCCTTGTTTGCGGGCGCCAGCGGCACGGGCAAGACCATGGCCGCCGAGATCCTGGCGCGCCATCTGGATCTGGATCTGTATCGGATTGACCTCTCGGGCGTGGTCAGCAAGTACATCGGCGAGACCGAGAAGAACCTGCGACGCGTGTTCGACGCGGCGGAACAAACCGGAGCGATCCTGTTATTTGACGAAGCCGACGCCCTGTTCGGAAAGCGCTCCGAGGTCAAGGACAGTCACGACCGCTACGCCAACATCGAGATCAACTACCTGCTCCAGCGCATGGAGGACTACCGGGGGCTGGCCATCCTGGCCACCAACATGAAGAGCCTGCTGGACCCGGCGTTCCTGCGGCGCCTGCGGTTCTTGGTCGATTTCCCGTTCCCTGGCGCCGGGGACCGGCTGCGGATCTGGAGGTCCGTGCTTCCGCCGCAAGCCCCCGTCGAGGGCCTGGACTACGCTGCCCTGGCGCGCCTGGAGATCGCCGGCGGCAACATCAAGAACATCGCGCTGAACGCCGCGTTTCTGGCTTCCGCGCGGGCGCAGCCGATCCGTATGCAGCACCTGATGCTGGCGGCCCGGCGCGAGTACTCGAAGATCGACAAGATCATGCTGGCGGCCGAATTCGGCGCTTACCTGGAGGGGGCGAAGTCATGAGCCAGGTGCGAGTGGAGATTGACTGCCTCGAGCTGGAAGGGCAAGCCGCGGCTGAGGATACCGGCGAATTCGCCCGGAACACGGAAGCCGCGCTGGCTGCGTGGCTCGAAGGCTGGCAGCCGGCCGCGGGCACTCGGGAAGAGGTCCTGGCCCGCGAGTTGGCTTGGATCGTGTTTCAGGAACTCGGTGACAGGAGGTGAAACGATGCCAACCTTCCACCAGAAGCCAAACGCGCCGGCGGGGAAGCAGAGCGCTCCGGCCCGGCCTGCCAGACGCGTGCAGCCGCCCGTTCCGGAGCAGGAATCTCCGCTGGTTCTGCTCCAGCAGACACTGGGCAATCAGGCCACGTTGGACCTGGCTGGCGCGCGCACGGCGGGCCCGTCCGGCCGCCGCGAGCGGCGCCCAGACGAGACCGACCTCGACCTGCCTGATGAAGAGAGGGAAACGCGCGCGGAGGCTGCCCTCGCCGTGGAGACCACGACGGCTCCCCACACAGCGCCGCCGGCCGCGACTCCTCGCCCCACTCGCGCGCCCGCGCCGCAGGGGTTGCCGGATCACGCGCCCAGCGCCCCAGCACCCCGCGTGACCGCGCCCTCACCAACGCCCGCCAGCGTCGCGGACCACGCCCCTCGGCCGATAACACACCCGCCTGTGCCAGCGGACCGTATGCCATCCGCGGGCCGCCCCCCTGACGCGGACGTCTCTCCCACGTCGGGTCCCGAGCAGGCCACCGCCGCTCAGACTCACACCGGCGCGGCGGCGACGCCGCCACTCCTCACGGAGGATCGTGCCACCGATACGGAGGCTGGCCAGATGGAGAAGACGCCCTTCCTGGGCGAGTTGCGGATGTCCGTGGAGCGAACCGCCGCCGACGTGCTGGCCGGTACCCGCTGGTCGGCGGAAGGGTGCCCGTGGATCGAATACTGGTTCGCGTATTACGAAGGCCGGGATGCGGAGCATGTCGAGCGAGTGATCCATCGTTACGCCCCGGAGACCCTCAGCGCGGAGACTGCGGCTGACTACATACCGATGATCACGGCGCGGGTGCGCCGTTCGATTTCCACCTGGGCCGCGACCGGCCGCATCGAGGGAGTGCCCGAGGGCGTGCCGCTGTCGCTGCTGGTTCAGCGTGGTGAGGGCGGGAGCCGTCCCGAGGGACCGCCGCTGTTGTTCAAGAGCCGCGCTGGAGGCGCGCACGCGGAAGGTCATCCGCGCGCGGTGCAGGCGCAGCTAGGCGAGGGCCAGGCGCTGGATAACGGCGTGCGCTCGCGCCTGGAGTCCGCCTGTCGCGTGGACCTGTCCGGCGTGCGCGTCCACACCGATCCGGACGCGGCGCGACTGGCCGGCCGCATGAACGCGCGCGCGTTTACCGTGGGGGAAGATGTGGCGTTTGGCTCCGGCGAGTATCGTCCGGGAACGCCCATCGGAGACGCGCTTATCGCCCACGAGGTGGCCCACGTAGTTCAGCAAGGGCGGGGTCGCGGGACGCAAGAAGATATGCGCAGCGAATCCCCGGCCCTGGAGAAGGACGCCGATCAATTCGCCGCCGGCGCCGTGGCTGCTCTCTGGACCGGGGCCAGAGAGGGCGCGATGCCGCGTGGCAGATCTGGTCTGGCCCTGCAACGTTGCGGGACCAGCGTCACCTTCCCTTCCTACAGTGAGATCGTCGCGGATGCCGATGTGCAAACCCGCACCGATGCCGCCTGGGCGAACACGGAAGCCGCGGCCAACGCCGCGGGACGGCGCGAGGAAGGCTTCTGGATCCGGCTGAACACCGGCACGCAGGCCTACGAGTTCACGGCCACCGTTACCGGCGACGTGGTCGGTCCCGGCGCCGGCGCCACGATTGGCCTGGGCTCCCGGCCCGCCGACACGCCCGGCGCGAACGGGACCACTTACACGGTGGCTTCGTTCCATACCCACACGCCCACCGCTTTTCGCACCGTGCCCCGCGTGGTGGGGCCATCGGGAGCGGACCAGACGGCGGACAACCACGACGATGTGGCGGGCGTGGTCTACGACTACGTCGAGTCTCCGGCCGGCTCGGGCAGCATTCCCGCCGGTCATCCCATCGGCTCGGCGGCCCAGAGATACCACTCCGGGCCGGACCGCAGGCAGAACGTATAGCGAGATGAGAACCAGGAGGATCTCTGCGTCCGAAGCCACGGCGATCGCCAGGAACGCCGCGGCCGGAAAGGTGAACTTGCAGGAAGGCTCCCCGGTGCGAGTCGATCACCGGGAGGACCGCTATGTTGTGACCTTTGTGCACCTCCTGCCGCCGGGGATCCGGGGACCGGATTACGACGCGGAGGTGACTATCGACGATCAGACCGGCGAGGTGCTGAAGCTGCTGGGTGGGTCGTAGGCGGACCAGGAGAGCGAACAACGGCCATGACGCTGCGAGAGAACAGCAACCCGGGAGGCAGGTGGATGGACCGCTTGGTCAGCGTCCGGCTCCGAGTGGGCGGCCTGTCGATCTCCGCGTATCGCGGTTGTGGAATCGCCGGGGCGATGCTGGCGGCGACTACGGGATTGCTTTTGGCCCGGCGGCAAGGGCTGGAGTGGTCGATGATGGCCGTGCTGACGGTGGCGAGCGTGGGGATTTTCTTTGCATTGGCCTGGGGGACGAAGCTGACGCTCGGCGAGGAACGGCTGACGTACTACCACCACCAGATCGCGATTCTGGTGGTGTCGGCGGCGACGCTTGCTGTATTGCGCCATCCGGTCCTGGCCTATCTGGACATCGTGATGGTGAGCCTGGGAGTGTTTCTGGCCTGTGGCCGCGTGGGTTGCTTCCTGGTGGGCTGCTGTCACGGCCGGCCGGGCGGGTGGGGCGTGTGCTACCGCCAGGAGCACGGCGCCGCCGGATTCCCCGTCTACCTGGTGGGCGTGCGGCTGTGGCCGGTGCAGTTGCTGGAAGCGCTGTGGGTGGCGGCCGTGGTCGCTGCTGGAATGGCGATGTTGCTGGGAGGATCGGCGGCAGGCGCTGCGCTGGCGTGGTGTGTCTTGGCGTACGGCTGCGGCCGGTTCGCACTGGAATGCCTGCGCGGTGATCCGCAGCGCCCCTATCTGGCCGGCGTCTCCGAGGCGCAGTGGACTTCGCTGCTGCTGGTCAGCGCGTTGGTGGTGGTGGAGTGGCGCGGACTGCTTCCCTGGCAGGGCTGGCACGGGGCCGCGTGGCTGGCGCTGCTGGCGGCGACGGTCCTCACCGCCGCGACCGACAGCCCGCGGCGCAGGCTCCGCCAGCCGTGGCACGTCCGGCAGCTTGCCCAGCTCCTGGCTCTGCCCCGGGACAGCCACCCGCAACTGGGCGAGACCGCGCTGGGCATTCGCGTCTCAGCCAGCACTGTGGACACCCGGTCCGGCCGCCTCACCGTGTTCGCTTTCTCCGGGCGTTCCCAGCCGCTCGAAGAAGGGACCGCGCGGCGGCTGGCCCGTCTGGCCATGCGGTTGACCCGCGCACCTCGCGGAGAACTGGCGGCGGGCAACCTCGGCGTCTACCATTTACTGATCCCCGAAGCGAGGAGCGTGCATGCCGTCTGATTTTCCCCGCAGCCCCAAGATTCTCAAAGGCGCTCTGGTGGTCTTTGAAACGGCGGCGCCCGTGCCGACCAACCTGATCGTGTTCCAGTACAACCCGGACCAGGTGACACGGAGCTTCCAGCGGGCCGCGCCACGGAACCCGCAGCAGGGTGCGGGCGACACGCAGAACGCGCAGCCGCCGGTGGAGAGCTATCAACTGGCGGTCGAGCTGGATGCGGCGGACCAGCTCGAGATCAAGGATCCGCTGGCCGGGACCGTGGGGCTGCATCCTACTCTGGCGGCGCTCGAGCTGTTGATCTACCCGCCTTCGACGCAGCTCATCCTGGGCCGCGCGCTGTCCATGGCGGGCACGGCGCTGGTCACCCCGGCCTCAGCGCCGCTGGTCCTGCTGGTATGGGGGCCGCTGCGGGTGCTGCCGGTATTCGTCGCCAGCGTCGGCATCGTGGAGCAGGCCTTCGACACGCGGCTGAATCCCATCCGGGCGCGCGTCAGCTTGAGCCTGCGCGTGCTCACCGAACCGGAGCTGCGCCGCGCGGGACCGCCGTTCGACATGCTCGGGCTGGTGAACCAGATCGCCAAGGAGGTTCTGGCGCGGAGCAGCATTTTCAGCTCGGCGCAGCAGATTGGCGCGAGTTTGTCGTTCTGAGGAAGGAACATGTTTGCCAAGGGCAGCCGTTACGAAAGCGTGGCCGACGCCACCTACCAGGCCCCCTCCGGCCGGGAGATCTCTTACAAGCGTCTGCGGCTGATCACCACGCCTCCCTCGCTTCAGACGCAAACGGTGGTGGTGGGCGACCGGCTGGATCTGCTGGCGTTCCGCCACTTCCGGGACCCGTTGCAGTTCTGGCGGATCGCCGACGCGAATGAGGCTCTGCTGCCGGAGGAGCTGACGCGCGTACCAGGGCGGCGCTTGAGGATTCCGATGCTCCAGAGGTGACCCTATGCCCGGCGTCTCCTTCACCTTGCAGATCGGCTACGTGCCAGCGCCCGAGGCGGTGGTGGCGGCGGTGCGCCAGATCGAGGTGGAAGCGGCGATCGAAGAGGCCAGCGCGTTCCGGCTCACGCTGGCCGTCGAGCAGACCGCCATCGGCGACTGGACGGTGCTCGAAATGGATCTGTTCCGGCCCCTGGTTCCGGTCACCATCCGGGTCTCCGGGGCGCTGGGTGTGCCGGAGGCGCTGATCAACGGCTACGTCACCGCCCAGCAAGTGCGCTACAGCGACCAGCCGGGAGAGACCGTTCTGGAAGTCACCGGTATGGACGCCACTCTGTTGATGAATCTTCAGGAAAAAGCGATGGCGTGGCCGAACATGCCGGACAGCGCCATCGCCGCGGCGATTCTCGCTCAATACGCCCTGATCCCGCGCGTGCAGCCCACCTCGCCGCAGCGTTTCGAGCCGGAATCCACCACCACGCAGCGCGGCACCGACATCCGCTTCCTGCGGCGGCTGGCGCGGCGCAACGGGTTCGATTGCTACGTTCAGCCGGAGCCGCTGACGGGCGTCGATACGGGCTACTTTCAGCCGCCGCAACTGGCGGGGATGCCGCAGGCGGTGCTGAACGTGAACCTGGGAAGCGAGACGAACGTGCGGGATTTCCAGGTGGAGTACGACATGGCGCGTCCCACCACGGCGGTGGGCGCCGAGATCGACGCGGCCACCAAAGCGCCGCTGCCGGCGCTGGCCCCGGTGGCGGCGCAACTGCCGATGGGCGTCGAGCCGGCGCTGTTGAGGGTGCTGCCGCCTCCCGTGGTCCGCTTCGCGGGGACGGGCGCCGCGCAGGCGGGCGAACTTCAAGCCACGGCCCAGAGCATCGCCGATCAGTCTTCCTTCGCGGTGAGGGCCAGCGGCACGGTGGAGGACGACGTGGGCATTCTGCGGCCCGGAGGGATCGTCAACCTGCGCGGCGCGGGCCGGTTGTTCAACGGCTCCTACTTGGTCACGCGCGTCTCGCACCTTATTGATCGCCAGGGCTACGTGCAGCGTTTCGAGGCCAAGCGCAACGCCGTGACCATGACCGGAGCGGAGGTGTATGTCAGCATCTGAACACGTGCAGGGCCGAGGAGGACAGCATGGCCGGAGGTGAGGGCATGTCGCACGAAGCCGGCGCGGGCGCCGACAGGTTCTTCGGTAAGTACCGCGGCACGGTGATGAACAACTTCGATCCGCTGAACCGGGGCCGCATTCAGGCGCTGGTGCCCGCGGTGCTGGGCGAGATCCCCAGCGGCTGGGCGCTGCCGTGCGCTCCTTACGCGGGAATGAACGCCGGTTTTTTTTCGGTTCCGCCGGTGGGCGCGGGTGTGTGGATCGAATTCGAGGGCGGCGACGTCAGCCTCCCCATCTGGAGCGGCGCCTGGTGGGCCGCGGGCGAAGTCCCCATGGACCAGACCGCGGTGATGGCCCAGCCCACCACCAAGATCTGGCGCAGCGACACCGGGCTGCTGGTGGCCCTCGACGATGTGCGGCAAACCATTACGCTGTCGGATCCCGCGGGCCTGAACCTCGCCACCATCGAGGTCCTGACCGCGACCGTCAAGATCCAGGGGGCGGCGCGGGTGGTTCTGGAGGCTCCGCTGATCCAGCACGGACAGGCGGCGGCTCACCCCGCGGTGTTCGGCGACCAGTTGCTGGCCTACCTCAACCAGTTGGTCGCCATGTTCAACGCGCACGTGCACCCCGGCCAACTGGCGGCCGGCTTCATCCCGGTGACGCCGTCGCCGCCCGTGCCGCCGTTCCCGCCGGCGACGCCCAGCCTGCTGTCGGTGAAGGTCCTGGTGGAGTGAGGAGGAGCTTGTGGCGAACCAACTGAAAGCCGGCGGATTCGACAGCACGGCATTCGAGTCGAGCATGGCGCAGGCGATGGAACAGGCCCTCAATAACCTGCTGCCGCAGATCGACAGGCCGCAGGTCCCCACCGAGGACACCGCGGAAACGCGCGACCGCCGGGCCGTGTTCCTGGCCATCGCACGGGGGGTGGTCAACCATCTGGTGGCCAATGCGGCGGCGTTCGAGGTGCGTCATGCGGACGACACGCCGACGTCGCTGAAGATCGTGATCAAGAAAACGTGAGGGGAGACGGCATGGAGCAGACTTATCTCGACTATCCGTTTCACCTGGACGGGCGGGGGCGGACCGCCGTCACCAGGGAGGAGGACCACGTCCGCGACATGATCTACCAGGTCCTGTTCACCAGTCCCGGCGAGCGGGTGAACCGTCCCGACTTCGGCTGCGGCCTCAAGACCCTGCTGTTCATGCCTAACAGCGACGTGCTGGCGGCGGCGACTCAGGCGCTGGTCAAGGGCTCGCTCCAGAAATGGCTGGAGCGGGAGATCCAAGTCGAGCAAGTGAAGGTGGAGGCGGAGGAAAGCACGCTGACGGTGACCGTGACGTACGTGCTGCGCAGCGACGGCAGCCGGCGGACCGAGACCTTCCAGGGAGCCGCGTAGAGGATGATGCCGCATAGTTCTTCCACAACCGCTCATCTGGGGCCCTGTGGGGCGGCTCCCCTGAGCCGCCGCCGGCCCCCTGGCCGTCGTCTTCCGGCACTGAGTGAGCCGACCAGAGGGTCGGCTCGCAGGCCGGGGGCCTGCCCCACGAAGACTATGCGGCGCCAGGCGAGTAGAGGAGGCAGCCAGTGAGCCACGAAAACTTCATGGCGTGCCGGGACGATCAGCAGCGGCGGGCGGATCTGCTGGCGCATCCCACGCTGAACGGCATCGACTACGTGGAGGTCGATCTCGGGGATCAGCGCCTGCTGCGGGTGCATTTCGTGAAGCCGGTTCCGCCGGCGAACCCGGCCAATCCAGCGGACCCCGATGATGCTTACGGCATCCGCGCGGACCTGAGCCGCGTGACCATCTCGGGGGGCGTGCGCATCGTGGGCATACAGCCGGAGTCGGTGACCCGCCAGGCGGACGGACATCTGGAGCTGAGCGTCAGCGCGGCCGGCGACTTCTCGCTCTACATGCTGACCATCAACGTTCCGGCGCTCGATCCCTTCAGCAACCACGTACGCTTCTCGTTCAAGGCCGCCTGCCCGTCGGACTTCGACTGCCGACAGGAGGCGGTGTGTCCTCCTCAGGTGCGCGTCGAGCCGCGGCTGGACTACCAGGCCAAGGACTACGCCAGTTTCCGCCGCATGTTGCTCGACCTGGCGGGACGCCTCAACCCGAATTTCACCGAGCGCAACCCGGCCGATTTGGGAATCGCCCTCGTCGAACTGCTGGCTTACGAGGGTGACCAGCTCTCTTACTACCAGGACGCGGTGGCCAACGAGGCCTATCTGGAGACGGTGCGCCAGCGCATCTCAGCGCGGCGTCACGCCCGGCTGATCGACTACCGCATGCACGATGGGCGCAACGCCTGGACCTGGGTGCACCTCCAGGTCAGCGCCGCGGCTTCTCTGGCGATGGGCACGAAGCTGCTCACCCGGCTGCTGGCGCCGCTGTCAGGGACCACCGGC
>Ga0194125_10004707_pt1 | contig 21171 bp, 25 predicted proteins | sample TA2KigC250mmetaG_FD_148626 | JGI IMG/M metagenome (GOLD analysis project Ga0194125, IMG submission 148626) | Freshwater microbial communities from Lake Tanganyika, Tanzania - TA2015034 Kigoma Deep Cast 250m | ecosystem: Environmental > Aquatic > Freshwater > Lake | place: Tanzania: Lake...
GACACCCGTACACAACGCCTTCCAGCATGGAGGTCTGGTCACTTCTTCGCCACCTCTCCCCCCGGTCGATCAAAGACAGAACAGAAGAGATCTGATCTTGAAGACCGACCGGGACATCATACCAGGGGTGTGCGGGGCAACGGAGGGCACCTCACTCCTGGTCGAGAGCAAAGCGCCGGGAATCGAACCACTCCCAGCTCAGGTCGCGCCAGTGCAGGTTCTCGACCTCGATGAGCGCCACCTTCTTCTCCCGCCGCCAGCCCTTGAGCTGCTTCTCGCGCGCTATGGCATCGCGGACGTAGCCGAACTCCTCGAAGTAGACCAGCTTCTTCAGGCGGTACTGCTTCGTAAACCCCTCGATCTCCCCACGCTTGTGCTCCCCGACGCGGCGCTCCAGATCGTCGGTCACGCCCACGTAGATCACGCGGGAGATGCTCGCCATGATGTAGACGTAGTAGCGTCTTGCCACCATGCTCTCACCTCCTCGCGGCAAGCAAGCCCCACCGCGCGCGGGAGCGAGCAAGCTCCCCCTGTCATGCTGAGCCTGCCGAAGCACCTTTCAAAGGCGTGGCGCACCCGACCGAAGTGAACTCCCGTCGCGTCAGTCTACTCCTCTGAAAGGTTGCTCGGCAAGCTCGCAATGACAAGAGGGGCGTGGTCGCTCGACAAGCTCGCGATGACAAGAGGGGGCGCACGGCGCCCCTACGGCGCCCCGATCTTCACAACGCCACTGCCCTTTGCCAACTCCTCGCTGCCCACGGTGCGGGGCTTGCCGTCGGGGAGGGTGACGGTGACATCTACGTCGGCGGTTAGCTCGAATTGGCCGGGGGCCACTCGGCGCACGCTGGCGAAGGTGCTCTGGCGCACGGTGTCGCCGACGCCATACTCCCAAAGCCGCAGGACGCCCGCCTTGCCGAAGGCTTCCTTTGTGACCGGCGCGCCGGTGAGCTTGAAGAGGTTGGCCGGCTTGTCGCCGATGATGTCGGCGCGCCAGAAGGTGGTCATCTCATCGTTCGAGGCGACCCAGCCCTTGTTGATGCCGGGGCGATTGCCCATCGTGGGGTTGAGGGCGCAGCGGACGGTGCCCTTCTCGCCATTCACCTCTTCGATGCCTGAGCGGAAGTAGTCGGCGCCGTTCTCGACCGTGATGCGGGTGAGATTGCCGTCGGGCCTCACGTCGAGGGCCGTGTAGGTGGTCCAGTGGCCAGGCACGCCGATCTCGAACATGGCAGGCCGCGTGGTGGCGGGCCAGGGCTGGTCAATCCACAGCGTCTTCGCCAGGTAATCCACCTTCACCACGTTGGCCGACCGGTAGCGCTCTGTGACCCTGAGCCTGATGCCCGGTACGTCAATGTATGCGCCGCCCACCATGGTCGCTTGTCGCATGCCTTCGTTGTCGGTGGAGTAGTAGGCGAACTGAGCACACACCGCCATGTTCGCCTCCGGGACAGTACAGGGGTGCCCCACGACTGGTCCATCAGCGAAGCAGATGTCTTTATGGCCGTTCTTCGTCTTCACCTCAATAGCCACCGCCCTGTACGGCGGCGTTGCACGACTGCCGTCATTCACCTCTAGTAGCCTCTTGCTCACGATGAACGGCTCTCCGACGAATGGCTCGATAAGCGCCACGAAGGGCCGCGCCGAGTCACCCTGCGCCTGCCTCTGGGCCATGAGGCAGGCGAAGTCGTACTTGAAGTTGCGGCAGTTGAGGCTGCCGCGCATCGCCTTCGCGCCCTTGGCGTCGAGCAGGTGGAGGCGGGTGAAGCGGCGGGGAAGGTCGTCGGAGTAGTTGGGGCCGCGGTGCATGCGCTCGTTGCCGAAGAGCTTCGGGTCGCGGGTCTGGCGCCAGGTGGCCTCCAGGATGTCGGGGGCGGTGCCGGCGAAGCGCTTGTCGGGCAGGCTCTTGAACATGCCGAGATACTGGCCGATCTCGCTCTCGTCGTTCTCCGGCACGGGCTTGGCGTCGGCGACGTTCCACTGGAAATCGTCCTCGACCGTGCCGTGGAAGCAGTAGGTGTGGGTCTTGCCGCCGGCGACGCGGAAGACGTCGAAGACATAGGAATTGGCAGGCAAGATGCCTGCCCCACCCCCAGCGGCAGGCGGGACGCCTGCCCCACCGGGGAGCTTGGAGCCGGGTTTCTGGGCCTCGATGGGGAGGGGGTGGGAGCCGTGGCCTTCGTCCACGTCAATGAGGGCGACCTGGCGGCGGAAGAGGGTGGTGCCCTCGGGCGGCTCGGCCTCGGCCATCAGGTAGCGCGCGCCGGGGGCGTCGGCGAGGGACCGCACCCAGGAGTAGCCCTGGAAGCCGCGGCCGTCCACCTCGACGAGGTTGTGGACGCGGGTTGTGCCGTCGCTGGGCGACGAATAGCCGCTCCGCTGGCCGCCGTCAATCGTCGCGGGGCAGCCCTGAGCGACGACCTGGAGGTCCATCGTGTCGGCGTGCTGGTGTCCCCAGCCGAATCCGACGCGGACGTATGCGGCTCGGCGGAAGCGGGGGTCGTCGTGCTCCAAGCCGCTTTCGAGCACGCCCGCCCACATGGGCATGACGCGGGAGCGTAGGTCGAGCCAGGGGGCGCGCTTGAGCTTGGCCGCCGCCTCCTCGATCTTCGCCCAATCGGCGTCCGACTGCTCTTTGCGACCGACGTAGTGCTTGAGGATGAAGGCGAAGCGGGGGTCGGCAGTCCACTCCCAGCCGCGGGCGGCGAAGCCGAGGTCGCGGAGTGTGTGGCCGGCCGTCTTGTCGGGACCGCACACGTCGCCGATGCGGACGAAGTCCCAGCCGGCCACGACGTTTCGCAGCCGCCAGTAGCACTGGGCTACGGGCTTGGGATACCGCGCCTTGTCGCTGAGGTCGTACTTCGGGTTGCCGCCGGCCTTCAGGTAGCGTTCGAGCGATTCGGCCACGCGGATGGCCCCCTCGCCCTGGGCGTAGTATGTGGAGCCGATGTACTCGCAGCCGTCGCGGCAGCAGCCCGTGATCATCGCGTCGGCGATGCCGACTGGCGGCAGCGGGTAGATGAAGGTCTTGGAGAAGAGCCACTCCATCCAGGGGTCCGTGACCTTCGTGTCGCCGACCACCGCCGCCGCGTTCGCAATGTCCATCGGGTCGGTGTAGTAGTGGTAGCGCAGAATCCGCTTGGCCGTCGTCTGCACAAGGTAGGCGTCAATCAGCTTCACAACGTCCTGCGGGGTCTTCACCCAGGGGACGAAGCGGCCAACGGATTCGGCCAGCTCGGCATTGTCCTTGATGTAGTCGAAGATGCGGTCGTAGTCGTAGAGGATGGGGTCAACGTAGAGGGGGTAGTGGGGGTAGAAGCTGGCCGTGGAGTCGCGGCGGCGGCAGCGGATGTCGCGTCCGTAGGGGCCGGGGTCGCGTGTCACGTAGAGGAGGAAGTTCGCGGCGTCAATCGTCGGGAAGGCGTAGGCCCAGCGTGCGAGCGCCACCGCGGCCTCGCGGGCGGCGGATGTGTCGCCCGTCTTGAGGTACTTGGCGACGTTGCCCCGCACGAGGGTGCCGGGGTAGTTCCGGAGGCGGTTCTGCACCTCGTTGGCGATGGGCGACCAGATGTGCCCCTTGCCTGGGTCGGCGGGGTCGGGGAAGAAGAGCCCCGCCCCGTCGTCCCGGTGGGGATAGGGAGCGGGAAGCGGCTTGCCTTGGCGGAGGTCGTCCATCGTGTAGGTGAGGTCGAGCTTCTTGTTGACGAGGAAGACATCGCCCTTGGCGGGCTGCCAGTCGCCGAACTCATCGGCGATTTCCCTGGGGGTCTTGCCTGGGACGCCGATGGTGACGTTTCGGCGCAGGGTGTGTTCGTCGCCGCCCATCCAGCCGTGGCCGAACGCCTGGGCGTTGACGCGGGGGAAGGCGTTCCAGATCTCGGCGTCGCGGGCGAGGCGCTGCTCCTTGGGCGGCTCGAGGTTCGCGGGTGCGGGCGGCCCGGCCTCGGGGAGGGTCTTGCGGCTCTTGATGGCGCGGAGCGCGACGCCCGCGAGGGCGTCGTCGAGCGAAATCTCGTGGAGCAGCATCTCCACCCCGCTCCCCTCGTCCACGGCGACCTCGGCGCGGTAGCTCCGCCGCTCGTCGGCGTGGAAGTAGATTTCGGCAATGCTGTAGAACTCGTCGCAGTAGCCCAGGCGGATGCGGTAGCTGTTGGTCTCGCCCTTCGGCCCGTCGTTGATCTTCGCCCGCACGAAGAGCGGGGTTCGGAACGGCTTGAGCTGTTCCGTGGGCACGGCGGCGATGAAGCGGAGGGCGTAGACGCCGACCTCCAGCTCCCCCAGGTCGAGCTTGAGGACGGGCGAGCCGACGGTGCAGCGGACGATGGGCAGGGCCTTCCACCTCAGCCCCGTATTCACCACGGCGTCGTGGCGCGGCACCCAGTAGAGCGGCGCCGCATAGTCCTCGGCCTTGCCGGCCCCTGGGATGTTCGGTGCGACCCAGCCCCGCACCTTGCTCTGGCGGTCGAAGAAGCTGCGGGAGGGGCAGTACTTGAACCAGTAGTTGCGATAGAGTTCGGGCGAGCCGGGATTCAGCTCGAAGCATGGCGCGAGCGGGTCGGCGTCGTGCTTCCCGGGCAACTCCCCCGGCTGCCCCGGCTTCTCCCCGTGCTGGGTCGGGAAGAGCGGCAGCTTGTAGCCCGCCAGCGGCCCGCCGGTGTCGTACTCCGCTGCCCAGGCGCTGACGAGAACCGTCGCAAGGGACAGGACGACTGAGAGCACGCCCCCGCTCTTCGTGACCATTGGTTTCTCCTTGACTGTGGGTGGCGGGCTGGAAGATTCGAAAAACCCTTGACAAGTGGGGGGGGTGGGACTATAGTAATATGAGCAGGGGACAAAACTCGGCGTCAAGCCGTGTGAACGCTAGGCCTCGGCCAGGCGTCCCTATATCCCCTGCTAGCCTACCAAAGCCGCTAAGGATAGCGGCTTTTTCTTTGTGTAGTACATCCCCCACGGCGCCCTCCTCGTGTCGTCCACATCATGGACGAGGGTAACGCGGTCCCAGATGAAGTGCAGGAAGCGCTCTTCATGGCGCTCATAGAGGCGCTGAAGCGCCCACAGGAGGTAGTCGGCCACCTGAACGCCATCGCACTCGGCGGCCTTCACTGCGAGGACGTCGGTCCGCGCGCTGGCGGCTGCTGCCCACTTTGCCTTGAACTTCGCGCGCGCTTGCTCCAGTGCGCCCCGCAACGCGGCTGTCCGATCGCACCGCCCTCTTGTGGCAAAGCATATTCTGTAGCAGCGCTCCCTGTGCAGGCGACCCCGGAATAAACGCTCTATGAGGGAGTCGTAGAGCTCGTCCGGATGGTAGTGATACTCTGCATCACGGTCGCGCCGTTGGCGCGCGTACTCGACGACTTTTTGCTTGTCGCGTACCACGGCGAAGAAGTGAATCTTGTGCTGAAGTAGGAGAGTGAAAACCTCCCTGCGGACCTCGGGCAGATCGTCGGTGGCGTGAAATGCCAGCGCCGTCTTGTGCGCCTCCGACCTGATTGACGGCACGCCCATGAAGTATGGGTCGGCCAACAGTCTGGTACGGAGTTCGCTCAGCTCTGCCCCCACGGCGGCCGGCTCCTCGATGTCCGCCAAGCCGAGCATGAAGAACCTGGAACACCCCTCCCTACCCACGATGACCCGCCCCTTCCGATCGAAGAGCGTGCCATCGCCGGCCTCGTCAACGAAGTAGCTGCGAACGGGCGCCGAAGACTCGGTGCTCACCATCTCTCTCCCAAGCTGTTGAGAACTGCCATTGCCCAAGAGCATAGCCGGGCGGCACGGGCGGGTCAAGCCGCGCTCCCTCCCGTGTTGACGGCCCGCCCCGTTGCGCTTACGATAGGGGCCTCGGGAACGAGCCAAAACACGCCAAGAGGAGCCGATGAGGACATGCGCAGACTGAGCCGACGCCAGTGGATGGGGGTGGGGGGCCTCGGGGCCGCGGCAATGGCGACAGGGGCGCAGGCCGCCGAGCCGAAGCCTGCGGAGACGCGGGGCGCGGAGACCCCGCCCACAAGATGGTCGCTGGGCCTCAACACGAGCACGCCGCGCGGAAGCCTGGAGGAGAAGATTCGGGCGACGGCGAAGGCCGGGTTCGACTCGGTCGAGCTGTGGAGCGGCGACCTCGGGCGCTACGAGAAGGAGGGGAAGTCGCTTGACGACCTGCGGAAGCTCCTGGCCGACCTCGGACTGAGCGTGCCAAACGTCATTGGCATCTGGAACTCGATGCCCGTGGACGAGGCCGAGAAGGCGAAGCGCTACGAGCAGCTCAAGCCCCAACTCGCCCAGGCGGCCAAGGTCGGCGCGAAGCACATCGCCGCCGTCCCAGGCCCCGACCGCCCGGACATGGACGTGCGTTGGGCGGCGAAGCGCTACCGCGAACTGCTCGAGCTCGGCAGGCAATTCGGGATCACAGTGGCCATCGAGTTCCTCGGCCCGATCAAAGGCATTCACACGCTGGGCCAGGCGGCGGCCATCGCCATAGAGGCCGACAGCCCGGACGCGCGAATCATCCCCGACACGTTCCACATCTACCGCGGCGGCTCGTCCTTCGCAGGCGTCCGCCACCTGGCCGGCTCGCTCTACGCGCTGTGGCACTTCAACGACGTCCCGAAGGAGCCGCCGCGGGAGCAGCTCCGCGACGGCGACCGGATTCTGCCCGGCGACGGCATCCTGCCCCTGCCGCAGTTGTTGAGGGACCTGTGGGCGAGCGGCTTCCGCGGCCCGCTCTCCGTCGAGCTCTTCAACCAGGAGCTCCACAAGAAAGACCCCTTCGAAGTCGCGCGGCTCTGCATGGACAAGATGAAGGCCCTCATCGTGAAGAGCGGGGTGGGGAATGTCTAATCCTCTTTGCGAGCCGCGAGCCGCGAGCTTCGAGCGGCGAGCTTGGCTGAAGACAGGCTCGCAGCTCGTGGCTCGCGGCTCGCAGCTTCTCCTCTCCTTCGCCTTCGCGGCCGCGGCCCTTGCCGGTGAGGACGCGCCCGAGCCCACCCTCACCCTTGAGGGCCACATGTCCCTCATCGGCGGGCTGGCGTTCACGCCCGACGGGAAGACGCTCATCAGCGCTGGAAGCTACGTTGACGCGACGATCTGCATCTGGGACGCCGAAAGCGGTGAGCTGAAGCAGAGCATTCGGGGCGAGAAGGGCAGCGTGTCGTGCCTCGCCCTCTCGCCCGACGGCAAGACGCTCGCGGTGGGCGGCGGGGACGCGACGCTGCGGCTGCTCGACCCCGCGACGGGCAAGACGCTTCGCACGCTCGCCGCGCACAAGGGCGGGGTGAACGCCGTGGCCTTCTCGCGCGACGGCAAGCTGCTGGCGAGCGCCTGCGACGGCGACGAGGCGGTGCGGCTCTGGAGCGTGGACAAGGGCGAAGTGCTCCACGCGATGACGATTCGCTGGGGGGCGCACTCCGTGGCTTTCTCGCCCGACGGGCAGGTGCTGGCGGGCGGCGGGCGCTTCGGGCGCCTCGTCCTTTGGGGCACGGCCACGGGCACCCAGGCCGCCTCGCCCTACCTGGGGAAGGGCAAGGTCACGGTGGCCTTCTCGCCCGACGGCACACTGCTGGCCAGCGGCAGCGAGGGGCCGACCGTGCGGCTCTTCGACGCCCGCGGCGGCAAGCTGCTGCGGACGCTTCCCCAGTGCGCGCCCACGTCGCCGCTGGCCTTCTCGCCCGACGGCAAGCTCCTGGCCACGGGCGGCCCGGATGGCACGGTGAAGCTCTGGGCGCCGCAGACCGCACACCTCGCCGCCACCCTCCGCGGCCACAAGGGCGCGGTCTCCGCCCTCGCCTTCGCCCCTGACGGCAAGTCCCTCGCCAGCGGCAGCGAAGACCGCACGATCAACCTGTGGGAGGTGAGGAAGTGATGCGTGAAAGCAAGACAGCAGACGGCAGATGGCAGATGGCAGAGGCCAGATGACAGAAGGCTCTCTTGCTGCCGTCTGCCCTCTGCCGTCTGTCGTCTGGCTCCATGCCGCGTCCCGCGTGCCGCGTGAGAAGAGAGGAACCGATGAAGCGGAAGATCGTCTTGTTGGGCGGCGGCAGCTTCTACCACGAGCAGGTCATCGGCGAGCTGGCCACCACCCCCGAGCTGGCAGGCTGCTCCGCCGTGCTCTACGACGTTGACCCGAAGCGGATGGGCATCGTCCGTCGAGCGGGCCAGCGCATCATCCAGGCCGTCGGCGCAAAGCTCAAGCTCTCCGCGACCACCGACCTGCCGCGGGCGCTCGACGGCGCCGACTTCGCCATCGGCTCCATCGGCGTCCACGGGCCGGGCCAGCGCTGGCACCTGGCCGACGTTGAGGCCGTCGCTCGCCTCGGCATCATCCAGACCACAGGCGACAGCGTCGGCCCCTCCGGCATCTCCCAGGGCCTCCGCATCATCCCGCTCTACGTCGAGATTGCCCGCCAGATGCGGCGCTACTGCCCCCACGCCTTCCTCCTCAACCACTCCAACCCGATGGGTCCCATCTGCCGCGCCGTCATCAAGGACACCGGCATCCAGGCCATCGGCTACTGCCACAACGTGGCCCACGAAACCACCTGGTTCGCCAAAGTGCTCGGCTTGCCCGCCCAGGAGCTGGAGGTCAGCGCCGCCGGCCCCAACCACATTCTCTGGCTGCTGGACGTCCGGCACCGGGGGCGAAGCGTCTACCCCGAACTCAAGCGCCGCATCCTGGCCGCGCCGCCCGAGCGCACCCGCACCTTCGCCCGCGAGGTGCTCGGTCTCCTCGGCCTCTACCCCATCGCGGGCGACCGCCACATCGTCGAGTTCTTCCCCCACGCCCGCATCCCCACGAAGCCCGAGGAACTCCTCTACGGCATGCAATGGCGGGCCGACATGATCCGCGAGGGCGCGCTCGCCCGCGAGCTGAGCAAGGAGCCCTCGGCGCTCGAACAGCGCGCCCAGGGCAAGCTCCCCCCAGCCATCCCCTCCGCCGCCTCCCCCGAGAACATGGGCGCCCAGATCCGCTCCCTTGCGCTCGGCGTGGAAACCCTCCACTACGTCAACACCCCCAATCGCGGCGCCGTGGCCGGCGTGCCCGATTGGGCGGTGATGGAGCTGAAGGCCGCCATCAGCTCGCGCGGCGCCACGCCCCTCTTCGTCGGCGAGTTGCCCCTCCAGGCCGCCCGCTGGACACTGGCGCAAATCTACGCCCAGGAACTCCTCGTTGACGCGGCCATCGAGGGCAGCCGCGAGAAGGCCCTCCAGGCCCTTGCCTGCGACCCCATGGTCCTCAGCTTCCGCGAGCCTGAGGCCATCCTCGACGCCCTCATCGAAGCCCAGGGCGACCGCCTGGCGCGCTTCAGAAGGCGTTGATGGGAGTCGGCATTGGGACTTGACAGCCGGCTCCCTGGTGGTATGATAGTTGGTACTACTGGAGACAAGCCATGGGCACTGCAAAGATCGCTATTTCTCTGGAGAGCGAGCTTCTAGCCGAGGTTGATCGTCTGGTCAGGACCCGCGTATTCCCCAGTCGCAGTCAGGCTGTGCGCAGTGCGCTGCGCGACAAGATCGAGAGGCTAGAGCACACCCGCCTCGCGCGAGAGTGCGCGAAGCTCGACCCACATGAGGAGCAGGCAATGGCGGAGGAGGGCCTCGCCAAGGACACGGAGCAATGGCCCGAATACTAAGAGGGGACATCTTCTGGGCCGACCTCGCTCCCACGCGGAGCCACGAACAGGCCGGCCGGCGTCCCGTGCTGGTCCTGAGCCGCGAGGTCTTCAACGAACGCTCGGAGACCGTGATCGCAGTAGTGATCACCAGCAAGGCTCCGCGCGCCGGCTTCCCACTCACGCTCGAAGTCCAGAGCGCGCCTCTGCCGAGGCAATCGTGGGTTAAGATAAGCCAGATCCGTACGCTATCCATTGAGCGTCTGGGCGCTCGCCTCGGCCACCTCTCCCCCGAGGAAGTCAGCCAGGTGGTTGACGGACTCAATGAGATCGTCGGGGACAGATGAGGCGCGGAACCCGCTTCTCTGTCATGCTGAGCTTGTCGAAGCACCTTTCAGGGGCCGACGCACACGACCCAAGTCCACCCTTGTCACGTCGACCGTCTCGCTTGAAAGGTCGCTCGACAGGCTCACAATGACAGGGGGGCGATCAGGCTGGTGCGCCGCCCGGCGCCATCAAGATGGGGCAGGCAATGAAAGCACCGCGAAGACCCGTGCTCACCCCCCGCCGCCGCGTCGAGATGGTGCTGAGGCAAGAGGTGCCCGACAAGACGCCTCTCACGATGTACCAGGGCATGGTGCCCCAGTGCGTCGTCGAGCGACAGCTCCGCAACGGTGGACTCTGCATCGTCCGAGGCTGCGGCGTCGTCACCACCACCCGCCCCAACGTGACGACCGAGACCCGCCGCTACACCGAGGACGGCAAGGAGCGGGTGCGCACCATCATCCGCACGCCCGTCGGCGAGCTAACCTCGCTCGCCCAGCCCGCGGGCTTCACCTCCTGGACCCTCGAACGCCTCTTCAAGCGCCCCGAGGACTACAAGCCGCTCCTCTTCATGGTCAACGACCAGCGCCACGAGGCCAACTACGCCGACTTCGCCAAGGCCGAGCGAATGCTCGGAGAGGACTTCATCCTGCGGGCCGGCATCGGCCTCACGCCCCTCCACGAGATCATGATCCACTGGATGGGCCACGAGGCGTTCGCCGTCGAGTGGGCCGAGCGCCGCGACGAGGTGCTGAGGCTCTACGACGCGATGGCCGCCCAGCACCGCCGCATCTACCCCATCGCCGCCGCCTCGCCTGCGCTCCACGCCAACTACGGCGGTAACGAAGTCCCCGAGGTCATGGGCAAGGAACGCTTCGAGAGATACGTCATCCCCCTCTACAACGAGGCCGCGGAGGTCTTCCACAAGCACGGCAAGCTCGTGGGCGCGCACCTCGACGGCAACAACCGCCTCTGGGCCAAGGCCGTGGCCGGCTCGGGCCTCGACTACGTCGAGGCATTCACCCCCGCGCCGAACTCCGATATGAGCGTGGCCGATGCGTTGGCAGCGTGGCCTGGGAAAGTGCTCTGGATCAACTTCCCCTCCTCGCTCCACCTGGCGAGCATCGAGAAGATCAAGTCGGCCACGAGGCAGATCATCCGCGAGGCCGCCCCTGGCAACCGGTTGCTCATCGGCATCACCGAGGACATCCCCGAGGACCGCTGGCAGGCCAACATGCTCGCAATCGCGCGGGTGATTGACGAGGAGGCCCAGGGACGGAGGTGGTAGCCGCCCCCGCCCCTGAAGTGGCGCAAGCGACGCTTGACAGGCGCCCAACCGTCCTGTACGATAGGCGCATGGTGGGGGGACCGAGGATACACCCGACATGATCGCGAAGACCGTGCAATCAGAGTTGAGAGACATAGCCAGGCGCATGCCTCCCTCGGCCACTTACAGCGATGCGATGTACGAGCTGTACGTCCGCATGAAGATCGCGAAGGGCCGGCAGGCAGCGGACGAGGGGCGTGTCGTCTCCCACGAGGATGCGCGTCGCAGGCTGAAAGTATGAGCCGCATCGTCTGGACCGACCCCGCCTTGAGGGACATGGAGGGCATTCGCGCCTACATTGCACGCGACTCCGAGTCCTACGCCAACGCGCTCATGCTGGACATCGTCGAGGCAGTCGAGGGTCTCGCCAGATTTCCGCGCATGGGCAGGTTCGTCCCCGAACTCCACGACGGCCACACGCGCGAGATACTCGTGGGCAACTACCGCGTGGCGTACGATGTCGTCGGGGACGCGGTGCGCATCCTCACTGTCCTCCACGGCGCCCGCCAGTTCCCCCTGTCGTGAGCACGATTCAGAAAGCAGGTAGTTACGACCCGAGCCCAAGCCTGCACCGAGCCTGCAACCGCCTGCTCACCGGCATCACCGAGGACATCCCCGAGGACCGCTGGCAAGCCAACATGCTTGCCATGGCAAGGGTGATTGACAAGGAGGCGCAGGAACGCAGGTGAGACTGGCACGCGCCATCTGGTTGACATGTGTGATGCTGGCGGGGTAGAATCACGGCAGGACAGGGGATGAACGACTTGGCAGGAGTCGAAGCATGGATGTGGCCGAGATTCGCGAACTGGCCCGCCTGAGCACGCCGGAGGAGATCCTCCTGCTGGAGGAGCTGTGGGACAGCATTGCCTCCGACGAGGCAGGCGTGCCTGTGCCCCAGAGCCATCGGGACGAGTTGGACCGCCGGCTGGCAAGGCACCGCGCGCATCCGGGGAACCTGCTGACGCTTGAGGAGCTTCAGGGCAGGATCGCGAGAGGGAAATGACGTATTCGCTACGGTTCCTCCCGGAGGTGGCCGACGACGCTCTGGCCGCCTACGCCTGGTACGAAGACAAGGCGCAAGGGCTGGGGGGAGGACTTTCTTCGGGCATTCTACGCCGCTGCGAACCAGGTCGCGCGCAACCCCCTGCTCTATGCCAGAGCGCACGGCGAGTTCCGGCGCTGCCTGCTCCGACGCTTCCCCTATGCCTTCTACTTCAGATTGGAAGCGGGGGAAGTCGCTGGGTTCGGGCTGTTCCACTGCGCGCGCGACCCTGAGAGCGTTCGGATGCAACTCGAGCAACGCGGCCCCTGAGCGGCCAATTTGGGCGGACCACGCGGGATGGAACCGCGGTAGGGCGTGCATACGTGCACGCGGAATCCCGAGGAGCGGCCCTTTGCCCAGCGAGATCAAGATTGACCTTCACGAGGTGGCCCGGGACGGGGCGGGCATCGAGCGCGAGCTGCGCGAGGCATTCGAGGAGGCCGAGCGCCTGCGCGTGGGATGCCTCCGGATCGTCCACGGCAAGGGCACGGGGCAGCTCAAGCGGCGGGTTGACCGCTTCCTCAAGGAGCCCCAGGTGAAGGCGGTCACGCGCAACATTGACCACGACTCGAAGAACTGGGGCCGCCTCTTCATCTACTTCCGCTGGCCCGAAAGGAGCAACCGATGAGGTGGTTTCTCCCGCTTCTCGTGCTGGGCATCAGCGCAGCCGCGTGGGCCGAGGAGGCGCCCTCGCTTCGGGCAAAGTGGGAGGTGCCGGCCAAGTGCGACCCCTTTGGCGAGCCGCGCGTCAAGGACCTCAAGGAGGAGCTGGCGGCAACGGGCTATCGCCTCGTCATCGCCATCCACCCCGAGAAGCCGCCCGACCCCAAGGGGGCCTACCCGCCCCGCGACCTCTATCTCATCAACGCCGACGGCTCGGGCCTCAAGCAGCTCACCGACACGCCCGACAAGGATGAGCGGACGCCCCGCACGTCGCCCGACGGCTCGATGTTCACCTACAACTTCGGCGACTTCCTGGTGGACGCGAAGACCCTCAAGACCCGCCGGCTCGACGGCTTCTACGTGTGGACGCCCGACAGCAAGCGCACCGTGGCGTGTGAGAAGCGCGGCATCGTCTACAAGGGCGTGGAGACGGGCAAAGCGACGGAGCCGATCAAGGTCGAGCGCCGTGTGAGCGTGGTGGACCTGTCGCCTGACGGCAAGTGGCTCATCTTTGAGATACGCGACTACCTGGGCTGCAAGTACACGATTGACGTCATGCCGTCCGAGGGCGGCGCCATCCGCAAGCTGCCCAACCATCCCGAGAAGAAGGGCGAGTGCCACCCCGCCTTCTCGCCCGACGGCAAGTGGATGTGCTGGAACGCGGGCAACTCGCTTGCCGTCCGCAAGTTCGACCCCTCGCTGCCGGACGCCACCGATGGCAAGATTGTGACCCTGCCGCCGGAGGCGATGGGGCAGGACCCGTGCGGCCGCTGGTCGCACTGCGGGCGCTACATCGCCTACGTCAGGATTCCGCCGAAGGGCAGTTGGCGCGTCCACAGCCCCCTCTGCATCGTCCGCGTCGCCGATGGAGCCACGAGCACCGTTAGCCCGCCCGGCTGGGTGGGGCACCATTGGGACTACGATTGGCTGCCGCCGGAGGAGAAATGACCGCGGCGTCTCCCATTCTGTCATTGCGAGCTTGCCGAGCGACCTTCCAGGGGCTTGACGCGTCACAAGGGGGCCGATCGCATGGGACAGCAAGCCCTTGAAAGGTCGTTCGGCAGGCTCACGATGACACGTATTGGAGTCCTCCCCGTTTTGCTCGCTTTCGTGCTGCCCTCATGCGGCGAGAAGGGCGCATCCCCGCTGAGAACGCCCACCATCGTCAGTGCCAAGAGCGGCGTCGAGATGGCACTCGTCCCCGGCGGCTCCTTCACAATGGGCAGCGACAGGAATGAGGAGGGCGATGAGCCGGCGCACACGGTCTTCGTCAGCCCGTTCTGCATTGACACCCACGAGGTCACGCAGGCGGAGTACGAGCGGCTGATGGGCAAGAACCCCTCGCTCTGGAAGGACCCGAAGAACCCCGTCGAGCAGATTCGCTGGAGCCAGGCCGCGGCCTACTGCAATGCGCGGTCCAGAGAAGAAGGGCTTCGGCCCGCCTATGACGAGAAGACGGGGGCGTGTGACTTCGCGGCCGACGGCTATCGCCTGCCCACGGAGGCCGAGTGGGAATACGCCTGCCGCGCCGGCACGACGACCACCTGGTTCTTCGGCAACAGCCCCGCGGAGCTGGGCGACTACGCCTGGTTCCGCGACAACTGCATGCGCACCCCGCAGACCGTCGGCCAGAAGCTCCCAAACCCCTGGGGCCTCTACGACCTCTACGGCAACGTGTGGGAGTGGTGCCACGACTACTACGCCGAGGACTACTACCTGAGGAGCCCCGAGCGTGACCCCCGCGGCCCGGAGAAGGGCAACACCCGCGTCATTCGCGGCGGGGCCTGGAGCTCAAAGGCCAACCAGTGCCGCTCCGCCTACCGCGACCAGGAGTATCCCCAGTTCACCGACGTCTGCTTCGCCGCCGACCGCAACGGCCTGATCGGCTTCCGCTGCGTGCGCCCCGCGCCGCCGGCCCCGCCGGCCCGCACGCCACGCGCCCCCGGCCCGTCGTTCTGACATTCTCAAGAACGTCAGAACGACGGGCCAAGCGCCCGCTCGCCTCCCACGTTGCGCTGGGCGGCAGCCGCCCCTGCGTCGGGGGTTACCGGCCGGGGTCCGGCGGCATCTCGCGCGGGAGGGTGACGAGGAGCGCAGGGTCTCGTCCGGGCCGCATCGTCCCCTGCTTCGCCAGGACGACGTTCACCGCGCGGGGACGGAGGTCCCACATGGCTCCCGAGAGGGGGTCAACGATGAACCAGCCGACAACGTTCCAGCTCAAGAGGTTGCCAATGAGGTACCAGCCCCCCAGGGAGCCGGAGGTGGTGACGGCGGCGGGGGTGTAGCCGGGCTTCTCGATCTGGATGCGGTATTCGGCGGGGGAGAAGGGGCCGCCGCGCCGCAGCGACACGGCGACGGGGGCCTGCTGGCTGATGATGGCCGAGCCGAAGTCGTCGTAGACCGTCACTTGGGCCCCCGCCGGGCTCGCGGAGATGACCACCCTCTGCCTCGTGCCCTTGATGAGCGTGGCGCAGCCCGCGCCGCCGGCAAAGGCCATCCACGCCACCATGCCACAAGCCAGCCATGCCCTCGTCATCGCGCGGCTCCTTTCGACGCAGGCGTCTCGCTGCGCACCACTCACGGGCGGCGAACGGTCAGACGATCTCCAGATAGTCCCTGTCGGGCAGCTTCGGGAACGGGGCCGTGGGGAGCGTTTGATACCAGAAGGCCACGGACGCGATGTCGTCCTGGAGCGGCAGATAGCGGCCGCCGTCGCGCCAGCCCAATGCCTGGATGGTCACCCGCAGGTCGCGCTCGAAGCGAATCGGGTCCATCACGTGCCAGCGATACATCGAGAAGCGCATCTGCGAGCGATACGCGCCGTCGGGCCGGAACACCTGCATGCCCAGGAACGGCGTGGAGTACGGCGTGTACTGGCCGGCAACGTCCCAGTTGTAGCACCCGCCGAAGTAGTCCTCCGTGCCCGTCCCGCAGATCGTCGGGAACTCGCCGTCGCCATCGAGGTAGAACTTGATCTCCCCCTCGCCCCACCACCCCGTGTTGTTCACGCCCCAGGCGAGGGCGGTGCCGACGTATTGGCCCGTGCCACGAACGCCGTCCAGAATCGTGTGGACCTCTTTGTAGGGAACGGGGTTCGTGCGGCGGAACTGGGCGTGGAAGTACGCCGCGTCGTCGGGCACGTCGGTCAGCGTGTAGCTCACCTAGTAGTAGCACGTGATGTCGTCGTTGTGGCGGTTCTCCAGCGTGACGCGGCATTCCTTGCGGAAGGGCATCTCCCAGAAGCAGTTGTAGGCGCGGTTGGGGTTCACGGCGACGGGCAGCGAGTTGATCTGCGCGTATTGCCCCCAGGGCGAGGCGAAGAAGTCGGCGATGGGGCACTCCACCGACGGCTGCTCCTGCCCGTCCCAGTAGAAGCGCAGGATGAAGAAGCGTGCCAGTGGCCCCTTGAGCGACAGGTCGCCCGTGATCCACACGTGCTGGATGGCCCCCGAGCCGGTGATGTGCGCGAGCGTGAACGTCTCGCCCGCCTTGATGCGGACGCTTGGCGACACCTTCCAGCCCTGCCCCAGGTCGCGGGCGCACCGGGCCCCCGTCCCCTCGGTTGCCATGCCGGCCTTGCCCTTCTCCCCTGTGAAGTTCTCTGCGCAGATCGAGCGCGTCTTCGCCCTCGACACCCGCGCCAGATTCCCCAACCCCATGCCCAAACCGTTGAACTCGCTCATGGTAACTCCTATTCCGGGTTGACTAACGCCACAGGGAATCCCAGGCCTCAAGATGGCGCCTCAGCCTGCCTTGGAACTTGGGGAATGTCAGGTTTCGTTTGGTATTCGCCGGATCATGCCGTCTCCCCTTCTTGCCAGGGGTCTTCAGCCAATCGTCAAAGTCCTTGACCAACCACCTGTTCAGCTTCCAAGTCGGCAGAATGTAGAACGTCAGATCACGGGTCTGCTGGGTCAAGTTCACCAGTACCGTGAAGTCGTCATGGCGAGCCAAGCGGCGGAATAGGGTCCCGTCCTTCTTCACTACCCACTGCCAGTCGTTATACTGCTCAGACTTCGTCTTCACACGGACCCTTACGGTGCGATCGTCCCTTGTGGCGAGGATGTCGAATGCGGGCGAGTTACGTGGCGTCAGCGCAGCGATCACGCCACGCTTCAGCAGCTCGGCAACCACGTAGTGCTCACCTGCATTGCCAACCAGTGTGCCCTCGCCGGACTTGACCTGTCCGCCCATAGTGCTTTGCCCTCCGTGCTTCGCTGGCCCATCTACCGCAGGCCAAGCTTGGCCTCGACCTCCTCAAGGGGGACTCTTCTGCCCCCGCTGCGGCGCTCGGTGAGGAACTTCATCAGCTTCTTGTTCTCAGTCCAGTCCTCCCCGACTTCGAAGGCTTCCCAACCATCAGCCGGAGCAAGGATGAACCTGTGCCCGTCATGGGACTCGAGCATCACGGACCGGCGCCGCGCTTTCCTGAAGAGCGAGTTGAGCGATCTGGCTCTTGCGGGAACGCTGATCGTGGTCATTGTTGGCTCCTCCTACGAGGGAAGACGAGCACGCTGCCGACCTTGCGGCCCACCGCCTCGACGTGGACCATGCCCGCCTCCTCGTCTACATTATACAGCACTCGCAGGTCGCCGGCGCGGAGTTCCCATTCCGCAAGGGGGTTGGGGCGACGGCGCTTCCGGTTTCGGGTTTCTGCTGTCGGCTCGTGAGTGAGCTGGGCCCTTGTGGCGGCAACGACCGCCACTTCTTCATGTTTCCTCAGCGCCTTGAGGTCGTCCCGTGCCTCAGGTGAGAGGTCGATCTTGTACATCCCCGGCTCCCCAAGCTCCAAGACACGATTCAGGGGGCCCCTTAGCGAATCCCAAGCTCTGCCTTGACCTCCTTGAGGGAGTAGGTCTTGCCCTTCCTAGGGTTCTTGCGGCGCTCGGCAAGGAACTCCATGAGCTCCTTGTTCCGCGTGATGTCCTCACCGACCTCGAAAGCCTGCCAGCCCTCAAGGGGCGACAGGACGAAGAGGTCCCCTTCGTAGGACTTCAGGAGCAGGCTCTCGCGTCGCGCCTTCCTGGAAAGGCCGTTGAGCCTCCTGGCGGTGGAGGGAATGGCGATGGTTCTCATAGTGGCTTCCTCCGCCGCCAAACGATTCGTTGAAGGCGGTCCACGGTCTCGGGGGCGAAGAACTGCTCGCCCGTTTCCAGGCAGACGCGGGCGGGCACGTTGTCAATGACGATCAGCTTCCCCTCCACCTCAAGGTTGTACCGCACTCTTCGCTCAACCATCTCTGCCTCTTCCCCTCCTACTTCCGGTAGATGTCCCGGCGGTGGCCGATGCGCGTGATCGTGATCTGGCTTGCTTCGTCATCAATGAGGAACCGAATGCGGTAGTCGCCGATGCGGATGCGCCACTCGTCACTGCCTGAGAGTTTGGCGGCACCTGTGGGTCGGGGGTTCTGAGAAAGCTCTTGCCTGGCAACTGCCACACGCCTGACGACGTCGCCAGGCAAGTGACGCAAGTCCCGTTCGGCGCGGCGCGAGAGGACGATGGTGTAGCTCATGGCGTGGCGTCGTGCCCCAGCTCACGCAGAACATCGTCGAGCGGGATGCGCTCGCCCGTGTCCTGAATGCTGTCGAGCAGGGCGCTGAAGCCGTCGTACTCGTCCTGGACATTATCCGGGAGCTTCTCCCAGTCGAACTCGCCGTGTTGTGCGATGCAATCGGCCTCGATCTGGCGCACGCGCGCGAGGGCTTCGGCGCCGCGCTCCATGCCCGGCGGCCAGAGGGCCGGGTCGGTAACATTGGCACGCACGAGCAGAGCCATGTACCCCACTGCGTCCAGGCGCACAGCGGTGGCCTTGCCATCGCCGTCTGTCGTGAACTGCGGTACACTGAGTTCCGCTACGAGGGCGCTCATATCACGGCTCCTTCTGCCCCTTCCCCGATCTCATTCTACTGCGCCCTGGGCGGACACGCAACTTGACCTTCCCCGCAGGCCTCCCATTCCTCGCGCAGGAGGGAGTAGACGACGTGGTCAATGAAGCGGCCGTTGTGCTTGGCGATGTGGCGCAGGGTGCCTTCGCGCCGGAAGCCGAGGCGCTGGGGAATGGCACGGCTGCGGCGGTTGCGCGGCTCGGCGAGGATTTCGACCCGCTCGACCCCGAGGTCGCGGAAGGCGTGGGCGACCATAGCGCGGCAAGCAAGGGTCACCAGGCCCTTGCCCTCGAAGTCCTTGCCCAACCAGTAGCCGATCATGGCGCGCCCCTCGACGTGAATGTGGATGCCAATCGTGCCCGCGAGCTTGCCGCGATGCCAGATGCCGGCGACGACGTCGCTCGTCTCGGCGTGGCGCTTCAGGCTGTCGCGGATGAACGCTCGCGTGTCGTCCGCCTTCTTGGTGCCATCCACCCACGGCAGCCACTTGCGGAGTCGCTCGCGGTTGCGGTCCACGAGGGCGAATAGCTCGTCGGCATGGCGGGGCTCGAGCATCTGAAGCTCGACCCCGCGGGCGAGTCGATGGGTGAACACGGCCTTGCTCCTTATTTCACAAGCGGCGCGGCGAAAGCCGGTGTCTGGTTTTCCTGACTCCACGCTGCCCCTTGCTGTGGCGATTGCCGTGGTGTGGCGATTGCAGTCGCCACAGCATGGCAATCGCCACACCACGGCGCCGCCTTCACTCCACCGAGTGCTCGACCCAGAGGGTCTCGGGGGCCGGCCCCGCGTCGAGGGTCCACGAGGCGTCGGGCTGGCCGGGGGCGGCCTTGTAGGTGTGGCTGGCCGTCTTCGTCTGCCCGCCATCCCGCCAGGCGAAGGTGGCCTTGAGGGGCGAGGTGTTCTCGACGGCGTAGACGAGGTGCGCCTCGGCCTTGCGGTAGGGGCGGTTGCCGGTGTTGGTGAAGCGGACGCGGACCGGCCCCTGGACGCCGTCGAGCGGGGCGTCGCCCTGGTTGAGGGTCTGGCTCCACCAGTCGCTCGGCTCGGGCGGGCGCTGGACGACTTCGCGGTCCTTGACGATGGGCTTCCAGGTCTTCCCGCCATTGAGCGAGTAGTCAATGTTGTACTTCGACGGCCTGGGCGGTGCGCCGCAGGAGACCCAGTCGGCAGCGTAGACGGCCACGGCCTTGGCCTTGCGTGGCGCCGCAAGCTCAAGGGTCACTTTGGGCGAATCGAAGGCGCCCTCAACCATGTGGGCCTTGGCCTGCGGGATGTTCGGCCCGGCCGAAATGGCCGCCCGGCCCGAGGCCTCGTAAGTGACCTTGTTTGCCCCCGGCTTAAGGCGCGGGATGACGGAAGATGAGCACTGGCAGGTAGTTACAATCGTCAGCCCCGAATCGGCGAGGGCCTTGGCGCCCGCGCCGAAGCGAATCCAGTACTGGAGGTGCCCCTTCGCCAGGTCGGTGAGGTCGAGGCCGTCCCTCGCATCCCCCCCCTTCTGCCAGGTGGCGCCCTGGTCGGTGGAGACCTCGACGGGGCAGGCCATCTTGCCCTTGAGGACGAGGCCGCCCGTGCAGCCGGCCTTGTAGATGCCGTACTTCTCCTTCGCGCTCGCGGGCGGGGGCGTGGCGGCTACGATGTAAGGGCTTTGCCACTCGAAGGTTACGTGTGTGTCCGATTCGTCAATGATGCCCTCGCGGTACTTGCCCGAGGCGAAGTCGGGCTTGTAGGTGAACACGGCGTTGCCATAGCGTGCCTGGCCGGGCTTGTAGCCGGCGTCGCGCCCGCTCTTGTACATTTTGTCGGGCTGGTTCACCCAGGTGTGGGCGCGTTCGGGGCCGGGGATGCCGCCAGTGTTGTAGTTTATTCCCCAGTAGGCATAGGTCTTGCCGTCGTCAAGGCCGGGCTTGAGGATGCGGCGCAGGCTCTCACCCGTCCGCAGGTGGACGAGTGGCGGCGGCCCGGCGTAGCCCGTCGTGTAGCCGGCCCAGTTCACGCTCTTGTAGGCGCCAGGGTCGCTGGGGTGGAGGCCGCCGGGGATGAAGCCGCGCTCGCGGTTGCTCTTCTTGATGCTCGACATGTCCTTGCTCACCTCCATCAGGCCCATCAGCCGTGAGCCGTCGGGGGTGAAGACGACGGTGGAGACATCGTGGTCGAGGAGCGCCCACTGGCCGGCGCCGTAGGGGCCGCCGGTGAGCCAGACCTCGAAGGTGGTGTGGCCTGCGACGCCCATCGCCCGCGAGCGTTCCGGGCCGAGGAGCTTGATGAACTCGGCGGCCATCTGGTGGTGCGTGGCGTAGCAGAGGCCGAAGCCGTAGGCGAACAGCCCCG
>Ga0194125_10004712_pt1 | contig 21169 bp, 19 predicted proteins | sample TA2KigC250mmetaG_FD_148626 | JGI IMG/M metagenome (GOLD analysis project Ga0194125, IMG submission 148626) | Freshwater microbial communities from Lake Tanganyika, Tanzania - TA2015034 Kigoma Deep Cast 250m | ecosystem: Environmental > Aquatic > Freshwater > Lake | place: Tanzania: Lake...
ATGCACATGGCCTGCACCTTTTGGCGCTTGACACCACTTGAAGCGCTGCTGGGCACCACCACACACGCCGCGCAAGCGCTGGGCCTGCGCGACCGGGGCACCTAGGCGCTGGGCCAACGCGCCGGCCTAGCCGCCTGGAAAGTCAACCACTCGAACGAGCTGGCCTATTGGCTCGGCGGCCGAGCCTGCACGGGCCGCACCGTGGCAGGCCAGTGGCTGCCATTGAACACTCCAGGGCTCTCCATCTAACCGGACCGACCGGTAGACTGCTGGGGATGGGCCAGCCACGCGCAGGGGAGCACTACCCAAGGTCACTCGGCGAGTTCCAAGCTTGGTTTCGAACCGATGCCGACTGCCTGGACTACCTCGAGTGGCTGCGCTGGCCTACCGGTTTCGTCTGCCCGGCTTGTCTGGGGCGTGACGGCTGGCGTCTGGGCAACGGGCGCTTCAAGTGCACCGCGTGCGGTTTGCGTTGCTCCGTCACCGCCGGAACGATCTTCGACCGCACACGCACGCCCCTGACCCTGTGGTTCACCGCCTGCTGGTTGTGCGCCACCGGCAAGGACGGGATCGCTGCGCTGAGTCTGAAGCGGTCGCTCGATGTCGGTTCCTATCAGACCGTGTGGGCCATGCTTCACCGGCTGAGGGCCGTGCTCGTTCGTCCAGGGCGCGAGCGCCTGGTCGGCACCGTGGAGGTCGACGAGACTTACATCGGCGGTCGAGATCCTGGAGTAGGTCGTGGCAAAGGCAGGGGCGATAAGGTGTTGACAGGCATCGCGGTGGAGATCAAGGAACCTCGCGGCGACGGCCGATGCAGGCTCGCGCCGCTGGCCGACGCCTCGGCTGCATCACTGCGCGCCTTCGTCACCGATCACGTGGAGCCAGGCGCCACGGTCATCACGGACGGCTGGAAAGGCTACCTTGGGCTGGACCGATGCGGCTCTACACCCATGAAGCGCGCAGTCAGCGCGCGGCCCGGCTTCGAGGCGATGAGAAGGCTGCGGAGCTGTTGCCTGCCGTCCATCGAGTTGCTTCACTGGCCAAGCGGTGGATTCTCGGCACCCACCAAGGTGCCATAGACCAAGCGCATCTGCACGAGTACCTCAACGAGTTCGTGTTCCGCTTCAACCGGCGGCACTCCCGCAGCCGGGGAATGGTGTTCTACCGAGTGCTTGAGCTTGCGGTGCGGCACGCGCCCGTGCGCTACGCGGACATCACCGCGGGCCATCGGCCGCGCAAGAAGCCACCGACGCCACCCTCCTCACGCGGCACGCCGGCCAGCCTCGACCGCAAAGCGGCCGGTCGACCGTGGCGGTCCGGTTAGATGGAGAGCCCTGGGTCGTTCAATACCCCCGTCTGCGCGTTCGCAGCAGGACATCAGGCTCCCCGGCTCCTGCCTGTCCGCAGCCCTCTCAGAAGAAAGCCATCGTCCTCACCTCGATGCTTTCCCTGCGCTGCGCATCGGCAGGAGATGACGGATCTTCGAACGCTGAGTGGCCCATGAACCGACACCGCCCGTCGCGCTCCGAGTCGAAGGTCTTGAGAAGCAACGCCTGATCGTTTTCCATGCCGGGGAAATACATCCACCGATGCCTTGGCGAGTGACGCAGCACATAGATCTCGCCCGTCCTGTCGCGGTACCGCAACTCCATTTTCAGGAAATCAGCCCCATCGTGCGTCTGGGCATCAATCATGGCCAGAGGTAACTCCTCCACCTTGCGATAGAGCGGTTTCCACACGTTGAAAAACGCGATCCGCCGTCGAAGCAGGTCTTCGGCATCCTCCGGAACAACGTCGCGAACCCGCTGCGGGCCACTTGCCACGGTGTAGTCGCTATGGACCAGCAGTACCGCAGGCCTTTGCACCGTGGTCTGCTGCCTGAACTCGGTGGAGGGTCGGCTAAAGACCATCTGCTCCGGAGGTTGTCGCCGACGGATCGTGTGATCGAACACGACGACCCTGCGGGCACCCGTGTGCTGCCTCACAAACTCGACAACCTGAGGGTAGAACTGCTCCTTGATTGCCCGCTCGTCGTGAAAGTTGATGAAGCCGGGGTTAAAGGAATGCAACTCGAAGCCTTCCCGGTCGACCGACAGGCTTTCCAATCCGTCCCAGGCGTCGTGGATCTCCACCTCGCGCGGATCGGTACCGGCCGGGTTGAGTTCCACTCCCGGGTCGGGGTCGTAAAAGTAGTACTCGGCCGGCCTGCCGTTATCGACGGTGTAGTTCATCGTTGCGCGTACCGGATGTTGCGGGTGCATGGCGAACCACTGCTCCTTGCTGTGGGTGGGAGGTGATCAGGGCTGCAGCTTGAAACCTTCATAGACCCTGGTGGTCTGCCAGCAGGGGAGCGCCTCGACCTCCTCCGTCATCCATCGAGCCAGATGAGGGTGTTCGCCCAAAGGCAGCCTCGCCCAGCCGTGCAGGTGCATCGGCGCGGCCACCGCCACATCCGCGATCGTTGGATGATCGCCGCAAAGCCAGCGCGCGCGAGCAAGCCGCGCATCAAGGATGCCTGCAAGCTTGTGAAACTGCGGTTGTTGCGCCTCGAGCAACGCGGGGTCGGGAGTGCTACCGAGCAGGGGCTTCACGCAATTCTCCACAAGGTAGACATAACAACACGGAAACCAGCTGGAAGACTCCCAGAGTAGCCAGCGGTTGACATCGGCCCGGGCTTGAAGGCTGGACGGGTAAACCGCGGCGTTTCCTGACTTTTCTGCCGCGTACTGCAGGATCGCATTCGATTCCCAGAGCACGAAGTCACCGTCGACCATCGCTGGAACCGAAGCGTTTGGATTGATGGCCGCATACTCCGCGCCCTTTTGCTCGCCCTTGAAGTAGTCCACATGCACAAGTTCGTAGGGTGCGCCAATCAACTGGAGTCCAGCGAGCACCTTGCGACAGTTGACCGTGATCGGGTCGGCGTGAATTTTCATCTTGTCTCCTTGAATGATTTGCAAACTGTTTCCAATGCCGCTCGTGATGTCCGGACGGAGATCCGTGAACGGAAGGCTGCGACTCCCGGACTTTGGGTGGCAAGAGCCTAGAGGGAATCGCTGCCGCCGTTGCAAGCTGCAGCCAGCCCGGGTCGCAAACGAATTATCCGCGAAGTGGAATCGGCACCGATACGCTGGCCGCCTCCGCCACAGAGGCCGAAACCTGTAGCGTTGGCCGAAGCGCCCACGCATTCGGTGCAGGCAAGGGTGCTGCAAGAAAGCGCACTGCGCAACTCGAGCAGCAACCTGGGGTTACCCTGTTCCGTACAAGTACCCGCAGAATCGCGCTGACAGCGGCAGGCGGGGCGTACCCCGCGCATGCCAGGCGGGCGATTGCCGAACTGAGCATGGGGGGAGGAGCCCATGATTGCCGTGCGTTCAGAACTCCGCGGTCGCATCCGCATCACGGCACCGGTCCCTTGGGGTCAGCGGGTACGATGCAAGTGGCTGCCCGAGTTTCTGATGCGCTGCCAGGTAGCGTCTAAGGATGCATCGTGGGTATCACGCGGAGAAGCCTGAGGCTGGTTCCATCCGGTTTGCTCTGCCTTGCGTTCGACGCCAGGAAGGACTGCTTCGGCAAACAGGTGTGCGGCAAAGTCGCGAAGGATCGAACTGCGAAAGCCTGATGCGCGCGTGGCGCTGTGTGGCTCAGGGGAGTACTGCAACAACCTCGATCTCGAGCATGAGGTCTTCGTGCACGAGTGCGGACGTTGCCACCAGTGTGCTTGCCGGCTTGTGCTCGCCGAGTCGGGCCGCACGGATCTCACGGAAGATGCGCACCTTCTCGCCTGTAAGGTCGCGAAGGTAGATGTTCATCTTCACGATGTTCGCAAGTCGCGCTCCGGCCCCAGCCAGCGCGCGTTCGAGGTTGTCGAACACCTTTTCGGTCTGTTCGGCAAAGGTGCTTCCGGCAACTTTGCCTTCTTCATCGAACGCAACCTGTCCCGAGACGTAGATGGTTGTGCCGCCCTGCACCTTGGCCACGTGCGAGAAGTTGCCGCGGAAAAGGCCTTCGGGCTGGAGGAAATGGGTCGTCGTCATGTCGTTAGCGCAGACCGTCAAGTTTTTCGAGGACACCCCAGAAGTGCGCGGCGCGGTTGGCGTTGGCCGCCGGGTCGTTGGCGGATAGTTGCATCTGTCCTCCCACGTTGTGGAAATAGGCGGCGCGACCGAGCCCGGGTTGGGTTGCCACGAGCAGTGGCGTCTGTGCCCCCGCTTTCGGTGCAAGCAGCAGGCTCCGGTTGAGTCCGGCCATCACACCGGTTTCGCCCGATACCAATCCAGTGGCCACGACACCCGGGTGCACCACAACCACTTCGAGCGAGGGGTGATGACGTGCGAACTCGCGGGCAAACCACATGTTGCCGAGCTTGCTTCTGCAGTAGGCGAGCATGCCTCCGTAGGCACCCGAATACTTGAAGTCGGGCGTGCAGTTCGCTGCCATGATGTAGATGTCGCCGGTGAGCACCACCACACGCGAACCTGCCGCGAGCATGCCGCGCGATAGCATGCGCTTGAGCAATGCGTGATGACCGAGCACGTTTACTGCGAAGGCGATCTCGTGCCCTTGCGCCGAGGTGCCATACGCCTTGGGCCACACACCAGCGTTCAGCACGACGATGTCGAAGGGCGCATCGCTGGCAACTTTGGCGAGCTTGCCGGCAGCCTCGGCGATGCTGCGCAGATCGCCCAGGTCGAGCCGGACGGCATCGACACCGTTACGTGTTTCCTTGGTGATCCTCGAAACAGCCTCGCGCGAGAGATCCTCGCGGCGGGCCGCGATCATCACCGAGGCTCCGCGCACTGAAAGCCCGTGCGCAATCCAGAACCCGATGCCGGCGTTGCCGCCCGTTACGAGCGTACGCTTGCCGTCGAGTCGGGGCGTTTCGGGGCAGACCGGGGTGCGCGACCCTTGCCCGACCATGGCAGTCCAGAGCCGGCCCGATACCGAGGTGCTCGGCCGGCTGAGACGCCTCAGGAACTCGGCTGCATCGGCCATCGTGAGGGCTCGGAGCGGGTTGCCCTCGGATCTGCGCCTTGGAGATCGGAGGCCTTGAGTGTGCGAGCGAGCATCTCCTCCACACGAGCGGCGGCGGCTTCGCGTTCCGCATCGTTGAGTTCATGGCAGCGGGACTCGCGCTCGGGATGTCTGAATGCGTGGAAAAGTTCGCGTAGTTTCATGGTTTGGTGCCCTCCTGCAAAGTACGTGAGTTGTTGTCGCCACGATTCCGGCGGTCTCCGAGCGATGCCTCAGCGACTGCCAATCTCCTCGCTTGTCTTAGACTAACCGAAGAATCGTGCAAAAGTGTGAATAGCCGAAGAGTGGAGGGCTTGTTGAGACTCATGGTTGGGGCGGTGGGAGGGCTCACCAGGCGGGATCCGCTGCAAGCGGGCAGGTGCGACGCTCATCGAGCAGTCGTGCCGCACCGCGCAGTGCAGGCGGCTCGCTTGCATCAATCACCCAGAGCGGAATCGCTTCGAGGTAGGTGCGAAATCTTCCCTTTGCCTCGAAGCAGGTGCGCAAGCGGGAGCGCTCGAGCATCGTTCCCCATTGCGGAACGATGCCGCCGCCGATGTAGATTCCCCCACTGGCTCCGAGCGTGAGCGCGAGATTGCCGGCAATCTGGCCGAGCAGTCCGCAAAAGACCTCAAGCACCCGGCAGGCCAAGGGGTGCTGTTCACGCAAGGCGAGTTCGCTGATCTGCGTGGCGGATGGCACTTCCTCGAGCACCACCTGGGGGTTCAACTCAAGCGCGTGGGGGTTCAACTCATGCGCGTTGGGGTTCAACTCAGGCGCGTGGGGGTTCAACTCCAGCGCCTGGAGGGCTCCCCAGAGATTACGCAGCCCTTCACCGCTGAGTACACGCTCGGCGGACACATGGCCAAAGCGCGCGCGGAGGATCTGGAGCACTGCGTCTTCCAGGGGGTCGTTGCTGGGAAGACTTACATGCCCTCCCTCGCCAGCAATCGCAATCCAGGAGCCCTGCGGTCCGGGTAGCAGACCGGATACGCCAAGGCCTGTGCCGGGACCCAGCAGTCCCACCACTTGACGTTGCGCGAAGGGGTTGGTGACGCGGCCTCCGATGCGGCGCAACTCTGTGGGCTCCAGCGCGGGCAAGGCCATCGCAAGCGCTGTGAAGTCGTTTACAAACTCAAGGCGTTGAAGGCCCAGGCGCGCGGCAAGCCTACGGCGCGAGAAGCGCCACAGCCCGTTCGTCATCCGCAGTTCGTCTTCGCCCGATAAGGGGGTGGCGAGAGCGATGGCGGCCTCGACGGGCGACCCAAGCCGGTGATGCGCGAGCCAGGCCGCAAGCGCTTCTTCGGGGCCAGCGTAGCTTGCGCATTCCACGGTTGTGATGCAACGAAGCGCTTCTCCGCTTTGCGGTTGCCAGGCGAAACGCGCCCGGGTTCCACCCACATCGGCAAGTATCCGGGTCATACCCGCGCACTTCCAGGCAGCGTGCCCTTTGGGTGTCAGCGCAGAAGATTCTCGATCAAAGCGGCCATTCCCATGCCTGACCCGAGGCACATGCTGATGACCGCGTAACGGCCTCCAGTGTCGGCAAGGTGATGCATCGCAGTGATCGTCATACGCAGGCCGGTGGCACCTGGCGGATGTCCGATGCTGATGCCGCCTCCGTAGAGGTTGGTGCGGTCGCGGCTGATGCCCAGTTCGCGTTCCGCATGCAGATTCACCACCGCGAAGGCTTCATTGATCTCGAAGTAATCGATGGCGTCCACGCTCAGTTGATTGCGCCCGAGGAGACTGCGGATCGCAGGCACCGGGCCAGCTCCCATGATCTCGGGCGCAACGCCCACCACAGCCCAATCCACCAGGCGAGCCTCCGGCCGGATCGAGGCCTTCCGGGCTTCATCGAGCCGACTCACGAGCACTGCGGCCGCGCCGTCGGTCACGCCGCTCGAGTTACCCGCGGTGATCTGTCCTTTTCCATCGGTGCGAAACGCGGGCTTGAGCGAGGCGAGTTTCTCCGCGGTGAGGTGCGGGCGCGGGAACTCATCGTGTTCGAGAAGGTGCGCAGCGCCTCCCCTGCCCTGCGCGGGTACTTCGATTGGCGCGATCTGGCGCGCGAGGAATCCGGATGCGCGCGCAGCCCCGGCGCGCTGCTGGCTCATCAGCCCCCAGGCATCCATGGCGTCGCGGCGGTATCCGAAGCGCTCGCTGAGGTTTTCGGCTGTGTCGCCCATCAGCTCGCGGCTGAAGGGACAGCGGTAGATGTAGTCGAGCCCATCCACCAGTGGGCGTTCGCCGCGGGTAGCGCCCCAGCGGGTGTCGTGCGAGAGATAGGGGACCCGCGAGTAGTTCTCGCCGCCCGCAGCGACGGCGATCCGGCTATGGTTCGATTGGATCTGCTGGGCGGCGCTCACGATCGCCTGCAATCCGGTTCCGCAGGCGCGCACCACACCGAGCGCCGCGCTCTCCACGGCGAGCCCTGCCACCAGCGCCACCTTGCGGCTGAGGAAGAGACCGTCATGATCAACGGGTGCGGTGTTGCCGAAAACCAGATGATCCACCCTGGCTGGGTCGAGCGCTGCACGCTGCAGGGTCGCGCACACGGCGTGCACCCCAAGCTTGTGCAGGGGGACATCACGCAGCGATTTGCCGAAGTCGCCGAAAGGAGTCCGCGCACCAGCGGAAAGTACGATTTCGGAGGGGCTCAAGAGGAGACTCCTCAAGGTGGAGAGGGCCGTGGAGGAAGGAAGGACCAGTGGCGACTGCGCTTCGGATTTCAGTTTACCCGGCTGCAGCAGGTCTGCAGCCCTTCCCGCTCGCCCGGCCTTCACTGAAACGATTATTTGTTTTTCAAAGCCGGGCTACGATCGGTCTGGCGGGTAATCGCAAGGAAGATGGCATGGAAGCCTATGTGATCGGTGTGGCGTGCACTGCGTTCGGCAAGCGTCCGGAGTCGAGTTTTCAGGCGCTGAGCCGCGAGGTCTACCTCGCGCTGCTCGAGGACTGCGGCCTTTCGCCTGCCAGCACCCGCCTGATCGAGCAGGCCTGGTTCGGGAATTGCGGGCTTGGGCAGTGGGGGCAGGGTGGCATTCGCGGTCAGGTCTGCCTCACCCCGCTGATCGAGGAGGCACTCTTTCCCGAAAGGGTGCCGATCATCAACGTGGAAGGGGGTTGTGCCACCGCATCGTTTGCCTTTCACGGTGCCTGGAAGGATGTGCTCTCGGGCCAGGCGCGTGTGAGCCTCGCGATGGGCGTGGAGAAACTGGTGAGCCCCGACGATCCTGCGCGGGTCGCTGCGATCTTTGCAACGGCCATCGACCAACTCGAACCCTGGCGCTGGCGTGATTACTACACGCGTGCTGGCGAGTTGGCTGGCAAGCCCTTCGAGACCGGCCCGGGCCGCACGCTCTACATGGACACCTACGCGATGCAGGCGGCCTGGCACATGAAGACCTATGGCACCACGCAGCGCCAGATTGCGGTTGGAGCCTCGAAGAACCACCACCACGGCAGCCTCAATCCGAAGGCGCAATACCGGTTCAACCTCAGCGTTGAGCAGGTGCTCGAGGATCGTGAGGTGAGCTGGCCGCTCACCCGTTCGATGTGTTCGCCGCTCGGCGATGGCGCGGCGGCCGCACTGGTGTGCAGCGCGGAAGCCTTGCAGGATTTCTCCGCAGCGGCGCGCGCGCGCGCGGTGAGGATCCGCACGAGCCAGCTCTCAGGGGGAAAGTACCGCAGGCTCGACGAACCAGGGCTGTCGCAGGTCGCAGCGCGCAAGGCCTGGGCCGCCACCGGGATTCGGCCCTCGGAGATCGACCTTGTGGAGTTGCACGATGCCACCTCGTTCAGCGAGATCTACCAGCTCGAGATGCTCGGCTTCTGTCCGGTGGGTGAGGGCGGGGCGCTCGTGGAGTCTGGCGCCACGGCGCTTGGCGGCCGGCTTCCGGTGAATGTCTCGGGGGGTCTGGTGTCGAAGGGACATCCGGTGGGCGCAACCGGATTGTCGATGGTCTACGAGGTGGTTCGCCAGTTGCGCGGTGAGGCCGGACCTGCGCAGGTGCATAACGCCCGACTGGGGCTGATCGAAAACGGAGGCGGGGTCATGGGTTTCGACGAGGCAGCTTGCGCGGTGCATCTGCTGGAGCGGTGTGCATGAGTCACCCCGAGGCGCATCGATCGATGCCTGCAGCAAACCCGGCGGATCGCGCCGCCGCAGTGCCAGGCCAGCGTCGGGGCCCGCCAGCGCTGATCGACTGGCAGCCCGAGGACCCGTCCACGCTTGCCAATCCTTATGCGCTCTTTGCGCGCATGCGTGAGGAGGACCCCTGCCACTGGAGTCCCCGGCTCAAGAGTTGGGTACTTACCCGCTACGAAGATGTCCGCAACGTCTGTTTTGACCGCGAAGCCTTGCACTCCTCGGATCGGCTTCGCCCCTACTTCGCAACCCTTCCACCGTCCGAGGCCGGACGTGTGACGCGGATCGTGCGTTATCTCTCGCAATGGATGGTGTTCAAGGACCCGCCCGATCACACCCGCTTGCGCCGCCTGCTCTCGCAGGTCTTCAATCCGCGCAGCTTTCAGGCAATGCGACCGCGCATCGGATCGATCGCCGCCAAACTGCTGCACGCGCTCGATGACCGCGAGCAAATCGATGTGATTGCCGATTTTGCGGGGCCACTGCCCTGTCTGGTGATCATGGCGATGCTCGGAGTGCCCGCGCACGATCTGCACCGCATCAAGCGGATGAGCGACGATGTGGCGCTCTTCATCGGTTCTTCGCGGACAAGCCCTGCCAAGTACGACGCTGCCGAGGCGGCAACCGGCGAGATGGCCGAGTACTTTCTGGCGCTGATTGCGCAGCGTCGCAGTGCGCCGGGCGAGGACCTCCTGAGTGCACTTGTGCACTTGCCCCCCGACGGGGAGGGGCAGTCGCTCAGCGAGGATGAACTGGTGGGCAGTTGCATCATGCTGCTTTTTGCCGGGCACGAGACCACCACCAACCACATTGCCAACGGCGTTGCAGCGTTGATGGAGCACCCCTCCGAGATGGACCGGCTGCGCAAGGATCCCAGCCTGATCGGCGGTGCGGTGGAGGAGTTGCTGCGCTACGAGGGTCCTTCGGGTGCGCAGGTGCGGATCGTGCGTGAGGCCCACAGCCTGCACGGCCGCAGCCTCGAGGAAGGGCAGCGGGTATTCCTGATGCTCAACGCCGCCAACCGTGATCCCCGAGCCTTCGAGGAACCCGACCGCCTCGATCTTTCGCGGCGCGGCCCCCAGCACCTCACCTTCGGGCTTGGTCCGCACATGTGTCTGGGGCTTGCGCTGGCGCGCACCGAGGGTCAGATCGCGATCCCGGCGCTTCTTGCGCGCTACAAAGCCCTCGAACCCGCAGGCGATACCCCTGTGTGGATCAATTCGCTCGTGTTTCGCGGCATGCACAACTTGCCGGTGTGCGTGCGGCGCGCCTGAACATCGATGGACGGCAGCATTTCCCGCCCGGAGTGGCTCCTTGAAGCCGAGGATCTGCACCTCGCCTTTGGCGGCATCCAGGCGCTTTCGGGCGTGAGCCTGGGTGTGGAGAAGGGCAGGATCAGCGCGGTCATCGGTCCCAACGGTGCCGGCAAGACGAGCCTCTTCAACACCCTTTCGGGCTTTTACCGACCTCAGCGCGGGCGGATCCTCCTCGAAGGTCGCGACATCAGCGCGGTGAGCCCCGACCGGCGCGCCGCGCTTGGGCTGGCGCGCACCTTTCAGAATGTGGCGCTCTTCCGCGGCATGACGGTGCTCGACAACATCAAGCTCGGTGGCCACTCGCGGCTGCGTGCGCATCCTCTCTCGGCGATGTTCTACTTTGGGGCGGCAAGAAGCGAGGAGATGGCGCTGCGGCACGAGATCGAGCGCGAGGTGATCGACTTCCTCGAGATCGATCACATCCGTCACCTGCCGGTCGCATCGTTGCCCTATGGCCTGCAAAAGCGGGTGGAACTGGCGCGGGCGCTGGCGATGCGGCCGCGGGTGCTTATGCTCGACGAACCTGTGGCCGGGATGAACCGCGAGGAAACCGAGGACATGGCGCGATTCATTCTCGACATCCAGGAGGAGCGCGGTATCAGCGTACTCCTCATCGAGCACGACATGGGCCTCGTGATGGATATTGCGCACCATGTTGCAGTCCTCAGTTTTGGCCGCCTGATCGGCCAGGGAGCTCCTGCTCAGGTGCGCGCACAACCCGAAGTGATCAAGGCCTATCTCGGCGAGTCGGCATCGCGGCGGGCCGCATGAGCGGAGGGTTCGACTGGATCGCGCTGGTCGAGTTCGCGGCGATCGGACTCTTGTCCGGAGGGCTGCTTGCGCTGATCGCGCTCGGTTTCGTCCTGATCTACAAGGGCACCGGGGTGATCAATTTCGCGATGGGCGAATTCATGATGCTGGGGGCGTACTTCTTCTACACCGCGCGGGTGATGTGGTCGCTACCGGACTGGTTGGCCCTGATGCTGACCTTTGCCGGGGTGGCGTCTTGCGCTGCCCTGGTGGAGCGCTGGTTGCTGCGGCCCCTCGCCGGGCAGAGCGTGATCGCAGTGCTGATGGCCACGATCGGGCTTGCAAGCGCGCTGCACGGTGCGGTCGATGCGATCTGGGGTGGCCAGAACTACAACATGCCGCAGATCCTGCCGCGCACTCCACTCTTGCTCGGCGACGTGCTGGTACCCGGCAAGGTACTGTGGAGTTTCCTTCTTGCGGCCCTGGTGATCGGGCTCTTCAGCGTGTACTTCCGGCGCTCGCGCACCGGGGTGGCAATGCGGGCAGCGGCCAGCGACCCGGTCACGGCGTATCTGATGGGGATCGATGTGCGCGCGATGCAGCGGCTCACGTGGATCTACGCTGGCCTCGTGGGGGCGCTCGCCGGGATCGTGGTTGCATCGATCACGAGTCTGTCGCCCGCGCTCGGGACAACCGCGCTCGGGGTGCTCGCGGTGATCATCCTTGGGGGGCTCGACAGCATCGTGGGAGCGATCGTGGCCGGCCTGATCGTGGGTGTGCTCGAGAGCCTCACCGCTGGCTACCTTGGGGGCAAGGTGCGCGACATCGTCCCTTATCTGGTGGTGCTCCTGATCCTCCTGGTGCGACCCTACGGGCTGTTCGGTACCCGTCGGATCGAGCGCCTCTGAGGCCGATTGCGGGAACCTGAAGCGATGCGGATCGGCGACTACAGGCAGACCTACGAGCACGACGAGTCGATCTGGCCGACTGCGGTGCAAAGGGCGTGGCTGGCCGCGCTGCTCCTTGCACTTGCCCTTTTTCCGCTGGTGGGCGGTGCCTATCTGGTGAGCCTCATGTGTGTGCTGGGCATTCACCTGATTGCGGCCACCGGTCTCAACATCATGACGGGTTACACCGGCCTCATCTCCCTGGGGCACGCAGCCTTCATGGGCGTGGGCTGCTACACCGCAGCCTGGCTTGCCCAGCGCGGCGTGCCGGTGTTTGTGGTGCTCCCGCTCGCAGGCGCGATGGCTGCAGCGCTCGGGATCGTGGTGGGACTGCCGAGCCTGCGCATCAAGGGGCTTTATCTGGCGGTGGCAACGCTGGCGCTGCAGTTCCTGATGGTGTTCGTGTTTCGCGAGTGGGAGTCGGTGACCGGTGGTGTACGCGGCACCAACGTGCCTGCGGCCGAGTTCGTTGGCCTCACGCTCAACACCGACGCGCGCATGGCCTGGCTGATCATGGTGTGCGCAGCGCTCCTGCTCCTCGGTGCACGCAATCTCATGCGCACCCGCGTGGGCCGCGCCTTCATGGCGATCCGCGACAAGGACATCTCGGCCGAGGTTCTCGGGATCAACCTGCTGCGCTACAAGCTCAGCGCCTTTGCCCTCGGGAGCTTCTACGCGGGGGTGGCCGGTGCTCTGCTTGGATACTTCTACCGTGCGATGACACCCGAGTACTTCACGCTGCAATTGTCGATCTTCTATCTTGCTGCCATCATCGTGGGTGGACTCGGTAGCCTGCTTGGCACGATTCTGGGGTCGGTGTTCATGACGCTTGTGCCTGAAGCGCTGCGCGCGCTTGTGGCAGTCGCTGCGCAGTACACGCCGCGCGCAACCGAAATCCTCTCGCCAATCCAGCAGGTGGTCTTCGGAGTGTTGATCATGGGTTTTCTGGTGTTCGAGCCCCATGGACTGCAGGAGATCTGGCGCCGGGTCCGGCGCTTCTTTCACCTCTGGCCGTTTCGATCCTGAACACAGCCTTCCAGTTTTTCCTTCGATTTGCACAACGTCAATCCCTGGCACGCCACACCGCCAATGACCGCGAAGTATCGTGCTCGCGTCCATCACCATCAGCCCATCATCACGTCGTCACATTGTCAAACCATCACATCATCAAGGAGACTCTCATGAGCCATTCGGCAACCTCACGCCCCATCGCCGGCCACGACTGCGCCCCGCAAAGCGCTTCGCGCCGGCGCAATCTCCTCAAGGCCGGACTCGGCGCTTCCGCGCTTTCGGCCCTGCCGCTGCACACCGCGCTCGCGCAAAGCGGCGAACTCGTGGTAGGTGCAGCACCGCCCATCACCGGAGTGTTCGCGTTTGCGGGAGTTGGACTGCACCAGGGGCTTGGCGACTACTGCGAGTGGCGCAACACCACAGCGGGAGGCGTTGCAGGCCGCAAACTGCGCTACGTGGGCGAGGACTCGGCCTACAAGATGGACCAGGCCATGTCGGTGTTCAAGAAAATCATGGCCGCGCACAAGCCTCCAGTGTTCTACGGTGACTCCACCGCTTGGGCCAAGGCCGCTGCGGTGGAGGTGAGCCAACTCGGTACTACGCTCACTTCGAGCCCCTCGTTTGCCTCCGACCTTGCCGATCCGGCCAAGGTCCCCTACTACTTCATGGCCGGCCCCACCTACGAGGCGATGATCGAGATCCAACTCGAATACATCAACGGGCAGGCGCGCGCGGCCGGCAAGCCCGCGGTTGCCCTCGTCTACAGCGATACCGAGTTCGGCCGCGATCCGATCAACGGCGCCAAGGCGCACGCCCAAAAACTCGGGATCCCGATCGTTCAGGAGATCGTGACCAAGGCGGGTGCGGTTGATGTTTCGGCCGAAGTGGCCAAGCTCCGGCGCGCACGTCCCGACTATGTGATCTTTCACGGCTACGTGCTCGCGCCGATCCCCGAGTTCATCAAACAGATGAAGGAGGCGGGCATGAGCTTCCGTGCGATGGGCACGATCTGGAGCATGGACAAGACCACGGTTGACGCAATGGGCGCCGCCGCCGAGGGGTGGATGGGGGTGATGCCATACCGCTACAGCTACGACACTTCGGGAGCCCGCGCGATGCAGGCGATCAAGGACTACGCTGCCAAGGCGCGTCCCAACCTTGCCTATGTTCCGCTCTTCTACACTCACGGGTGGCTGGTGGGAAGCATCTTCTGCGAGGTGATGGAGCGCTGCCTCAAGGCCAATCAGGCGCTCACCGGCCCCAACATGAAAGCCGCGCTCGAGTCGATCCGCAACTGGGATACCGGCGGCATCATGGGCAAGCCGGTGTCGCTCGCCCGACACCAGATTCCGATGGGCCGGATCTACCAGTATGACGGTCCGAGCAAACTGCTCCAGCCGGCAAGCGACTGGATCACGATGGAGGGTTGAGGCGCGCGTGCCCGGACGGGCCCTGCAGACATGGCGGATCAGCACTCCCCGGCCACGCAGGATCCGGCTGCGCTCGCGGTGGACGGCATCGAGGTGGTGTACCACCATTCGGTGCAAGTCCTGCGGGGCCTCTCGCTCTCGGTCCCGCAGGGCCGGATTGTGGCGCTCCTTGGCGCCAACGGCGCAGGCAAGACCACCACCTTGAAGGCGATCTCGGGCCTCTTGCCGCTCGAGGTGGGGCAGTTGCGCTCCGGGGCGATACGCTGGCGCGGCGAGCGCATCGACGCGCTGGCGCCGCATCAACTGGTGCGGTTGGGTATTGCGCATGTACGCGAGGGCCGGCATGTGTTTGAGGACCTCACGGTGGAGGAAAACCTGATTGCCGCAAGCTACGCGCTCGAGGGTCGCGCCGCTGCAACAAGGCCCGACACCGACCTGATCTACGCCTACTTCCCACTTCTCAAGGATCGGCGCAGGCAGATTGCCGGCTACCTGTCGGGAGGGGAGCAGCAAATGCTGGCCATTGGTCGTGCGTTGCTGGGCAAACCCTCGCTGATGTTGCTCGATGAACCCTCGCTCGGGCTTGCTCCGCTGGTCGTTGCGTCGATCTTCGACATCATCGCGCGGATCAATCGCGAGCAGGGCGTGGCGATGCTGCTCGTGGAACAGAACGCCGCCGCAGCCTTCGCGATCGCCCAGTACGGCTACATCATGGAGAACGGGCGCATCGTGATCGACGGCCCGAGCGGCCGCTTGGTGGCCGATGCGGACGTGCAGCGCTTTTATCTCGGCTACGGCGACGGCAGCCGCGAACTTGCCAGCTTTCGCGAGGTCAAGCACTACAAGCGCCGCAAGCGCTGGCTGTCGTGACACTGCCGTCCGGCCACGCCGAGCGCACTCTGGTGCAGCAATTGCGCCATTGGGCGTCAACGCGTCCCGATGCGGTGGCGCTGCGCCAGAAGGACTACGGGATCTGGCAGACGGTGAGTTGGGCGGCCTACGAGCAGACAGCACGCCATTTCGGGCTGGGACTGCTCGCCCTCGGACTGCCGGCACGCGCTCACTGCGCCATCCTCAGCGAGAACCGCAAGGAGTGGGTCTTTGCCCAACTTGGCTGCGGCATGGTGGGGGCAGTGCCGGTTGGGATCTATCCAAGCTCGCCAGCGGCCGAGGTGGAGTATCTCCTGTCGGCAAGCGATGCGGCGGCGGTGGTCTGCGAGGATCAGGAGCAAATCGACAAGGTCCTCGAAGTCCGCGAGCGTCTCGACCACTTGCAGGTGATGATCGTGATCGATTCGAAGGGGCTGCGCGGCTATCAGGTCGCATTACTGCGCACCTTCGAGGAGGTGGTTGCGCTCGGTACCGCGTATGCGTTGGCGCATCCCACACGGATCGAGGAGCACCTGCGTACGCACAGCCTCGATGACCTTGCGCTGATGGTCTTCACCAGTGGGTCCACAGGCCGTCCCAAGGCAGCGATGCTGAGTTTTGGCAATGTGGCGGCCATGGCGGCCGGAACCGATGCGATCTATCGCTGCACGCCCCAGGACTCGGTGGTGTCGTACCTGCCGCTCTGTCATGTGGCCGAACAGATCTACTCGGTGAACCTGCCGCTGCGGTCGGGGGCCGTGGTGAATTTCGCAGAGAGCCTGCGGACGATCCAATCGGATCTGCGCGAAATCGCTCCAACGCTCTTTCTGGGTGTGCCGCGGATCTGGGAGAAACTCCACGCGGCCATCGAGATCAAGATGCGCGAGACCGGCGCACTGCGTCGCAGTCTCTACCGGCGGGCACTGGCGCAGATGCTGCCTCTTGCCGATGTGGATCCTGCGCGGTTGTCGTTGCCGCAGCGCCTGCAAAGGGCGCTCTGGTCGCTCCTCATCTTGCGCGCGCTCAACAATTTCATCGGCCTGCGCAAATGCCGGCTTGCGCTCTCGGGGGCCGCACCGATTGCGCCAGACATGCTGCGCTTCTTTCGCGCCCTCGGTATCCCGATCCGCGAGGGCTACGGTATGACCGAGACCTCCGGCGTGGCCACGGTGCAGCGCGGACCCGATTCCCCGGTGGGAACCGTGGGCGCTGCAGTGCCCGGTGTTGAGGTTCGCATCGCCGACGACGGCGAGTTGCTCGTGCGGGGCCCAACAGTGTTCAAGGGCTACTACCGCAACGAACAGGCGACCCGCGAGGCGATCGATGCAGAGGGTTGGCTGCACACCGGCGATGTGGCGCAGCGCGTGGGCGAGGAAGTCCGCATCGTGGACCGCAAGAAGGACATCATGATCACTGCGGGTGGGAAGAACATCACGCCAAGCGAAATCGAAAATGCACTCAAGTTCAGCCCCTATATCCGGGAGGCTGTGGTGGTGGCCGAGCGGCGCCCCTACGTGAGCGCGCTGATCCAGATCGACTTCGACACCGTGAGCCAATGGGCCGAGGAAGCGGGTCTGAGCTACACCAACTTCCGCAGCCTTGCCGAGCACGCTGCGGTGCGCGATCTGCTCCAGGCCGAGGTGGATCGGGTAAACGCAAGGATGCCGCAGGTGCAGCATGTGCGGCGCTTTCATGTGCTGGGCAAGGAACTCGATCACGACGACGGCGAGGTTACGGCAACGATGAAGATCCGGCGCGCAAGTATTGCAAAGGCCTACAGCGTGCAGATCGAGGCGCTCTACGGTGGCGGCCCGAGACTCCAGCGTGCGCAGTGAAGCGCTGCGCAGTGGCGACGCAAGGCTCCAGCGTGCGCAGTGAAGCGCTGCGCAGTGGCGACGCAAGGCTCCAGCGTGCGCAGTGAAGCGCGCGTGGCGCGAAAGAGCGGTGCTGTCCGCGCCCACAACCGCCATGCCGTACTCCTTGCTTCGGCCGCTCAGATCTTCAGCCGGAAGGGCTATGGCCTCACCACGGTGCGCGACATTGCCAGCGCAAGCGCCATGACGCCCGGATCGATCTACTACCACTACCCATCGAAGGCGGATCTGCTCTTTGCGGTGTATCGGCAGGCGGTGAGCAGCGCGGTGGCGGCCTTTGACCGGGCCGCCGGCGCAGGTGCGCATCCCTGGGAGAAGCTCGAGCGCGTCGTGGCCGCGCACCTTGAGATCATGCTCGGAAAAGCGCCCGGCGCCGAGGCCTTTGCCGGGGTGTTCGTGCGCATGCAGCCCTATGATTTTCCTCAGGAGCACCGCGTGGCGCTGAGTGCGCTGCGCGACGGCTACGAGTTGCGCTTTCGTGATCTTCTTGCCACGCTTCCCTTGCGCGAAGGCGTTGACCGCTCGCTGCTTCGGTTGCATCTCATCGGCTCGCTCAACCATGTACCGATCTGGTATCGCGACAAGGGCAGGCTCAGGCCTGCGGGGATCGCGCGGCGCCTCGTGCGCATGCTGCGCGAAGGTACCCAGGTCGAGGCATCAGTCCTGGCTTCAGAAACGGAAAGGGAATCGGCATGAATGCTCCACTCGCCTCAACGTTGCCTTCGATGGGATGGTGCAATGCAGAGCACGAGGCCTTCCGCGCCACAGTGCGCCGCTTCATCAGCGAGGAGATCACCCCTTTTCATGCGCAATGGGAGCGTGAGGGCGAGGTGCCGCGCGCGCTCTGGAAACGTGCCGGAGCGCTTGGCCTGCTGTGTCTGGGCGTGCCCGAGTGCTACGGGGGCGCTGGCGCAGACTTCGGCTTCAGTGCGGTCCTCGCCGAGGAGATGGCACGGGCAGGAGCCACCGGGCCCCTCTTCTACCTCCACTCCGATATCGTGGCACCCTACATCCTGCACTACGGAAGTGAAGCGCAGAAGCGTGAGTGGCTGCCACGCATGGCGAGCGGCGAGCTGATCACCGCCATTGGCATGTCGGAGCCCGACGCGGGCAGTGATCTTGCAGCCATCCGTACCCGCGCACTCCGCGAGGATGCGCCGGCAACTCCGCAGGGCTGGCAGTGGCGTGTCGATGGCCGCAAGATCTTCATCTCCAATGGCCAGATCGCCGACCTTCTCCTCCTTGCAGTCAAGACCGATCCGGCCAACGGTGCGCGTGGGGTGAGCCTCCTGCTTGCCGATACCCACGCTGCGGGATTCGGTCGCGGACGCAAGCTCGAAAAGCTAGGCATGCATGCACAAGACACCTCCGAGCTCTTCTTCGATGCGCTGCGGCTGCCGGCCGATCGGCTGCTCGGCGAGGAAGGCAGGGGTTTCAGCTACCTGATGCGGGAACTGCCTCAGGAGCGCTTGCTCGTGGCGATCACCTCGGTGGCGTCGATGGAGGCTGCTGTCGAGTGGTCGCGCGCCTACCTTCAGCAGCGGCGGGCCTTTGGCGGCACGCTTGCAGAGCGGCAGGTGCTGCGGCACCGTCTGGTCGAGGTCCATGCCGACACCTGTGTGGCGCGCGCCTTTCTCGATCGCTGCATCCGCAGCCATCTCGATGGCCAGCTCGACACCAGCACCGCATCGATCGCCAAATACTGGTGCAGCGAGATGCAGTTCTCGGTGCTCGACCGCTGTCTGCAGCTTTTCGGGGGCTACGGATACATGCGCGAGTATCCGATCGCCCGGGCCTGGGTGGACGCACGGGTGCAACGTATCTACGGAGGCACCACGGAGATCATGAAAGAGATCGTGGCGCGCGAACTGCTGGGTGTTGGCGGCAGATGAACACCAACCCGGCTACATGCGCCTGGCGACCTCCTCGAGCATCACCTCGGTGGCACCCCCGCCGATTGCCTGCACCCGCGCATCGCGCGCCATCCGCTCGATCGTGGTGTCGCGCATGTAGCCCATTGCACCGTGGAACTGCACGCAGTCGTACAGCACCTCGTTGACCAACTCGCCTGCGAGCGCCTTGAGCATCGACACTTCCTTCACGCGTCGTTGCCCCTGTCCGAGGCCCCATGCAGTCTGCACAACGAAGGCGCGTAGCGCTTCCACCTGGGCATGGCGCAATGCGAGTCGCTGGCGTATGGTCTGCCGGTCCCAGAGCGTTGCGCCGAAGGCCTGGCGATCACGCACCCACCCGAGGGTCAGCTCGATTGCCCTGGCCGCCTCGCCCATCGCCTGCGCAGCCAGCACCAGACGTTCGTTCTGGAGGTTGTGCGCAAGCGCGTAGAAGCCGCGGTGCTCTTCGCCGAGAAGATTTTCAGCGGGAATGCGGCAACGCTCGAAATGCAACTCCGCAGTGTCTGAACTCAACCAGCCGTGCTTGGCGAGTACCCGAGAGACCCTAAGCCCAGGTGTGCCCTTCTCCACCATGAACATGGAGATGTCGTGGTTGCGGCCGGGAGCTCCAGTCTTTGCGGCCACCATGTAGAGGTCGGCGTGTACCCCGTTGGTAATGTACATCTTTGCGCCGTCGATAACCCAGGTGTCGCCGTCACGCCTCGCGGTGGTGCGCATCCCTGCGAGGTCGGATCCGGCGTTGGCCTCGGTCATCGCCACGGCCGTGATCCTCTCGCCACGGACGATCGCGGGCATGTGGGCGCGCTTTTGCGCCGTCGTCCCCGCGTGGTGCAGATGCGGACTTGCCATGTCGGTGTGGACCAGCACGGTGATGGCGAACCCGCCGTAGGTACTCCGCCCGAGTTCCTCGGCGAGTACCACGGTGGCAAGAGGGTCGAGCTCGCTTCCGCCGTAGTCGCTCGCGTAGCGGATTCCGAGCCACCCGAGCTTTCCCATTTCCAGCAGCACCTCACGCGGCACGCAGCCTTCGGTCTCCCAGGCGTGCGCAAAGGGCTGCACCCGCTCGGCCACGAAACGCCGCAGCGATTGGCGCAGTTGATGGTGCTCTTCACGCATCAGCGGGTGTTCCTCAGGCATCAGCACGGATTCGTTGGCGTGGAGCTTGGGGGTCATGAATCTTGCCTCCTGAAGGTGGCTGCTGGCGACCGCCGTGCTGCCGGTGAGGACGGTGCTGCCGGTGAGGACGTTGCTGCCGGCGAGGACGGCGAGTTTCTCATGGGATTCCAATCCTCAGCAGCATCAGCTACGCTTTGCGTATGCATGTACTCATCGGCCTGACCCTGTTTGTGTTCCTGCAGCTGCCTTCGGCAGGGTGGGGTCAGTCGTCGTTGCCAGCGTGTCCGCCGGGTGCTAAGGCGGCAGGGTGGCACAACTGCTTTGGTTCTGTTGCGCTACCGAACGGTGACCGTTATCTGGGAGAGTTTCGGGAGGGAAGATACAGCGGTTACGGAAGCTATGACTTCGCAACGGGCGCAAGGTACGAAGGCGAGTGGCGGAACAACGAGCGGCACGGCCAGGGGACCTTCACGCATGGAAGCGGTGAAAGGTATATTGGGGAGTGGCGCAACGACAGGTATCACGGACAGGGCGTGGAGCTGCGCGCGGATGGATCGGTGAACCGTTCCGGGCAATGGTCGGCTGGAGTGCTTGTGCAGTCTTTTCCGCTCAACGTCAACCGGACTATCGGGAGTCCCGCTGTGGAGTCCTCAGCGAGAGCGAGCTCCTTCGAAGCTGCCGCAGCCAATTTCTGGAACGACCGGGCCATATGGGAGCGCTCCAACCGGTGGCGCGAGGAAAACTCCACGGAGCTGAGCAGCCGGCCCGGCACCACCCAG